>Ga0180437_10011468_pt1 | contig 10628 bp, 3 predicted proteins | sample SS_ome_4_FD_132410 | JGI IMG/M metagenome (GOLD analysis project Ga0180437, IMG submission 132410) | Hypersaline lake sediment archaeal communities from the Salton Sea, California, USA - SS_3_D_1 metaG | ecosystem: Environmental > Aquatic > Non-marine Saline and Alkaline > Hypersaline > Sediment... | reverse complement strand
CTCTAGCGCAAGACAGTCTGATGTAATCGGTCGGTGCCTGCATGGATTTCAAGAAACTTCTCGCTGAGGTTCGGTCATCGCCGGACTATCGCGGCCAGATGGTGCACGTGCGCGAGGAACCCGCACGGGAGGCGCGATTCGCCGACCTTGCGTCGCCGTTGCCTCCGCCCGTTCGCAAGATGCTCGCATCGAGCGGAATCGCGCGCCTTTACACTCACCAGGCCGAGGCCCTCAGCCTCATCCGAGCCGGAGAAAACATCGTCGTCGCCACCGGCACGGCCAGCGGCAAATCGCTCTGTTACCAGGTTCCGCTGATCGAGACGTTGGCGAAGGACCCCGATGCCCGCGCGCTGCTGCTGTTCCCGACGAAGGCCCTCTGCCAGGACCAGTTCAAGGCATTCAGCGAGGCGCTCGACACAGCGGGACTCGACGGCGTCTCGGCCGGAGTCTTCGACGGCGACACGCCGTCCGACCTTCGCCGCAAGCTGCGTGACGAAGGGCGCGCCGTCTTCACGAATCCCGACATGCTCCACGCCGCGCTCATGCCGCAACACGGACGGTGGGCCGGCTTCCTCGCCCGCCTGAAGTTCCTTGTTCTCGACGAGCTCCATGTCTACAGCGGCATCTTCGGGTCGAACATGGTCAATCTCGTGCGTCGGTTCCGGAGGGTATGGGAACACTACGGCGCCGATCCGGCATTCGTCTGTTGTTCTGCGACGATCGCCAACCCGAAGGAAGTGGCCGAACGCGTTACGGGTGCGGCGGTGTCACTCGTTGACGACGACGGCAGCCCGCGCGGCAGGCGGACGACCGTCTTCTGGAACCCGCCGCGGATTCGTCGCGGCGCGTGGCGGTCGCGCCGCAGCGCGAATGTCGAGGCGCACGAGTTGATGGCCATGCTCATCCGCCGCGGCGTGCCGACGATAACGTTCTCGAAGGCGAAAATGACCGCGGAGATGATTCACCGCTATGTTTGCGCGGCGCTGACCGAGACGGCGCCGCAACTCGCGTCGAAGGTCTCGCCCTACCGCGGCGGCTATCGGCCCGCGGACCGGCGCGAGATCGAGCGGCGGCTCTTCAGCGGCGAGCTGCTGGGCGTCAGCGCGACGCCCGCGCTCGAATTGGGCATTGACGTCGGCGGCCTCGACGCGAGCATCCTCGTCGGCTACCCCGGCACGCTGGCATCGTTCTTCCAGCAGTCCGGCCGCGCCGGGCGACGGGACCGCGACGCCCTTGTCGTGCTCGTCGGTTTGGATACGGCTGTGAACCAGTACGTCATGACGTTTCCCGATTACATCTTCGGCCGGCCGATCGAGGAGGCCGTCCTTGATCCCGACAACCCCTTCGTCGTCACCGGCCACCTCCGCTGCGCCGCGCACGAACTTCCCCTGCCGGACAGCGAGAAGTCAGCCTTCGGCCCGGGCGCCGGGATGGTCTTGAATATCCTCGAAGAGAACCTGAAGGTCCGTCTGATCGATAACTCCTGGTACCACGCCGCGACGGAGACGCCGCAGCACGAGTTCTCCCTGCGCGACACCGTGGACGCGAACGTCCTCATCGAGGACGCCGACACCGGCGAGGTTCTCGGCGAGGTCAATGTGCTCGACGCGCCGCCCATCCTGCATCCCGAGGCGATCTACATGCACCGCGGCGACACGTACCGCGTCATCGAGCTGAATCTGGAGAAGAACGTCGCGACCGTGAAGCGCGAGGACGTGGACTACTACACGCAGCCCCTGGGCGGTACCGACGTGCATCACGTGGACCATCGCCTTCGCGAGAAGCCGTTCGGAAGCGCAAAGGCGTTCTGGGGCGAGGTGACGGCGTACTTCCGAACGCCGATGTTCGAGAAGGTTCGCTTCTACGAATTGGACGCGATCTCGCGCCACGGGCTCGACCTGCCGACCTTTTCTCTGGACACTATGGCCGTTTGGATCGTGCCGCCGGAACCACTGATGGAAAAGGTCCGCCTGGCGGGACTCGACGTCCACAGCGGCTTGCGCGGAATCGGGTACGCGACGCGGATGATCCTGCCGCTCTTCATGACGTGCGATACGCTCGACTTCTCGCACAGCATCGGCAGCGTCAATTCAGAGTGGAACGCGATCTTCATCTACGAACGGTATTCGCACGGCCTCGGCTTCACCGAAAAGGCGTACGAGCGGTTGCACGAAATCCTCCCCGCGGTCCGGGAGCGCATCGCCGCCTGCCCGTGCCAGGAAGGCTGTCCGTGCTGCGTCGGGAAACCCCTGCGCATGTTCACGACGTGGAATACGGAGCGCGGGGAAGCCTCCATCCCCAGCAAGGCCGCGGCGCTGGCGATTCTTGAGGGTCTCATGGAGAATGAGGCGCAACTCCACCTGCCCGATGCCGAAACGCTCTCCGCGCCCGACGCTAACGACAATCTCCGTCTTCAACGCGCGCTGCGGAGACGACTGGAGCGCATGCGCGAGCCGAAGGTGCTTCATCCCATCAATCCCGTCGTGCGCACGGAATATCCCAGAATCGAAAGTACACCCGCTCTGCCCGTTGCCGATGTCGCGCGCCGTTCGGAACGCCGCGCCTCATTCGACCGAGAAATGCATAAACGCCTCGCGAAGAAAATCCGCGGGGATGAGATTGCCCCCCTGACGGGCAAGCCCGCGCCGCCGCCCGGCATGAAGAGGAAAGGCGGCAACCTGAAACCGACCGCCTTTCCCGGCAAGCCTGGGAAAACCGGACATCCCACTGAAGCGAAACCACCGCTGCCCCAGGGCGACCCACTTGCCGCCTTGGCGCGCCGACGGGCGAAACGTAGAAGGAACGCGAAGACATGAACCGCGCGTTGCGGGAAGCGCAGGCATTCGGTACTTTGGTGCCGCAACTCCAATGATAACATGCTTGCGAATTGAGGACCCATGAACGCCGCCGAATTCATCAGCCGCCTTGCCGACGGGAAACAGTTCCGGAATCAGATATGCCACGTGGAGAAGATCCCCGCGCGCGACGCGGTTTACTCCGACGCGCCGGGCGGTTTGCATCCGTCCGTGACCGAAGCGCTCGGCCTGCAGGGCATCTCGCAGCTCTACAGCCACCAGGCTGCGGCCATCGGCGCCCTGCGGGAAGGGATGAATGTCGTCGTCGTCACCGGCACGGCCAGCGGGAAGACACTTTGCTACAACATCCCCGTCGCGGAGTGCCTCCTCAAGGACACGTCCGCGACCATGCTGTACATCTATCCCACCAAGGCGCTCGCGCAGGACCAGCTGCGTGCGCTGGGCGCGTTCGATGCGGAAGACCTGGGCTTCCATTTCCTCTTCGGCACGTACGACGGCGACACCCCGCAGAACCTTCGCCGCAAGTTGCGCGATGGGGCGAACGTCATCCTCACGAATCCCGACATGCTGCACCAGGGCATTCTGCCGCAGCACGCCCGGTGGAACCGGTTCTTCACGCATCTGAAATATGTGGTCATTGACGAGATTCACGCCTACCGGGGCGTGTTCGGCTCGCACCTGGCGAACGTTCTTCGGCGGCTGTCGCGTATCTGCCGGCACTACGGCGCCGACCCGCAATTCGTCTGCTGCTCCGCGACGATTGACAATCCGAAGGAACACGCCGAGCGCGTCACCGGCCGACCCATGACGTTGGTGACGAACGACGGCTCGCCGCGCGGGCCGAAGCGGTTCGTGCTCTGGAATCCGCCGCCGCTCGACACGGCCGCGCGCGGAAAGCCGGACGACTGGCGCGTCGGCGGAGACCGGCGCAGTCCGCTGTGGGAGGCGGTTCACCTGATGGCCGATCTCGTGAAGGAGGGCATCCAGACCATCGCCTTCGTGCGCACGCGCCTGGCTTCGGAACTCATCTACAAGAACACGCGCGACCTGCTCCGGCCTGTCTCGCGAAAGCTGGCCGATTCGGTCCGCGCCTATCGCGGCGGCTATCTGCCCGAGGAGCGGCGGAAGATCGAGCGGGATTTGGTGAAGAAAAAGATACTCGGCGTCGCGAGCACGAACGCGCTGGAACTGGGCATTGACATTGGCAGTCTCGACGCATGCATCGTTGTCGGGTATCCGGGCGCCATCGCCAGCCTGTGGCAGCAGGCCGGGCGGGCCGGGCGCGGACAGGACGAATCGCTCGTGTTCCTCATCGGGCAGAACTCGCCCATTGACCAGTACCTCATGGCGCACGCGGACTATCTCTTCGGCCGGAACCCCGAGCAGGCCGTGGTAGACCCCGACAATCCGCACATCGCCGTCGGTCACCTGAAATGCGCTGCGCACGAGTTGCCTCTCGCCGACGAGGGGACCGAACGCTTCGGCCCGTATGCCGCGTCAGTTATGGAAGTGCTGGAGGAGAGCGACCTGGTCAAGCACATTGACGAGCGGTGGTACTGGGCCGCTTCGGAGTACCCGGCGGCGGATGTCAACCTGCGCAACATCGCGGGGCCGGTTTACACGATTCAGGACGAGAGCGGCGCCGAGCGCGTCATCGGCACACTGGACGAGGTGAGTGCTCTCGCACAGCTTCATGACCACGCCGTCTATCTGCACGGCGCGGAGACGTACTTCGTCAAGAAACTCGACATCGAGCAGAAGATCGCGCATGTGGAGAAGCGCGACCTGGACTACTACACCCAGTCGGTTCAGGCGTCGCAGATCAAGGTGGACGGGGCGGACGAGGAGGGGGAGTGGCGCGGATGCCCGACCGGGTTCGGCGACGTGACCGTGACGACCACCATCCCCATGTTCAAGAAGATTCGGTTCCACTCGCGCGACAGCCTGGGTTTCGAGAAACTGGAACTGCCGCCGCAATCGCTCGAGACAGTCGCCATGTGGTGGAGTCCGCCGGAAGAATTGGTCAAGGAACTCCTCGAGCGCAAGATGGTCGTCAGTGAGGCGCTGATCGGCATCGCGAACGCGTTCGTGGAAGTCGCGCCCATTTTCGTCATGTGCGACACGCGGGACATCGGCGCGGTGGTGAACGCGAGTTGTCTCAAGCGCGACGCGCTTTTCCTGCACGACCGCTACCCCGGCGGCATGGGCTACGCGCGTCGGTGCCTCGACCGGATCGAGGAGATCATGCGGACTGTTCGCGACGTGATACGCGACTGTCCGTGCGAGGACGGCTGTCCGTCCTGCGTGGGCGCGGCGGTGCCCGCCTTCGCCATGACCGACCTTGACAGCGCCGTCCGCGGCCGCATCCCCAATAAGAACGCCGCGCGGTTTGTCGCGGAGAGACTCCTGGGGGAGTGACTCGCCTCTGCGTGATGCGTAGTGCTCAATCCGGCGGGGCAGGGGCCTCAATCAGGTTCGTTTCGCGCGCGAGGAGTTTTCCGCCCCTGCGCTGAAGGATGAGGGTCTTCAGGCCGTAGGGGCCGATGACGGTTTCCACTGCTTTCGATTTGCCTGACAATTTGACTCTGGCCTTCGTTTTCCTGCTCGCCTGCTCCCACAGGCGCACGACCAATCCGTTACCCCGCTCGGACTTCTTCAGAGCGGCGATCTGAACGTTCGAAGGCGACACCTTGATGAATGGTTCATCCTTCCGTCGGGCGGCGGCCGGTTTCCTTTCTCGACCGGGATGGTACACGATCCATTGCGGCGCGATGTTCATGGCCTGGGCCGCGCGCGAGACTTCCCTTTCACCGAAACCTTCGCCGACCATGATCCGGTAACGGACTTCATGCTCGCCCTGGTCGTGGCGGGGGAAGGCGCGGAGGCGTTCGGCGTCAGCGTTCGACCGAAGTCCGAAGCACGCATACGGCGGCGAGCGAAGGACGCTCAGGTGAAGCGTGTCGCGCCACAGGCTGTGAGAATAGGAGCCGTCGTTCAGGACGGCGACGCAACGTGCCGCGCCGCCCTTCTCCGTCGCCGCGACCCATCGCTGATTCACCTGCTCGATGTGACGTTTGGGAATCGGCCGGGCGATGACGCTGTAGGGCGATTCGGAGATCGTGCCGGCGGCCTTGAAGTCGAGCGGTACGGCGACCTTCAGCATGGCGTCGCGCTCGTTCCAGAAGATTCGGTCGCGCACTTCCAGCCAGCCCTGTTCGACCGACAAGACGTAACGCCGCACGATAGCCGACCTGCCCATCGTGAAAACCGCCTCGACAATCGTCCGCACGGGTCCTTGCTCGATAATGCGCACAGGCGCGATTGTCTTGCCGTCTTCATGCCCCGGTGGTGCAGTGATTGCCGCGGCCTCCGCGGCGGTCGCCAGACGGAATGCTCCGCTCGGCTTGCGCCAATAGAGCGGAACACCCCGATAGATGCCGCGCCACTTGCCGGTGCCCGGGTCGCCGCAATCCCATGAATGCGACACGTCCGGCCACGCGGACAGCCTCAGGGCACCCTTGCGCAGAAAACTCTTCTTCGCGCCCGGCAGGGCAAGCCGGTCCACGAGACCGGTCCGCGTGTTAAGCGTCACGTGGAGTTTCTTGCCCTTGAAAGTCAACCGGCTCTTCGGCGTCCGCGGCGCGCGCCACGCTTTGGGCTTCGGCCGGCGCGACCAGGTCGCTTCGAGACGGCGAATCTCGAACGGCCTCAGCAGCAACGGAACGACAGCCTTGACGACGAAATCAATGGGGAAGGCATTCGCGGGTTGCTCACGCTGAAAGGGAATCGCGCGGCCGGTTCGGCCATCACGCATCGAAATTTCCGCCTCGCCGTAGGCGAGCATGGCGTTGGAGAACACGAAGCTGCACTCGACGTTCTCCCGCACGGAAAAACTATGCGGATTGAAGACGAAGATGGGCGTCGTTTCGTCTCTGGCCGGCTTCTCGCCTTGGAGCAGGGAAAGAAAGGCCTTGATCCGCACGCGGCGGAGATTCTCCGAGCAATGCCCGAAGAGGGCGAGCGCGCCCCGTTCGACGACCTCCGCGCCGCTGCCGGGCAGGATGTCGTGGAATTCCCCGAACATAATATCCTTCCACGCGCCGTCGAGTTCCTTCGCCGGATATGGCATCCGTCCGCACCACCACGCCATCGCGGCCAGCCGTTCGGTCGCTGCCATCAGGCTCTCGCACGCACGGTGAGCATGCTTCACGCGCCGCATCGACACGTAACAGCCCGGATAGCAGTTCTGCATCTCTCCCGCGACCACGGGCAACTCCGAAATCCGCTCGCGCGCCTCGCGGAAGAATGCCTCGGGCGTTGAGTGGACGATTTCGAATTCCGGATGCTCGCGTGCGAAGCGTTCGATCTGCCTGAGGTCTTCGCGGCTGGGCCCGCCGCCGTGGTTACCGATGCCCCAGAGCACCATGGAGACCGGTTCGTTCGCGTAATGCGCCAGCGTGTTCGAGAGTTTTTCATAGGCATTGTAGCGCGTGCCGTAGTGGTAGTCCGAGCGCCGCGTGACGACTTCCTCGCCGGACCGGTCCCGCCAGCGAAAGGATCCCACGGGCAGCGGCCACTGTCTTGGCGACGGGCGGCAGAAGATGTAGGAGTCGAATCCGCACCCCGCGAGTATCCGCGCGTAACCGGCCGGCTGACCGAACGGATCAAAGTTGTACGCCGTCGTGGGCACGACGCCGAATTTTTCGCGGAAGTACTCTTTCCCGTGCAGGAAATGGCGGATGTGGCTCTCGCCGGAGGTGAGATTCAGGTCGGGCTGAAGCCAGCTCCCGCCCGCGATGTGCCATCGGCCCGCTTTCACGAGACGCCGGATTCGCCGGAACAATACCTGATCGTGGTCTTCCACCCAGTGGTAGAGAACCGCTTCGTTGTGGCAGAAGACGAAACCCTTGACGCGTTCGCAGAAATCGCAGGCGACGCGAAACGTCGAAAGCGTCTCGCTCAGACCGTCTTCCCACGTCCACTGCCAGACGGGGTCCAGGTGCGCCTGGCAGACCAGATGGACTTTCTTGCGGTGTCTTGAGGTTATCGTTTTTCTCGCCATTTCGTTCTCGCTACTTGGGGTGCTTGACTTACGCCTCGGCGCGCTTCTATAATCCCAGACCTTCGCCGTTCGGCGCGCGATGAATCAGACTCGCCGAGCGACGCCAGCCTAATCCAGATAAACGAGTTATGTCAAGTTTGGACGGAACTTCGGCCATGAGTGAAAACGACGGCAAAAAGAAGACGGCCTGTATTGTTTCCCACAGCCACTGGGATAGAGAGTGGCGCTACTCGCTATGGGAAACGCGCTTTTGGCTTCTCGACTGGTTCGACGAGCTGATTCCGCTGATCGAGGAAGGCAAGATGGCCGGCTTTGTCACCGACGGTCAGGCCGCGCCGGTTCTCGATTATCTCGAAGTCCGCCCTGAGATGACCGACAGGGTCAAGAAACTCGTTTCCGCCGGAAAACTCGAGATCGGTCCGTGGCTCTATCTGCCCGACGAGTATCCGGTTGACGGCGAGGCGCTGGTGCGCAACCTGGTCTGGGGCCATCGAAAAGCCGCCGAACTGGGCGGCGTTCTCAAGAGCGGCTACACCCCGTTCGGGTGGGGCCAGACCGCGCAACTGCCCCAGATCTACGCCGGGTTCGGTATTGACAACATGTTCTTTTCGAAGAGGGTCCGACCGGAGCGCGCACCGCAAAGCGAATTCCTATGGGAGGGGCCGGACGGAACGCGCCTGCTCACGTCCCGATACGGAAAGGGCGGGAGGGCGAATTTCTATTGTGCGATTCACCTGCTCGGGGTGACGGGAATGCACTATTCGGGCGACGAATGGCGGTACGATTGGAGCAACGGCGGCGTCGCCTATCATCGGGCCGATCCGGAACGAATGGAGCAGGATCATTTTCTGCTGAACTCGCCGAAACAGTGGTATCCAGACGCGATCGCCCAAGAGGACCTCGACAGGGTCTGGGCGGGCACCGACGAAAGCGTCGTCGAGGATCATCGGCTGATGAACGACGGCTTCGACTACGCGTTCGGCGATCCGTTGCTGCACGAGATAATCGCGCATATCAACAAGTTGGACGAGAAGGGCCGTATCTGGAAGCACACGACATTCATGGATTATGTTCGCGTGCTTCGGGAGAACGTGGATCGGGACAAGCTTAAGATTGTCAAGGGTGAAATGAGAGACGGACCGGCCGCTTTTGTCAGCGGCAATGCGCTCGCGACGCGGTGTCGGCTGAAGCGGCGGAACAAGCTCGCCCAGAACAAGCTGATCCGAACCGCAGAACCGATGAGCGCGTATTCGGCACTATTGGGCGCCGAGTATCCCGAGCATATGCTCAAGGAAGCTTGGAGCAACCTGCTCGCCTCGCACCCGCACGACTCCATCAATGGCGTTACCCAGGATACGACCGCGGATTCGGTCATGGGAAGGCTTCATCAGTGCATGGAGATTTCCGATGCGGTCCAGGAGCGATCTCTGAGAGAGATCGTGAAGCGGATAAACCTTGCCGAGCTCGAGGACAACGACATCGCTGTAGTCGTATTCAATCCCTTGCCCTACGCACGCTCGGAGGTTGTCGAGGCATGGGTGAATGTGCCCGGCACGCGCCCGCAATACAAGTATTGGACGCGGCGCGTGGATGACATCGTCATCCTTGACGACGAAGGCAATCCCGTGCCGACGCAGTGGCGCACGAGCGAGTACGTTGACCTCTCCGTGGCCGAGGGCCACATCCGCGTGTTCCCGTTCAACTCCATCCGGCATCAACTTTACTTCGACACCGGCCGAATTCCCCCCGGCGGCTATAAGGTCTTCAAGGTCGGGACGAAGGACCAACGAAAGCCCGGCGTTCCGTATTCGGACCTTCGGGCAACGTCCGGTTCTATTCTACAAGCGCCGCATATCGCCGAGAACGAATACGTCCGAGTCGAGATGAATCCGAACGGCACGTTCAACGTCACGGACAAGGAACTTGGCAAGACCTTTGAGAATCTCAACTACTTCGAGGATTCGGGCGAACCCGGAAGTTACTGGGCGGATGAAACGCCCGGTTACGACGAAGTGTACACGTCCCTGGGGTGTTCGGCTCGCTTGTGGAGCGAGGAGAACGGCCCGCTGCAAACAACGCTTTTCAGCGAGATCGTCATGGAATTGCCGGCCGATACCAACGACGAAACGAGTCGCCGAACCAAGGAGTTGAAGGCCGTCACAATCCGGACGGCCGTGACGGTCAAGAAAGGCCGCCGCCGGATAGACGTGAAAGTGGATGTAGACAATCGCGTCGAGAGTCATCGGCTGCGCGTCATGTTCCCGACCGGCCTGGAAGGCTGCGACTTCTCGGACGCCGGAGGCCATTTCATCGTGGATCGCCGTCCCATCGCTATTCAAGGCCCGGCCGACGACATGAGCTGGGGCGACATGGCCACGCTGCCGCAGAACAACTTCGTAGCGCTGAGCGACGGCAAGACAGGCTTCGCCGTCCTGAACGACTCCATCACGGAATATGAAGTACTGCGCGGGTCGGACAGGACACTTGCGTTGACGTTGATTCGCGGCGTGAAGAACTGGATTTGCACGGAACAGCGGTCGGGAAGCCGCTTCCTCTCCCAGAAGGGAGGCCAGCAACTGGGCGAACACACTTACCGATACGCCGTCTATACGCACAAAGGAAATTGGGAATCCGCGAACCTGCCTCTGCTCGCCGAATGCTTCAATGTGCCTGTTCCGATTGTCCAAACGCGCAAGCATGATGGCAATCTTCCGGGCAGCGAAAAGTCCTTCTTTGAAATCGACAACGAT
>Ga0180437_10011467_pt1 | contig 10629 bp, 10 predicted proteins | sample SS_ome_4_FD_132410 | JGI IMG/M metagenome (GOLD analysis project Ga0180437, IMG submission 132410) | Hypersaline lake sediment archaeal communities from the Salton Sea, California, USA - SS_3_D_1 metaG | ecosystem: Environmental > Aquatic > Non-marine Saline and Alkaline > Hypersaline >... | reverse complement strand
CACTTCCAGAGTGGAGGATCTGTCTCATCATTAGTAATGAATGCATTACAGGAATATACAGTGGATGCAGTTGTTTTGACCGGGACTCAGGAGTCATTACCTGTTCCCCGTGTTGCGGAAACACCTGGTGATGTGCTGACCTGCTCGGGATCAAAATTTACAGCCACTCCTACCATTGCTGCACTCAATGAGGCTATACACAGCGGGTACCAGAAGATTGGTGTGGTGGCCACTCCCTGTCAATGCCAGGCTGTAACCCAGATGAGAGAATTTTTTTCCAGAAATGACATGTCAGACCCCATTACCCTGGTAATTGGGTTATTCTGCATGTGGGCCTTTGATTACCAGTCATTTCATTCATATGTAGAAGAGGGTATTGATTCGGATACTATTGTGAAGATGAATGTTCCACCCCCACCGCAACCTGTACTGGAAGTCATTACAGAATCAGATACCCATGAAATCCCCTTAGATGAGTTGAGACCTTTCATTTTACCTGCCTGCACCACATGTTTTGATCTCTCAGCCGAGTTTTCAGATATTTCTGTGGGTCTTTTCGAAGGGGATCCTCAGTGGAATACGTTAATTACCCGAACATCACAGGGAGATAACTGTGTGCAGCATGCAGTTACTAATGGATTCCTGGAGATTACTCCATACCCTGATTCCAGTTTACAGCATCTTCAATCGGCTGCTCTTTCTAAGAAGAGGAAAGGATGTACCCAATTAATGACTGATGGATTGATAAATGGTCACTCTCGCACATCTATACGGCTTGATGAAAGGACGGTATCTCATATTCTGGAGGAAGAACCATGATTGATGATTTGGATCCAGGAAATCAGTATCTTTTAATGGGCAATGAGGCAATTGCTAGAGGAGCACTAGAAGCTGGAGTAGCTGTCGCTACAGGGTATCCAGGAACTCCTGCCTCAGAAATTATTGAAACACTCAGTGCAGCCAGTGATAAAAGGTATGTAGAATGGTCTATCAATGAGAAGGTGGCTCTGGAGGGAGCTGCTGCTGCTTCATTTGCAGGATTGCGGAGTCTGTGTGCCATGAAACAGAATGGAGTCAATGTAGCTTCGGATTTCCTTCTGCATCTGGTATATTCGGGGACGAAAGGAGGATGTGTGCTGGTAAGTTGTGATGATCCAGGAGCCAGTTCCAGTATGAATGAAGAAGATTCTCGACTCTTTGCTGAACTCTTGGAGATACCCCTGCTGGAACCAGGCACATTTCAGCAGGCAAAGGACATGACCAAATGGGCTTTTTCGCTTTCAGAAACCATCAATACTGTAGTAATGATACGGAGTGTGACCAGACTGTCTCATGCCAGTGGGAAGGTGATGGCAGGGAATATAGAAGCAGTATCAGAAAGTATCAGTAACAGAGATTCTCCCCCCCACTTTACAGATTTTAAAATCTGTGCTCCTGTGGTAGAACGACATCAGCGGGTCCAGGACAACCTGAAAAAAATGCAAGTACTCTTTGAAAAATCCTCTTTCAATACCTATGAGGGTCCTGACACTCCAGAACTGCTCATCATCACCAGTGGTATCTGCGGGTTGTACTGCAGAGAAGCAGTCAGTGATTTGAATATTGCAGACAGGGTGGGAATACTCAATCTGGCCACTACCTGGCCTCTGCCTGAAACACTGGTGAGGACTCATCTTTCCTCTGTGGAAAACGTACTATTTGTGGAAGAGATACTACCCTTTTTAGAGAAAAATGTCAAAGTTCTCGCAGCAGACATGAAAGAGACTTTTCGATTCTTTGGAAAATTGTCAGAAGATATACCTTCTGTGGGCGAATTGACACCTGACAGTGTTATGTCTGCTCTCTCAGACCTCCTGGACATCACTCCCACCTCCACCTCCACCTCCACCTCCACATCCAGTACAGCACCATTGCAGAATAAAGCATCTCTTCCTCAGCGGGAATTAACCTTCTGTGCAGGGTGTCCGCATCGAGCCTCTTTCTGGTCCCTGCATACTGCACTCTCTCTGGATGGAAGGGAAGGGATTGTCTGTGGAGATATTGGATGCTATACCATGGACATCTTTTCCCGGTTCCCCACTCTGAAGACGATACATTCTATGGGTTCTGGATTTGGCCTGGCCAGTGGATTCGGGCAATTGCACAGATTTGGCTTTAAACAACCCGTGCTGGCAGTATGTGGTGATTCCACCTTTTTTCATGCAGCAATCCCCGCTCTCATCAATGCGGTCCACCAGGAATCGCCTGTCATTTTTGTGATCCTGGATAACAGGGGGACGGCAATGACCGGCTTTCAACCCCACCCCGGACTTCCCAGGGATGCTGTAGGAACCTCCAGGCCTGCTGTAGATATGGAGAAGATATGCCAGGCCATTGGTGCACAGGTGACAGTTGCAGATCCCTTTGATTTGAAAAAAACTGAGGATACGCTTTTAAGATTATTCAAAGAAGTACATACTACACATGTACTCATATTACGGAGAGAATGCGCTTTACAGGGCCAGAAGAAAGAAGAACCATGTGGAATATATGTGGATGATGCGTTATGCATTGGAGAAACTTGTGGTTGCAATCGATTCTGCACCCGTATTTTTTCCTGCCCCGGATTAATCTGGGATGCAGAACAAAAAAAAGCCCGGATCGATGAGGTAATCTGTACAGGATGCGGTGTCTGTCTTCAGATATGCCCTGCAGGAGCCATTAAACAGGTGGAGGAGTGACATGCTTCCAAAAGACCCTTTCAATATTATCATCTGTGGGGTGGGTGGTCAGGGAAATGTGAAGGCCTCCCGGATTCTGGGAAAGATGCTCATCCAGAAGTATGTGGTGACTATTGGGGAGACCTTTGGTGCTTCCCAGAGAGGGGGGTCTGTGATGAGCCACATTCGTGTATCTGCAGATTCTCTCTGGAGTCCCCAGATTCCTCATGGAAGAGCAGATCTTGTCCTGGCCTTAGAACCAGTAGAAGGTGCGAGAGTGATTCAGGAGTTTGGATCAGATCAGAGTATTGCCATCCTGAATACACGTCCTGTATATCCTTTATCAGCTATCACAGGTTCATGCACCTATCCTTCTCTTGATGAACTCACAACTCAGATAGTGAGTCACATTAAAACAGCATGGTTTTTCGATGCCACTCTGTTATCTTTAGAAGAATTTGGCAGTCCCCTCTATCAGAACAGCATTTTATTGGGAGCTGTTACAGGATTGCAGTGCATCCCCCTGAATATCCATTCGTTCATTGAGGCAGCCTCTCAGGAATTACCTTCTCATACCATGGAAAAGAATAAGAAAGCATTTGAAGTGGGTATCTCATTAACTGCATCACACCAATAGAAAAGGTCCAGATATCAGGTTTTTCTAAGCACATAAAATTGTATATCATGAGAATCTGAAAACATCATTAACTGTCCACTATTTCAGTTGAAAATAATAGATGAAATTTCTCTTATCAGGAGGAACAAGGGCTTCCATTGTTTTCTTTAAATCAGCTTTTTTCAATCCACTTCCAATGACCATGTCCTCAAGTATAGCGAACCATCCAAGAGATAATCCTCTCTCCCGCAAATATCTCCCTGTTTTTCGAGCAGATATTTTCCCCATTTCCTGGTGGAATAACACCAGGAGTTGCGGGTCCTTGCTGATGAGTTCTGAAATTTCCTCTTCATAAGTAAATCTATTTCTTTCATTTTTTAAATAAAATTTTAATTTTTCCTTAGTGGAGGGTAATTTCTTTTTTTTATCGAAAGGAAGGGATTCTATGATACCAAAAGTAAATTTGGCTTCCTGATATTCATGATTGATACTTTTACGGTAATTGCCTCCGAACATAATCGGATATCTCTGAAAAAGACCATCAACAATGATGTGGTCTTTGAATGGAAGAAGCACAGTTTTTACCATAACAGGAGGAGGACCAAATAGTTCTTCAAAATCGCTTTCAAGACCCAGTACACCATATGCACGGGGAGGGTCTTTTAGTTCCAGGAAAATGGTATATTTTTTCAAATATTTTACAACGACGAAATCTTCCCTGATAAATCCTTTCCAGCTTTCAATGATTTTTAGATGATTTTTTGATAAATTCTGAGGATTTTTTTCGAGATATTCATCAATTATTTGAGGATTATCATATAATTTTTCTTTTAATTTCCATAAATCAGCAATATCTGCTTTAAAAAGATTATCAGGCATTTTTTTAAAATTAAATTTATCATTTACATATTTCAGTAACGAATGGTACAAAAAATAGAATGATTTTACTTCTTTTTTCGGTAAATTCATTTTTTTTCACCTCATTCAGAGTTTTATTATGTATGCTGTATCTTTTTTTACATACAGTATGTATGTGAAAGAGGGTGTTTCTTTACTTTTTCACTTTTTAATTCTTTTCATTTTTTCACTTTAAATACTGTTATCACCGATATGAGAATGGATATCATGATGAATACGAACAGGGCACCGAAGAGAAATACCAGAGAGATGATGATATCCTTGTATTCCGGGCTTATTCTCAGAATTAATGGAGATACAATATAGCCAATAAAGAAGAAAATGATCAAATAAAAGGAATAATTCCATTTTTCACCCAGTTCACCACCTACAATGGACTTTTTTAAATTATATGCTCTGTACACATTTATAGCCATGACACAGATTGCCAGCACACTAATTATGTAATAGATTGAAATTATGTTCATTACATCACCTCCTCAACAGCATTTTTTAGCTTTTCACACAGGATTTTGGCCTTTTTCTTATCTACAAACAGATAGGTTACCTTTTCAATTTCTGCAATAGCGTGTAATATTTCTTCTTTTGTATTTCCTGAATTTTCCAGCATTTCCTCAATTTTTACTACCCGTTCTCCCAGCACTTCTCTGGAAATGCGTTTCAAGGTGTTGATGATATTTGGTTTTTCAACAATTTTATACGCGCTGATATACAGATTATCTGCAAAATTTTTTATAAGAATTTCCAGGCACTCGGCACTCTCTGTTATGGTATCTCCTTTATTGCAGATGCAGGTGAGAGGGATCCCGGTTTCGAAGGTGATATAACATGCTTCTTTTCCTGTATTGAGCACTGCTACTCCTGTGAAATCATCTGTTTCCAGGGATCTGAGCAGTTTGCGTACATCTACATATTTTGAATGAACTTCCTCAAAAAGGGGTTCTCCATTTACAATATTCAATGTAATGCGTACCAGGGATTCTTCCATGGCAAATAATCCAAGCGCTGGATTGGTTTTTTGGCATTCATGCAAAATTTCAGAAAGCTCTATTACCAGGGATTTTTCCCCCTTTTGTTTTATAGATTGCAGGATTCTTCCATCAATAAAGAATATACATCCTGAAAAAGTGTTAAAGTGTAATTCCATGAATCCTGTTGTTGTGTTATTCTGAACTTCCTCTAATAATGTATGTATTTTTTGCACATCGGCAGTTATACCAGATACTAATGCATTATTTCGAAGTAATAACATGATCCCACCGATATTTATTTTTCAGTTATGATTGTCATATATAAAGGTATTGCATTCTTACCAGGATATTTCTATTTTTTTAATATAATAACTGCATTACCCTGCAATTATTAATTTTTTCCTTTTACATTACAGATTATATATCATATTGCCTTAAAAAATGTTGTTTTACAATCTATCTTTTTTTCCACGATAAATAAGAAATTAGATATAATAAGTTATGTGATTAACAAATAATTAGAAAATATAATGAAAAAAAGAAAAAAGGTAAAAAATCAGGTAGAAAAAGTTACCATTTGTTGTTCCTCGGCTAGTTGTTTTTTGAAGCTCCCCATGATTTCTGCCAATCGATCTGGTGTCAATGAATGGAGGAGTTTGATGTCGTCAGCATCAAGACCGATTTCAATTTTTTCATGTCCACCAAGCGTACGATACTTTTCGGCCATGTCTTTCACCTCTTTACTTTCATTGTTTCTTGAATATAAAAATCTTTGCATGCGAAATGAGTTTCCTGTAATTCATACTTTCGCATTACAACATAATTAAATGATTAATCAGTACTTAATTGGATAAATTACTATTGTAATCGAAAGAAAAAAAATGACTATCAGGCATATATAGTTTTTTTTCAATAATTCTTAAAATTATTTTTATTTTAAATTTAAAATGACATTATATTATTTTTATATACAATATTCCACTTCGGATAATTGACCTTATCCGAAGTGAATGGAACGATATTATTCTTTATGAATAATCATTAATATAAAGTGCAAATTGCTTAAATTTTTATTTCAAACATATAAAATTAGTATGAGGTGAGAGAAAATGAATCAAAAATTAGATATCCAACCCTTCATTCCTTTCAAGAAAATAATACCTCTTGAAATAGGTGATGGGGCAGGTCCAGGGACACCTAAATAAAATTAATGCACTAAATGCTATAGGTATATGGAAGAGATAGTCATCAATAAAAGCTTTTTTCTTCATTTATTATGATGAATAACAAATTTGAATTTTTATGAAATACCTATTTAATATCTTTAGATGCTTTTCAATTTGCACAAATAAATTTCTATATCAAATCAAATTTTACAAAAATTTTTATTTCAGACAAATATACTTACAGTGAGGTGAGAGAAAATGAATCAAAAATTAGATATCCAACCCTTCATTCCTTTCAAGAAAATAATACCTCTAGGAATTGAAGAAGGTGCTGGACCAGGAACTCCACACTAATATCTATTTTAAAGAAGCACTAGCTATTGGTATATGGAGAAGATAGTCATCAATAAAGGCTTTTTCCTCCACTTTTTCAATAACGGGTAATAAAACTCCTGCTCTTTCATGAAACAAATTAATAATCAATCCCTTTTCTAAAGGAAAGATATAGGTTGTGCAAGGAAATTTTTCTAAGATTTTAACAAAATCTTTCTCATATTTCGAATGAATCCGTAAAAATGCTTGTTCATAATGATCATATCCTTTTGGAAAGAAATAATGGGCCACAACACATGATGGAATCACCTTATTCAAGAACCTACTTTTCACCGTATTGGGATACACTCCAATCTTTCTTGCCACACCAGTATATTCTGTCCTCACATTCCCCCCCAAATCGATCATATATTTCCCAGTCAGTCTCATCCCATCCCAACTTTTCACCCACATCCCTTTTTATCAATCCTCTCTCAAACTCACACCTTGCCATGGCTTCTAATCCATCATCCATCGAATTATTCCACTTCTCAGGCATCACATACATGGGGGTATACATCAAAGATTCTTCCTCGACCTCTAACCCATATCTCTCTAAATTCAGATCCTTCTCCCTGCTAATAATGAAATATTCGCATCCAGACAATAAAATTACATATCCAATCTTTTCATCCTCATATAATTTTAAAAACGTGGAATACAATCCCTTTTTATCTTTCTTATTGCAAAAATAGGCCGTGTTCTGCCATTTCTTGAAAGGTCTCAATGTTAATCGAGGTGGTCGTGATATCTTCTTCCTGTACATGTTCTGGATATGTCTCGTTATTGTAGAGTGAGATCTCCCCCGTCCCACGTATCCCATTCGTTTAGCTATAGTTTTGACCTTGACTCTCGGATCTTCTACCATCATCTGCACAATCGTATAATATTGTTGCAAAGTGTTAGTGATTTGCACAAAAAATAGTATATAGTGCCCTTTAAGAATGTTTGGTCATCACAATTAAAGATACATGCATAATAATAATGTCAAATTAACACAATATCCTTCATCCATACAATTGATACCCCTACAATTCTATTATACTCTTTTTTTCCTTTCAATAATCCAGTAACCGATAGCCAATATAATCCCTCCCAGGGTGACACTCCCACCTGATAGAGCTATCAATCGTGGATTCACGTTCCATAACCCCCCATACACCAGCGGAGCAACTGTAGAGGACAGGTCAGAAACTATCATATGAAAAGAAAGCAGCCTTTCCCAACACTTGAAGGGTGACAACTGCTACTGCTACAATAGAGTTTAAAAGTTATTTTCTAAATATATACCATGCTTGATAGAATTGAACTCAATCCTCATATACTAAGAGGAAAACCAGTAATAAAAGGCACAAGAATACCTGTCTATCTTATTTTAGAATTACTTCAAGCTGATTATGATTTTCAAAAGATATTGGAGGCTTATCCCGTTCTGGAGATTGAGGATATAAAAGCAGCTTTAGAATATGCAGCTAAAATGGTAAAAAATGAGGATATAAAAGCAGCTTTAGAATATGCAGCTAAAATGGTAAAAAATGAGGATATAATCTTCTATGAGGCATCCCATGGTGAAGATTCTCATTGATGAAAATATCTCTTTAAATAACCCAATAATTCTTAATTGGATTCGGATTTGACGTAACCATTTTAAACAAGAGGGATTAGCGATGAGGAAGTACTAACCCTGGCAATAGAACAAAACAGAGTAATTATCACTTTAGATCTAGACTTTGGAGAAATATTTCACTTTCATGAGAGAGGCAGAGTTGGTATTATGTATTGAGAATTGTACTACCAACTGTTGAAAATGTTAATTCAGTATTAGAAAGACTTCTGCCTTCGATTGATATTGATGAGCATGAAAAGAATCTAATCATTGTAAATTAGAATAAAAACTATATACGAGAATAGATCCAAAGACAGCCTTTAATACGAAGATTGAAAAGTAATTTGATAGCATGAGAATTGTAATATATCCTACGCATGAAACTAATACAATATAGATGTAAAGAAAATGATTGATCAATATTACTGCATTATAATTCGATCATGAGTCTCAAGAAAAGAAAAATACCATTTCAGAAATTCCAGATTATCCACACCTTTCTCAAAAAGAATACATCGGGTGATGTTAGATATGGTTCGCTGACCATCTGTCCAGTACCCTGTCAATAAGCGAATGATTTCATTATCTTTAATTTTATATAGGTTCTTAAAGCATATTCTTTTATCATTAAAAGAGAGTGAGAGTAGAATATCCTGTAAAGGTATAGGGCCTGGGAATCGTTTTTGAGGAACTGGTCCAGAACAATCTTTAACATGATGTAAATCAGTATCGAGTTTTTCAATAACCTCTTCCAATCGATGAAGGTGTGATGTCAAATCAATATCACCCCATTGGGTTATGGATAGAAGTGTTTTCTTCTCTCTTTCAAGTATATAATCAAGATAGTCAGAATACAATGCACTATCATCTCTTTTCAAAAAGGTTTGAGGCTCATGTTCTATCCGGTTCACTGCATTCTCACACACCAGATCAGCCATCCATTCGGCTTCTCTTTCATGAGCATTCGCCAGAAAATATGCATAAGTGGCTGCTATGACTCCCACTTTTTTCAGGGTGGATGGATCGAGGGTATCGGGTGTATCCAGTGAGGTATGATAGAAATAATCGGGCCACTGGATGAGCATGGGGCAGGGAATTCCCACATCAGGACTTGAAAGGACACTGTGATCGCTCAATCGCGAAAAAGGAGCAGATGAAAAGGAGAAAGGACGGCCAGGAGAGTGATTCTTTAAACATACTGCAATACCAATGAATTCTGCTATATCGTTAACACAGGAGGGTAGGGCATCGGGAGTTCGTTCCAGAAATAGAGTGGATGCACAGAGTCTCTGATTCTGACCCACCATATCCAGATTTATCCCAGCGATACAGGAATTAAAAAATGATTCAACAGATGCACAATAAGCCACCGTACCCAAAATTTCGGGTACTAGAAGGAACCTGATCCCTCTCCGGGGAATGGGTAAGGTATGTCCAATTTCTCCTTGAAGAACACGGGCTATTTCTATGAGCACGCTTACTCCTGAAGCATTATCATTGGCAGAAGGTCGGGGATGGCAGAGATGAGCCAGTACCACCACTTCCTCATCAGTTTTTCCTGGAATATATGCATCTACCACATCTATATATCCAGGATAGAGGGATGATGTGATCTTCATTTTTGCTGTCACTGAATTATTAGCCAGCAATCTTTTCAGAATTTCGCTTTGTTTACGAGAAATGATAAATCCAGCACAGGGCTCCCCCCACAAAGAGTGATAGGAGAGTGCCTGAGTAAAGAAGGGATTTTTTTCCAGGAAGGGAGAATGAGCGACCGTTATGATTCCAGCCGCTTTCAGGTGAAGCGCCCAGTGTTTCACTGTTTCCAATGGTAATTCAGAATAGATGATTTTATCCTCACATTTGTCTGAGAATTCATCTTCGGAAGTGATATGCACAATGTCAGAAGTGATATCTACCGGATGACTCCTCTGAATCAGCGATAATGCACATTTCTCAAAATCTCCCCATGATGATTCATCGATGGTGAGAGTGGCTGTTTCGATTTTCCATTCCAGAGGAAGCGTGTAATTCCAGTACCTTTTTTTTCCATCAGTAGGAAACTGATGATGATGTACTGGTAATCCATAGGATTCCAGCTCCCTCACACAATAGACAGCAGCTTCTCGAAAATGGGGTGAAATAGGAATGCGGTGGAATGAACTGATGGCTGTGGCCAGTTCACGTGCATGTGATCCAGACAATTTTTGGTTCATAGCTGTGAGGATGGATGAAAGCATGACCATACTGTGTAATGAGGAATAAAATGGATTTCGGTATT
>Ga0180437_10011466_pt1 | contig 10630 bp, 6 predicted proteins | sample SS_ome_4_FD_132410 | JGI IMG/M metagenome (GOLD analysis project Ga0180437, IMG submission 132410) | Hypersaline lake sediment archaeal communities from the Salton Sea, California, USA - SS_3_D_1 metaG | ecosystem: Environmental > Aquatic > Non-marine Saline and Alkaline > Hypersaline > Sediment... | reverse complement strand
GGTGGTCGTCGTCGAACATGAAGTGGCCACCGGAGACGTGGATCCGCTTGGGCAGCTTGACCCCGAGTCCCCATCGGGCCATGTCCATCTCGTGCACGCCCTGGTTGCCCATGTCCCCGCTGCCGTAGTCCCAGTGCCAGTGCCAGTTGTAGTGGAAGCGGCTGCGGCTGAAGGGCCGCTTTGGCGCGGGGCCGAGCCAGAGGTCGTAGTGAACGCCCGGCGGGACCGGCTCGTCGGGCGCGTGGCCGATCGAGGGCCGCCACTTGAAGCAGAGCCCCCGGGCCATGGAGACGTCGCCGATGAGGCCCTCGCGCAGCTTCTGGATCGCCTCGCGGATCGCGGGCGAGCTGCGGCCCTGCGTGCCGTGCTGGCACATCCGCTTGTGCTTTCCGGCGGCGGCGACCAACTGCCGGCCTTCCCAGACGTTGTGCGAGCAGGGCTTCTCAACGTAAACGTCCTTGCCCGCCTCGATCGCCGTGATGGCGATCAGCGAATGCGTATGGTTGGGCGTGGCGATGCTCACCGCGTCGACGTCCGCATCTTCCACGAGCCGGCGGTAGTCGGTCGAGGTCTTGCACTTTCGCTCGGTCCGCTTCTCGAGCTGGGCGGCCCGCGCGGCGAGCACCGACTCGTCGACGTCGCACAGGGCGACCACCTTGGCCCCCTCGACGCTCTCCAGGCCGTTGATGTGGTGCTGCCCTTTGCCGTTGAGCCCGATGCAGCCGACGCGAATCTCTTCGTTGGGGCTTCGCCGCGCGGCGTCGGTTGCGGCGGCCAAAATGTTGAAGGCTCCGAAGCCCAACAGCCCGCCCGCCGCCGAGCTTCGCACCAGGAATTCTCGACGGTTGATGCCGAACGTCATGCGAAACGACTCCTTGCCTTGCCACGTGCGGGATGAGCGGTACGCGGTTCACTATAGGCACCCCACCCGGGGCGCGGCAAGGGAGGCGGAGCCGGCATGGGCAGCCGCTCACGCTGCATGGGCAGACAGGCCGCCAATCACACCCAAGAGAATATGCCACGGTTCAGGTGGGGCTCGCTGCGCTCGATCCACCCTACCGGGGTTTGGGGAGACCCCTAGTTATGGAACGAGATACCCCAACTCATGCCCGGCTGGCGGTATGGGTGGTAGCGGTGGTAGTAGGGGCGGGGTCCCCAGAACGGCGGGCCGTAGTGGTACTCTTCGACGATCACCGGGGCCGGCCGCTCGATGACCACCGGCGTCTCTCGGCGGACCGGCGGCTCTTGCATCGCCTTGATCGCCCGCGTGCTCACCCCCTGCTGTTGGAGAAAGATCAGGTCGGCAGCCTGGAGCGGCCGGGCGACCCCGTGGGCGCGGACGTGGGTGACGATCAACTCGTCGTCCACACCCGCCTGCGTCATCGCGAGCACGTCGTCGATGGTCACCGCACTGGCCGAAACCTGGCGGCCCATCTGGGCCTCGATCATCGCCCGGTTGCGGGCCTCGATCTGGTCCATTTCGGACCCGATTGCGGCGCCGCTGAGCGCCCCGACGCCAGCCCCGATGGCCGCCCCGGCGCCAGCGTTCCCGAGGGCGTCGCCGACGACGGCGCCGGTCCCGGCACCGAGCAGGCCCCCAAAAAGGGCCCCCCGGTCGGCATGGTAGGGAGACTGGCATCCCGCCACGAGCGAGAACACAAGCGCTGCGAGCGCGAATCGGCAAACGGCGGCATCCATGCGACCACATCCTCCAACACGTCCCGAGCCCAACGGATCTGTAGCTGGTATCGGCCAGCACCGGGGGCAAAATCGAGCGTGGGATTATCGGCCGGGCGGCTCCATCCGTCAAGATAACATAGGAAGTCTGGGAAGTGTGAGTGGACTGAGATCGCGCCGATGCCAAACACCCGGGTCGGCCTTGAGGAATCGGCCGCTTGCTTGTCGGTGATCGGGCAAGTAAAATGCTCCGGAGATGGGATTTGCGGCCGCTTGCAGCCAACATCTGCTAAAGTGCCATCGCCGGTTTCCGCCTTTCTCGCTTGCCACGCCGGCGATCAAACTTGAACGAAGCCTGCCGCGACTGCCTCGAAGACGCCTGTCGCGGTTTTTTTGTCCCCCGAGCTTCGTGCGACGATGCTGGCCGTGTGCGAGCCCTCCAGGTCCCCTCACCGCCAAAACCGCCCCTGAACCATGCTCCCCCCTGGATGCCGCCCATGACCGAGCGACCAAGGCTCCCCGATCCGAACGGACCGCCCCTGGGACCGTCGACCACGGCGATCCACGCCGGCGAAGACCGGCTGAAGCCGTGCTTTTCCATCACCGATCCGATCTTCTGCGCTGCCACGTACACGTTCGCCGACACGCAGGCGGCGATCGACTACGTCGAGCAGAAACAGCCCCGCGAAGAATACGGCCGCTACGGCAACCCCAGCGAAAAAGTGCTCGAGCGGAAGCTCGCCGTCCTCGAAGGCGGCCAGACCGCCGTCACCTACGCGACCGGCATGGCCGCGGTGGCCGGCTACCTCATGGCCAAGCTCCGGGCGGGCGACGAAGTCGTCCTCTTCGACGAGTGCTACCACCGCACGCGGGAGCTCTGCTCAAAGGTCCTCGCCCGCTTCGGCGTGGTGACCCACCAGATCCCGGCCTGCGACTACGAGCGGATGGAAGCCGCCGTCAACGAGAACACGAAGCTCTTGATCAGCGAATCGCCCACCAACCCGCACCTCAGCGTCGTCGACCTGGAGCGGTTCGCGGCCCTGGGCAAGAAGCACGGCGTGGAAACGATGATCGACGCCACGCTGGCCACGCCCTGCAACGTCCGCCCGCTGGACTACGGCGTCGACTGCGTGCTCCACTCCTGCACCAAGTATCTCGGCGGCCACAACGACCTCTTGGCCGGGGTGATCATCGGATCGGAGGAGAAGCTCGCGCCGGTTCGCAAGCTCCGCGGCGTGCTGGGGAGCCTCAACGCCCCGCACAATATCTACCTCCTCCTGCGGGGCCTCAAAACGCTCGATGTCCGCATGCAGCGGCACAACCAGAACGGCCAGGCCGTGGCCGAGTTCCTGGAAAAGCACCCCAGGGTGGAAAAAGTCTACTACCCCGGCCTCCCCAGCCACAAATACTACGACGTCGCCAGGCGGACGATGTCGGGTTTCGGCGGGCTGGTGACCTTTCTGGTCAAGGATGCCGACTGCCGCCGGACCGCCGACGTGGTCGACGCGGTCCGCATCCCGCGGATCGGGCCCAGCCTCGGCGGCGTCGAGTCGATCATCGAGCAGCCGATGGTGATGAGCTACCACGACTTCAAGCCCGACCAGCGGCGCGCCGTGGGCATCCCCGACAACATGATCCGCGTCTCCTGCGGCATCGAGAACGCCGAAGACCTCATCGCCGACCTCGACCAGGCCCTCCAGCGGTAAGCGCCCGTACTCGATGCGGGCACGTCTCGCCTAGCGCGGCCTTCGCCTGCAACCAAACAGGGAGCAAGCTATTGGAATGTTGGAATGATGGGGCACATCGGTGCCGAATCCCATCATTCCAGTATTCCATCACCCCAACACTCCAGAACATCCGCGCACGGCGCGCGGATGTATCGGAGCAAGACTCCACGCCACTGGTTCCCCTCGTCCCCACGGGGCCTACGGCCATCGATTGCCTGCGGCGGTTCGCTCGAACAGCCACACGCAACTGTAATCGTGGTGACTGCGGAACTCGCTCGACGCGGCACGGAGCGCCGCATATTCTTTCCACACCCGCAGAAACTCCTTCTGGCGCCTGATACGTGCCTCGCGGCTTTCGTCCTCCGGGGGCTTGCTCAGCTCTCGGCACCTTTCACCGAGCGAGTCGGCCCGAGCCTCGACGTCTTTCATGGCGGTTCGCTCTTCGTCGGTCGGTTCGGGCAGCTCCACGTTCTCGCACCACGTGCTGGCGGCCAACAGATCGAGCCGGCCGTCGCCGTTGACGTCCGCCGCCGAGAGCGAGTCGATGCGCCCCGGTTCGTCGGGCACTTGCTGCGGCGCCTCGCGGCGCCGTTCGACCTGATGATAGCGACCCGACGGCACGAGAATCTCCGCGGGCTGAAGTTCGGGCTTTCCTTTCTCGCCCGTATTGCGATACCAATAGGCGCTACCAGCGCAAGTCAACAGATCGTCCTTTCCATCGCCGTCCCAATCGACCACGGAACAAGGCTTGCCGAGCACCGCCTTGCCGCCGGCCGTCAATAATTGGATTTCTCCATAGGCCGGATTCTCGCGACGGCCTTCGTTGATGATTACGTTCACTCCGTTTCTTGCTCCCGCCAGGCTGCCTCTTACCACCAGGTCCAGGTCGCCGTCGGCGTCCCAGTCGCAAGCCACCGCCGCGCCGTTGTAGCGGAACTCGATCGGCCGGCCATGGCGGTCATCGAGCATCACCGCTCCGGCAAAGTTCCCGTCCTCAGTACGTCGGAAGAAGTAGATCCCGCTGTTGAACGAGGGCGAGAGGACATCGCTTCGACCATCGCCGTCGAAGTCGACCAACTGGGGGCTGAATGCCGTGTAGCAGCCCGAAGGGATGCAGGCGCGCTGATCACCCGCCATGAAGTCTGTCGCCTCGCCGAACTTGGGCTGGGCGGCCGTTCCGGTGTTGCGGTAGATCCGCAGTCGCCCTTCGGCCATCTGGCCGACAAGCAGGTCCATCTTGCCGTCGTTGTCGAAGTCGCCCATCGTCAGGGCAGCGCAGCGGCCGTCGGCCACAATCGGCCGCCCGGCAGCCGCCATCCGCACCGGCGGCAACAGGTCGGCCGCGCGGGACGGCTCGGCCTCGTCGCCAGCAAATCCCATGCCGGCGGAGACCGAAAGCAGAAAAGCGGTCAGGGCCCTCGATGCGGTTTTCATGCGCAGCTCCTCGTTTCAAGTGGCAGGAGATTCCAAAACGCGCAGAACTACCTCGGTCTGCCACGTTCGAGTTTCGCTGACTTGAAATAATCCCTGATCGTTGTAAAAGCCTCGTCGCTGACGCTATCGTCCTTCCACACACGGAGCAGTAAATCATCCTTCAGCAAGAATGGAGAACCTTCGGAGTCTGCCTTGAGTCTCTTGGACCACTCTTTGGCGGCCTTCCTATCCGAAAACCAGAGGCCGTAGACGCCGATTTCGCTGGCAGGATCGTTTTCCTGGTAAATCGCCACGACGCCGGCGCGTACTGGCTGCAAATCCGCCTTTTCGCGGATCCCAAAGAACACGGCGACACGCTTGATCATTTCCTGGTCGACGAGCACCGCGGGATTGCGAGTCAAGGGCACGAGGGGAGCAGTATCGACGCGCTCGACGAGTCGAACGCCCCCGGGCAAAGCCTTCGACGGGACGCTGACGAACTCCAGCAGACGGTCGTGTTGCGAAGACCCTGCTTGCGATATCGGCGGCGTCGCCGCATTGTCAATCGGCGCTTGTGCGAAGGACCTGACACCGCCAAACAAGGCAAGCGCAGCGAATACAAGTATGCGCGGCAAGACTGACTGGGCGTTCATCATTTCCGCACTCCTGTCGCCGAACTCGTGACTGCACGGCGATTAGCGTTCGCCGGGATCGGCAATCCCGCTATGGGGCAGAATACTTCAACTTGCTGGTGCGCGAAAGTATGTCCGTGAAGGGAACGAGTTTGGAGCCATTCTGTCTTTCTCAGAAGTAGAATGCCTTTTTCAGCCCGCGGTGGGAGATCCCCACGGCGGCGATTCTGCGGCCAGCTTCAAGCGGGCGTATTAGCTCGTCACGCCGGCAAAGCTCAATTGGTGAAAATGGGGCATTCCGGGGCTATAGGTCGAGTGTGTGGATAATATCGACTTTGACGAAAGTCCGGCTTGGGAAATTCCCGATGTACACGGTGCTCAGGCCGGTACTGCGCCCGGCTCGATATGCGCAATCCCACCGTTTCGAGGGATAGACCATGAAACTTGCGGGGCTCTTCTGGCGTTGCGGAAGGCGGCCGCTGCCGTCTGCCGTCTGCCTGCGTCTTGCCGTCATCGGCCTGCTGGCCCTCGGCACGCCGGCGGTGGCGCAAGTGGAGTTCAGCTCGGCCGGCAGCGGCCTCGTGCCGATGCGGAACAACTGGCAGCAGCGGGTGCTCGGCGGCACGGGGAGGACCGCGCACGCCCGGGCCCAGAGCAACGTCTGGGGCTCCATCCGGAGCGTCTCGACGGCCGCCGACGGTGGGGCCATGCTCGAATCGGGCGTTCCCTACGACAGCCAGATGGGGGTCCTGCCGGATGCCGACCAGATGGCTCCCGAAGGCTGGGCGCCGCCCGGCGACTATGGCCCCGGTGTTACCTGCGACGGCGGGCCGGTGTGCGGCGGGCCGGTGTGCAGCGATCCGTGCGGCGGTTGCTCGGCAGGTTGCGGCCCCGTCGGCTGCGTCACTCGGCCGTGGATGCACCATATCGCCCTGTTCCTCGGCGTGCAGGGTTTCAAAGGCCCGGTCGATGGCGGGATCAACGGGAACTTCGGATTCAACGAAGGGCTCAACTGGTCGGCCGAATTCGGCCGGCACAGCCTCGTCGGCTACCAGGTCGGCTTTCGCGCGGTGCAAAGCAATTTCGAGGGCGACCAGGTGCTCTTCCCATTCCTGAGGGATGGCAGTCGCGAGCAGCTATTCCTGACCGCCGGCTTGTTCCGCCGGGCCCCCGGCTCCGGTTGGCAGGGGGGCATTGTCTACGACTACCTCCACGACCGCTACTACTACGGCAGCGTCGACCTCGGCCAGATTCGCACCGAATTGTCCTGGCTCCACTCGAACCTCTGGGACGTCGGCTTCTGGGGCGCCCTCGGCACCACCTGGGACGAAGGTTTTGCCCTGGCACCGCTGCAACTCGAACCGACGGACCTCTATGCCTTCTTCTACCGCCAGCATTTCGGCTGCGGCGGCACGGTGCGACTCTGGGCCGGCTTCACCGGGCAGGGCGACGGGCTGGTCGGCGCCGACCTCGCCGTGCCGCTGGGCCGAGGCTGGGCCCTGGAAAACAACTTCAACTACCTTGTTCCCAACGAAAGCGGCACGCCGGCAGGTCAAAGGGAGGAGTCCTGGGGAGTCGCCATCCGGCTGGTCTGGTACCCCGGCCGCAACGCCGACTGCGAACTGCAAAGCCCCTTCCACGCCCTCTTCGACGTGGCCGACAACTCGGTCTTTATGGTCGATTTCCGCTAAGGAACGGCCGGGCTGCTGCGCCGGTCAGTGCCGCCTTTGACCGAGCGGACGGCGACCGCAAACGGCCCTTTGCCCCGCACGAGCCAGCGGGCATAGACGGCCCCCATGCCGGGCACGCAGTCGACGCGAAGCTCGGCCGGATCGTGCTCCTGCTCGGCCGCCTTCTCGAAGAACGGGTCGCTGCTCACCAGGCCGGCGACGACCTCGACTGCCTTGCCCTCGATCGACACGACGTCCGGCGGGGTGATGTGGTGTTTTCGATCGATCGCGGCGCGGGTGGGCGTCAGCTTGCGGTTGGCCACCACGGCCGTCACTTGGAAGAGTCCCCCGGCCGCCGGCTCGACCTCGATGGATTGCACCTCGACCTGGGGCATCTGGTCGGCATGGTAGAGGGTAAAGGCCATGTTGCGGTGGCACTCCTCTTCCAGCAGGAACGACGGCGGCTGCCGCCTCCACTGCTTCTTGAGCCCGCCTACCTCGATCGTGCCGTACTGCGGATGCTCGACCTCGTGCCAGGGCACCACCCCGTGGCCGAAGAGCAAATACTTGTTGAACGCCTCGACGTCCTCCTGCCTGCCGGAGGCGCCTTCGGGCGGGCGGCGGAAGAAGTTCTCCGCGGTGAACAGCTCGTTGCTGAAGGTGAAGATGCCCCGCATCATGTAGAACCAGTCGATCTCGCCGCCGTTGACGCGGTAGAGCCCTTCGCCCACGTCGAGGTAGCGGTAGCCGGGCAGCACAAGTTGGCCCTTTTTGGCCACCTTGTCGTAGACGGCCACGTCGGCCGGCTCGTAGCGGTCGCTCGCGTCGCCGGGGCCGCGGAGGATGATCCCGCCCGTGTTGTGGTACGTCTGTGCCCCGGCGATGTTGGGATGGTCGAGCACGAAGTCGGCCGCCATGCGGTTTTCCAGGATCGAGAGCGGATAGCGGTGGGCTCCCCGCTGCACGTAAGGCGGCTGCCAGCCGAAGGGCCAGTCGCGGTTGGGGTCGTAGTAGCCGTCGCCGTCCTCGTTCACGCGGCCGTCGCCGTCGTTGTCAAAACCCTCCGTCCCCAGAAGCCGGAACTCGCCCGCCTCGTCGTCGTCGGCCGGGATCATCAAATCGGGGTAGTCGGGGTGGGGCTTGTGGCGGCCGTTGGGGTCGCCAATCCGCATTTGCGTGATCTGCCCGTCGCCGTCCAGGTCGTCCGGGCCGTCTTCGTCCACCAGCCCGTCGCGGTCGTCGTCGACCGGCCGCTGGCCGCTGCGGGGCGAGTGGGTGGTGTTGGGCCGGTACATGTGGGCGTCGCGGGAGTCGGGGCTCATCATCGGCACGAGGTAAAACGCCCGCTCGTCCACCAGCCGCGTGACAAACGGGTTGCGGCCGTACATCTCCAGCAAGTACCAGGCCGTGTAGAGGGTGACTTCGGTTCCCTGGATCTCGTTGGCGTGGATGGCGCCGTCGATCCAGAAAGCCGGCTTCGTGCGGTCGTCGCCGCTGGCGAAGTTGGTGATCGTCACCAGCCACATCTGGCGGCCGCCGTACGACGGGCCGAGACTTTGCAGCCGCGCCCGCCCGCGGTGGGCGGCAACCAGGTCCTGCATCAGCCGCGTTGCCTCGGCGTAGTCGTGATAGCGGTTCCACTGCGCCGGCACCTTGGGATCGGCCGGCGCGCCCATCGGCTGGTAGGGCCCGTCATGCGCCGCAGAGACGACCGCCGGCAATGCGACCGAAAGAAGGGCCGCCGCCAGCAGGAAAGCCATCGAGTTCGTTCGTTGCATCGGAAGTCCCCGTCGCGGCGGAAGCTACCGTTTGCCCGCCTCCAAAATCACGCCTCCCGTGGCCGAGCCGACCGAGGGGCTCCACGCCCGCACCCGCAGCGACGTCGGCTTCTTCACCGCCGCGGTCACCAGCCAGCTCTGGTCGCTCCGTCCCCCGTCGCCGGCGAGCGGCTCGATCTGTCGCCGGGCGTGGCCGCTCGCCAGCCGCACGCCGGCCGGCAGCGCGAGCTCGACCTGCACCGGCTGGGGCGCCTTGGTCGTGTCGCCCGTCTGCGGCATCGTCGGCAAAAAGCCGCGGTTCACCACGGTCGCCTTCACCCGCCACACGCCGCCGCCGAGCGGCTCGGCCTCCGTCTGGTCGATCTCCAGCCGGGGCAAAAGCCTCGTCAGCCGCCGGACGAACTGCCAGTGCTTCTCGGCCAGCGGCTCGAGCTCCTCTTGGGGCGGATTCAACAGCACAAACGGCCGGAAACCGCCCAGCTCGACCTTCCGGCCGGGAAAGTCGGCATGCTCGATCGCCTTCCAGGGCACGAAACCGTCGATTCCTTCGCGAGCGAACCAGCGGAGGGCATTCCGCTCGTCGGCGCCCCGCTTCTCGGCCGACTCGGATGGCTCGCCGTCCGAGTTATTATCGTCTTCGTCTTCGTCCGCTGCGTCGGCGGCGACTTCAGGAATCCACCAGCCGCGGAAGGCGAACGACCAGCGGCCGAAGTGGAAGTAGGCCCACTCGCTGAATGATCCCTCGCCGTCGGGCAGCTCGGCGGTCTTTACGGCCAGCTCGCCGAGAATCTCCTGGTACTGTTCGGCCACGTGCTGGAAATAGGGCGCGTCGGCCGCCGAGAGCGCGGTCTTCAGCCGCCCCGAAGCGTCCGCGTCCGGCTTCCACGGCTCTACGAGGTTGTCTTCCGGCGTGGCGGTGAGCACCGCCGCGATGTTGGCATGGTCGAAGGCGAAGTCGGCCACCGCGCGGGTCTCCACTTCCGAGACCTGGTGCGGCCCGGCCCCGCGCTCGTAATAGGGATACTGGAAGGGGAAGTTGCGGTTGAAGGCCACGCCGCCCGGCGGATCTTCGCCGAGCTGCTCGTCGTGGTCACGGTCGCGGCCCTCGACGTAGAGCGCGTAGCGGCCCCGCTCGTGCTCTTTCTTGTCGGCCTTGATGAGCAGGCGGTCGTCGTCGGGGTGGAGGAGGTACGGCCCCTCGGCGTCTTCCACGCGCATCGAGGTGATCAGCCCGTCGCCGTCGAGGTCCTCGGGTCCGTCTTCGTCGATCCGGCCGTCGCCGTCGTCGTCGATCGAGCGCTGGTTGAGCGACCGCTCGTGGCGGGGCCGTTGGAAGAACGCCTCGCAGGCGTCGGGGGCAGGCCGGGGGATGACGTAGAACGTCACCCGCTCGAGCATCCGGCGGACCTCTTTGTCCTTTGCCGCCTCGTCGGCCAGCCGCCGCACGATGCGGACGGCAAGCTCGCTGCCCACCAGGTGCGGCGCCTCGACGCTTCCCACCAACAGCACCGCCGGCTTCTCGTCGAGCTTGCCGGTGCCGATCGAGAGCAAAAAGACCTCGCGGCGGCCGAGCGTCGTGCCCAGCGAGCGGAGCGTCACCAGCGGGCTGCGGGCGATCCGGTCCAGCTCCCGCCGAAACGCGTCGTAGTCGGTGTAGCCCTCTGGGGACTGTCCCAAATGGCTTGGGGACTGTCCCAAATGGCTTGGGGACTGTCCCAAATGGCTTGGGGACT
>Ga0180437_10011465_pt1 | contig 10630 bp, 9 predicted proteins | sample SS_ome_4_FD_132410 | JGI IMG/M metagenome (GOLD analysis project Ga0180437, IMG submission 132410) | Hypersaline lake sediment archaeal communities from the Salton Sea, California, USA - SS_3_D_1 metaG | ecosystem: Environmental > Aquatic > Non-marine Saline and Alkaline > Hypersaline > Sediment... | reverse complement strand
TGAAATGGTGTGTCCAGGAAAAGCAGGTATCGATTAAGGTCTGGCCGGTCTGGACGCATAATCTTGTATCCCGAGAGGTCCGACACGGAAACAAGAATATGCGTATACTGGGCCCGCATTTCGGGGACGCTGCCGCGCCTGAACAATAACAAAAAGAGCACATCATTTAATGACATCAACTCAAGGATAGCCGAACGAGAAGCCGGCGCCGGTTTCTTTCTGGGAAGCCTTTGGCTACTGGTTGAAACTGGGTTTTATCAGCTTTGGCGGTCTGGCCGGGCAAATCAGCATGATGCACCAGGAACTGGTGGAAAAACGCCGCTGGATCTCGGAACATCGTTTTCTTCATGCATTGAATTACACCATGGTCCTGCCCGGTCCCGAGGCGCAGCAACTGGCCACTTACATCGGCTGGCTCATGCACGGCGTGTGGGGCGGCATAGCGGCCGGTGTGCTGTTTGTGCTGCCGTCCCTGTTTATTCTGATCACCCTGACCTGGATCTATTTGAGTTACGGCGATGTACCGGTCGTGGCGGGCGTTTTATACGGCATCAAACCCGCGGTGACTGCTATCGTGGTGTTCGCGGCCTATCGCATTGGTTCGCGGGCATTACCCAATAACGCATTGCGCGCCATGGCCGTGGCGGCGTTCGTTGCCATATTTTTCTTTGATGTACCTTTCCCCTATATCGTTCTGGGTGCCGCAGTCATCGGATTCATGGGTTCACGGATCTCACCCGGGCACTTCAGGGCAGGTGGTCATCACGGTGAAAGTCACAAGTCATACGGTGCTGCGATTATTGACGATGATACGCCGCCGCCTGCTTTTGCATTGTTTAAATGGAGCCGCGCGGTGACATACGCCGTGATCGGCCTGGCTATCGGCAGCCTGATGATGGCTGCGCTGGTCTATGCCCATGGATGGCAGGGAACCCTGACCCAGATGGGCTGGTTCTTTACCAAGGCCGCGCTGGTGACATTCGGCGGCGCCTACGCGGTCCTGCCCTATGTCTATCAGGGAGGGGTCGAGCATCATGCCTGGCTGACCGGGACCCAGATGATAGACGGCCTGGCACTGGGTGAGACCACGCCCGGCCCGCTGATCATGGTCGTGGCTTTTGTCGGCTTTGTCGGCGGCTGCACCAGGGAAGTGTTTGGCCCGGACATGGTGATGGCCGCAGGAATTGCCGGCGCCTCGGTCGCCACCTTTTTCACTTTTTTACCTTCGTTCCTGTTTATACTGGTCGGCGCGCCGGCCGTTGAAGCGACCCGCCACGAACTGCACTTTACGGCACCATTGACCGGCATTACGGCCGCTGTAGTGGGTGTGGTACTGAATCTTGCCACGTTCTTTGCCTACCACGTGTTGTGGCCGCAAGGCTTCGGCGGTACCTTTGAATGGTTCTCCGCCATCATCGGCCTTGGCGCTTTCATCGCCCTGTTCAAATACAAAATCGGTATCATGCAGGTGATCGCCGCCTGCGCGCTGGTGGGGCTGGGTTATTCGTTGCTGTTCTAGAAACCCAACCGGGCCAACCGGGGGTCGGACCCGGCCAACTTGCTGAATGCAAAAGGTTATTGTAATGAAAGCCGCCGCTGGCTTTGCTTAAAACTGTGTTTTTTTGCTAGAAATGGTGCTTCTAAGATACAGCTCGAATCTGCCTGATCTTAGAAGCACGATTTTTGTGCTGAAAATGCTGGTCTAAGCGTGAATCAGGGCCTGATTTCTTTGATCCGGCATTACTTGTCAACATGTTGCGCAGGTCCGACCCCATTGTCTACCGGCTCAGAACCGCGGCCCAGTACCATAAAACATTCCAGATTTAATGCAGCTTTTTTCGCTGCATTCTGCTATAGTACTCATTGCTAGTTCCTATCCTGGTTTTTCCTGGTAATTCTTTCAAGATTTTTCCTGTTAAATACCTCGTAAGATTAGTAACACTTTTTTAAACAAATATGATGAGGTATTTATCATGCAAACCGGTACCGTTAAATGGTTTAACGAATCCAAGGGTTTCGGCTTTATCGCCCCCAGTGATGGCAGTAAAGACGTTTTTGTTCACTTTTCAGCGATCGCCAGCTCGGGCTTCCGCACCTTGGCTGAAGGCCAGACCGTAAAATACGATGTCGAGAATGGACCTAAAGGCCCACAAGCTGCAAACGTACAGGCGTAATAGTCGGTCCGTTTCATAGTACTGGTAGACCCCGCCTGGCGGGGTCTACTTTTTTCAGCACTCCAGACAGGCACTTGAATGTGAAGAAACTTTTTGTTGGCAAACTGCCACCCTCCACAACAGAAGAATCCCTCGAAGCGCTTTTCTCACCATATGGCAGGGTCCACTCCCTGAAACTCGTCAGGGACATATTTTCAGGTCATTGCAAGGGCTTCGGCTTTGTTGAAATGGAAGGCCACGAAGCGCGTACGGCGATAGCCAGGCTCGACGGCAGGGCTTTCGAGGGTAATATCATCAATGTAAAATTCGAAAAACCTCAAAAAGGCCGACGCCGCTGATTACAACCGGGAAATAGCCGGGTATCCCGCCGGAACGTAAGAGGGCAGGCTTTTGAACTTCCCCCTATTGCCCGGACCAAATACTGTAAAAATTGCGACGCCTGCTTCGGTGACCATTCCTTTGTCATTAGCTTAGCGGCGGCAGCAGCAGGTTTAATTTGAGACGACGAGTGCAGAGATGAAAATTGGTCTGGCATTGGGGAGCGGATCGTCCCGGGGGTGGACGCACATAGGGATCATCAATGAGCTGTCAAAGCTCGGGATCCACCCGGATATCGTATGCGGGACGTCGGTTGGCGCTATGGTAGGCGCCGCGTTTGCAACCGGCAGGCTCGAAAAGCTCGAATCATGGGCCTGCTCGGTAACAAAGTTTGATGTAGCCAAATTTCTGGACATCAGTGCCTCGTTCACAGGGTTTGTACATACAGAACGGTTTCACAACTTTCTTAATGAAAACATTGCCGGTGACGACGACCTGATCGAACACCTACCCAAGGTCTATGCCGCCATTTCGACTGATCTCGAGACAGGAAGGGAAGTCTGGCTTCAGCAGGGGTCCGTGATCCAGGCAGTATGGTCATCCATGGCCTTGCCTGGTCTGTTTCCGGCCATCCGGTATAACAAACGTTGGCTGGTCGACGGCGGCCTGGTGAACCCGGTACCGGTTTCTGTTTGCCGCGCGCTCGGGGCAGACATCGTGATTGCAGTCAACCTGAACGGCGGCATTGTCGGTAAGCGGCTCGGAAAGAATATATCAAAAAACGGGGATACCGTTGGCGGCAAATTATCCGAACTGGTCAGGGAATACACGAACCTCTCCCTGTTCGAACCGGCCAACACCGAACAACCGCCCGGCCTGCTTGATGCGATCGCAGCATCCGTCAAGATCACGCAGGACAGGATCACCCGAAGCCGCCTGGCAGGCGAACCGCCTGACATCATATTCTCACCCAAACTTTCGAACATCGGTCTTCTGGAACTGTATCGCGCCGAAGAAGCGATAGCGGAAGGCCATAAGTGTGTGCAAAGAGCGGCTCCCGAAATCGAGCACGTGATTGGAACTAGTGGTCGTTAAAGGTATCAATAACCGGACAACCCCACAGGAGGCGAGCACGATGAATGTTAGCGAAGCAGTAAGCAAGCGGCGCGCGATCAAATGGTACGACACCGAGCATAAAATGCCGGAAGAAACCTTTCGTACCTTGATGGAACATGCGATTCTGACCCCAACCGCATTCAACATACAGAACTGGCGCTTCGTGAGGGTTACAGATCCCGAGCAGCGCAAGGCGATTCGCGCGGTCGCATGGGACCAGGCCCAGGTGACCGATGCATCCGAGTTGCTTGTGCTCTGCTTCGACATCAAGGCATGGGAACGCGATCCGCAGCGCTACTGGCACAAAGCGCCCACAGAGGTCCAGGATTTTCTGGTACCCGCGATAGACGCCTACTATCGCGACAAGCCCCAGGTCGAGCGTGACGAGGGTATGCGTTCCTGCGGGCTGATCGGGCAGACCATCATGTTGGTGGCGCAGGAACTCGGCTACCAGTCCTGCCCGATGGATGGATTTGATTTCGACGCGGTAGCGAAGATCATCAACCTTCCCGCGGACCACGCCATCGCATTCATGATTGCGATAGGCAAGGGCACCAAGGACGCCTGGCCCAGACCCGGCCAGCTTGACCTGGAGGAAGTCATGGTCAGCAATCGATTTGATTGAAGTCGCCGTCCCGGCCGCGCTTAGGGCTTCGGGTAGGAACTGGCAGTTGCCAGCATCCTCTGCCTTAATCGTTTGCAGCTATCGCTCGAAGCTCTTAAATCACTTATTTCTGGTATGAAATGATGCGCCCGGGTAGACACCCCTATCGACCTCAGCTTAGAGGCGCGATTTTCAGGCCAAAACGGCCGGTATAAACAGTATTCCCACCCATACATCTATGACATAACACTACTTAACAGTGACTTACACTGGTCCGACCCTGCTATAAGGATTATTTACAGGTAAATGCCAGCATTTATGGACATCGTGACATATGCTGGGTGTAGACATTTCACGTTCAATACACACGACAGGGCCATTATGGAAGGTATTAGTGACATCAAGATTAGCGGTATCGACGAGATGCGACCGCCAAAAATACGCAAGGAGCCGTATATCAATCTCTTTTTTAAACTGATCCACAAAGCCCCCAGCGACTGGTGCGATCACTTCAATCACCTGGTTGCCAAGCGCAAATATCCGGTAAAAATCAACCCGACCGACGGCCTGTTTATCGAGACCTGGGTGCGAAAACCCGACGAAATCGAGCCTGCCCTGGCAGGATTGAAAAAGGCTGTTAGCCAGTGCAATCAGGAGTATATCGCCCGTTTACTCGCCGAGGCGAACAACGCGACTGCTTCGCAAGATGAAACAGTCGATACGGGTGAGCAGGGAAAGCTGAACCGGATTGTTGCCGGACTCGATTTTGACTGATTAAACACTATCGGTGTCCCCGTACGCTATCTGCCGGCACCTGTGACCTTCACGTCATTTTGAGGGCCTTGTTCAGCAGCTACTTCGTGTAAATTCTGTTTACAGCATGCTGCAATGCGCGTATGTTGGAGCTTGCAGTGGAATTATTACTAACAGGGCCAGAGACCATCTCCAGCCCTATCGCGGAGTTGACCAATATAATGCAAGAAGATTATGTGAAGTTGCTACGGTCTGAACTCAAGATAATACGCAGGAAGCAGTTGGACACTACTCGTACTGGTACGGTTTGTTCAATCGACGCAAAGCGCGAGCAATCCAATGCGCTCAAGCATTATGAGGGCATGGAGTACCTCGTCAGAGAGGTCGTCAGAAATCTGGAAAAGGGCAGCAACCCTGATGAAATCCAGGCTACCCTGCAATTAAACGAAGCACGCTTCAATAAAATTATCCAGTCCCGGGCAGGTCAGCCGTTTCTTTGGCGCTATTACGCAAAGGGTGTTTTGGAGGGGGTTGGAATCGTAAAGGCATTGATGTCGTAATCAGGCCGGGTTACGCGTTGCCTTCAGGGCCTACGTTTGGTTACTGTCTGCGCTGGTAATGCAATATCCTGCCTTTGCAATTGGCATCGTCCTGATCCTGAACCTCGAAGCGATCGAAATGATGGATATAGCCCAGGGCAAGCATTTTTCTGGTGAAGCTTGCGCGATTGCTCCGGTTCGGATCCACGATCACCACCTGCACGTTACCGCTGGAATGACAGTCGATGAACTGCGATACGTCCTCGGCATGAGCGGGTTCATACAGCACATCGCTGCCAATAATCAGGTCGAATTCATCGAGTAACGGGTTTTCAGCTTCCCAGTTGCCGGCCTGGAACTTGATTGGCGACAGCCTGTTCCGGCGTATGTTGCCGTCGAGGAACTCTTTGGCAAGCGGATGATAGTCGCTAGCGGTTATATCCACACCCATCCTGTGCAGCACGATGCTGGACAGGGCCAGGCCGCAACCGATCTCCAGGACGCGCTTGTCATCGAGTTCGAGCATGCTCACCGTGGCCGCAAGCACTCTCGACGAGGGCCACACCACGCCAAAAAGCGACCAGGTCGCGGAAGATATACCCAGACCTTCCGCCAGTTGCTCGTGGTCGCAGAACTGCTGCCGGTCCTTCAGTGATCGAATCACGTAGTCATTCTCACTGACGGTGATGGTCTCATCCCTGGTCTGGTAGTGTTGCACGCGCTGCACCGATGGATTCAGGCCCACTAGGCGGCCTTGCGCGTGTTGTAGCTCTTACGCTGCTGTGACGAACCACCCTGCGACGATCGCTTGCTGGTCGATCGTTTTCGGGAGCGGCCCTGGCCGTTTGTCTTTGCCGAGGCAGGCGGGCGCTGCTTGTTGCGCTTCGATGTTTTTTTCCTGCCCCTGGCCGGGGTCGATGACTGCTGCTGTTTGCCGCCGCTTTTGTTTTTACCCCTGGATTGCGTCGCCGCACTGATACTGGCATCGGGTTCAAAGCCTTCGATCACGTCGCGCGGTATTTCCCGTTTGATAAGGCGCTCGATGTCCTTGAGCAGACCCAGTTCATCGACACACACCAGCGACATGGCTTCGCCTTCGTTGCCGGCGCGACCGGTACGGCCGATGCGGTGAACATAGTCCTCCGCAACATTCGGCAACTCGTAGTTAACCACGTGCGGCAGCTGATCTATGTCGAGGCCGCGCGCGGCGATATCGGTGGCGACCAGCACGCGGATGCGTCCGTTTTTAAACTGCGACAGTGCGCGGGTACGCGCACCCTGACTCTTGTTGCCATGAATCGCATCAGCGCTGATGCCGTCTTTGTGGAGCTGGTCAGCCAGGCGATTGGCGCCGTGCTTGGTGCGGGTAAAGACCAGTACCTGCTGCCAGTTGTTGGAGCCGACCAGGTAGGACAGCAGTTCACGCTTGCGGTTTTTGTCGACCGGGTGAATGACCTGGGTCACGCGTTCAGCCGTGGTATTGCGCCTCGCGACTTCGATCATCGCCGGCTTCTTCAACAGCTCGTGTGACAGCTGCTTGATCTCTTTCGAAAACGTAGCCGAGAACAGCAGGGTCTGTTTGTGTTCTGGTAACAGCGCCAGCACCTTGCGGATATCGCGAATAAACCCCATGTCGAGCATGCGGTCGGCCTCGTCAAGCACCAGGATATCCACTTTTGACAGGTCAACCGAGCGCTGGCCCGCATGGTCCAGCAAGCGGCCCGGCGTGGCGACGAGGATATCAACGCCCCTGTGCAGTTTCTGTTTCTGCGGGTTGATGCTGACACCGCCATAGATTGCGGTAGAGCGCAGCGGCAGGTGCTTGCCGTAGGTAACCACGCTATCAGCTACCTGTGCGGCCAGTTCGCGCGTCGGGGTCAGCACCAGGGCGCGGACCGGACGACGGCCTTTGGCGCCCTTGTCACCTGGTTTATCTGCGTCCATCAGGCGCTGCAGCAGCGGCAGGGTGAAGCCGGCGGTCTTGCCGGTGCCTGTCTGCGCACCGCCCATGATGTCTCGGCCCTGCAGGATCAGCGGGATAGCCTGATGTTGAATCGGCGTAGGAACGCTATAGCCTTTTTCGGATACAGCACGACTGAGTTCGGCCCTGAGGCCGAGAGATGAAAATGACATTCTGAGATGTTCTCCGTGGATCAGCCCACCCAATACTTTGTATTCGGGACGGTCTAGGCGGAAACTTGCTTGTTCGTAATGGGGTGAATCGGGAGGGATTACCACGTTGGAAACAGGTGCAGACCGAAGTGCACCGAAGCTAATGCGGTAACTATACAGCAAATGCCGGTAAATTGCTGTTTTTTTTGAAAATAGAGCTTTCACAAGTTGAATAAAGCGTTACCAGGGCCGGATGATTTGATTTTGGTCGATGCCCGTCACTCGATTTGAGCCCAACAAAGCAAATAACTCCTTCCCATTGTTTCGCTTTAACGGATCCTTTTCCTCGCTGCCGGACGAAACCGGCAATTTATGGAATCTACCTGGCTGCGTGGAGTCAAATATTAATTATGACATTTGGAACGGGTGTCACATTCAACGAGGGTAAATAGTATGACCAGGGCAGCAGAATACGTGAATCACATGTACTCACTGTATCAGGGGAGAGCTGCCGTGACCGTTGGCATTGATAGCGAGTCTCTGAGTATTCACCCGTTTGTATTCGAAAATAGCGAAAAGATACCGATTGGACTTATCGCGATGTCCACCGATGGCATGGCCAATCCGATTGATGTCGATATCGATCACATCAGCGCATTCATACCCGGTAACGGCCAGGGCTCTGAAATCTTGACCTTTCTTTGCAGGATGGCTGACGAGTACGGGGTCCGGTTATGTATACAGGCAGAAATACAGTACAACGGCAGAAAGACAATGACGCCGACAGAACTCGTCAACTGGTATCATAAATTCGGATTCACCGGAAACAGGACCATGCACAGGGAGCCGGTTGCCCGACCGGTTCGGGTCGGACCTGTCTGATTGCTGAGTGCGTTACATTTGTTTTGCTATAGCAATATCCAGTAGCACTTAAAGCACACCTCATCGGCATGCAATGGTGCGCCTGATTAAACGCGGATATCGGCGCAAGCTTAGAGGTACATTTTTCGGGCCTAAAAAGCGGTTGTAAGCAAAATTTTCAGCCATATTTCTCCGGCATAACCTTTCTCAACAACCACTTGCGCTGGTCCGACCCGTCATAATCAATTCAATCACATATAGATACATTCTAGAAACGTATCGACATAGCGCCTGTAACCTGGCAACCGTTCGTCGAAAACCCGGCTACTCCCTGTATAACTGACCTATATCGACTGTCGTGCATTGTTGCGTGGCATCACCCGATTGCTGTCACGGCTATTAAGAAGATTCAGATACATTCTACAGGTGGTTCCGATGTTAAAGATTGTCAAGGCAGTTCTGTTTACCAGTGTTTTTTTATACACCTCCCAGGCACCGGCGAATCAGTTTACGTTGTCGCCGGTATCACCGCCTGCACCCACTAAATTTGCAACTGTAAGCGGTGTTGTCGGTCTCGACTCAGAAACCCTGGCAGGTGGCAGTGTGACGGTCAGTTCGGATTACTACCAGCAGTCCGTGGACGTCGGCGCCGACGGCGTTTTCAGTCTCGCTGCTGCCGCTGACACACCTTACACGGTGAACGCCTTACTTAGCCTCGACGGTATGCCGGCTGTCAATGTCCGGGCTCAGGGTTACCCCGCGCTGTTCGAGGGTCTCAACCAGACATTGGACCTCAGCCGCGCTTCCGGTCGCCTTGTCGCCCGGGTCAATGTTGCGGGTGGCACGCTGCAAAGACTGTTCGTTAATGCCATCACGGAAAACACGAACATCAGTGGCGTTACCGAGCAGTATTCGTTTTTTACCTTTGCCGACCGTAGCAATGACCTTGACCCCGAAGTAACGGGTGCGCTACCCGCTGCTGTTCCGGTCAACGTCATCGGCCAGGTACAGGTCGACTATCCGAACGGTTGTTCGCGTATCATTGATCTTGATCCTGTCACAGTCACACTTGCTGACCGCGGCCTGAACCAGAACGCCGATCCCGATCCCGTAGAGTGGACCATCGATGTTAACGATGTACCCTGCACAGGGTCGATCACCGGCGAATTTCGCCTCGATGGCCTTGATCTCTCCGCAGTGACACTGACGGGTCATCATCTCGGTTTTAGCGGTCCGCAATTTGTAAGTCGCCACCTGACCGGTTTCGGCAGTTACCTGATCGAACCCCTGCTTGCTGGCAATTACTCGGTTTCAGAATCAAGCAATTTTGCTGAACCGTATACAAGCCTGCAATATGACACCAGCACTACCGTTGATGTTGGTTCAGGCACGATCTATGATGCCATCCATTCCGTGGGCACCTCGCACGGCAGTCTCCTCCTTTCAGGAAGCTGGTCATACAGCGACACTGCCTCGGCCGGTATCACTGCGCTGGGTACTGTACCGGGGGCTGTCACCACGACCATGACAGCGAACGATAACATCGATCCAGCCAGTGGTAATTTTGACCTGGTCCTCGCTGTCGGCAACTGGGACACGAACGGTTATTCGTTCCGCTTCAACTCGATGCTAAACAGTCGGGTACACAATCAGTCATTAAGCCTGAACTACCAGCCTGACAGTATTTTGCCCGTGTATTCAATTTCAGAAGGGCAGGTGATTGAACTGCCCCCTGTCGAACTGCTGACCGCGTCAGCCCAGGTTCAGCTGGACGTTGAACAGGTCAGTGACCAGACCGTGACGATCAACCAGCTGGGCGTCTTCGGTAGCAGCGAGCTGATCGACCCAACGACATTGAGTACGAAAGGCAACGCGACTATCAGCGCGTTCAGCTTCGGCACCAATGAAACGAGCTTTCTGGTTACACTTCACGGTGTGCCCGGCACCTACGACATGTTTGCCAACGGTACCGGTTCGGACGGCCGCCAATACGCGGTTTCTTTCCAGCTGGTTCTGGACCAGCCTCCCCCTCTCCCGACGCCCGAACCGACGCCCGAACCGACACCGGAGCCGACGCCTGAACCGACGCCTGAACCGACGCCCGAGCCGACGCCCGAGCCGACGCCCGAGCCGACGCCCGAGCCGACGCCCGA
>Ga0180437_10011464_pt1 | contig 10631 bp, 7 predicted proteins | sample SS_ome_4_FD_132410 | JGI IMG/M metagenome (GOLD analysis project Ga0180437, IMG submission 132410) | Hypersaline lake sediment archaeal communities from the Salton Sea, California, USA - SS_3_D_1 metaG | ecosystem: Environmental > Aquatic > Non-marine Saline and Alkaline > Hypersaline > Sediment... | reverse complement strand
CTGCAGAGAGTCAGGGAGCACCTGGCCGTGTACCGGGCGCTGTATGGTGCCGATTAGCGAAAGTGCCCTGGTCGCGATACCTTTGCCTTTCACCCTGGGAGTATGCCAAGACTAATCCACAAAGATAAGGACGCGAGGTTGATCAGTTTCGAAATGAAGAGCATCAAAGCCGCTACCGGTGCCTAAAAGCGTCCCATCGCGCGGATCAATTACCCTGAAGTTTTGTGGGATATTTTCTGGTTGGGCTACCCGGGCGCTGCCTCCCTGCGGCAGGTAAATGATCAATAGCTTACCTGGAACCACAAGACCAGGCCGTGAAAGTGTGTGCTTATAGTCCGGGATCATTTCACCGCAGGGCAATCCCTCAAAGATTTTTGATATAACCCCTACATAACGAGAACCTTCAAAATCTAGTGCCTGCCGCCAATCTGCCTGACGGGCCATACACCAGTCCTGGTGCTCCTCAGATGTATCGAAGCGCCACTGCCACAAACTGGCCGCGCCATAGACCACCCCCATCGTGCCTCCAGCGGTTAGGTTATTCCATGCCTCATGACCCTGCCACCACCCCGCCCCCCGGCCTGGTGCACCAATATTCTCGTATGTTGGTTCGCCATTGGCGACCGCTTTAACTGGACGTTTCTCCCACATCACCGCCACGCGCTGGGGAACATGTTCCGCTGTATGTCCTGTCTGGCACCACTGAAAATCAAGCCAGGGGCGGTCTTGATAGGCCCACGGGTCATAGTGAGGTGCATAATGTATTCCGGTGGGTTGGCGGTAAGCATCCCACCACTCGATTTCCCAGCCGCCTGAGTCTACGCCTGGTGCTAAACCATCCCCATCGCCAGACACCAGCCATATCGCTGGCATTGCGCCATACCGAGCCACAAGATAGCGGCAGTAGCGCGCGTATTCCATCGAAGAAATGACAGGCCCGGCAGCTTGTAACCCTTTCCAACCGTAACCGTGAAAAACTGGCTGCCAGACGGGAACAATTTCGTGACTCACCAAGATTTCAGCAAGTTGATCTACAACCTGGAAATACCCAGGGTTCAATTGATTTAGATGTCCAGTAGGCAAATCCTCAAATCCAACATCAAACCCATCACGCTCGGTGCGGCTGCGCGGGCCAATGGCGTTACGATCAGGCATTATGGACATAAGCAATGCAGCATTGAAACCTTTGGCCCGCCGATCCTGGGCATAGACCTCGCATTGCTCTGGAGTAGCACGCCAGGGCAATGCCCAGGGGGTATCGGCAACCATCAATGCGGGAGTGCCATCGGCATGATACAGATTCCGGTGGCCTTTTGGGATATGCCAAAAGCCGCGGCGGTGAAAGCGATTGCTAGTTTTGGCCGGTTCAACATAAATACTCCCCATCTGACCGGCCAGACCAGGATCGCGCGGCGCACTGAAGCTTTCCCACTGCCAACAGCCAGAATCTTTTGTAGAGGCGAAACGCACCTTCCAGGTACTTTCACCATCCCAAAAAGCTGGACGCAACAACTCCACGCCGGATTCCTCGTGTTGAAAACGGACATAAGCGGTCACATCTGTGTAAGGATTGTTGTATTGGTTCTGGGAGGTAAACGTCAGCTCAAATTGCTGCCAGGGGGGGATGATGGAACTCATGCGGAATCTCCTTCCAAACCTTGTTTTGCCCAACTCAGAAACATGCGCATGTACGCCAACCCGCTGTTACCCCCATGCATCGCCCGCTTCGAAGTCTGTAAAGGGATCCATCGTCTAGCTTAGGAGCCGCTGAACCAGGAACTCTTTGAAGGCAGGCAAGTTCTCCCATCCAGTCGCACATCTTATGGGTTTCATACTATCGTCAATGCGCGTATATCCCTCGTCGGTGACCCGAATGCCCAGACTTTCCATCACCAGGTATTCTTCCGAGAAGGCGAGATAGATGGCCACCGTATCGAAAAGGACCGAGCTCTGTGTTTCGGGGTCAAACCCCCGCGCCCACTGAGAGTGGCCGGTCCAGATACGATAGTTCTCGATCACGGCCTGGACGAGCGGGTCATCGCAGTCGTATACTGCACGATACTTTTTCCCCTCGAGCGTGATGATGCCACACGTGTCGATGGGCGTGATGGTCACGTCCCAGGGAGCTGCAAAGGCTACCTGACATGCCCGGGGATCGCGAACGACATTGTACTCTGCAGCGATTTCCGTACTTCCGCCATACCCCCGCCGGATGCTGCCATGCATGCCGACGAACTTGGCCCGTTCCGCGATTCTAGGCTCCTGTTCGAGAGCTGCCCTGATATTGGGTACCGGACCAATACAGATGAGCGTGACCGGCTCTGGCGAGCTCATGATCGTGTCCACGATAGCGCCGACTCCATCCTCCTGAACGATGCCAGGGTAGCTGGACAGGCTATATCCTTCGACCCATGGTGCCTGGGAACTGGGGGCGTCCACCACGGCAGGGCCTATGCCAATGGGCACGTCCGTCCGCCCAGCAATTTCCAGCAGTCTGGCTACGATCTTGGCACGATATGTCGTGTCGCCGGTATCGGTTGCGATCAACTTGACGTCCAGTTCGGGCGACTTGAGCATCATCACCAGCGCCCAGGTGTCGTCAATATCGCTCCCGATGTCTGTGTCCAAGATGACGGGGATCTTTTTGTCCCCGTCCCAACGCCTAGTATTCATAATCATCTCCTTTCTCTGTCTGGAGCAGGCGGCCAACGCTGTGCCCAGCAGGCCACCCGAACATAGATACAGGAACTCGCGGCGGTTCATAGCTGGGGATGCTCACACAGCCACGCTATGCATCGTTTGAGCCCCGCCACGTCACTTGTAGCTCTGCAATTTCGTGAACAGATCTCGGAAAATCGGATCGCGTTCCACGAATGTCGCTTGCCGGATAAAGTGGCGGGAGTGAGCGGTGGACCAGGTCATCTGGTCCGTCAGAATCGGGCTATGGACGAGCTCGGTTGGCACCCAATCGTCGTTGATGAGATATGCAATGGTTGAGATATCCCAAATCTCCTTGGACAGGGCCGACCTTTGCTCAACGTATGCCTCAAAGATCTCGAACAGGTAATCGCCAACAGCGCCTTGCCCGCGCACGTATAGTTCCACTTCCGGAACCGTTGTCAACAGGTGCGATGCGACGGTCGTGCAAGGGATGTGGACCAGAGGAACGCCACAGTCGAAGACAAGCCGCGAGGCGTAGAGATCTTGCCCGAGATTAAAGTGCTTGGCGCTCGGCCAGTGCAGGGGTTGCCCGCCCAGCCACACGATGACGATCCGCTCGATGATCTCTGGCTGCAACAGGATGGCGGAAGCAACGTTCGTTATCGCCCCTATCGCAATGACGTACAATGGATCATCGTGCGCCGCCATTGCCCGACCGACCAGATCGATTGCCGCCTCACTTCTCTCAGGGTGTTTCCAGTCCACCAGATAGCGAGTCGATCCACGGAACACGAACCCGTCCGGTGATATCCCAAGTCTATTCGAGAGCCGCAGGAGTTCCTCATAGCTTTTCTCCATTCCATCGGCAGGGTCTGCTGTCCCCCGGTTCGAGAACGGGGCCGCATATAGCGCCTCGACATCAAGGTGACCCGGTGAAAGCATGGCATAAACGACGGCGAACTGGTCATCGATCTCGTTGTACGTATCGGTATCGAGGACCATTCGCACCTTTCCCGTTGGCGGCTGAAGGCGCTCGAGACGCATCGCGTCGGAAATGATGGGGAATTGCACATTGACCTCCACATAGCGAGAGCCGCGTTGTCACAGCTTCTCACTCTCTCAGTCCACCCACGAGCCCACTGACATAATATCGTTGGAAGGGCATCACCAGGATGATGGGGACCAAGGCGGCAAAAACAGATCCGGCCAGCAACAGATCCCATTGAGTCGTGTGCTCCTCATAGGCATACGAAACCGCAACCTGCACAACGCGAAACTGGGGATCGGGGGCCACAAGTAGAGGCCAGAAGAAATTGTTCCATTGGCCCAGGAACAACAGCAGTGATGTGGTGATCAGGACCGGCTTGGACATCGGCAAGATGATGCTGGTCAGCACCCTGAACCACGAAGCACCGTCAACACGCGCTGCGTCGAGAAAGTCCTGGGGAATTTCGGCAAAGAACTGGCGAAAGACAAAGATGACCAGGCTATTCGCCAAACCCGGCAGGATCAGGGCCTGCCAGGTATTGATCCAACCCAGGCGGCTGACCAGGATATACAGAGGGATGGTTGTTAGTGGAGCAGGTATCATAAAGGTCAGCAGTACCAGGGTGAACAACAGATTCCTGCCCCGGAAGTTAAAGCGGGCGAAGGCAAAGCCAGCCATAGCGCTAGCACTCCCGCTCAAGAGAATCGTAGAGAAACTCAAGATCAAGGTGTTGATCACCGCGTGACCAAACAAACCTTCTCGGCGGGTGAAAAGCTCCCTGTAGCCCTCCAGCGTAAAGTTCACGGGGAACAGCGCGCGCCACGTGAATGGAAAGGCGTATTCGAACACCTTCTCATTGGGTGTAAAAGAGGCCGAGATGGCCCACATCAGCGGTACGAACACCACAACTGCTACGAGGATAAGCAGCAGGTAGACTAGCGCCCGGTGGATCAAGACTCGGGGCGACGGAGTCCTGCCTCGTCTTGGGCTGGCCTTGTTCCCGGTCGCTGCTGCAACGCGTTCAGTCATATCACACCTCCCACCTTGCCTAGTCTACACCTCTGCTCAAGACAAAGAACTCTAGTGCCACAGCCACAGAGGTGATGACCAGCAGGACGACCACCATCGATGCCATACTTCCCAAGTCCCCCCACACGATTCCTCTGCGATAAGCGTCGTACATGAGCAGGTTGGTGGATAGCTGAGGCCCACCGCGCGTGAGAATCCACACGGGCGCAAAGAGGAACAGATTGATGACGGTGTCAGAGACCAGGACGAAGGCTAAAATCCTGCGCAGGAGCGGCAGCGTCACGCGGGTGAACGTATGCCACGCGTTGGCTCCGTCAATTGCCGCCGCCTCGAAGAGCGTTTCGGATATCCCCTGGAGGCCAGCCAGGAAGAACATCATCCAATAGGGTACTCCAACCCACGAGATGATGCCGATGAGCGTCCAAAGCGATTGGTCTGGCGATAGCAGGAAGGGCTGCCTTGGAAGTCCAAGATTGACCAGAATCCCGTTGATCAAACCGGTATCTCTGTTCAACAAAAGCCCCCAGACCGTGGATGTGATGTTGAGCGAGATCACCACGGGGAGGATGTAGATGCTGCGGAAGAACCCGATGCCTCGCACGCGCTGGTTGGCCAGCACAGCCAGCGCCAGCGCCAGGGCGGTCTGGAGGGGATTGACGACCAGACTGAAAACCATCGTTACACGAAGCGATTTCCAGAATGTGGGATCCTTGAATATGTGAGCAAAGTTATCAAGTCCCACAAAGACCCGCTTCGTCCGGCTCAGGTTGTGGGCGTAAAAGGCCTCACCAAGGCCCGCCAATGCCGGTAGGATATAGAAGACGAGCAGCAGGACAAATGCGGGTAGCAAAAGCACGTAAGGAATCCACCGTTCAGCCCGCTTCATCTAGAATATCTCCTTGTCTTCGCTGGGCGCTCTTGTCAGGCGTCAGCATTCTATCACGAATGGGGTGAATACACGAACAGGGGCAAGGGCTGTGTCGACGCCCTTGCCCCCACTACGCGCGTCGACTATCTACCCATACTTTGCCATCTCGGCCTCGATACGGTCTACAGCCGTTCCCAAGGCCTCGCTGACATCGGCACCATTTCGCATATCCTCGAAAGTGTCCCCCAGGATCTCTTCGTATTCCAGATAGCCTGGAGTGACCGCCCGTGGCTGAGGATTCTGGGTGGCCTCATCGGCTGCGACCCTTTCGTAGGACATAGGAGGCTCGTCGAACTCGGGGTCAGTCTGGAAAAGCGCCAGGACTGACTTTAGTGCCGGGAAGTCGTGGGGGCCATAGCGCCAATACAACTCGTTGCCCCGCGTCGTCGTCACCCAGCGCACCAGGCGTACAGCCTCATCGGGCTGATCGGCGGTGGCATTCACTCCCATGTGCCAGCTCCCGGTCGGAGTCACGATTTCGCCGCCCGCAAAGTAGGGATGTCGGGACACGCCCCACTCAAAGTCCAGGTCCGCGCCTGCATTCTGGCCAATGTTCCAGCTCCCCATGATCTCCAGGCCTAGCTTGCCTGTTCTGAAGAGCGTGTCGCTGGGCCAGCCGATGTCACCCGTAGGCGCAAACTTCCACTCATTGAACGCCTTCCAGTAGTAGGTAAAGGCCTCGATCCAGGGATCTGCGTCGAGCACGCCGCGGACGGTCAATCCGTCGTCTCCGATCGCCTTGCCGCCCAGGGACATAGGCATAGGCTGCAACTGGTAGATGCGGATGACCTGCTCCCATATAAAGCCCCACGTCTCGGGCGTGCCATCACCGTCGTCGTCGAACGTGAGCTGCTGGGCGACGTCAGCCACCTGCTCCCACGTCCAGCGCTCATCCTGGCCCGGTGGTTCGATGCCCGCCCTATCAAAGATGCTCTTGTTGTACATCAGCAACTGGGTCGAGGTATTCATCGGCGCAGAGATCAGCTTCCCTTGATACGTCCCGGCTGCGCGCGCTGCATCGAGCCAGTCGTCCTTCTCGGCCTGGGTGTAGGCATCATCCAGGGGCAAGAGCCAATCGCGAAATCCGTAGGGCGCGGTCATCGGGACGTCCACCTCGAGCACGTCCGGATCCCCGGTCCCGGCAGCGAGCCGCACCTGGCACTGCTCGAAGAAGGCGTCCCAACTCAGATAGTCCGGTTCCACCACGATGCCCGGGTTGTCGTCGTAGAAATAGGGGAGGACATCGTCAAATCCCTCGTGGATAGCCAGGAAGGAGATCGTGACCGGCTCTGCTTCCGCAGGCACCTGGACCGTCACCTCGACCTCTTTCTCGACCTCGACCTCTCTTTCGACCTCGACCTCTCGGGTCACCTCGACCTCCACGGTCTCCTTGACCACCTCTGGTTGGCAGGCAGCCAACAGGACGCCCGCCGTCGCACCTCCAGATAGGAGCAAAAAGTCACGTCGACTCAGTTTCTTTTCCTTCATTTTCGGATCCTCCTTACTATCTATCTGCAAAAAGTCTTGGATACGCCGGTATCTTTCAACCCCGAGCTTCTCTCATTTGTTCTATCTCCGCTTCACCACCCCTTTCTGTATGAAGAGCTTTTGGAAGGTCTTAGATGTGGATAGATCGTGACGGGATCGCGGATTTCCTCAGAGAACTCGCCATGGTATAATACGAACCAGGATGGACTGGGGGTCACACCGGGATCAGATTTGCTCCCGAGTTACCTCTTTAGCATACCACAGAGCGCACCCGCTGTCTATGACATACCTGTGCCATTCCTGGACATGTTGAGAGCGCATGAATCGTGCCTGAGAGAGAATTCATCTCAAACGTAGCCGACGCTTACGAACATCTCTACGACATGGTCTACCTGCGTTCTCACCCTCTGATAGACGTGCTGGTCCCTTCTCCTTCTCTGCCTGCCAAGAAACAGGCCAGAAGGTTGCACCGTATCCTCCTGGATGCGATTGGGGACCTGGACCCGGGACCACAAGCCCCGGCTTTTTCCACCGAGTGGCGCCGCCACCGTCTGATGGTGCTGCGTTACGTGAAGGGGCTCAATCCACAGGCGGTAGCAGACCAACTGGGCATTGGCCTCAGGCACTATTATCGTGTGCACAGATCCACCATCGAGGATGTAGCTGGCATCTTGAGCGAACGATTCATCGGCCTGGAGCCAAGATCTGCGGATATGGACCAACCCACTGAAGAAAAGTCATCCCTCAGCCGGTTGGAGCTGCTTCGCCTGGAAGCAGCGCGCACGATACAGGCCGACCGCTATACCCACGTAGCGGACGTGATCGACGGCGTGTTCTCGCTCCTGCGAGAGGTGTTTCACCAGCGTGAGATTGAGTTTCAGGCAACAATCCCTCGCTCTCTGCCGGACGTCTCCATAGATCGGAGCTTGCTGAGACAGATGCTCTTGGGTATGGTGGGCTATCTAATCGAGCACGCGGAGGAATCCAGGTTTCGAGTGGAGGCGCAGACCGAGGGCACAGCAGTGAGGCTATCTCTGCAGGTGGAACCACCGAGCGCCATCCAAGCGAGAGAGCAGGCCGAGACTGGGGAGAGGTTGGCAGCGCTTGAGGAGATGGCCACGTTGACCGGCGCTCACATCCTAGCAAAGTATGCCGGGCGCTCGATCGTCGGCTTCGATGTCCAGATGCCCACTGCCCAGCACACCGTGCTGGCAGTAGACGACAATGAGGATGTGCTGGAACTCATTCGAGGCTATCTGAGCCCCCACGGGTATCGCGTTGTCACTGCACAGGCAGCCCAAGACGCACTGGATACGGCGGCCACGTTGCGACCCTATGCCATCACACTCGATCTAATGATGCCCAAGCAGGACGGGTGGCACGTGCTGCAAACGTTGCTCAACCAGCCCGACACCAGCCGCATCCCCGTCATCGTGTGTTCCGTGCTCAAGCAGAAAGAACTGGCACTCTCGCTGGGCGCTACCGCTTTTGTGGAGAAACCGATCACAGAACAGGCGCTTCTTTCGGCACTGGACGCGCTGGAAGAGATGTAACGGTCGTATTCACTATGCCCTGCACCCACCTCACGACCTCACCCGGCAACAGCCCGCCCGCCTTGGTGATCGTCATAGAGCCCAACAGGGCTTCGTGGCTATCCAATTCATCCGATGCTGAGACAATGACAATGGGAGTGTGCTTCCCAGCCGGGTCTGAACGGATGTGCTCGACCACCTGAAATCCGTGAATATCCGGCAGTCCCAGATCCAAAAGCACCAGATCCGGCCGGTGCTGACGCATCATCTCTAGCCCTTCCTGGCCACCGTACGCGCTGAGGACCCGGTAACGTCGGACTGGACTGTCCTCCAGCATGCGGCTCATCAGCAGCGTGAAATCTTGATCGTCATCGATCACCAGCACCTGGTCCACATCCTGTCCAAACTGGCGCAGCATGTCCCACAGAGCCCGGCGCATCACCGGCTTGATCAAATAGCCTTCTACTGCCAGCCGCCGGCGCAGCAATTCCTCACCAGGCAATGGACATGCGACGAAAGGCAAGTGTGGCATCCCCCACTCGTGCGCCAATCTCTCCAGACAGTCTGAATCCAACTCCGCGCAGGCTCGATCGACGATCACCGCCTGGGGCATGAGTCGCTTGGCGGTGTGCCGGGCCATCTCGAGATCAGGCACGACCACCGTGCGGCACCCGCGCACGTAGCGCGTCAGGAGCGCGGCCGCTGCCGGACTGCGGGCAACCGCCAAGAGTACAGGTTCCTCGCTTCCCTTGGGAGTCGCCGTGCTGGCTACACCCGCCAGGCGACGGGATGTGACCGTCAGATCCTGTTGGCCCACGGGCAGGTCAAAGTAGAAGGTGCTTCCCTGACCCACCTGGCTCTTTGCCCAAATCCGGCCACCGTGTAGCTCCACAAACCGCTTGCTGATCGCCAGTCCCAGCCCTGCTCCCCCGTGGCGCCGCCGGGTGGTTCCATCTGCTTGCTCGAATTCATCGAACACGCGCGAGATGTCCTCAGGAGCGATCCCCACCCCCGTGTCCGCGATGGCAAAAACCACATCCTCCCCTCGCTGGCGAACGCTTACGGTGATGCTACCTTCGTCGGTGAAGCGTGCAGCGTTGTTGAGCAAGTTGAACAGCACCTGTTTGATGCGAGTGGGGTCCACCCATAGCTGAGGAAGGTCTGCCTCGACCTCGATGCGTAGCGCCAGACCACGTGCCTCAATCAGACCGCGGGCTGTGTTCACTGCTTCCTGCACCAAAGCCGCGGGATCGATCTTTTCTGGCAGCATACTCATCTGTGCGGCCTCGATTCGCGCCAGGTCCAGGACATCGCTGACCAGACTCTGCAAGTGACAGGCGTTTCGATGGACGATGTTCAGATCGCGCAGGTAGGCAGGTGTAAGCTGGCTACCATAGTACTCGGGCGACTCTGTCATCAACTCTGTAAAGCCCACAACGAGGTTGATCGGCGTGCGCAGTTCATGGCTGATGGTCTGGGCGAACTGTTGCTTCAACCGACGGGCTTCCTCCGCCTGGTCGCGGGCCAGCGCCAGCATATAGTTGGTGCGCTCCAGCCTGTGGGTGGCTTCATCCAGCGCCTTTAGTGCACGGCGCAACTCGCCCGCTCGCTCGCGGGCTATCTCCTCGTTGTAGCGAGCACGCTCATACCCGTGCCATACCCATGCCAGCGCGGTGCGCAAGCTATGTGCGGAGAGCCAGGAAGCAACGGCAACCGACGCGATAACCCCAATGGGGGACCACACATGCACGGGGAACAACAACGTCCCCGGATGCACAGGGTTTATGGACAGAGCAAGAAGGCCGCCCAGGGTAGCCACCGCGAACACTGACCGCGCACCCAGCAGCACACCGGAGAAGACTACAGGGAGAGTGACAAAATAGGCCAAGTCGGGCGACTGGAACGCAAGCATACTGCAGCCGATGGCGACCAGTACACCTCCGACGAGTATGACTGACGCTGCCTGCAAGAACCTGCCCCTCAGCAAATAGCTCAGTACTGCGCT
>Ga0180437_10011461_pt1 | contig 10632 bp, 4 predicted proteins | sample SS_ome_4_FD_132410 | JGI IMG/M metagenome (GOLD analysis project Ga0180437, IMG submission 132410) | Hypersaline lake sediment archaeal communities from the Salton Sea, California, USA - SS_3_D_1 metaG | ecosystem: Environmental > Aquatic > Non-marine Saline and Alkaline > Hypersaline > Sediment... | reverse complement strand
CAGGTCACTATGTTTAATAACTATAGCTTCAAAATATCCGTAATATTACCGCCTAAAATACGCTCTTTTTCAGTACCAGCAATACTTAATCTATCAACTCTTGCCATATTATTTTTCAGAGAGTCCTTATCCCAGGGAGTATCGGAGCCTAGTATAACACGGTCCGCACCCAGGTTATCGATTGCATATTTCAACCTGTTTTCCTTTATATATGAAAAAGGAGAAATCTCATAATAAATATTTCTTGTGTATTTAACCTGCTCAGCAACTGCTTCTAATCCTATCAAATGAAGCAGTATGTAATCTGTTTTAGGATAATTCTTCGCAAGGTTCAGCAGTTTTAAGGCATCTCCAGCCGACCACAGGTGAATAAATAGTGGGAGTCGCTTTTCTCCGCAGAATCTAGATATATAATTAATCTCAATCCCATCACTCTTAAATGGAGTACATACTTGGTGTAGCTTTATTCCTTTAAAACGCCAGTTCTCTAAGTCTTTCTTCAATTTCGTTATGCAATCTTGTTTTCGTGGGTCCAACCAATATATTTGAATTATTCTATCAGGGTGTTCTTTAATCAGGGAGTAGACGAATTCATTGCCATTTTGTTTCTCTCTTAATAGGAAATTATAGTTGAATCGGATTCCGGGATTTATAAAATATCGTCCGTAAAGAGGGTGTTGCTTGATAGCTGATATTGGGATATTTGGAGGGATGGGTGCACTAGTGTGACCCTTCAGTCCAGGACAAAGAGCAACTTTGTCTACCCCCAACTGGTCTAAAATCGCGGTCAATTTTCCAGGGTCTGCAAATTCACCACAGGCATGTGCGTGAGCATCAATTATCATCTATATCTCTGGATGATATTGTAAACATTACTATGTCAAGAGGCAATAGAGAGCTCTGTGGTTCTAATGCAACAATCTGAGTTGTCGTGCAACGGCTCAAATGACCTCGGCGAGCTTCGAGCCATCCAGCGATACCAGCATACTCTTAAACATCTTGGCGCCACTAATTGTGATTTGACTAAACCTTGTCCGCCTATGAAGTTGGCATGAGCACTCTCGTTTACGCTGACTATCTTGCCATAATTCTGGCATCTACCACCCAGTAACCTTCACCTTGCGGCATCACTTTGACCGGGTTCAGATCCAGCTCAGTAATCTCCGGTACGTCCTCAACCAACGCCGAGACTCTAAGTAACAGATCCTCCAAGGCTTGCGTGTCACTGGATGGCGAACCTCTGTACCCACCAAACAGCTTCGCCATCTTTATGGAACCGATCATCTCTCTGGCATCCAGGTCAGTGAGCGGGTGCAATCGCATGGCTACATCTTTGATCAGTTCAGCATACGTTCCTCCGAGTCCGAACATTATGAGCGGCCCAAAGGATGGGTCCTGTGTCACACCTACGATTGTTTCAATGCCTTCCCTCACCATTCGCTGCACAGTAACCCCATCTATCTCATGCTCTCGTCCGACTTTGGTTAGATGGGTCTTTATGTCATTGAAGGCCTGCTCTACTTCGGGTTCTGAATTGAGATCAAGTACAACCCCACCAACATCAGTTTTGTGGACTATGGTAGAAGAAGCAAGCTTGACGGCAACTGGGAAGCCTATCCTCGAGGCTGAAGCCGCTGCCTCAGCTGGTGTCTTGGCTACCAGTGTTTCAACAAAGTGTATGCCGTAACCTTTGAGCAGTTCAGTTATCTCTTCCGCCGAGAGCCACAATGGTCTCTGGGTGCTGCCTATCATTGCCGCCCGAACTACCTTCAGTGCCTTTTCCCGCTTTATGCCTTGAATTCTGGGGATAACGCCTTTCGGTTTCCCTCGCAACTCCGCATACTCGGTGGCTTTGGCCAGAGCTGAGACAGCTTCCTCTGGAAAGGGATAGCATGGCACAAACTTGCCAGCGGAGCCCAATTTTGCTTCATAGCCTCTGCGGCCCAGGAAACAGGCCATTAGAGGCTTCTTGTGTCTCCAGAAAATGGCAGCTACACGCCGTATAGCATTCTCCATGGCTGTCGTATCAGAGACCACCGGCGGTATGAATATGGCGAGGACGGCATCATTATCCTTATCAGTGGCAAGTACCTTCAACATGGCCTGAAACTCCTCGGCAGTTGCCCCGGCCGTCATATCAAGGGGATTACCAAGTCTGATGTCCCGTTTGGTGACGGGTTTCAGCCTGTCCATAATCTCAGGGGAAAGCTCTGGTAGCAGTAGCCCATTGCGCGTCGCAGCATCAGCGGCTATTATGCCGGGACCGCCTCCATTAGTTACTATAACCAGCCTTCTACCTCCGGGTAATGGCTGGGTGGAGAGCAAAGTGGCCACGTTAAAAAGCTCCTCCATAGCATTCACCCTGATTATGCCAGCATAGCGAAAGAGTACGTCCGAAACCACATCTGAAGTTGCCAAAGCCCCGGTGTGTGATAAGGCAGCGCGTGAGCCAGCCGGGGTGTTGCCGCTCTTGACAGCCACTATCGGCTTCTTGGCCGATACTCTCCTGGCAATACGGCCAAACTTACGCGGATTCCCGAATGACTCCAGATATAGCAGAATAACCTTGGTCGCCGCATCCTGCTCCCAGTACTGCAACAGATCGTTAGACGAGACATCGGCACGATTACCTACGCTTACGAAAGTGGAAATACCCATGTTAAGATTATTAGCATATTCAAGAATGGTTAACCCCATTGCCCCGCTCTGTGAGAGAAACGCGACGTTACCTACCGGAGGGTATACAGGTGAGAAAGTGGCGTTAAGGGCTATCACGGGATCGGTGTTAATGACCCCCATGCAGTTTGGCCCTACCAGCCGCATACCGTAGCTAAAGGTAATATCCCTTAACTCTTTCTCCCGGGCCGCACCTTCCGGCCCTCTCTCCTTAAAACCGTCTGATATGACAACTATGGCATGAACTCCTTTGCGCCCACACTCATCGGCTACCCTGGCCACTACGGGAGCAGGCACGACGATAACTGCCAGATCAACATTGCCAGGAATGTCAAGTATCGAAGGATAAGCCGTCACCGACATCACAGAGTCAGCGTTGGGGTTCACTGGGTAAACTGTCCCGGAAAAGCCGCACTGCAGTACACATTGAAGAAGAAGCTGTCCAATTGCGCCCCGATGTCTGGCAGCCCCTATTATGGCGACGGAACGCGGTGATAAGATAGGTCTGAGCGAGGCCACAGTTGAAATACGCTCTCTAGCCTCTTCCTCCATCGTCACTTTTCTCGTCCGGCCGATCGTAAAGGTAACATGATATACGCCCGCCTCAATTTCACTGGTAATATGAAAGCCGTAGTCTCTGAAAACATTCATCATATACTCATTTTCGGCCAGCACATCGGCTTCAAAAACAGCAATATTGTTGTCACGGGCTACGTTGGACAGAGATTCCATGAGCTTGGTGCCGAGGCCCTTACCCTGATAGGCGTCCTCAATGGCGAAGGTCACTTCTGCAGACTGCTTGCCGGGCAGATGATAATAGCGTGCAACGGCTACTATCCCCTTGTGCTTCCCTTTTCGTACCTCGGCAACAAAGGCGACCGTATTCTTATAGTCCACCGTACAGAAGCGTACGGCATCCTCCTGTCCTATTTCTTTAGGCAAATGGTGAAAGCGCAGATATTTGGTGTGGGCGCTGAGCCGACTTAGAAAGGCACACCAAGTCTCGGTGTCATCTCTTTTGATTGGCCTAAGCAGTATACTTGAGCCATCTTTGAGAAGCACTTCGGTTTCGTATTGTGAAGGATACTCCGTGTTAGTTTCGCTTGGCATGTCTCTCTACCCTCTCTCGCATCGTCACAAATCAATTTATATTATAGGAGAAAAAATGGGCGACGTCACTTAAACGTTAAGCCATAAGGTTAAATCAGAAGAACTAGCACGTTTATCACCCCTACCGCGGCCTTTTTAGCGAAACAAAAAAAGGACCTCTTCATACGAGTTCGCTGACTATCGAGGCCCGCTGCGTTCTTTTATCTGCAACTGGATTGTGCTTTGGTTGCAAATAGCGAGCAACCTAAATCTGCTCTGAGTTTCTTGGTTACGGTACAAATAGAGCTGATTCGGATGTAGGTGAGGTGGCTCCAAAAAATACGTAAGTATACCTAGTAGTGAAAAGCAAGACATAGGCAGATGACTGTGTGGCTGCCAAATTGATTATTCTTACTAAAAAGGGCAAAATGAATAAGCCGATAGGTGAGAAACAAGGTCAACCTCAAAGCAAAGATAAGATGACCCAATCAGCAGAGCAGCAGTTAAAAGATTTGCCGTTGGCAGAAATGCAAAAGCAGCTATCCAGTTCCGCCGATGGTCTCAGCAAAGCTGAGGCACAGAAGAGATTAACAAAGTACGGCTACAATGAGCTTCCCGAGAAAAAAGGCAGCCCGGTTCTGAAATTTCTCTCCTACTTCTGGGGGCCTATCCCCATAATGATTATGATAGCGGCGGTCCTGTCGGGCATACTCCGCCACTGGCCCGACCTCGCCGTTATCCTAGTTCTGCTGGTAGTGAATGCCGTGGTGGGCTTCCGTGAGGAATATCAGGCAGGCAATGTAATTGCGGCATTGAAACAAAAGCTAGCGGTCCAGGCCAAAGTCAAGCGAGAAGGCACCTGGGCCAGTGTCCCCGCCCGCGAGCTTGTGCCAGGTGATATTATACGATTGCGCATCGGTGATATTGTGCCGGCAGACGGTCGGTTACTTGAAGGGGAGCCAGTGGAAGTGGACCAATCGGCCTTGACTGGCGAATCGCTGCCAGTAGAGCGAAAATTTGGTGAGGCCGTGTATTCTGGGTCCATAATTAGACGAGGGGAAATTGACGCGCTGGCCTATGCTACTGGTAGCGGCACATACTATGGCAAGACCGCCGAACTGGTCAGGACAACTGAAACTCGTAGTCATCTGCAACGTGCCGTCATCAAAATCGCAAACTACCTTATCATCATCGCTGTGGCACTGGCTGTTTTGATCTTAGCTGTGGCCTTTTTCCGGCACGACCCGCTACTTGATATGCTACGATTTGTGCTTGTTCTGACTATAGCTGCCGTGCCGGTAGCTATGCCGGCGGTTTTGTCGGTAACCATGGCGCTGGGCGCCCGGGTGCTGGCGTTGAAGCAGGCAATTGTTACCCGACTCTCTTCCATCGAGGAGTTGGCCGGTGTCGATGTACTTTGCTCCGACAAGACAGGTACGCTAACTCAAAACAAGTTAACGATGGGCGACCCTTTCACACTGGATAATATAAGCCCTGAGGAGGTAATTCTCAGTGCTGCGCTGGCTTCCCGGGCGGAAGACCAGGACACCATCGACCTGGCTGTGCTTGCCGGAGTAAAGCATAGTGAGAAATTAAAACCATATCAGGTGACTCACTTCCAGCCTTTCGACCCCGTTCATAAGCGCACAGAAGCCACGGTTAAAGCACAAGGCCAGCGCGATTTCAAAGTCACCAAGGGTGCGCCCCAGGTCATCCTGGCGCTGGACACCAACCCGGCCCGTATCCAATCCAAGGTTGAACAGGCAGTGAACGACTTCGCTGCCAGTGGCTTTCGCTCTCTAGGCGTGGCTCGTACCAATGAGCAAGGCCAGTGGTATTTTCTGGGTGTACTACCGCTTTCCGACCCGGTCCGCGAGGATTCCAAGACTACTATCGATGCGGCCAAAGAAATGGGTCTCAGCATAAAAATGGTAACTGGAGATCAGGTGGCTATTGCCAAGGAGATCGGACGCCAGTTAGATCTTGGCAAAGACATTATTGATGCCAGTCTCTTCGACGAGACTAAAACCCATGAAGCCGGGCAGTTGACCGATGCCATTGAACGTGCCGATGGCTTTGCCCAGGTTTTCCCAGAGCATAAGTACCACATTGTTGATGTACTGCAGCAGCTAGGCCATATCGTAGGCATGACCGGCGATGGTGTCAACGACGCGCCAGCCTTGAAGAAGGCCGACGCTGGTATTGCTGTTGCCGGGGCCACAGATGCTGCACGTGCAGCATCTGACATTGTATTACTACTTCCCGGCCTATCTGTGATCATTGATGCCATTAAAGAAGCCCGAAAGATTTTTCACCGCATGACGAATTACGCCATCTATCGAATTGCTGAGACGATCAGGGTGCTACTTTTTCTCACCTTGTCCATCTTGGTTTTCAATTTCTACCCGGTGACGGCTATCATGATAGTCTTGCTGGCGATACTCAACGACGGCGCTATACTCTCCATTGCTTATGACAACGTCCGCTACTTTAACCGACCAGAAACCTGGAACATGCGGTCAGTATTGGCCATAGCGACAGTGCTGGGTATTGTCGGCATGGTTCAGTCATTCGGTCTCTTTTACCTGGGTGATAGCGTTTTCCACCTGAGCAGAGAGACCATTCAGTCCCTGATATATCTGAAGCTGTCGGTTGCGGGCCACTTGACCGTATTTGTTGCCCGTACGCGAGGTCCGTTCTGGTCCGTGAAGCCGGCAAGGATTCTAGTGGCAGCGGTAGTAGGAACACAACTGATGGCTACACTTATTGCCGTATACGGGCTGTTTATGGCTCCCCTGGGTTGGACATGGGCCGGGGTCGTGTGGGGTTATACTTTAGCATGGTTCTTCGTCAATGATCGAGTGAAACTCGTAGCATACAGGATATTTGACCGGCAATATTCAGCTGGTTTGGTAAAGAAAACCGGAGAGTAACCTATGGCGATACCTACTTATTATTTGCTACGACCTTTGCCACTGGGCCTTGAAGGACTTGCGGAACTGGCACTGGATTTACGTTGGTCATGGAGTCATGCCGCTGATAAACTATGGGAGCGCATTGCCCCGGAGCTCTGGAGCATCACCCGTAACCCCTGGCTTATCCTTCAAATGGTTGCACGGAGCCGCTTTGAAGACCTTGCTGCTGACCCTGACTTCCGTAAAGCTATGAATGACCTAGTTAAGGCACACCGGGATGCTGCAAGAGAAACCGCCTGGTTCCAACAAGCTTATTCCGAGTCAAAGTTAAGTGTAGCCTATTTCAGTATGGAGTTTGGCTTGAGCGAAGCCCTGCCCATCTACTCAGGGGGTCTAGGGATACTGGCCGGTGATTACTTGAAAACTGCGAGTGACCTTGGTATACCCGTAATTGGGATAGGCCTTCTCTACCAGCAGGGTTATTTCCGTCAGGCTTTAGACGCTCGGGGCTCCCAGATAGAATTTTATCCCTATAACGATCCCAACCAGCTTCCTGTTTTGCCAGTTAGGAATCCAAGTGATGAGTGGCTCCGCGTGATGCTCAACTTTCCGGGGAGGCGCCTGTGGCTGCGCGTTTGGGAAGCCAAGGTAGGACGAGTGAAGCTCTATCTTCTCGATAGCAATGATCCGATGAATAGTCCTGCTGACCGTGGAATAACCAGTGAGCTTTATGGAGGCGAACCAGAGTTACGTCTGCAGCAGGAGATAGTCTTGGGCATAGGAGGGTGGAGAACGCTGCGTGCCCTGAGTATCGAATTAGAAGTCTGCCATCTCAACGAGGGTCATGCGGCGCTAGCAGTAATTGAGCGGGCACGTTCGTTTATGGAGTCAAGTGGCCAGCCTTTCGACATAGCACTGGCGGCAACCCGAGCAGGTAATATTTTTACTACCCACACCCCGGTGGAAGCAGGATTCGATCGTTTCGCGCCAGAGATAATAAGTCGTTACTTGGGAGATTATGCCGATGATGCCGGTATTGGTTTGACTGACCTCCTCGCTCTGGGTCGTCAGGAACCAGCTAATGTACATGAACCGTTTAACATGGCTTATCTTGCTCTACGAGGGTCAGGCATTGTAAATGGTGTGAGTCGTTTACATGGGGAGGTAAGCCGCCGTATTTTTCAACCTCTTTTCCCTCGCTGGCCCCAGTGCGAGGTACCGGTAACCAACATCACGAACGGCGTTCACATGCCTTCCTGGGACTCCGCAGCTGCCGACAAACTCTGGAGCGACGCCTGCGGGAAGGGACGTTGGATCGGCACTATGGACACCATCATGGATGATTTGAAAGGGATACCAGATGAAGCCCTCTGGAATTTTCGTATGGCGGAGTCCAAACAGCTGATCCGTTACGTACGGGAGCACCTGGCCAGGCAGCTTGCGTCAGTAGGGACTTCGGTGCAAGAAATAAACCAATCCCGACAACTGCTGGACCCTGATGTTCTTATTATAGGCTTTGCCCGTCGTTTTGCCAGCTACAAGCGGTCGAACCTCCTGCTCCATGATCGGGAATGTCTGGTTCGAATTCTCAGTCACCCTACTCGGCCGGTTCAACTCATTATAGCTGGGAAAGCTCACCCACACGATGAAGAGGGTAAAGCCATGATACGGGAATGGTCTGAGTTTATACTTCGTCCCGAAGTTTACCCTCACGTCATTTTCCTTACTGACTACGATATGGCTCTTGCTGAGCGACTGGTACAAGGTGTGGACCTCTGGATCAACACTCCCCGGCGACCATGGGAAGCCTGCGGCACGAGCGGTATGAAAGTCCTGGTCAACGGTGGCCTGAACCTTTCGGAGAGAGATGGCTGGTGGGCTGAAGCTTACCGACCCGAAGTGGGATGGGCCATTGGGGATGGCCAGGAGCACGGAGATGACCCGGGCTGGGATGCCGAGGAAGCACAACAGCTCTATCAGGTTCTTGAACAAGAAATAATTCCTTGCTTCTATGATCGGGATGACAATGGTATACCACGGGACTGGGTGGCACGTATGCGGATGAGCATGGCTGAACTCACCCCGCAATTCAGTACGAACCGAATGCTGAGAGAGTATGTAGATCGACTATACCTAACTGCTGCCCAGAATTATCATAAGCGCACTGCCGACGGGGCAAGTGAGTCAGTACGCTTATGCCACTGGCGAGAGTTACTGGAGACACATTGGCAGAAATTACACTTCGGAAGGCTTGATGTGCAGAGTGGAGATGAATATTACACAGTTACCGTAACAGTGTATCTTGATGAGCTCGATCCGAAGGCAGTGCAGGTTCAGCTTTATGCCGAGCCACAGAGTAACGAGGGATCGGAAATTTATGTCATGGAGGTAGCTGAGGCTGCCGGAACAGCGAATAGCTATCTGTATCGTGTCCGTATCCCGGCGCTTCAGCCAGTAGAACACTATACTCCACGCATCATTCCCTATTTTGATGGGGCTGCAGTGCCCCTGGAGGTTAGACAAATATTGTGGCATGAATCATAGCTGGCCACACTTCGACACCAGTATATGGAAGACAATACTCGGGGCTGGAGGAGTTGATAATGGCAAAAAGGACTGTGAAAGACGTAGGCGTGGCGAAACAGAAGGTGTTGGTCCGCGTGGTGGTCATTGGTATTACTGTAACAGTGGTCATACATCTTATTCTGGTCTATATTCTTTCCCAAATAGGATTCAATCCCTTCAGGACAGCACCTTTCCCTGCACAATGGTGGATATTCATTGTTTTGCCGACTCTTCCCGGGCTATTCGTAATCGAACTAGAAGAGTTCCTGTTCGAGCACTTCAAGTGGGATCTAGATAATTCCTGCACACATAAGAATTGGTATAAATAGTTGAAAGTCTCCAAGGCTACGGATGAAGGATGATTACCTAAGATATACTCTTTCAGTTATAGTGTCGATATCCTGGTTAACAGCTATGGCCTAAATAAGAGTAGACGTTCGCAGTGCGGACATTCCTGGAACTTCTGACAGGTCAAAATGGGTAGCGAGGACGGTCAGTTCGAGATTGTGCGCGAAGGCTGGTACCAGGAAACTAAGAAAATTAGGACAATAAAGTAAACGGTCACTATGAAGCAGCTAGGATTTTTAAAAAGGCGAACTAAAATAGTATGTACAATTGGCCCAGTCACCGGCTCGGCGTCTGTCATAGAGCGGCTTATCAGAAGCGGCATGAACGTCGCCAGACTCAACCTGTCCCACGGCACGCATAGCACCCATGATCAGTATATAAAGACCGTGAGAGGACTGAGCCAGCGCCTGGGAATTAAGGTGGCTATCCTTATGGATTTGCCCGGGCCGAAATACCGCACCGGAAGATTGAAAGACGGCCAGGCTATATTAAAGAATGGTGCCATGCTGACGCTTACTACTAAAGACGTCGAGGGTAATGCAACACTAGTGCCGGTAAACCTGCCCACCATGCCTCAGGATGTAAAAGTGGGCGATAAGGTCCTGCTGGATGATGGGGCTATACAACTGAGAGTGATGGAGAAGAAGGGCAACCTGGTGGTATGCAGGGTCACCGCAGGCGGGATGCTAACAGAAAGGCGGGGTCTCGTGGTCCCAGGCATGCTTACTTCGGGACCTTTTATCACTGAGGCGCTACGTGAGCACATTCTGTTTGCCATCAAGGAAGCGCCCGAATACATCGCTATCTCATTCGTCAGCAGTGCCGAGGACGTTTCTGGCGTGAAGGAAACCTTACGCCAGAACAGTGCTGATATACCCCTTATCGCCAAGATTGAGAAGGTGCAGGCAGTTAATGACTTCGATGATATTCTTAAGATAAGTGACGGAATTATGGTAGCACGTGGTGACCTTGGCGTCGATATACCTCTGGAACGGGTGCCTATGGTGCAGAAGGATATCATAAAAAAATGCAATCAGGT
>Ga0180437_10011460_pt1 | contig 10634 bp, 8 predicted proteins | sample SS_ome_4_FD_132410 | JGI IMG/M metagenome (GOLD analysis project Ga0180437, IMG submission 132410) | Hypersaline lake sediment archaeal communities from the Salton Sea, California, USA - SS_3_D_1 metaG | ecosystem: Environmental > Aquatic > Non-marine Saline and Alkaline > Hypersaline > Sediment... | reverse complement strand
CGGCTCCCCGCCGCGCTCCTGGCGGTAGAGGCGCTGATCAGAGAAGTCGGAGAAGTAGACCACGCCGTCCCGCACCGCAAAGGGCGCGCCGCCATACTCGTGCACGCGGGTTCTGGCGTTAAAGGGCGGGGGATTCACGTCGACAGTGCGCCCATCGGCGCCACGACGCACGATGACGTAGCGGCCGCCATCCAGCGGCCTGCTCTCCAACCAGTAGACGTCCTTCCCATCCAGAGCGATTTCCATCAGGCGCACGGCGCCGGCGACAATCAAGTCCGACGTGATCGGTGATTTCCATGAACCATACGATGCTACCTTTGTCACAGAGCTCTCCTCCAAGTGATGGGATAGTTTCAGCAAATGCCAGCCGTCCCCCTGCCAGCCGGGCACCGGCAGCCATGTCTCGCCTATGGCGTTTCCACGTGGAAACTCGTCAAAAAGCGGGCGCGCATGCGCTCCAGTTCGTCACGGTTCTGCGTCTGCCCGGCCACTTCGATGAACCAGCGTTGGTCATTGGCCCGCAGTGCAGTGACCCAGCGTGTCAGATCGAGCACGCGCCTCTGCAGCACGATCCGCGCCTCGTATGCCGCGTCGACAGACCGTTTGCCATCGACTTCCGCGAGCCGTGGGTTGTACAGCAAGCGGTCATAGTATTCCTGCATCAACCACTTGTCGATCTCCTGTATAAAGTCCTGGTCCGTGTACCCCGCAATCGCCGGCTGCGCACTGACCGAGACAAAGCGCAGGCCAGCGCCTTCCACGCCCGACGGGGGGCTGAAAGTGACCCGCGTGAACTCGTTCTCGGCATCACGCTGTGACGAAACCACCCACCCCTGCGGGTAGCAGGCTGAAAAGGCCAGGTCGCTGCCCCCGTACAGCGTATAGCCTGCCGGGCAGCCTCCATCAACCCCGCCGCTCACCGGCGTCGCGCTGGCCGTCGGCGACGGCGGTGGCGTCGGCGTGTCAACCGCCATGGTGGGGGCACTGGTGGGGGACGTCGCGGGCCCGCACGCGGCCAGGACCAGCAGTACGCACAGCGCGACAGCAATCGTTGATCGTCGGTTCATCGCCTCTCCTCATCTACACCGTGTCACGAACATAAGCTGCCAGGCACCTGCCTGAGCAGCTGGAGCCATTATAGCACAGCCCCCCAGCCCCGCAAACCCTCCGTTGCCCTCGCCTCTACCCCGTTCATAGTAGGCGATCCCCAGTCCTACTGGCCTGGGGCAGGGTGATAGCCTTCCTCTCAGTCGTAGGTCGGGTTTCCAACCCGACGTCCTTGGTATGGGCAATCCATCCCCTCTACCTACGCTCGTAGTTCGTAGTGGGGGATTCATCCCCCTCCCTCGCTCCCAGTAGGCTGATCACCCTCACCCATTCCTCCCACGCCTTGACCATCCCACTCGTTGCCAGTATCATCTCCACCGCCGTTGCACAACTCGCGCCGCCCACAACGAGCCCGACCCCAGGAGACGCGCACCATGCGAATCGCAACCATCAGCGACATCCACGGCAATCTGTATGCCCTACAAACCGTCCTCACCGACCTCGACCAGCAGGGCATTGACCAACTGTTCTGTCTGGGCGACCTGGTGGGCTACGGCCCCTACCCCAACCAAGTCATCGCCCTGCTGCGCGAGCGCCACATCCCGACGGTCATGGGCAACTACGACGAGGGCGTTGGCTACGACAAGGACGAATGCGGCTGCGCCTACGTGGACCCTGAGATGCGCAGATTGGGCGACCTATCCCTGGAGTGGAGCAAGGCTCACGTTACAGCAGAGAACAAGCAGTACCTGCAGGGACTGCTGAGCCACGTCCGCTTTGAGGTGCACGGCCACCGCGTGCTGCTGGTGCACGGCAGCCCGCGGCGCATCAACGAATACGTGTACGAGGATCGCGCGACGCGCAGCCTGAGCCGCATCGCCGAGACTGCCGACGCCGACGTCCTCGTCTTTGGCCATACCCACCTGCCCTACGTCAAGGACGTGGAGGGAACCCTATTCGTGAACGACGGCAGCGTGGGCAAGCCGAAGGATGGCGACACCCGCGCTGCCTATGCCATCCTCGACATTGGCACAGACGTGCAGGTGACCATTCGCAGAGTGGCGTACGATGTGGCTGCAGCAGCTGCCGCTGTCAGGGCCAGCGAGCTGCCTGACCACTTTGCTGAACTGCTCGAGACCGCCAGCGGCTGACGCCTCGGCGCCCGGCCCTGGTCACAACAACTCAAGGAGGCAAAAGCATTGAAGCTGACGCGTGTCGTGCAAGCCGCGGGCGCAGTGGTGGCTCTGGGAGCCGTCTTGGCCGCCTGCGCCTCACCGCCTGCGCCTTCCCCCACACCCAGTCCCGCGCCTGAGCGCAACGAACCACTGCAGTGGAGCCAACCGCCGGAGATGGCCATCGACCCACAAAAGCGCTACGTCGCCACGCTCCAGACGGCCAAGGGTGACATCGTAGTGGAGCTGTTGGCCGACAAGGCGCCGCGTACGGTGAGCAACTTTGTTTTCCTGGCACGGCAGGGCTACTACGACAACACCACCTTCCACCGTGTGCTGGAGGATTTCATGGCCCAGGGCGGGGATCCCACAGGCACAGGCTCGGGTGGGCCAGGCTATCGCTTTGAGGACGAGATTGACGCCGAGCTCAAGTTTGAGAGTGCTGGCATCGTGGCCATGGCTAACGCCGGTCCCAACACCAACGGCAGCCAGTTCTTCATCACCTTCGGGCCCACGCCATGGCTGGACGGCGGCTACTCCATCTTCGGCCGCGTGATCGAGGGCATGGACGTAGTGCTCTCGCTGCGCCTTCGCGATCCGCGCGAGAGGCCAACCTACAGTGGCGATGCCCTGCATCAGGTGCTGATCCAAGAGCTGGACTGAGGGTCCGCTCAGGCGAAGTTGAAGCCACGGGTAGCGAGACGAGTTGAGGCTATCGCAGTCTGGCCAGGCCTAGGGGCCAAGCACCTCGTTTCGGGCCTGGGAATACAGGCGCACCAGGTCATTCTGCACCTGCTGCTGGCTCATGGCCACCTTGGCCTCGCCCTTGAACTGCAGCTTGCCTGACATGGCTGCACGCATGGCGTTCAGCCGGCCGCTCAGCATGCCATCCAGCACCTCTGCGGAGGTCTCAAGCCGCACCTCTGCGGGCGGAACCGGCACGCCTAGCGCGCTCTGCACCACGCCGTCGCCAAAGCGCATGAAGAAATCCAGTCCCACGTCGCCCAGCACATAGTGGCTGGTGAAGCTGCGGCCCTGGGAAAAGGCCTGCAAAGCCGGATCGTCGGCGACCAACTGGCAGAAGCGCCTCAGCACCCGCTCCAGCTGTTGCCGGCTCAGCGAACCCGTCGGCGCCGCTGCTGGCCCGGGCGCGAGCAGACCACGCAGCGTGGACACCAGGCCCGAAAACAACCCGCCGCGAGCCACTGCAGAGCTTCCCCGCGCCGAGGTCGCTTCCGCTGCAGCCTGAGCTTCCGGTGCGATGGCAGCGGACGGTGCTTCCGCGCTCTCGAGCAGCTCCGGCGGTATGGGCTCGCCGCGCAGGGTGTGCCGCAGCTGGTGCTCCAGGCGGTACAGGGGCAGCGTTCGCGCCGACTCGCGCAGCATCTGCAGCGTGGGACAGCCGGCGGCCTGTTCTGCCTCCCACTCTTCAGCAAAGCGCCCGCTGCGGATGTCATCCAGGCCCTGCTGCATTCGCTGGCGCAGCTCCGGCAGGATAAAGCGCATGCCGCGCGACATGGAGCCGTACTGGCTGGTCGTCGAGTGCAGTTGGCTCTGTTCCACCAGGCCCATCTCCGCGATCTTGGCCATGGTGTACGATAGCTCCCCGGACATGTACAACTCCAGCAGCACCGCCTCTGGCGGATAGCCCTGCTCCACCAGCAGATCCACCGATGTGGTCAGCACCTGTCCAAACGCCGGCCCGAAGCACTGCTCGGTGTACAGATCCAGTTCTGCCTCCTGAGCGAAGGTCACCTCGACCACACCAAAGCGCGTCGAACCGATGCCCTTGGCCAGAGCCAACACAATCGCCTTGGCCTGGCCCGTACGATCCTGGTGCACGGCAATGAAAGAGGGAAAGCCACCACCCTCGACGTACTTGTCGCGCACACCAGCGCCGATCATGCGCGGCGCCAGAAGCACCACATCGACGTGCGGCGGGACAGTGGCCTTGCCAAAGGCGACGCCGTAGCCTGAGGCAAACACCAGGACGTTCCCCTCATCCAGGCCGGGAACGATCTGCCCTTCAAGGACCCCGGGCATCACCTCATCCGGAATCAACAGCATCACAATATCGGCCCGCTCCGCCGCTTCAGCAATGGGCCACACGGCAAAGCCATCGGCCACGGCGCGCTCGCGGTACTCATCTTCGCGGTTGCCGATGATCACATCCAGCCCGCTGTCACGCAGGTTCAGCGCCTGCGCCCGCCCCTGGTTGCCATAGCCAATCACGGCGATGGGCTTGCCCTGCAGGTGCTCCAAACTGGCGTCTTCCTCGCGATACACCCTCATCCCCATCTCCTCATCGCTCCCATCCGCTCATTCTGCCACCTTCTCCGTCTGGTACAGCTGCGCGCCGCGCTCATCGAAGAAGGTGAACAGCGCCCTTGCGGGATTGCCTGCTGCCCCGGGCAACACTGTGACCTCCAGGAATCCCCCTGAAGCCTCGTCCTGCGCGTAGAGTTGCACGATCTTCCCTTCGGGATCGGTGCACTCCGGATCGCCTGGGCAGCGCCCCAGACGCGAGTTAGCATCCACCAAGGCACCCACAGAGAACTCCTCAAAGCCACTGGGGTGCACAGCGTGATACTGCCAATGCCTGTCTCCGCAGACCAGGTACAGGTTCTTGTCCAGGAATCCTTCATCACCCAGCCAGGCAAAAAAGGCCAGGCCCTCGTCCAGGAAACCCAGTTCGTTGGTGTGGTTGTCGCGCTTGCGCATGTCATCGCCCTGCCCCAGCGGCTTGCCGCCAAAGTAAGGCGCCAGTATGCCACCCTGCACGCCCTTGGCGATGTCGTCCGGCCCCACCAGCGGCGTCGGCGAGATCAGCAGCTTGAAGGTTGCATCGCTCTCCAGCAGCGTCCGCTTCAGCCATTCGCGCTGTTCCAGGCCCCACATCGTCTTGCCCGGTCCGGGCGGTGCGATGTTGGCGTCGCGGTGGTCGCGCCCCTCCAGCAGCCAGATCTGCAGCAGGTCGTTGATGCGATGTGCGCGGTAGGTCACGGCATTGGGATCCTGCGGATCGACCACTGGCACCTGCTCGCGGAAGATGGCAGCAGCCAGTTCAGCAGAGGGCTCGTGGGGGCCGTGGGGATCGGAATCCTCATAGCGAAAGTCGTGGTCATCCTTCTCCCAGTAGCACGGCACTTGCCGGAAGAAGGCGGCAAAGCGCGGCGTCGCGAACTGGCGGTGCCACTTGGCGCGCATGCTGTGCGCATCGGCTGCGCGCCGCACAAAGGGCGTGTCATAGTAGACATTGTCGCCCGTGCCTACGAAATAGTCCGGGCTGCGCGCCAGCATCGCCTCCAAGCCGGGGAAACCCAGCGCCCGGTCGCGGAAGGCCAAGTCCTTTAGCGCTTTGGCTTCAAAGGCGAACTGGTTCATCCCTGTGACAATGACCAGGCGCACTTGGCCCGCTGTCCCTGGCGCATCCAAGGTGCGAAAGGTGCCCGTTTCTCCCGCCTCCACGCGGTCCACGTCGGGCCCGGACAGCAGCTGGTAGTAGTAGCGCGTCCCTGGCTGCAGATCGTTGACCTTGGTCTTGACCACATAGTCGCCCTCGGCATGGGCCGCCATCCAAGGCGTGCGAAAGGCATCCTCAAAGCCCTGCTGGGTGGACAGCGCAAAGCTGGCCACGCCTGCCCGCCCCGCGACATCGGTCCGTCGCACCTTTCCGTCGACCGTCAGCCGTGCCTGCAGGATCACCGAGTGCTGCGTCACCTCACCGGCCATCTCGCCCTGCCAGTGCGCCGTTGGAGGGGGCACCTCGACCGGCGTCCGCTCAACTGCATCCTGCGGCACCTCCGGGACAACCTCCGCAGACTGTGGCCGGCAGCCAGGCCCGCACAACAGCACCGACAGCAGGCAGAGGACGATCATAGAACGCCTGTGTCGCATAGCCCCTCTCCCTCCTCTTCCTATCTCAAGACAGGAAAGCTCACTGCACCCTGCTCAAAGATGACGACCTCAGGGTCAGGTTTGCCAAGCAGTCCCTCCACCTGGCCGAACAAAGCTCCCTGATCGTCGAACAGCAGCGCCGGCAGCTGGTGGAGATCCTGCTTCAGCCGTGGCGAGTAGATCAGCACCCGATGGTCCCGCAGCATCTGCAGCGCCAAATTGACCATGAAACGCGTCTCTGGCGGTACGCTCTGCGGCAGATTGCGCGCCAAGAGGTGGATGGCACGAGGGCCCATCAATCGCATCATCGTCCGCATCGATGACATTCGTGGCACAAAGGCAGGCAGTTGCACCTCACCCAAACCCTTGTCGCACCGCATGAAGCCAACGATCACCCCACCGCGACGGCAGGCGCCCGTCACGTTGAGCACCGCCTTGCCCGCCTGGCGCAGTTCGTCGTGCATGGGGTAGGCACCGGAGATGACCACGTCCGCGGGCCTGGGCACCGGCACGCCGTAGATCTGCCGCGCCATCCTCACCCCCGCGCGGTGTGCGGCGACGGCATCGCCACAAAGCACCACCACCGGCTCCAGCTGCGTATCCAGCACGACATTGACAATCAACGTCGCTCCCTTGACCATGCGCCCCGCTTCTTCCAGATCTAGGCGCATGGGATTGTCCTCGGGCCAAGTACCGATCATGTTGTAGCGCTCTGACGACGGCATCAGCAGATGGTTATGTCCAATGCCGTCCACAGAGGCCAGGCCGGGCAGCACGTTCTTGAACCCGCCGCCAAAGCCTGCTTGTGGGTGTGGCTCGATCGTGCCAATCAGGATGCGCAGATCCGCCTGCACGACCTCGCGATCGAGCCTCACCCTCGTCCCGCGCTGCGTCGTTCCCAGCAACACGAGCATAGACTCATCGTGACAGTCAAAGCAGCGGCAGCTGATGCGCGAGGCAACCGCCTCTCCAGCACGCGCCGCCATCTCCTCTGCGCTCATGGCGCGGTGCGAGCCCGCGGCAAAAAGGCCGTGGATCTTCTCTGCCCGCGCGCCTGCCGCAAGCAGCGCGTCCAGCACCACCGTTGCGATCCGCTGCACGGGCGTCGGCCGGCTGAAATCGTCCATCACCAGCACCACGCTCGTTTCAGGACCCACCAGATCGGCCAACGGCGGCATGCCAACCGGCTGGCTAAGCCCATCCTGAATAGCCGCCGGCAGGTCAGCGATGGGCGGTGGCGTAGCCAGCTGGCTGTGGGCGATGATCTGCCACTGTCTGGGGATCTGCAAGGGCAGCGTCTCGCCGTGGCCCCAGGGCAGCTCGATGGCCTGCACTAATCTCTCCTCTCAGGCAAGCGCAGCGGACGGTCTTTGCGGCTGAGGGGCATTATACGGCCACTGCCGGACCCAGCCAACTCCCGGGGCGCCGCTCCCAACCCCCTTGCGTAGCTCTCCGGCCTCTCTGCCACCAGCACAGCTTGACCGCAGAGCGCACAGGCATTACCATCTCCGCCATGGCATCACACACCACGCTGCAGCTGCCCTTTGGAACAAGCTACCTTGAGGCGCAGCTCCCCGCCACCAACCTGATCGGCATCATCGAGCCTCGCCGCACAGATCAGAGCGCCGGGGAGCGTACGCTGATCGCTGCGGCGCTTCAGCAGCCCATCGCCTCCGCTCGCCTGCGCGATCGGGTGCATCCGGGCCAGAGAATCGCCATCATCGCCAGCGACCTGACGCGGCCCTGCCCGTCGGCCAGGCTGCTGCCCTCTGTTCTGGCGGAGCTTGCCGCTGCCGGTGTTTCTGGTCAGGACGTGCTGATCGTCGCCGCGCTGGGCCTGCACCGCCGGATGCTGCCCACCGAATTGCAGCAACTGGCAGGTCGCGACGTCTACCGCCGCATCAAGGTCATCAACCACGATCCCGACGATGTCCTTCATCTCGGCACCACTCAACGCGGCACGCCTGTGGAGGTCTTCCGCCCGGTGGTCGAAGCGGACGTGCCCATCTGCCTGGGCAATGTAGAGTTCCACTACTTTGCCGGGTACTCTGGCGGCGCCAAGGCCATCATCCCGGGCTGTGCGTCGTACAGTACGGTGAGCGCCAATCACGCCTGGATGGTGCATCCCGATGCCATCAGCGGCAGCCACGCGGGGAATCCGCTGCGCGCCGACCTGGAGGAGGCGGCCGCGATGGTGGGCCTCGACTTTATAGTAAACGTGGTTGTGGACGACCGGCACCGCATCCTGGCCGCCTTTGCCGGTCATGGCATCCAGGCCCACCGCGCCGCGTGCGACTGGATTGCCATGCGGGGGAAGGTTGCCATTCCAGAGCTGGCCGATGTCGTCATCGTCAGCCCTGGCGGCTTCCCCAAGGACATCAACCTGTATCAGGCGCACAAAGCGTTGGAAACTGCGGCCCTCGCCGTCCGCCCTGGGGGCATCATCATCCTGGTGGCCGAATGCCGAGAAGGGCTGGGCAACGCCCGGTTCGAGCAGTGGATTACCGACGGCCTGGACTGCGAAGCGCTGCTGGCCCGCATCAAAGAGGAGTTTGTGCTAGGCGGCCACAAGGCAGCTGCCATTGCCAGGGTGGCGCAGCGGGCACAGCTCCTGCTGGTCGCGCCGGCTCTGGCGCACCTGTCTCTAACAGGCCTGGAGCACCAGGCATCCCTGGATACCGCCCTCAATACGGCCTTTGGCCGGTTGGGTCGTAGCGCTCGCGTGCTGGTCCTGCCCCAAGGCATCAGTGTTCTGCCCTGGTGGCCACCTGGCCGAACATAGTGGCGCAATGAAGTGCCGATCCCCTGCATGGGATTGGCGCTGCGAGTATGGCCGAGCAATCCCACCCATCTGTCAACCCAGGAGGAACCATGGACAAAATACAAGAACTGCTGGCCCGCGCCGAACAGCCGTCCCAGGACGCGCTGCGCCTACACCCCATCTATCGCGGCAAGGTCGCAACGGCCATCAAATGCCCGGTGCGCGACGTGGACGACTTTGCGATCTGGTACACGCCCGGAGTAGCAGCGCCCTGTCGCGACATCGCCTCCAACCCAGAACGTGTCTTTGACTATACCAACCGCGGCAACGTCGTTGCCATCGTGTCTGACGGCAGCCGGGTGCTAGGACTGGGGGACATTGGACCTCGGGCCGGCCTGCCGGTGATGGAGGGCAAGGCACTGCTGTTCAAGTACCTCGGCGGAGTGGACGCCGTGCCCCTGTGCCTGGATACCAAAGACGCCGATGAACTCATTCGCACCGTCAAGCTGCTGCAGCCCTCTTTCGGCGGCATCAACCTGGAAGACATCGCCCAGCCCAAGTGTTTTCGCGTCCTGGACACGCTGCGGGCCAACCCCGAGATGGAGATCCCGGTGTGGCACGACGACCAGCAGGGAACGGCGACCGTCTTGTTGGCCGGCCTGATCAATGCGCTCAAGGTGGTGGGCAAAGAGCCGTCCAGGGTCCGCATCGCCATGATCGGGCTGGGTGCTGCGGGTGGCGCCACGCTGAGGCTGCTGCGCGCCAGCGGCTTTGACATGAGCGCCCTGGTTGCGGTAGACTCGACCGGAATCCTGCACCGCGACCGCAAGGACATCCGCGAGCAGCAGCACCTGTACGGAGAAAAGTGGCGCGTCTGTGTGGAGACCAATGCCGAGGGGCGAAGGGGACGCGTGGCCGAGGCCATGGCGGGCACGGATGTCTGCATCGCTTTCTCCAAGCCCGGCCCCGGCACCATCAAACCCGAATGGGTGAGCACCATGGCCGAGGACGCCATCGTCTTCCCCTGCGCCAACCCGGTGCCGGAGATCTGGCCCTGGGAGGCACTGCGGGCCGGAGCGCGCATCGTGGGCACAGGCCGCTCTGATTTTGACAACCAGCTGAACAACTCGCTCGGCTTTCCCGGCATCTTCCGCGGTGCACTGGACGTGCGCGCACGCACCATCACTGACGACATGTGCCTGGCCGCGGCCCAGGAACTGGCCCGCTGTGCCGCGGAAAAGGGCATTCACGAGCGCTACATCGTGCCCACCATGGATGAGTGGGAGGTGTTTCCGCGTGAGGCTGTAGCTGTGGCCATGAAGGCACAAGAGCAGGGGATCGCGCGCCTAGAGGCCGCGCCCGAGGATCTGCGCGCCACAGCATCCCGTGTTATCCAACAGGCCCGCGACCAGGTCAAGCTGTTGATGGAGCACGGCGCCATCCCGCCACTGCCAGAGTCGGATCAGTAGCTTTCACACTTGATGAAAGGAGTCATCTTGCCCAGCTTCAGCAAAGCGACAGACCTCGTTCGCCGCTTCAAAGGCGACAGCTACACCTTTGGATGGGGCGTGCTCGACCAGGTGGGGCACATCACCGCCCCGCTGGGGCAGCGCGCCTTGCTGTTTCACCCCAGCTTCCCGAGCAGCGGATCCCTGATCGAGGCAGTCAGCAACTCGCTGACGAACGCTGGGGTCGAGTTGGTGGCCAGGGCACCCGGCGCAGCGCCCAACGCACCGCGCGAGGACCTGCAGCGCATG
>Ga0180437_10011458_pt1 | contig 10635 bp, 12 predicted proteins | sample SS_ome_4_FD_132410 | JGI IMG/M metagenome (GOLD analysis project Ga0180437, IMG submission 132410) | Hypersaline lake sediment archaeal communities from the Salton Sea, California, USA - SS_3_D_1 metaG | ecosystem: Environmental > Aquatic > Non-marine Saline and Alkaline > Hypersaline >... | reverse complement strand
GGACGATTCCGGCCCCGATACACAGGATCACCCACAGGGTCAGGTATTTCCCAAAGAGGCTGAGTCCCTTCGCAGCCTTTCCGTTGGCCGCGTTGCTCGTCTTCGTTTCGCTCATCCCGGATTCTCCTGTTCACCGATGGTCTCGACGTTTCCGTCTTCCTGTCGTGATCTTTTGACCAATCCTTCCGGCAGGGTCTCGACAAACGCTTTGATCTCGTCCCGCACACGTCGATAAGGCCCGAGTCGTTCCTGCTCCCCCTTGATCTTCCGGGCCAGCTTCGGTGGGTCGTCGAACCCGACGTGGACCACCCGCGTCCGGCCCGGAAAGAGCGGACAGTTCTCGCTGGCGTGATCGCAAACCGTTACCACATAATCGAAGGCAATATGTTTCAGTTGATCGACGTGCTTCGAGCCCTGACCCCCGATATCCACACCCACCTCCTCCATGACTCTCACCGCAAGCGGGTCGATCCCCTTCGGGTCGACCCCTGCCGAGAAGGCTTCGACTCGGTCTCCCCTCAGGTGTCGTGTCCAACCTTCTGCCATTTGGCTCCGGCAGGAGTTGCCGGTGCACAGGAAGAGGACCTTCATCTCTTGCATTGTTTCCGACACAGGACCTCCGGATCGATCTTGAGGATCGCCTCGAGGCGCTTGGCGTCCCGCCGGGTCTGCGGATCTTCAGCCAGGGCCTGCTGAACCCAGCGCAGGGCAGCCCGCGCAGGGGCGGGTGCGTCGCGACCGGCCTGGCGGTAGTACATCCAACGGCCTTCTTTCCGCCTTTCGACCAGGCGAGCCTGACTGAGGATCCACATGTGCTTGGACACCGTGGACGGAGCCAGCCTGAACAGTTCGATGATCTGGCAAACGCAGAGTTCTCTCCCCCGCAGGGAAAGGAGCATGCGGACCCGGTTCGCGTCTGCAAGGGCTTTGGTCACAGCCAGGAGTTCACGCATTCCCATCTCCTATATTTCGCCATTTAACGAACTATAGTGCCCGGCGGTTTCTATGTCAACCCCCCGCAGCGGACGGAGGTGGCCTGAAGATGTGATGCGAAAATGCGAAGTCATTCTCGCGCGAGCCCAAAGGGCTGGCCAATGGGGAATCGGTTCACGTATGATGGGGATATCGGGCCTACCGACCAAGGTGCAGCCAAAAGGGCAAGAGGAGAAACGGAATGGCGGATATTCTGGGTGGATACTTGGTGGCAAAAGCACTGAAGCGACAGGGTGTCGAATGTGTCTTCATGCTTTGCGGAGGACACATCACACCGATCTATCTTGGATGCCATGAAGAGGGAATCCGGCTGATCGACGTCCGCCACGAACAAACCGCAGGCTACGCCGCCGACGGCTGGGCAAGGGTCACGAGAAGACCGGGCGTGGCACTGGTGACGGCAGGCCCGGGCGTGACGAATGCAGTCACTGCGATTGCGAACGCTCACCGGGCAGAGGTGCCGATGGTCGTCATCGGGGGCCGAAGCCCGAGTCGCCAGTTCGAGAAGGGCTCGCTCCAGGAAATGGACCATACCGAGATCCTTCGCCCGATCACGAAATGGGCCCGCTGCGTACCGGCAACGGACCGGATTCCCGAATACCTGGGCATCGCCTTCCGCAAGGCCACGGCCGGCAAGCCAGGGCCGGTCTTCCTCGAGATCCCGGTGGATCTCCTCCTCGAGACCGTGAACGAGTCCGAGATTACGTGGCCAGGGGACTCCGAGACCACGCCGCGACCCTGGGGCGACCCGTCTCAAATCCGCGAGGCTGCGACGCTGCTGAGGGAAGCAAGAAAGCCGGTCGTGATGGGCGGAAGTCCGCTTTGGTGGGCAGGGGCCGCTCCCCTGATGAGAAAGTTCGCCGCCACGAGCCATTTCCCCGTCTTCCTGAACGCAATGGGCCGAGGGGCCTTGCCTCCGAATCACCCAACCTATTTTTCCTACGCCCGGCGCCACGCCCTGAAGGAGGCCGACGTTGTCCTGACCCTGGGCGTTCCTCTGGATTTCCGCATGCGGTTCGGCAACGCCATCAACCCCACGGCCCGGTGGATCCAGGTCGAGATCGATACCTCCCTGATCGGGCACAACCGAACCCCGGAGGTCGGCATCATCGGGGACATGGGCGCAGTTCTCGAGCAGCTCCTCGACGAGATCGGCCCCCGGGAAGCACTCCCCTGGATCACCGAGCTGCGCGAAGAGGAACAGAGACACCTTGCCCCTGTCCGGGAGAAATGTGCCCGCGATGGTGTCCCGATCAACCACTACAGACTGATCAAGGAATTCAATGAGATGGTGGACGAGGACACGATCGTGATCGGAGACGGCGGCGACATTGTCGTCCTGGCCGGCAGGATCGTCAAGGTCCACGAGCACGGCCACTGGATGGATCCAGGGCCTATGGGGGTGCTCGGGGTAGGACTTCCTTTTGCCATGGCCGCGAAGGCGGCAAGGCCGGAGAAAAAGGTCCTCGTACTGAACGGGGATGGCGCTTTTGGAATCACGGCCATGGATTTCGATACGCTCGTCCGGTTCAACCTGGCCGTGGTCCTGGTGATCGGCAACGACGCAGGGTGGGGACAAATGCGCACCCCACAGTTGATGCTGTTCGGCGAGGACCACAGCGTGGGCACCAACCTGAGCCTGGCAACCCGGTACGACAAGATGGCCGAGGCCATGGGCGGCCACGGAGAGCGGGTCACCGAACCAGACCAGATCCAACCCGCCATCCGGCGCGCACTGGATTCCGGCAGGCCTGCCGTGGTAGATGTGGTCTTGGACCCCAAAGGCCTGGCCGATGAAGCCGGCACCCGTGAACTGGCTATCTGAGACGAAACCGATTCTCGAGGAGATGATAGATGCGACACCTTGAGCACGTCTCCCCACCCAAGGACGCAACCGCACTCCTTCTCGTGGACTTCCAGGAAAGGCTCTTCGCGGCCATGGAACCGGAGAGGAAGGAAGCGGTCCTCGAGAACACCAAGCTTCTCCTCCAACTTGCAAAGACGATGGAGATGCCGGTTCTGATTACCGAACAGTATCCCAGAGGGCTCGGGAAGACGATCCCGCAGGTGCTGGAAGCTCTTCCGCCAGGGGTCGAGGCCGTGGAGAAGCTCGTGTTCAGCTCCTGGCGAGCAGAGGGGGTTGCGGAACGATTTCGCGGTTCGGGGGCCCAGTGCGGTATCGTGGTCGGCATGGAATCGCACGTGTGCGTCCTCGGAACCGTCGTGGATATGTTGGGCGAAGACGTCGTCGTACATGTGCCGAGGGACGCCGTAATTTCGAGGACCCGGGAGAACTGCCAGACAGGCCTCGAGTTGATGGACCGGGCCGGGGCATGGATCTCGTCCACAGAGACGATCATCTTCCAGATGTTGGACCGGGCCGGCACGGAAGAATTCAAGATCATGTCAAAACTCCTGAAGTGAGGAGAACCTGCCGGGAGGAAAGAGAGTGGCTCGAGGCAACACCCTGCGGATTCTTGCACTCATCGGAACAACCGTCTTTCTGTTCACCTGCACCGGACGAACCACGCCTACCGCCCAACAGATAGGCGAATGGGCGGAGGAGAACGGCTATCAGTGGAGCGAGGGTCCCGACGAGATCTCAACGAACGAGGGCTTCTACAATTACATCGACGGTGCAGCCCAGCCGATCATCGACCTGGGATGGAAGGGCTCGGTCTTCGGCACCCTCGAAAAGGAAACGAGCAGGCTTCGTCTCACCATCCATGAAATGAAAAACCCTCGAGCAGCCACTGCTCTCTTCGGACAAAGCGCGTTTCACGGCACGCAACAGGTCGCCGTGGGGGAGCGGGGCATCTACTGGGACCGCGGTCTCTTCTCAAAGGGGATCATCTTCCAGAAGAAGAATGTCTTCTGCGAACTAATCGCTGAGAAGCAGGCAGGAAAAGCCACCCTCCTCGTCCTGGCATCCTCGCTCGCAAGCCTGATGGAGTGAAGTGCGTCTCATCCCAAGACGATCCGTTTGGGGGTGCCACGCAACGGACATGGGGCCGGTGTGGCTTGCTTAGGAGTCCTAGCCGGATACACCGAAAAAAACAAAAAGGGGCTGATTCCGGGAGCAGTCGAGGGACTTTGCCGACAGGCCATGAAAAACCCCTGAAATACCCTCTGTAGTCCACGAAAGACCCTCCCTTTGAAGGGTCATCTGAGGGGTGAAGGGTTTTGTTCCAGGATTTCTTCCCTGGGACAGACGGGGGGCTGACTGTCACATTTGAGATGATATGTTCAACGGTCAGGCAGGGCTGCCAGGTGGGGTTAATAGCGGTTAGGAGTCCTCGCAGACTGTCAGTTGGGACTGACGATAAGTGCGCTTACGTTGAATTTTGAGAGCTGCCCTCCCTTCAACATCTCTAACAGAAGGCAGAAGAAACCAGCCGTTTCATGGAACCCGCGTTTGTGCATACTCAGGGAAGGGTCCCCCTGAGATCTCTACGGGACATACTTGATTTCTTCTAATGGGTTGAGAAGTCCTTCCTGTTCAGAATGTCACGCCTATGTGCCCACCAATTCGAAAGTTGCTGTAGTCAGCTTGGTCAAACACATCGAACCCGAGAATTTGGGGGACGAGTGGTTGGAGAGATGGGGGAAGGGAACCAAGGAGTTCCGAAGACCTGAGGGGGTCTACTTCGAGACTTTGCGTTATCTGGTACTTCCAGTTGAGACCGACAAGGAATCGCTTCACCTTGTAAGTCAAGTCTACGAAGAATTGTCCCCCCAAGAGCCAGGCACTGTCATCATAAAGGGAGTAATGGGTGACAAGGTATAACTCCTCCTGCACACTTGCATAGCTGTACGACACACCGGCACCGAAGTCTATGAAGAAGCTCGGCGCCGCCTCTATCACATACTTGAGATTCAGCTCGATCGGAAGAAAGGTGAGCGACCTGTTGTGACCGATCGGCATCCCGAGGAACGCATCCACCAATTCCTCGCTGTTGACATATCCGAACTCCCCGCCGATGTACAGATTACGGAACACTCTCGCATATCCCTCGAGTCCGGGATAGAAACTGTATTTCACATCACCTTCTTCCCACGCTTCATCCATAAAGTTGATGAAACCTATCTTCAGTGTTATGGGGAAATTGCCGAGATTGGCTCTCTCTTCAGCATGGGCGGCCGAAAATGCCATGACAAGGACCGTACTTATCGCGACGCAAAGTGGTCTTCTCATTGATCAGCCCTCCTCTTTCTCAAAAACTAGAACCTCCAGCCGATACCTCCATAAGGACCGCTGAGGAGAATCTCATATTCCAGAGCTTCAGGAACCGGGAAGTCCGAACCCTCGAAGGTGCTCCACTGCCAGCCCCCTTCGATCCACAAGGGAGGTCCCTGACTCGAGAAAAGGGAAGCAGGCCAGAGTCGGACGCCGAAGTTGATCCTCGAAAAATGCCCTCCGGAAGCGTCCCCCCACGTATACACAGTAGGCGCGTAGACAAACGTGAAATAGGGGGTGACCGCATGGGCCAGCGTTGCCTCCATGTGAGCGCCGATTGGCATATCGATGATCCCGAATGACATGGACTCGCTCTCGCCGGGGTCGTTTCGATTCGTGATATCCATCCCCAGGTAGACGGCCTCTGCCCCGAACAGGGCCGCCAGGAAAACGTTGCCGCCGCCAAACGCAAAGCCCGGCATGATGGAAACCCGACCGCGGTAGCCCCATCCCTCTGCCCTGAGCGGCGCGTCTTCCTCGAACAATCCCTGACTCATCGAGCCTTCGGCATCGTACCAGGTGACCGTGTTGTTGAACTGCCCTCTCACCCGGAAGGAGGTTACATGCCAATCGTTGTTCTCCAGCTTTCGCCTGGGCGGTGGACTTACCCAGTCCGACTTCTCTTCCTGATGCCACCGGAGCACATCGTACTCTGCTTCAACGGATGCTTCGAAGGAAGGTGCGGTTTCATCTTCCAGTTGCAGCGAGACGCATCCCGCAATCATCATGAAGAAGAAAACAAGAATCGGATGAAGCCGTAATCGTCCTTTGCCGCTCATAACGCTATCCTCCTACGACTGCTCAAATCCTGTCCGCTTCCTTCAGCACTCCTTTCTTGTTCACAAAGAACCGATCCAAACAGAAGGGGGGCGCCCCCGAATTGACATCGCTGTTTCAGCTTCTCACACCAAATTCGCAGGTGTGGTCACCATGGCCGGAAGCGGTATTTCAAGGTAATCAAGGCTAGAGGTGGCCTCGTGCACCTGCCGGGAGGCACCCCCGTTCGGACGCAGGCAGTCGGCACGCGGCCACCCCTCCAAGGGTTGGCATGGATTCCCGGGGCTTACACTGTAAGACCCCGCGCACTGTGTCCCACAATTAGCAGGGCATTGGGGCCTCCGAGCGGGTCTGCGCAGGGCCTCGGGCAGGAGCGCCACCCCAGGCAACGGCTGATCGAGTTCCGGGACCCGGGAAAGCCTAAAAAGCATAGCCCACCATGAAAGAGAACACCCCGTTCCTTACAGTATCATTGTCGTCCTCATCGTCTACGATGTTGGTCACTCCGAAATTGTACCGGACGTCGGCGGTGATCGCCCCAGGGCCTACCTTGACGTCAAGACCCGCGCCGAGGACGACCCCTATATCATAATCTTTCAGCGCGTCTTTTATGTCCTCGCTGCCTCTCTCCTCACCATCCACTTCTCTCTTATCCTCAGCGCTTAGAAGAAAACCAAAGGCAGGACCGACAAAGACTTTCGGCGTCAGTCTGCTTTGGGTAGGTATGGTCAGCACTGCCAGCACCGGGATCTCGACGTAGTCCAGGCTTATGGTCTCCGTCCGTTCTTCCCCCAGACGCTCCTCCGTGGCTTTTGCCCCTTTCTGGGAGTACAGAACTTCCGGTTGCAGTGTGAACCAGTCGCTGAAAGTATAAGCGAAGAAAGCGCCTCCAGCAAAACCCAACTTATAGCCCGCTTCATCACTCACATCGCCCGTGAGGTTGGAATAGTTCAGCCCAACCTTCGGGCCCAAAGAGAAAGGTGAATCACTTAAAGCAAACGCAGGGGAAGAGGCCAGCACGAACATCCCAAATATGGCAAAGGGTAAGGTCCTTGGAAGGCATTTCTTCATGTCATTATCCTTTCTCTTCCGGTTCAAGAAAATCTGATTCCCAACCCAACGAGAACAGTCACTTCCACCAAGTACTCTTGTCGTATCCGTTACGGAACGATCACCTCCCTTCTCCTCGGGTTCGTCAAGACAATGAACCTTTCTCGTCATCAGTAACAGTCTCGTCCTCCAAGTCGCTATTGTGAATTCATGAACCCGGCAAACGGGTCCCGCAGAGGGATGACGATCAGGCTGGCCGGACTGGTTCAATAATCGAAGGCTCCTCGAGCCGATTGGAAACATCCCACCCGTGGAGTTCGAGGAGACGTATTATCGGACTCAAGAGGCCCCGGCCATGGTGGTCGGACTCAGATAACTGAGCCTCCGGAAAACCCGGCGCGGTTCAGTTGGCTGATTTGACTCGAGTAGAGACGGATATCCGACAAGCAGGTTCCCTGAGAAAGGAGGGAAGTGTCATGGTAGGTCTTACGTTCATTATCGCTGTTGCCGCACTCGTCATCGCCATCCGCAAGGGGGAGATCCTAAAGCTGCACAGGGAATGGATAAATTTCAGCGAAGCGGTTATAATCGTCCCCCGGCATCACCAGAAAAGGAAGAAGAAGGACAAGAGGGTTCCTATCAACTCTGAGGTCAGGCCGCCTCTGTAGAGGCTAGTTCGGAAAGCGGGAGAATCCGGCTACCTCTTTGAGAACACCAAGACGGGCAGACCATACAGGGATGTTAAGAGTAGTTGGCTTCACGCCGTCGAAAAGGCGGGACTGGGCGGGAAGCCGGGGGTGGACCGGCTGAGAATTCATGATTTGGGGCACACGGCGGCCACGAGACTCATGAGGAACACCAGGGACATGAAACTGGTCGCCAAGTACCTCGGACACACTGACATCAGAACCACGGCGAGACACCTCCATCCTGATGACCAGGATCTGGCAAAAGCAGCCGAATCGCTTGTGAAGTCCTATCAAGATTCACAACCGGCAAAATCAGGCAAGAAGCTGGCCCTCGTAAGTGGTTGATATTACATTGAGCGCCCATAGCTCAGCTGGATAGAGCGTCGGACTACGAATCCGAAGGTCACAGGTTCGAATCCTGTTGGGCGTACCAGGGGAATGAAGGACTCAGCGGGATTGGCTGAGTCCTTTTTCGTTTTCCCATTTTTGGAAATTGGCACTCGGCCCGCTGACCTGCTCCGCCGACTTCCTGATACGCCGCGATCGCCTTTCGCAGATCCACCACAACACTGGACTCTTTCTGGATTGACACGTTCTCCCAGAACTCTAGTTTGGTCATACCCGCCTCAAGGAGGATGCGAAGGCATGAGCTTAAGGTCGTGGGCGTAGAAGCGAAGGATCTGCAAGTAGCCAGGCTGCGGCGCCATGGATGCCTATGTCCTCTGGCAGTCCTCGAACCACTTCCGGCGCAAGCGTGATGAGGTGTTTCTCGGCCCGGGGATGCGCTTCCCCGGCCTCAACGAGCGCCCGTAACTCCCGCTCGAGTGTCTTCGGGTCGTCCAGGTCCGCACACACCTGTATGAGCTCTTCCCTGCCTTCGGCATAACGTGCGAGGAAATCCACTTCGCGCCCGCCGGCAACTCGAACATAGGTGATCTCCGCACCACGCCGGTCGAGTTCGAGAGCCACGGCTGTCTCCAGCGCGTGCCCCAGGTTCGCGCGTCCCGACCTGTCGAAAACCGGGATCAGGCCCGGGTCGACTGGATATGCCTTGCGCGGGTTGGCCATTCGACGCCGCTCGGACTCCGCCGCAATCGAGACCGTGCGTACGAGAAAGGCGTCTTCCGTATACGAAAGAAAGGCGTGCAGCGTGTCCTTGGCAACGGGTATCCCTTGAGCACGCAAGTCGCCGTGGAACTTGTGAATGCTGAATGCCCCGCCTGCATTGCCCAACAGATGCCTCACCATCCAGCGCAGGGCGACCGGCTGAGAAACCGAATGGCGTTCCACAACATCACGAAGCATGGCAGCGTCTACGTAGCTATTTAGCAGTTCGAAGCGAGTACGCCTGTCGATACCCTGTGCCTCCGGGAAGCCGCCTGCGACCAAGTAGTCCCGCAATGCCCGGTCGACAAAGGACCGCGTGGCCTTGGGCAAGCGGTCAAAGGGTTTGTCCGGCTCTTGCCCCCGGTGACGCAGAGACTCGCGGAAACTAAACGGATACACAAGGGCTTCCATGGCACGGCCCCGCATGCTGGTTGCGACCTCCCGGCTCAGCAGTCGTGCTGATGAACCGGACAGGAAGATCTCCAGTTTCTCTGTGTCGAGAAGACGACGCACGAAGGTCTCCCAACCCGGTACGAGTTGGACTTCGTCAAGGAAAAGAACGGCTTCACGCCGGTCCCGCAGTTCAGGATGCAGGAGGTAGAACTCTTCGATGACGATATGCAGATCGTCCGCCCTCATGCCGGCCAGGCGCTCATCCTCGAAGTTGAAGTAGAGAAGTCCCTCACGGTTCACACCGGTTGTGAGTTTCTCCGCTAGCAACTGCCAAAGAAAGGTGGTCTTGCCTGCCCGACGAGGTCCGATGATTGCCTTGGCCTTTCCGGCCACAGCAGGCAATCGCACATCTCGCCGGGTGAGTGCAGGCGGAGCAGCCGCAAGGGAATCCACGATCTTCTGCCGGATCAAATCACGCATATCGCCTTCCCAGGAGGACATATATCAAGAAAAGTATCCTTCTTGCAAGGATATGTCAAGGGTTTTCCGGGTATTCAAGGTTCATGAAATCAATGGGTTGGTCTTGCCAAAATCTTGCCATAATCGGGGTAAAACAACGGTAAGAATCGGTATTCATGGTGAAAAACCAGAGGAAAGGCTGGTGGTCAAATTGGGTTCAACTTCTCAAAGTTCCTTACTTCTGACTGCTCTTGACTACCTTTTCCTTTTCTTGATGGGCTGTCTACGAATCCGAAGGTCACAGGTTCGAATCCTGTTGGGCGTACCAGGGGAATCAAGGACTCAGCGAGATTGGCTGAGTCCTTTTTTTTGTTTTCTTGCTACCCAACCAATGGTTTCTTTCCGTTCTCGTCAGATGTTGAGAGATGTGTAATCCGGCTCTGTTGCAGGTAACGAGCATCCATTAAAGGCGGCCTGTAAAACGAGAACCTCCGTTTGTTATTCCTCCCACGCTCTATTGTCTGCACCCATTTCTTCCGATTATCTAGAAAGACCGGATATAGAGTGTTTTCTCGTTTCGTAGCGGGGCTAACTCACTTCCAGGGCTTCTCGAGGTGTGCTTCTTGGGCAATGTAAGACAAAGATCGAATGCCGTCATGCTGACCGCACTCATCGTCTTCCTAGCTGGAGATTGGCTTCTTGAAGGAACGTTCTACCTTGATCCCCTGAGCGCAAAAGAACCGTATGATGAGTGGGCTCGAAATTTCCGGCTTCCCCGGCCTGAACACGGTGTCCTTATTGAATGTAGTTCCTTGTGGGCTACCTGGTATTATTTGCCTCAGGTGTCTGATGCTCAGTACGGATACCCATTAAGGGATCCAAACGGGAACCCCTTGGGACCGGTGCTTTCAAACCGCGACTGGTGCTATG
>Ga0180437_10011456_pt1 | contig 10637 bp, 19 predicted proteins | sample SS_ome_4_FD_132410 | JGI IMG/M metagenome (GOLD analysis project Ga0180437, IMG submission 132410) | Hypersaline lake sediment archaeal communities from the Salton Sea, California, USA - SS_3_D_1 metaG | ecosystem: Environmental > Aquatic > Non-marine Saline and Alkaline > Hypersaline >... | reverse complement strand
TTATCATCGTGGCGTGTATGGCCAACTACAGAGAGCTCCAGCAAATGGCTCAGCCGACCGTTGTGGTCAATACTGGTGACGGTACTGTCTCGGTGGATACTCCTGAGGCCAGGATCGCCAGGGTTCAAGGCAGGATGCCAGGGGAAAAGGCGGTAGAGAAGGGCAAGGGGACGGTTCCAGTGGCTCCTGAAACTGATAGCCCGGTGTATGAGGACACGCCTGAAGGACGGCTGGCGAAGGCACAGGGAAAGTCCTCGAGACAGACCGAACTCGAGGAAGAGTTACGCGAGAAGGAAGCAGAATTGGCGGCATTGAGGAAGAAGGCTGCGCAAGCGAGGATTGATCGGGCTCTTGGCAAGTGAGTGGCCAAAGCGAGGGTCTTCGTGCTTCTCAGAGGGGGATATTCGCAGACTGTGGAGGACCCGGGAAACCAAGGAGGGAAAGCCATGAAACGGCGAATGTATGTGCCACTGGTGATCGCGTTACTGGTTCTTCTTGGATGCTCGAATGCACGCGATAAGGCCCTGAAGGAGTACAACAAGGGAGTGGAATACGAGGCCAAAGGAATGACTGATCTCGCAGAACAGCACTACAAGTTCGCACTGGACATAGATCCGTCATCCGCAGATGCGGAAGCCGCACTAGGAACACTGTATCTGGCGGCAGGGTATTATGATGATGCCCGTGATCGCCTTCTCCGAGCATTCCAGCTTTATAATGAGGCCTGGGAGCGAGGAGACGTAGTGACATATCTTAAAGGTTACACGCCTGAAGAGGCGATCGCTCGTGTGATCAATAATATCGGAGTAATTGATCTGAGGCGGGCAGTCTTAGATGAAGCGAAGTTCGGTGAGGTAGATCTCGAGCAGATTCAACTTGCCATGATGTCCTTTGAGAAGGCTCTCGAGTTTGATCCTGAAAGCGTACAGGCCAAGGATAACATAAAGCGAATTCGTGAATATTATAAGATCGGTGATTAGGTGTTGAGGTCTATTTCCAGGAGGCTAACGATTTGTCCCAGTAAAGGAGGGGATGAAATGAAGAAGGTAACTGCAATGACTGCCGTGGTGTTTTTGGTAATGACGACCATGGTTTATGGATTCGGTGGCGCGTTTCGTTGCGGAGGCAAGCTCATACGTGTTGGTGATAGCAAGGCCCAGGTTCTCCGTTGCTGTGGTCAACCCGATTTGATTGACACCGAAGGAACGGTAACGAACGAAACGACGCAAAAGGTAGGGAGTGAAGAGTACACTACAGGCTCGACGACGATAATCGAAACATGGACCTACAACTGCGGACCAAGCCAGTTCATGAAGATCTTGAGGTTCTCCGGATCCCAGCTGATTAGTATCGAGGACGGGGACTACGGCTGGTAAGATGTCTATGAGGTGAAAAACCAGGGATGTCTTATAACTTATTGATATTGTTATTATTTTTCTTGACAATCAAGAAACAGTCTGATAGTTTTTATATCATCAATCACAAAACGGGTCACCAGGATATGGACACAGCTGTTTGCTCGTTTCCTCCTCAACGCCAGGGGCGGTCGGAAAGGACAGGTCGTCTCCATACCACCGTCCCTGGTCTTTTTTTGACCAGCAGGAGCTGACCATGAGTGTGCGCTGTGTGCGTTGCGGGAAGAGGCTACGGGTTCCGAAATCGGTCACACGAGGGATGGGGCCGGTGTGCTTCCGGAAGGTCAAGGCAGAGGTCGGTAAGCGAGGTGGAGAGGTTCTCGAGGAAGACGGAGCTTGTTTTGTCCGGTATCCGAAGGGCCGGTCGTTCAGGATAGTCGAAATACAGCTTGAGTTGTTCGAAGCGAAGGAAGGAAAGGGGGGTTGAAGATATGCCTGGGTTATTTGATGGCGAGGATTTCAAGGATGTTCAGTTCATGACCGCGGATGAGAAACGGAGGGTCCTGGGGGCCTGGAAAAGGTTCATCCGGAGCGATTTCAGTCGGGGAAAGTTCACAAAGGCGCTTTACAACCATTTGATTATGCACTGCTCGTTCATTGCCCACTACAACATTGATGGTTTCTGCGCCACGTACTTTACGACGCCAGAAGGCATAGGGAGGTTCATAAACCAGTTCGACGAACAGCTCGGCTGCAAGAGCGCGGAGTTGGGCATGAACTACTGGTATGTGGATCCGGACTACGCCGATCTGAACAAGGCCATGGTGGATGCGATCAAACCGCACCTTTCTCGGATAAGAGAGAAGTGCGCCGAAGGTGCCAAGAAGCGTGACATTGAGCAGGCCAAAAGGCTGATGAAGAAGTCTGGCATTACCAAACTGGAAGTTGATTGATGAAAGGAGGATCAGTATGCGCCGGTATGACTATGACGAAGATCCGGATGAATTTGTTGAGTCCGAAATGGACGACGAGGGTCATTTGATCGACGGAGTGGGTTTCGCCGATCCAGGTGGCGGGTCCGCGCTTCGAGCCGAGACAGAGGACAATCCCAGGATTTACCCGTGTCCGAATTGCGGGGGCACCCAATCGCCTAACCCGCATCGACCGTATGAGGGGCTACCAGTGTGATGAATGCGCGAGGCGTGCCGAGAGAGGCCTGGACTATTAGAGGCCGTGCAGGGAGGTTCTCATGCCGTTGGACAGACACACCGCGAAGGAGCTGCTGAGGAAGATGGAAGGCATAAGGGAACGGTATAGCCGTTTGCACCACCGGGGGTTTTCCGACCACGTAATAAGGCTTTGCGAGGCAGAGGTCGCGGAAGCGGCAGGTTATCCGGATAGAGCGACATGGGTTGGTGAGATCAGGAGACAGGGTGAGAGATGAATGTTCCCATCATTCATGCAGGTGGCGTTCAGGCATACGCTGATAGCTTTCTGAGACAGACCGACAATTACAACGAGGCGACATGGATGGTCTCGATGTTCGGGTCTGGCGTAGCACTGCAAAGCATCTACGCCTCTCTCCTAACAGGCAGGGCCGTCGATTGCTTCATGCCGTCCGGAAAGACGGTGACGTTTGCCCTTCCCACTTGGCGTTCCAAGTTTCACTCGATCGTGAAGCGAATCCCCGGACAGGTTTTCCGGCACATGGTCGTCTACCCCGAAATCGCCATGCAAAGGTCGGGGGAGTCGCACTTTGTGCTGGTTGGTATGGAAGGAACGGATTTCCCTCACATGCTTTATCGGTATCTGGTCAAGAGGGTGGAGGTACCCATCCACAAGAGTTGGAAGCAATGGATGTGGTCGTTATTCAGGTCCGAAGAATGGTTGCATAAGCTGTCAGGCTACGGAAGGCTGCGGGGGTATGTTGTCGACGGGTATTGGTCATTGGACACGAGTATCACGGAAGCGGTGAGGACTCACCAGCTGGGAGTTTCAAACGATGGCGAGGCTTGAATCGAAAATTAAGCTGGGATTCTACGCGACTCCTGAACGTGTGGTTGACATGATCTCAACCTATCTTTGCGTGTCCGGGAAGAAGGGTGGCGGGCGCGTGAGGGCCATTGATCCGTGTGCGGGTGAAGGCGCCGCGCTGGAAATGCTGTGCCGGAGCTTAGAGATCGGGGGGAGTTTTGGCGTCGAGATTCACGAAGAAAGAGCCCGGGAGGCCGCGAAGGTAATAGGGAAGCTGATTCGCGGTGACGCCTTTCGGGTGAGGGCCAAGGCAGATGCTTTCTCATTCCTGTTCCTCAACCCTCCTTATGATACGGACGAGGGGAGACGGCTCGAGTACAAGTTTCTCCGCTGGTGGAACGATTTCCTCTGCACCCAGGGCATCCTTGTGCTGATCGTCCGGCAAAGAGGGATGGTCAAGCATCTTGCCAAGTTCGTCGCTTACTGGTTTCGGGATATTGAGGTCTACACGTTTCCCGAAGAGGAATACGAGGCTTTTGGCCAGATTGTGTTGTTTGGAGTGCGGAAGAAGGAGGCTGTCGCGGATCCGGATGTACAGACGTTTCTCGAGTCCGTGCCAAATCGGAATGACCTTCCGGTGCTTACTGATTTTGCTTTCCCGAAGTACGAGATCCCGTCTTCGCCGGTCAACGAGAGTGATTTCTACTTTCGCAATCTCGATCTTACGCCCGACGAGATGGTGGAAGAGGTTTGGAGGAACGGGCTGTTGCAGGATGTGGTCGACCAGTTGTGGCCAGACAAGGAAGAGGCCCAGATTCGTCCGGCTTTTCCGTTGAGGAAGGGGCATATTGCGATTTTGGTCGCTGCGGGCCTGACCGATGGGCTGTTGGAATCCAACGGATCACGCATGTTGGTGAAGGGCACGGTCAAGAAGCACCAGGTCAGGAGTTCGGAAACCCACGACGACGGGACGCATATCGAGAAGGTTTTGGATGTCTTGAAGATCAGCGTGAGGGCCCTGGATCTGAATACTGGAGAAATCTATACGGTTTCCTGATGAAGGAAGGGATGGAGATCCGTAGACGACAAGGAGGTTAAAGGCCATGGGAGATTCTTGTTGGATGCACATGACGTTCAGGAGAAGCGATTTGAGAAAAATCACCGATATTCTCGGGCCGTTTGACCAAACCTCCGACCTGGATGGGTACGTTGAAGGTGAGATCAACGAAATCAATTATGGTGGACTCCGCGAACGTCAGGAAATGGCTGAGGCGGGAATTCCTTTCTACGGGCAGCACAGTGCAGGCGGTGAGTACGGTGAGCACGGCTTCGTATCGTTTGGTGGGGAACTGGTTGATGTAGAAATCTTCGGGGGGACGCCCGTCATTATTGTGAATGAAAGCGATTTGACTTGTCTTGAAAACGTGACGGCTGGCGTCAGTCCTCATATTTCCAATCAGATAAAAGAACTTCGGAAGTATTACGATTTCCTGAACAATGTCAAGGAGGCGTTTCGGGACGACGTTCAGGTGACATCCGCATAAGGAGGTGGCGATCGATGGCATACACGCCAGAGTTGAGCTTGCATTACAGCTGCACCCTGAGACGCCTGGCCTGGGCCCTCAGGATGCCTATGACCGAAGCCATGAAAGCGGTGTTTGATCATGCCGTTGGAGTTGTAGACAGGGAGAGGGTGTGTGCAGCGTGTAAGGACAAGACCCGGTGTGAGGACTGTGCTTTCAGAGAAAGGAAAGGAGGGATGTCGTGATGACGACAACAAGGAAAAATTCGCGACTGTTTGGAGAATCGGAAGCGGCAAACCGTGGCTGTCCCTTCAAAAGAGGCGAAGGCAGGGTCAGCAAAGACAGAACCGTGTGGCTGAATCGGTACGAGTCCGAAGATGGGTCTAAAGTGATCTTCCTCGGATGGGACAACGAGCGGCAACGCTGGGTCGTTGAAGAGTGAGGGAGGGTTAAGGGATGGCGCTACAGCAAAGCTTCGAGTTCGACAAGGTTCCTGAGGTGAAGAAGGATAAGACGCCCGAGGAGGAATTCAAGGAGTTTTGGGGTGAGCCGATATCCGTTTACACTCGGAAACAGGCGATCGAGGACGGGTTCCTGGTCTACGTCGGGGACTATGTGGTGGGTGACGATACGAAGATCGGTGTTTGTTTCACGAGCAATTTGTTCTCGGGGGGAGGCTACGAAGATCTCGAACGGCGGAAGTGGCTCGTGAACCATGGGATTCAGAGGTTGAAGGAGAAGGATCCGCAGGACAGTTCGTCCATGAGGCTTCGGGTTCTCAAGGATCCAAGCGATCCGGAGGAGCGGGACATATGGGTGGTTCTTGATGGCGACGGAATTACGTTCGAGAGACCCGAAGATTACTGACAGGAGGGAACGATGAAGACGATTGTTCGATCGCCGGAAGGTGCAGACAGAAGAGAGGTAGATCTTGACGCAATTGATATTCCTGATTTGTGGTCTCTCGGTCATAGGCTGAAACAGGAAGGGCGAGAGCGCGAAGGGGATATGGTTTTGGAATGCTGGCACCTTTGCCATGATCTGAGATGGAATCTCTGTAATAGTATGGATGCACACTGAAACTGGCAGCCGTCTGCCACTTGGGAAGACTGAGGAGAGGATGGCCAAGAAGGAACCGCAAAAGGAGATCAAGCTAGTCGATTTTCTCGAAAAGTACCGCGACGCGATCACGGCGAGGGTTATACAGGAGTATCCCCCTATCTACGTGCCAAGCGATCGGGATGGAACGAAGGACAAGGTAAATGCCCTGTCTCGCAAGCCGTACGTTCCACAGTGGGATTCTGTGAATGCCTTGACCAAGGTACTGAGCCAGGGACGAAACGCTATCTGCGTGGGCGAGATGGGCGTAGGAAAGACGCTTATCGGGATAACCACGGCATACGTGGCGGGATGCAATAAGGTTCTCGTCTGGTGTCCGCCTCATTTGGTTCGTAAGTGGGAAAGAGAGATCAAGGCGACTGTGCCAGGTGCCGAAGTGGTTCACCTGAAGAAGGTTGGTGACATTCAAAAGTTGATGAAGTTGCATCCGCAGAGTGGAAACGGCACGTTCAACGGCAATCTGTTCGCCATAGTCAGTAGGGAAAGGGCCAAGCTTTCGTATCGATGGAAACCGGCCGTTATGAGGAGACTGTATAAGAACACGGAGGTAACGATCGGTATCGAATTGACGGACGACCAGAAGGCCAAGATGCCGTTGGAGGAACGGGTCAAATACATTCCGACAGGGACCATTTTCAAATGTCCTGATTGTGGGGTATCGATCGTAGATGATGATGGGCTGCCGTTGGCTGAGGAAGATTTGAAGAAGCGCCGGCAGAAGTGCAAGCAATGCGGGAGCACGTTGTGGCAGGCGGATAAGGACGGTCACCGTAGATACGCTATCGCCGAGTACATCAAGAGACATCATCGAGGGTATTTCGACCTGTTCATCATTGATGAGGCACACGAAGCGAAGGCCAGGGGGACCGCTCAAGGATACGCTGCGGGGATGCTGGCATCTGCGTGTGGGCGTACGCTTACGTTGGTGGGGACGCTGTTTGGTGGGTACAGCTCGAATCTATTCTACCTTCTCTACAGGCTGACCACGGATTTCCGGGATGATTTCAGGCATGGCGAGGAGACGAAGTGGATTAGCATGTACGGGATTCTGGAGACGATAAAGAAGACTCGGGATGGCGGGTATGACGACAATTTCACGAGTCGTGGACGAAAGTACAGCAAGATCACGAAGGAGAAGCCAGGGATCAGTCCTGTGATCTTGCCTAAGTACCTGCTTGACAAGACCGTCTTTGTTCGGTTGAGCGATCTCGGGATTGCATTACCCAGGTACGACGAATTCATCGCGAGCGTCGAAATGACAGCGGAGCAGACCGAGATTTACCAGCAGTTTCGAAAGGACCTGCGGTCGGCTCTGGTTGATGCACTACGAAGGGGTGACAGGAGCTTATTGTCCAAGTACCTACAGTCATTGTTGACATGGCCTGATAGGAGCTATGTGGAGGAGAGGGTAAAGGACCGTGGTGGAAACTGTGTCGCACATGCGCCAGCGTTGGAACGAGACACGATCTATCCGAAGCAGAAAAAGTTGGTAGATCTCTGCAAGGCGAATGTGGCGAAGGGTCGAAGGGTGCTGGTTTACTGTAGCCATACGGATACGAAGGACATCACGGATCGGCTTGCAGATCTCTTACGTGCGGAAGGGTTAAGGACGGTGATCCTCAAGTCCTCAGCGGTGCCGGCCGAGAAACGTGAGGATTGGATTGTCCAACGAGTCAAGGAAGGGGTGGATGTTTTGATCACGAACCCCAAGTGTGTCCAGACCGGACTCGACCTCGTAGATTTTCCAACGATCGTTTTTCAGGAAATCGAGTACAGCGTGTTTGTGCTGCGACAGGCCTCACGGAGAAGTTGGAGGATTGGCCAGCATAAGGATGTGGAGGTCTATTACTTTGTCTACGAGAATACAATTCAGGTCGAAGGGCTCAAGCTGATTGCGACCAAGTATAAGGCGAGCTTGGGCATTGAAGGAGAGTTTTTGGATGATGGGTTGGCTGTCTACAATACGTCTTGTGATGCCGATCTTTACTATGACCTGGCCCGCAGTATTGTAGGGGAAATTGAAATAGGAGGGTCTGCGGAGGAGATGTGGCGGGACGCAACGCGGAGAGAGATGGAAATCGATAAAGATAGCTTATTTTTGTCGAAGGATGTTCAGGAAAGGATGGTCAAGCCTGTGCCGGTGCCACCGGCCCGTCGAGAAGAAAAGGAAATGCAGGTTATACCTATAGCTGCGCCCTGCTCGGCGCCCCCGGCACATTTTCAATCCAAAATCGACATCGAAGAACTTCGAAAACTGAAGGCTGAAGCGCAGAAGCCAAAACGTGTGAGGAAAGGGCATACGAACCAGATACCGTTGTTTCAATTCCAGTGAATGGAGGGTAACGATGGCTTTTTTGCCAAATGCTGATGGGACCTGTGGATGTGGAAATGGGGAGTTTGCGGAGGAACGGTTTAGCCTCGGAATCTACGCCGGCAGGATGTGCGATACATGCTGGGAGAATTCGGGGTACCGGAAAGAGGGTCCGTCTGGATTCGACCCGCTGGATGCAGGTGAACGGTACGAGGACGACTATTGATATGGGGCAGGAGAGAAAGGACGAAAAGGTAGATCTTTACGTCACGTTGAGGAGTGGCGCGGTGGTCGAACTTTCGTGGGACAAATCGTGGTTACCTACGATCCACCTTGAATTCCGCAGTCACCTGATTTCGCATACAGGTTACCGCAGCTTTTTTGGCTGTAATTTTAAGGAAATTGAAGATGGAGACGTTACCCTGTATGCCCTTGGAACCGCGGAGGAACTGGTTGCTGAGGAGGCCAAGTGGCTTGCGAAGGAACAGAAGTGGCAGGACAGGCTCATGAACAAGGCCGGTGTCAAGGTAGGCGAGAGGGTTCGGGTAACAATCGCCGAAAAGGATTTGAGAGGCGTGGTGGGATATGGAGTCAAGTCCGGTGTTTATGTAGGAGAGGTCAGACAGCATCGTTGTGGTCCTACCCGCGGAAGCATCGATTGCGAAGTAAAGGATGGCGACGAGTACGTGTGCTGGATTCCGCTGCGTGTTGGGAAGTGGGAAAAGGCGGAGAAGAGATTGCCGGGGCTTGGAGAAAAGATCACGCAGGATAGTCATGACGATCTGCGGGTTGCGACCGGAACGTTCAAGCTGCCAAGAAGAAAGGCCCATGAGGGCCAGATGGGTTTGTTTTGAGTGGACAAGAAGGAAGCCGAAAGGAGGAAGGAAAAATGGCGCTAAAGATCGACGATAAAAAGGCAAAGGCGAGAGGCCGGAACGGCTGGTTCGTCCCGAAGTTGATTGATCTTTGGTCTAGCGACAAGGGGAATGTTCGAATGGCCGTGTTCAGCAGGTGCCGTGGGACGATGCCTCCAATCATCCTCGGTCTATCTTCACGGGACTCGATCAAGTTGGGGATTCTGCTGATTAGCAAAGGATTCAGGAGTAGAAGCGAACGACTGACGGTGGATGTGGAGGCCCTGGAGAAGCAGATTGAGCGGGAAACGTTTTCTGTGGATGAGGATGGGGGCGGTCTTCACAAGCTGCTGGATTCGATCTATGACGAGTTGAAAGCCAAAGGTGAGGTGCGAATTGTTGCAAAGCGTCAGGTTTCTTTCGTAGGCGTGCGGCCGCCCTCGTAGGTGGAAGGATACCCCTGAACCTTAAGCCAGGCACCCCGGCTGGTTTGATTGTGTCGTTTGTAGAATAGCTCGAGATGGTCTAGGAATAGGATTTTTGTTACGATTTTTGAGTGTCGCATGATCTTAAGGACTTTCAGTATTGCAGAGCGTTCTTCGTCTGAAAAGGGAGTTGATTCCGTCACTGATGGGCCTGGTCGGTTCTCGAACATGGACTTCAGGAACGGGAATTTGCTAGTGAAGGCGTCAACGCAGAGCTGGTCAAAGTCGAGGTCCAGGACTTGTGATATCGCACGAAGGTACTTTTCGTCGGTAGGCACTTCCTGGCCGGTTCTCCACCTTGTGATGGCGCCGGCACTTACGCCGATCCCTTTGGCTGCTTCCTTGCCAAGCATTTCATGGGCGAGGATTGCCGTATCGAGAGCGTGCGCGAAAGGATTTGCGGTTGCCATAAATTTCTCCTTATTCTCCGGAAAGTTTTGCTTGCTCGTCAAGAGGATAATCACAAATAGTTGTATTGTCAACCAAAAAAGCCATAAGAGAAATGGAAAAGATGGGAGAATTTTTTTCTTGACAATCAATAGAGCCAGTGATACTTTACCAATCATCAATCACACCTGGAGAAATGAGGGAGTAGGTTCTATGTCGCCACGAACGAGAGGAACGGTGCAAAAGAGAAGGAAACAGTTGGGAACTTTTGCCAAGGTCATCGATTATATCATCGTTGCAAACAATCTATCTTTGACCGAGGCAGCCGAGCGTGCAGGTGTTACCACGGGTGCGATGAGCAGGTGGAGGAGTGGCGCGGCGGTGACTGTTGACGAGAAATGTCTCAGGACCATGTGCAAGAAGTTTGGGATCGACTTTGAAAGTCTCTGTGTGATTGCTTTTTCCAGCAAATATCCCTTCTTGAAGGAGATGTTTCGTACTGAACCGAGGCTGAAGACTGTGGTGGAAGGGGAGAGGCCATGATCAAGAACAACGCGAGGATCGTACGTCATTTACAGAGAATTTTTATGTATGGGAAGGGCGGGGAAACGGTTTCTGTCCGGCAGTTC
>Ga0180437_10011454_pt1 | contig 10640 bp, 8 predicted proteins | sample SS_ome_4_FD_132410 | JGI IMG/M metagenome (GOLD analysis project Ga0180437, IMG submission 132410) | Hypersaline lake sediment archaeal communities from the Salton Sea, California, USA - SS_3_D_1 metaG | ecosystem: Environmental > Aquatic > Non-marine Saline and Alkaline > Hypersaline > Sediment... | reverse complement strand
GAAAGCGTATCGCCCTTTTTCGCTTCGACCAATAAAAAGAAGAGTTCATTAACGAGTTTTCGTGCCTGAAGATATTCGGAAAGGGCTGAATCGATTTGATCGCTTTGCAGGTAGTGATCGCCACTTTGATATTTTTCTTCAATCTGGTTCATTAAGATATTGAATTGTGACTGACCCTGCCACGGCTGGGCAAATACCAACGGAACCCACAGTACTAAAATGAGTCTGCAACTATTCCGCATCACTATTTTCTTGCTCCTTTCATAAAATGATGATCTTAATAAGCTTCAAAGTTAGTGAAAAAAAAGAAAAGAATCAACGAAAATTTTTGATTCGATTTTTAGTGATTCTGAAAAATATAATATGAGAAATTTCAATTCAGCTCTGGCTTTTCTTCCGGCACTTTTTTGATGATTGCATTACAATTGAAAATTCACTATATTTGACTTTTCGAAGAAAAGGTGAAGGATATTTCAAAATGATGATTGTTGAAAATGTGCTGTTAAGTGATGACATTGCTGATAAGTATTTCTCCTGTGACCTCCGCCATTGCCGAGGGGCCTGTTGTATTCACGGTGAACGCGGAGCCCCGCTTGAACCGGATGAATTAGCAGTTTTAAATCGGAATATTGATCAGATCAGACTTTATTTACCTTCAGCCGGAATTCAGGTGATTGAGCGCGAAGGGATTTATTTAAAACACACCGGGAATCGCTATTCAACACCGTTGATTAACGGAAAAGAATGTGTTTATTCATACTATGATGCTGACCAGATTGCCCGCTGTGGCATTGAACGGGCATTTAATGAAAATAAGATTTCGTTTCTAAAACCAATTTCATGCCATCTTTACCCGATTCGGATAAAAAAATTAGCGGTTTGTGAAATTGTCAATTATCATCAATGTGATTTTTATCTGCGTGCTGAAAGGCTCGGGCGCGAGGCTAACATTCCGGTTTATAAATTTTTAAAAGCGCCGTTGATTCGAAAATTTGGGGCGGAGTGGTATGATAAATTGGTACAGCAAACAGAGGAGCGAAAAAAGGTATAGGGGTACCCGATACTGATTGCCAGGGCGATTTCTATCGAAAGCTCAACAAAAATTCCGGACGAATCCTCGGGATACCCCTTATCCCTCCCACAAAGATTTTACTAGCATACGGTGAATTTAGAGAGACAAAATAAGCTCCGCAGGCAGCTTATTAATCTATATAAAAAGGTAGCCGTTTTCAATTATGAAATACGGGTGCGCTAAAATTGAGTCCTTGACTCGGGAATAAATTTACCTGTGGTGGCGTTGGCAACTGAAATTGCCAATTATAAATCACGCAATGACCAACGGTTGACTTTTCATTTGATTCATAAACCACTTTCGTTGAATCAAGTTTTTCGGGAAGAACGAAATCATCCATCAACTCTCTCACCTGATCGAAATCAATCTTACATAAATCAGGTTCACAGGTAACAACGTCCACCAGTTCCATTGATAATTTATTTAGATCCAGATTTGAATGATTATTATCGGTGAAAATGATCATCTCCTCAGGTGACGTATCCGGTATCGGCTGCCCCCAGGGATGAATAAATATTCGAATGAAATAAAGGATAATTGTGAATTTTAATTCGCGGTCCATTCGTTTCTGCTCCTTGTAATTCGACTGGCTGGTTTAACAAATTTGCGGGACAAACTGGCAAAGGGAATGCCAATTGAGTTCCGGCGATTTGTTCCCCTCGGTGAATTCAGATTTTAATTAGTTCAATATTAATAAATTAAAATTGCTTTATTTTTTTATAAGCAGCGCGTTTCAGGGTAAAAAACAATATTTCAGGGGTAGCATTTTTTACATCAAACAAGGGGTGATCGTGTAATTTTTACCTCATTTACAGCTTGACTGGCGGTTAGGGAAATCAATTCACATTTAAATTTTGGCTTCAGGACTTGTACTACTAACAAAGTGGTTTTGAGATTCAACCTTTAAGTCCTCTCTTTTTTTAAGAGAGGATTTAGGTGAGTTTAAAAATTACAGAATCTCAAAACCATTTTCACCTTTTATTATTTTTGAGCGGTAGCTACTTGGGAATGGTATCTCACGAGGGCTTCATGAATGACCCTTGCAATTTGCTCTTGAAAGCACGAATCGGTAAGACGCGTTGATTCTGCGGGATTACTTAAATAGCCCACATCAATCATCAGGGAAGGTGCGGGAGATTGGGTTAAAATATAAAACGAAGCCGGCTGACTTCCATTATCGCTCATAAAAGCCAATTCACGATTCACCGTGTGGAATAAGCTATCTAACAATATACTTTGCGGATTGTCCGCCTGATAATAAGTGTACAGGCCCTGTTTGCTCGAATCTTTCGTGGCATTGGTGTGCAGCGATATGAAAACGGCCGGCCGGATTTTTTTTACGAGTTGTATTCGTTCCTGAATGGATAAAAAATGATCCGCTGACCGGGTTAATAATACTTTAAATCCGCCCTTTTCTAATTGACTGGCTAACTTTTTCGTTATTTGCAGAACAATATCTTTTTCGAAAATCCAGTTCGAGGAAATGAATCCCGGATCCGGCCCCCCATGAGCAGGATCAATCATAACGACGAACTGATCCGAAACATTCGGTCTGGTTTGATTGTCCTGACAATTGAGAATAAAACTGACGCTAGCGAGGAAGCCAAGCAGGATTAAATATTTCATCGACGGTTTCCAATTGTCCTTATTTTATACTCGTTAATGTTACATTTTAACCTTTAATGAGTAAAGAATTTTTGAATCCTTCTCCGGAAATCACTTTGTTTTTTGATAGGCTTCGAATTCCTGATCCAGTTCGGCTTTGGTCATTTTGCCGGAATAAATTAAAACGCGCGCCTTGAAGGTCATCGATTCACCGGGTTGGAGTGTTAATTCGAGTGGCGCTTCGGCGTCCCGAGTATACATTTTCCGACCAAATGGATTGGCCGTAAACAGCCCGTATCCCCTGGCGTGCCAATAAGGCGGAAAATTTTGACCGGCGGGATGAGTGAAAATGGCTACTACAATATCCTCATCTTTAACCGGGCCCCACAGCGCGACCCAGGCAGCCATTTTTCCCCAGCATTCGGCAGCGGTTTTCAGTCCGTCGCTGTTCAGATATTCACCGTCACTATCATCTTTAAGTTGCGGGGTCACGCGAATGGCAAACATCCCTTCTTTGGTATCACCGAATTTTACGACCTGGTCTTGAGCCGTGAGGGTAATTGTGAAATCCATTGCCCGGTAATTTGGCCTGGCGTGGAAAACCACGGTTTTATCTTCTTTCAAGAGGACGGTACCTTCGGGCGTCACCCAATCAGCCGTTACCTGAAGCTCGGCGCTGGCACCGGTAACGGATTTTTTAATGACCTCCCCCATAATTATTTTTCCGTTTTTCGTTGAATCCTTTGGCTCGGCCCAAAAATCCAGGCCATTTACATCACCGTAAGTATACCACAGTCCCTGGTGGTGCACGTGATCGTTTTTCTCGCCCTCGATGCCTTCAATCAGTGGCCAGCCACGAGTCAGCATTTGGCCCTGGGGAGAGTTAACCGGAAAAAAGATCGGCTTTTCATCATTCAAGCCGTTGCGATAAGTGGTAAAAAGGGCACCATCCACTAAAATGTCAATTTGATTTTCTTCCTTTTCCACGATTTCGATTTTACTGGATTGGCTACAATTCATCATATTAACTGTTCCCAATAAAAGTAATACAACACTGAAGGAGCTAATTAAGCTTTTCATATTCCCTCCTGATTTTATAAGTGTTTAAAGCGCAGTTTGAAATAAATAACCGATGGAGAACCGACGTAATCTTATCAAAAAATGAAAGGAATGTCAAGCGAAAAATGGGCGCTGATAATAAATAAAATCAGAACAGAGTTTTTCCTTGACATTACAGTCAAATTTTGTTAATGTTTTTCATTTCAGTAAAAATTGATCATTATTAAGCGAATGAAAACATATCTCATTTTGGGGAGGAATCAACCGCATGGATAAAAATACCGAATCACAAGTCGCCTTAGAAAATGAACGGAAAATGTTAGCCGAGGTTCAAAAGATGCCCTGGTCACGTCGCGTACGGGCTTACGTGAAGTTTCTTGGACCGGGTTTTTTACAAAGTGCGATGACTCTGGGCAGCGGTACCGTTGCAGCCTGTCTGAAGGCTGGTTCAACTTATGGTTACAAGCTGTTGTGGATCCAACCCATTGCGATGATTTTGGGGGCCGTTGTACTGGCTGTCGTGGGCAAGCAAGTCCTTATTTCCGGTGAACGGCCATATCGAACTTTTTGGAATCATTTGCACCCGTTATTGGCCATCTGGTGGGCGCTCAGTGCGATGCTGGCCAGCGTGATCTGGCACATTCCGCAATATTCATTGGGGGCGAGTTCGCTGAAAGAAATGTTTGAAGCCTTAGGCGTGGGTTCAATCAATCCCTGGTTTTTTGGGGTTCTCATGTTGATTGGTGCGACTTTTCTGGTATTTAATTATGATAAAGGATTAAAAGGAATTCGTTTTTTTGAATTGGCGATGAAAATTTTAGTGTGGGCGATTGTTGGGCTGTTTGCGATTGTGGCCATTGCCAGCGGTATTCAATGGGACAAATTTTTTGGCGGACTCACCAATTTTTATATCCCGTTTGATGATCCCAAAGGACTCACGATTGTTATTGGTGCCCTGGGAGCCGCTGTGGGGATCAATATGGTCTTTCTTTATCCCTATTCATTGTTGAAGAAAAAATGGGGCAAAGAACATCAAGGCGCGGCCATTTTTGATCTGATTACCAGCATGGCCCTTCCTTTCATCTTCGCGTCGACTTTTATCATCATTGCGACGGCGAATACGATTCACGGCACCGATGCCAACAGTTTGATGGACATTATTGACATTCTCGGGAATGTTCTGGGTTTGAAATTATCCGCTCTCATTCTGGGGATTGGTTTGTTTGCGATTGCTTTTTCTTCGATTACCACACAAATGCTGGCGGCTGGTTTCACCGGCTGTGAAATGTTCAAATTACCGACGGACGGCAAATGGTACCGGTTCTTCGCGCTGGTGCCGGCAATCGGAATTATTGGTTCAAGTTACAGTATTCCGTTCTGGGTGGGAGTTGTTGCCTCGTCAGTGGCGGTTACCCTGATGCCGTTCACCCTAATCGGGTTCTTTATTTTAAATAATAATATTAAATTTCTCGGTAAACAGATGCCACGCGGCGGTAAGCGCTGGGGCTGGAATATCGCCCTGGGGCTGGCGATTATTGTTATTTCAATCGCTGGCATTGTAAAAATTATTGTTCAACTAAAGCTTTTCAATTTTTAAAAAAGGTATTCTCCAGAAAGCTTGGGTTCTTAAAATAGTTCTCAGATCCGGCATATTGGCTGACAATTGATTCGCTCCTTTTTTTACTTGCATTAACAATGCTGACGCATCATTTTTGGTTCAGGCCCTACTTATTAAGCCCCGATCTTTAATTTTTAAACGATCATTATTTCAAAAATTGTACTTGACTATCATTAATTTTTTTTATAAATTTGTCCTACCCTTTAAACAAATTTGGTGGTATTTAGAAAATGACGCTGCAAAGACAAATCTTTAATAATCTAAAATCAGCTTTATCAGATAAGAAAATTTTAATCATTGCCGGTCCTCGATATGTTGGTAAGCATTTTTTAATGAATCAGCTTATCAATTATTTAAAAACCGAAAGGCAGGTCCCGGAGAACCGGATCTTCGTTTTTAGATTTGATGATATTTTAACCCAGATCGATTTTAAAGACGATCTGGAGGCTTTTACCGCCGAGATTGAAACGACACTCGGTGAAAAATTAGCCAATACGCCCGAACCGGTTTATCTTTTTTTTGAAGAAGTTCAGCACTACCTGGCTATTTTTAATCTGCTGGCAGGATTCACCCAACTCCATCCGACTCGAATCAAAATCATTCTGACCAGTTCAATTGATCTGGAGGGGCATAAATCTTTTCAGAAATTATTAGCATCCCAATCTCAGCTATTTCGACTGTATCCGCTGGGCTTAAATGAATTAGTTGGTAATAATATCGCGCCCTCGAACGATGAGTCGGTTTTACACGCCATTCTTGAAGGCCGGTTCGATCTGGAATTTTTTGAAGATATTCACTGGATTTTCGAGCCTTATAAAGACGCCATTCTGAATAATATCAAGGACTATGCTTTGTTCGGTGGTTTACCGGCTATTTTTCAACATCAGGATTACCAATTACGCTGGCAGGAAATTAAAAAATGTATTCGTCAATATTTTGAACGCGAGCTGCGGATTATCTATCAGATTGCTGATCTTCAAAAGTTTAACAATATCATTAAGATCTTTGCCGCTAACAACGGAAAGATTTTAAACCTGCTCAATTTATGTGATTATTACCATTTCAATCGAAATACGATTCGTAAGTATACCGGAATTATGCACGACACGTTTGTTATTGATTTCGTGAATCCTTATCAAGAAGAGAAGATCAGCAAGCCCATTATGCGCACGCCCAAGGTTTATTTTTTGAACACCGGGTTAGTTAATTATTTCACGGAAATGACACAGTACGACGAACTGGAAAAGTCCGAATATTTCTCCTATTGCCTGGAATCAATGCTTTATCTTAATTTAAAGAATACAATGGAGGCCTATCAATATAAATTCAATATCTCGTTTTTAAGGGATTATCAAGAGCATGAATTGGATTTTTTAATCAGTACCCCCGATCAATTGATTCCGATTGGCATCACTTTCAATCACGAAGCGAGAAAAATGAAAGTCAAGACATTTCGTTATTATTTAAGATATTGTAAGGAAATTTCAAACGGCGTTGTTTTCGGGAATTTTGACCGGATTGAACGCCTGGAGATGAGAGGCTCACGATTGTTTCTGTTACCGTTGTGGATGCTGTGGTAGCTACCTGAATCGGTAAGGAGCTCGGAACCGGAATTTCAAAGTGACGGTTTCTGATTTTTTTTAACTGACTTTTGAAGAAAAGGGAGTTGACGATTTGAGTTACAAGATCATTTTATTAGCGAAACAGGTTCCTGATACCAAACGAATCATTGGCGATGCCATGAAAGAGGATGGTACCGTTAACCGTTCAGCCCTGCCGGCGATTTTTAATCCGGAGGATTTGAATGCGCTCGAAATGGCGTTAGAGCTAAAAGAAAAAGAGGGGGGCGAAGTTACTGTCGTCACGATGGGGCCACCGAAAGCGGCTGATATCCTCCGCGAAGCGCTTTATCGGGGTGCTGACCGGGTTTTTTTGGTGACGGATCGTCAATTCGCGGGGGCTGATACTTTGGCCACTTCCTATACCCTGACCCAGGTAATCAAGAAAATTCAACCGGATTTTGATTTAATAATTTGTGGTCGTCAGGCCATTGATGGCGATACTGCCCAGGTTGGGCCGCAGACCGCGGAAAAGTTGCAGGTACCTCAGGTCTCTTATGTTGAACAGATTGAAAAAATTGAGAATGGCACATTAACTCTCAAGCGAGTGATTCAAAATGGAGTTGAACGTCTGCGGGCACCGCTGCCATTACTGATGACCGTCGTCGAATCGGCCAATGAACCACGTCCCCCGCAAGCCCGGAGGCTCATGAAATATAAAAATGCCGCCTGTGAATTGGAGTTGGAAGCCCGCTTGAAAAAATTTCCTGATTTTAGTGACATTGATGCGTTGAGGTCATTTCTGGTGGCAAAGGGGCTTTATATTCCAATATTATCAGTGGCGGATTTAGAAGTCGATAAATCACGACTGGGTCTGGAGGGTTCCCCAACCAAGGTAAAAAAAATCGACAGTGTGGTCCTGGCGGGCGGGGAATTAAGACTTTTTGAAAATGCAAAAGAATCGCTACAGGAATTACTCAATGAACTGGTGAGTGATTACATTCTTAGTTAGGATTCACTTTAAATTAGTTCATTATTCTGAAGGATTTATTTTTGTAGCCGGTGCGATTCGAAATCGGGTCTTTTTTATTGATTGAAAAAAGAAAAAAGTAAACAGGCTAACTTCTTTCATCGCTTTTCTTAACAGACAATTTCTCGTTATTCATCGAAAATCGGAACCGTGATATTATGAACAATAGCAAAGATGTTTGGGTTTTTATTGAACAGCAGGAAAATAAAATCCAGGATGTTTCATTAGAATTAATAAGCAAAGCCCGTGAATTGGCGCAAAATCTGAAGAGCCGGGTCGGGGCTTTGCTCCTGGGAAATAGTGTGAACGACATGGCCCACGCGGTTGGGGCTTACGGAGCAGACGTGGTCTACCTGGTGGATGAACCGGAATTAGCGTGCTACACGACGCTTCCCTACACCAAAGCCGCCTGTCAGATTATTCGAAAATATCAACCAGAAATTGTGTTACTGGGTGCTACCTATATTGGTCGAGATCTGGCACCACGCATTGCGTCTCAATTAAAAACGGGTCTCACGGCGGATTGTACCGATTTGAAAATTGGGGATTATGAGTTCCGGGGAAAGGTTTACGAAAAGATATTATATCAAATTCGGCCAGCGTTTGGCGGGAATATCATTGCCACCATCGTGAATCCGAAGCACCGTCCGCAAATGGCTACTGTTCGTGATGGCGTCATGCCCATTGGTACGCCGGATAATAACCGTCAGCCGCAGATTGTAGCGGAGAAGGTAGTTTTTTCCGCCGAGGATTTGGTCATTGAAATTCTTGAGCAAACATTCGAAGCGAAAACCGTCAATCTGAAAAAGGCCCATATTATTGTGGCGGGAGGTTACGGTGTGGGCAGTGCTGAAAATTTTCAATTGATTCGAAAACTGGCGGATGTTTTAGGGGCAGAAATCGGGGCTTCGCGGGCCGCGGTGGATGCTGGTTTTATTAATAAGGAGCACCAGGTGGGACAAACCGGTACCACCGTGCGCCCCAAGCTTTACATTGCCGTGGGAATCTCCGGGGCAGTCCAGCATACTGCCGGAATGCAGGACGCTTCCAAAATCATTGCGATTAATAAAGACCCCAACGCTCCCATTTTTAAAATTGCCCATTATGGAATTGTCGGGGATTTGAATGAGGTTATTCCCCAATTAATTGACCTGTTTAGCAAAAAGGAAGCCTTGCACTGATTAATTTTTGTGATTCCGATTGGGCAAATTTCCGGAAGGAAGCTGATGATCAAACCAAAAAGGTAGGATAATGGCCAATTTTTATTTAGATAATTCCGACATCCAATTTTATATGAAATACATGAATCTGGATGAAGTCATTCAACTCGTTGAAGACGATTTTACCAAAAAAGATTTATATGATTATGCCCCTCGCAATCTCGCCGAAGCCAGGGAAAATTATCATCTGGTGCTCTCGGCACTGGGAGAAATTTGTGCAGAACAGATTGCTCCCCTGGCAACGGCGGCCGATGAACAGGGTGCCCGCTTTCAAGCCGGTCAGGTGATTTACGCCGATGCCACTCAAAAGGCGCTGAAGTGGCTTACCAAAGCTCAGTTAATGGGATTTACCCTTGCTCGTAAATACGATGGTTTAAATTTTCCGGTGACGATTTATTCGATTGCCATTGAGCTGGTTTCACAAGCAGATGCCGGTTTACAAAATGTATTTGGGCTTCAGGAAATTGCCTCAACCGTTGAAGAATTTGCCGACGACGCGATTCGGGATAAATATCTACGCCTGTTTAGTTCCGGTAAAGTTACCGGTGCAATGGTTTTAACCGAACCGGAAGCCGGCTCCGACCTGCAAGCGGTTCAATTAGCGGCTACTTTTGATGAAAAGGAAAACGTCTGGCGGTTGAACGGGAATAAACGGTTCATTACCAACGGTAATGCCGACGTGGCGCTTATTCTGGCGCGCTCAGAGCCTGGTACCACTGACGGACGCGGTTTATCATTGTTTCTTTACGAGCGCGACGATTCGGTCATTATTCGCCGAATTGAAAATAAGCTGGGGATTCATGCCTCACCGACCTGTGAACTTCAATATAACAACACGAAAGCTTACCTAATTGGCCAACGTCGAATGGGGCTCATCCGCTACGTAATGGCTTTAATGAATGGGGCTCGTTTAGGGATTGCCTGTCAGGCGCTTGGTATTGCCCAGGCGGCTTATAATGAAGCGTTGAACTATGCCCGTGCCCGTGAACAGTTCAAACAAAAGATTATCGATATTCCGGCGGTTTATGAAATGTTAACCAGCATGAAAATGAAAATCGAAGCCGCCCGGGTTTTGACGTATGAAACTTCCTTGATTGTGGATATTAAAAAGCGGCTGGATAAAAAGATTGCTGAGGGTCAATCCATCGATAAGGAGGTGCGGCAACGTGGCAAGTATTTGACGGCTTTAGCAGCCGTCCTCACCCCCATTTCGAAACTTTATGCTTCTGAAATTGCCAACGAAGTGGCTTACGATGCCATTCAAATTCAGGGTGGTACCGGTTATATGCGTGAGTTTAACGTGGAGCGGCACTACCGCGATGCCAGGATTACCAATATTTATGAAGGGACTTCACAGTTACAGGTGGTTGCGGCCATTGGGGGTGTGTTGACCCAAACCCTGGAGACAGAATTTGAGCGGCTTTTTAAGCTCGTTGAAGATGCGGCGGAAAAACAATATTTACCCGCACTGAAAGAG
>Ga0180437_10011453_pt1 | contig 10640 bp, 5 predicted proteins | sample SS_ome_4_FD_132410 | JGI IMG/M metagenome (GOLD analysis project Ga0180437, IMG submission 132410) | Hypersaline lake sediment archaeal communities from the Salton Sea, California, USA - SS_3_D_1 metaG | ecosystem: Environmental > Aquatic > Non-marine Saline and Alkaline > Hypersaline > Sediment... | reverse complement strand
GTGGTCGGGAGCGAGGAGTGGCAGCGGTTGATCAATCACCCGCAGATTTTTATCTACCAGACCGGCGGCACCGATTCGGTTATTCTGGGCGGCGATACCCATTACGGCAAGCTGCACGCCAAGTTTATCTACGGCAACAACGGCGGCTTTGTCGGCACCAGCAACTTCGATTATCGGTCCAACCTGTACAACAACGAGCTGGGTTTCTTTTTCCTGGGCGAAGGGGTGCGCCAGGATCTGATCGAAGCATTCGAGTGGCTGAAATCCACGTCCTACCGCTGGGGCACGCCCGAGTGGCTGGAGATGCGCAGGAAGGTCATGGAGAGCGACAGCAGCAAGGCCAGTCCGGCGCGCAAGCAGCGCGGCATTTTCAAGACCATTCGCGGGCTTGGGCTGGAGTATTTAATGTAGGAGCGGCTTCAGCCGCGAATTCCACTGTTCGCGGCTGAAGCCGCTCCTACAGCACAGTTGGCGTAGGCTCGCATAAGGAGCGTTGCGGGCGGATTGCCTGACGTGGATATATAGCTATCATTTTTGATCATAATGCGCGTATCGTGCGGGAAGCCGGCCGCTTAATAGCATTGATAGCTTTTGCCAATGGCTCACCCATGCGTCATTCCCGCGAAAGCGGGAATCTGTTGAGTCCTGCCAGGAGCCATGGAGATTCCCGCTTTCGCGGGAATGACGCGGAGGTAATCGCGGGAATGACGCGGAGGTGATCGCGGGAATGACGCGGAGGTGATCGCGGGAATGACGCGGAGGTGATCGCGGGAATGACGTGAAAAAATAACGATGAACACAAGAACCTGTCTGATGCTCACTCGAATAGAACCTGGAGTAATACCCATTTCAGCCTGGATAAGCATTGCATTCACTGTTGCATTGCTTGCAGCATGCTCGCCCAAAGACCAATCCATCACCGCCGACCAGGCAACCGTTGAATACAGCCTGCTGTATTCGATACCCGATCAAGAAGTCTCATATGAAGACCAGGTGCGTCCCGTGCTCGAAAGCCGCTGCGTGGTCTGCCATGGCTGCTATGATGCACCCTGCCAGTTGAAACTGTCATCGCCCGAGGGCATACACCGCGGCGGCAACAAGGAGAAAGTCTATGACGGCGGGCGCATTACGGCTGCTGATCCCACGCGCCTGTTCATCGATGCGCAGACCACGGACGAGTGGCGCCAGAAGCAGTTTCACCCCGTGCTGAACGAGGGGGATGCCAACCCGCTGAACAACCTGGACAACTCGGTGATGTACCGCATGCTGCGCCAGAAGCAGCTTTATCCGCAGGCGCGTACCGGCATGCTCAGCGACGATTTCGATCTCCGCCTGGACCGTGAACAGACCTGCCCGACGATCGACGAGTTCGACGACTATGCGGCCGAGCATCCGAAAGGCGGCATGCCCTATGCAATGCCGAACCTGGGCCGGGACGAGTACGCCACGCTGGTTTACTGGCTGGCCCAGGGGGCGCCGATGCCCGAAGACAAGCCGGCCTCGGAAGCCGCGGCGCAGCAGATCCGGCAGTGGGAGGCCTTCCTGAACGGCAAGAGCAATAAGGAAAGGCTGGTGGGGCGCTACCTGTACGAGCACCTGTTCCAGGCGCACCTGCATTTCGAGGGGACCGATGAGCGTGAATTTTACCGCCTGGTGCGTTCGGCCACACCGCCTGGCGAGCCGGTCCAGGTGGTGCCGACGCGGCGTCCCTACGGTGACCCTGAGGGCCCGGCTTTTTACCGCATCATGCGTCACCAGGGCAGCATCGTTGCCAAGACGCACCTGGTGTACGCGTTGTCGGGTCAGCGCCTGCAGCGCTACAAACAACTGTTTATAGAGCCAGAATACGAAGTGGACAGCCTGCCGTCCTATGAACCGGAGGTTGCGTCCAATCCGGTCAAGACGTTCTCTGCGATACCGGTCAAGTCGCGCTACAAGTTTCTGCTCGATGATGCGAAGTTCTTCATAGAGGGCTTCATCAAGGGGCCCGTGTGCCGCGGCCAGATCGCGCTCAACGTTATCGAGGACCAGTTCTGGGTCGTGTTCTTCGACCCGGATGCCCCGGTCATGTCGCTGGATGACGATTTTCTGAATGCGGTTGCCGACTACCTGGCATCACCATCCGAACTGGAGGACAACTTCAGGCTGCTCGCGAGCAAGCGCCATTACCGCAACCTGTTCCGCAAATATGTTCATACCAAGGAGACCTACGCGAAAAGACTGGAACCGGTGCACATAAGGGATGCGATGCGCTATATCTGGAACGGTGATGGTGGTGACAACCCCAACGCGGCACTGACGATATTCAGGCACATGGACAGTGCATCCGTGAACTACGGCTTCATCGGCGATTATCCCGAAACCGCCTGGATCATCGACTATTCCGTGCTCGAGCGCATCCATTACCTGCTGGTCGCCGGCTTCGACGTCTACGGCAATCTTGGCCACCAGCTGAACACGCGCCTGTACATGGATTTCCTGCGCACGGAAGGCGAGGACTATTTTCTGGCATTTCTGCCGGCGTCCACACGGCAGGCGCTGCGCGATCAGTGGTACCAGGGCATACGCGAGAGCAACAAGGATGACGAGGGCGAGGTCACGTGGACCAACATGGAATTCGTCACCGGTTATCAGACCAGTGATCATCAGCTGGAATTGTACAGGCAGCTTGAAGGCCACCTGGGGGCACTCGCGGGCGATGGCGACTTCATCAACCGCTGCGCATCAGACGACTGCCTGCCGGATGCAGGCAAGCATGTGCTGCGCGTCGACAGGGCCATGCAGAAGGCCGCGAAGATGGACGGCGCGATCGTACAGGTGCTGCCGGATGTAGCCTTCGTGCGTGTCAGGATGGGCGGTAAACCGGAACATGATCTCGCCTATACCATGATCAGCAACAAGGCCTACAAGAGCGTCAGTTCGATGTTCTCCGGTGAAAAGCCGGGTGATCGCCGTGACTACGAATACGATACCCAGACCGTGGTCCGCTGGCTGGAGGGCGCCTATCCGAATTTTTTCTACGTGGTCGACCTGGATGATGTAGAAAGCTTCGTCGGGGAGTACAACGCGCTCGGAAACCGACAGGAGTACGAGGCCTTTGTCGCGCGCTACGGCCTTAGAAGAACCAGCGAGGATTTCTGGGAGCACGCCGACTGGTTCAACGAACAGTACACGAGAGAGCGACCGAAGCTGTCCGGCATTTATGACCTTAATCGTTATCAGAACAGATAATACAGTGCAGATCCGTAATAGTGGCCGGTATCGCAGGCAAAAACGTTTTAATGGGGCAATAAGGCAGCGATGAACAGAATGTGCCGATGGTTTTCTATCATGCCGCTGCTGATGCTGGCAGCGCAGACCGCGCACTCCGAGGCTGCAACCGACCAGGAGCTATACCGAAATGCCAGGTTCGCAATCGGTATCGGTGCGGCGATCGTGAAATTTGACACCAAGCTCAAATTTACCGACAAGACCCGCCCGAACTTTGACAGCATCTTCATCGACCCGGAGGGTACGCTCGACCTGCCGGAAACGTCGTCGGTAGCAACGTTCTACGGCGTCTGGAATATCAACCCCAGGCACAGCATCGGCCTGTCCTATTTCGGCGTCAACCGCGAGTCCAGCCTGTTCGACATCGACGAGACATTCGAAGATGTCAGGGTTCAGGGAAGCGCAAAAATAACCGACGCGACAAATTTTTACCGGTTCGGTTACGGATACACGCTGTTCAACGACTACCGTAGCAATATCAAGCTGCATGCAGGCATTTATGGCCTTGATCTCAAGTATGTGTTCGAGGCCGAGGGCGATCTGACCGTGGATGGTGTGACATCAACCGGATCGATCAGGGAAGAAGCCAAAGTGTTCGCGCCCCTGCCATTGATAGGTCTCGATCTCTTATACGCGTTTACTCCAAAATGGAGTATCGCCACCAAGGTGGCGTTCGTTAGCGGCTCTTACGAGGATGTCAGCGCCGGTGTGCTGCAGACATCGCTGAATTCGCTGTACAACCTCACCGAACACGTCGGCCTTGTATTCGGGCTGGCTTATTTCGATGCCGATGTCGTGATAGAGGATGATCTTGAAAAAACCGATATCTCCTACGGCTACGACGGCGGCTTCATCGGTATGCACTTCATTTTCTAGCGTTGAAGAATACGGGGACAGTGTACCTGCCTGATGTTTTTCCCGCAGAGGTGCAAGAGTCCTTTGGAACACTCTGTAGGAGCGGCTTCAGCCGCGAATGGCGCTAAAAATTGCCGATTTTTTGATGCTTCGACTGCAGCAGGACTTGAATCGCGCTCACCCACCTGAACCCCGTCATCCCGGCATGTTTCTGGCCGGGATCCAGTGACTTAAGACGCTGGATGCCTGCCGGAGTCTATGCCGAGCGTTGCCGAGGGGCAGGCATGACGAAAATATTCCGGGCAACAATGCGCTTTCACGGGGATGATGCTTAAGAACAACGGGATGACGTTTAAAAACCAGGCACAAAAGCAAAATCTCTGCGTCCTTTGCGCCTCAGCGCCTTTGCGTTGAGCATACGGTGGTGAACTCAACGCGTCAGCCAGTAAACCCAGCCCGGTATGTCGGCGATGCCCACCGTGAAAAACCAGGTGTCGGAGGCATTATCTACATTCCTTACGCCCAGTCCGAGCCTGAGCCTGTCTTCGAAGAAGCTGACGTGAACGTCGCCTCCGAACGTATCCTGTTTACTGAATGTCGGTTCGTTCCATCGATGATACCAGGTGGGCGTTATTCCCCAGCTTGACAGGGTCTTCGAGTCGGTGCGTCGGGAGTAGCCCAGGCCCAGGGAGCCATAGTCTTCGCGCGAGACGGTGCCGAGGTCGGACTGCACAACCCCGCCGGCCAGGCCGAGTCCCGCGCGCACGCTGACCAGGTCCCTGCGCGTCAGCGCCCAGGTCGGCTGCCAGGTGAAGATCAGGTCGCTCTGGTTTAGATCGATGGCTACCTCGAAGGGGATGATGTTGCGCCACAGCCAGCTATCCGGCGCCGTCGACGGCGCGAAGGTGAAGTCGGGATAGGTATAAGTGGCGCTCTGCAATGAGAACGCAGCCGCACCCATCAGGGTGGTGTGACTGCTCTCACGCAATGCAGGATTCGGTTCGCGCGCAGCATAGATTTTTCCCGCCTGCTGCTCGAGGTAGACAAAACGCGTCGTTGCGCGACGGGTCAGCTCGGAAGGCCAGTTGGCCGGGTTGGCTATGATCTGCGCCAGCAGCGAGGTTGAACCATCGGTTGTTTCTGTCGGCTCGAACCCTTCGTTTCTCAGATGTAGAAAAAACGTTTCTTCCGTGAAAAACAGGCCCTGCCTGGCCGTGTCGCTCCTTTCCCCGGCTTCCAGCACTTCGATCAAGCCGTCGAAAATAATCCGCATGTCGCGGTCTTCCTCCGGCAGGGGCTCGTAGGCAAAACGCAGCATGTTCCGTTGGCCGAACTCCCACCGGGCCAGACGGGCGAACACATAGTCGCCTCGCGGATCTGATTCGATGTCGATAGCCTGGTGAATCTTTTCCGCAAGCGCGTTCTGGCACTTGATGAAGTCGCCATGCTGCAGATGATCAGAAAACCTCAGCCCGCACAATGTGTGCGAGGCTGTAACAACCGCATCATAGACACCGATGTAATAATCATATTCGCGGAACTTGAGATCCAGGAAGGCGCCGAAGTCGCTCAGCAGTGTGCCGGTGATCGGTGCGCCGCGATCGGTCACGCGCAGAACGCGGTCATTGTGCATCGACAGCCTGGCTTCCTCGAGCCGGTTTCTGAAGTCTTCGGAGAACTGATCACTCGAATTCGCAATCTTCAGCAGCACCTTCGCCAGCGTGGTGCGGTATCGCACGATATCCAGCTTGCAGGTCGCCGGTGTTTTCTGTTGCGGTTTTGTTTCGGCATATTCGCAGTTGTTCGCAAGGCCGGCCTGGCTCAGTTTTTTCGCCGAGTAAGGCGGAGCCAGCGACATCACGGAGCGGGTATAGGCAAGATCCAGCAACGCACCGGCGCGCCTGATGGTCTCGACGCAGCTCAGGTCCGTGCTGAATATCGGGATGTCCTTGCTGCATCGGTACCCGCTGCCGGCCGCTTCCAGCTTGTCCGCCATTTCGTAGCTCAGCTCGGGAAGGCTCAATGTCCAGTATTCACTGGTTAATTCGCGGTAAAGCTCGTACTTGCGTGCAGTGCCCAGGGCGCCGAGCAGCAGTTCATGTTCTGTCAGCAGGCTGAACTCCATGGTCCTGCAGGCTTCCGGCGGCGTGGCGCCGGCGCAGGCGCGGGTATCGGGCGTTGGCGGAATGGCATAGCGCAGGCGATTGGGGTCGAGGTAGACATAGGTCACAGGCAGGATATTTTCGTCGGCCTTGATGTGCTGTTCAGCGAGCCGTCGTGCGAGCCCCAGCGGCAGGTTGTCGAACAGGCCGCCGTCCGCGAATTCCGCCTCGGAAAGCTCATACCCGTCCGGGCAGACCAGCGTTCCATCGCCGTTGTCTTTGTTTTGATCGACACTTCCATTCCCGCCATCATCGGCAAAGCTGGACAGTCGGCAGTACTGCAGGCGCTTGCGGCCGAAAGCGCCCGGGTAGGCCGAGCTGGTTACCACCGCATCCTCGATGCGTTGATCGTCGATGGAGTGGAGCGGTGTATCAGCTTCGCTCGGCATCAGTATCATCGCCGGGTCCGGCAGTGCCGGAAACTCGGCCGGGTCGAAATAAAAGCCGAGCGTGCCGTCGTCCCTGGTGCGCACAATGAACGGAATGAACAGCCGCTGGTTTTGTACTTCGATGTTGCCGATAGTGAATTCTTCGGGCACCACGCGCGTGACAGTGACACCCAGAGGTACGTGGCAGTCCGGGCGAAAGCCGGGCTGGTTCCAGCGTTCGCGCAGTGTGCGGGCCGCTTGCAGCAGGTCGTGGCGCGAGAGCAGGGCATCGTTCTGGCTGTAGAAGGGTGAGTCGGCTGTCGGCGGCAGCAGGCGGTTGACATCGGGGGTCAGCCAGACGTCGCGAAAAATGTTCTGGTCAATCCTGTCGTAGATGCCGCCTTCCGATTCCGGCAGGCTGCACCAGGTCAGGCCCGAAAGCAGGGTGTTGATGCCGCCGGCGGACGCGCCGGCAAAGCTGGCGGCTTCCATGCGGCGGGCTTTCCCGATCATTCCCTGGTCAATCATATCGACTTCCTGCATCATCTTGAGCAGGCCCCAGTTCAGCCCGGCCTCGTAGGCGCCCTTGCTGGCGCCGCCGCTGATCGCGATCGAGAATCGCCGCTCCAGGTCGGCAGCTGATGACACCGTTGCGCAGTGACCGGGGAGCAACAGGCATATAGCAAACGCGGTCAATAATTGTTTCATCTGGGTCTGTGGGTGCCGTGGATAATCCCTTTTATCACAGAACCCCGGTGCTTGGCGAAGCGGCAGGGTGTGTCCCTGTCGGGTAACACACATTACTGGCTTATGCGTTTTATTGTTCGCTACCGATTACGGGTTCAACCGATCGATAGAGCGCATGCGTTAAATCGTGTTGATAGAGTGTTTTCGCGCCCGGGAGCGATACCGCGTTTTTCTTCCTACCGCGTCACACGCCGATAGTTGCCGAAATCGCCTTGCAGAAAGATTTCGCCGTCCTGCTCGATGAAGGCCATGGTCGCAACGGGCTGCTCCAGGCGCCTGAACAGGCGGTTGGTCACCGGAACCAGCAGGCGCCGTCCGTTTTCGCTGCGCGTGTAGAGTGCGCCGTCTTCGAACACGACGCGCACGCGGTCCGAATCCAGTTCGTCGGGTGTCTGCCACTCGAAGCGGCGCGTTGCGGCAACGTAGTCGCCCGTAAGCCTTTGCAGCCTGTCGGCATCAATGTCGGCCGGCGGCGGTTTCGGTGCCGGTGCGCCCCGCGTGAGGTAATCCTGCACGCGCTCGCGCATCTGGTGAATGGCGTCGTTGTTGAAGGCGTTGATGGTGAGGAAGTAGCCGCAATCGCAAGCCCGGTTGTAGCCGAAGCGTGAGAGGTAGCCGTCGCCGTCGCCGCCATGGCCGTACCACAGAAATCCATCGTGCAGCCACTGATCCAGTCCGGCACCGTAACCGTAGGTCAGGCCCTGGCGCGCGGCAAGGGTGCTGGCAGGCCGCTCCATGCGCGCGATCGACTCGGGATTCAGCAGGCGCTCGCTGCCTGCCTTACCGCGATGCAGGAACAGCTCGAGCAGCGCGGCCATCTCCTGCGGCGTGGTGTTGATCGCACCGAGGGGCGGGAAGATCATGTGCCAGTAGGGGATCGGTGTTTTGCCGTCGGTGTCGTAGCCCGTGGCGAGTTGCTTTCGCGTACGCGCGTCATCGAACAGCCCGGCCGTGTGCATGCTCAGCGGTCGCAGCAGCCGCTCGCTGATGAAGTCTGCGTAGTCCTGCCCGCTTGCGCGCTCGATGACCAGGCCGGCCAGGCCTGCATTCGCGTTCGAGTACACATGGTGCCAGCCCGGCGGCCATTGCATCACGCGGGCCTGCGGCCGCCAGGCAAAGGCGGCTTCCAGCGTCGGGAAAGGTTCGTTGTGGTCGAACTCCTCGCGAGTGAGATCGAGCAGGCCCGAGCTTTGCTCCAGCAGGTGCATGACACGCAGCGGATGCGTTTCTGCCCATGGGTTCTGGAAGGGCGGATCCTCGATGATTTTGCGTACGGGCGTATCCAGGTCGAGGCGTCCCTCTTCAACCAGCATCATCACAGCAAGGGCATTGAAGGTCTTGGTGATGGAGCCGATGCGAAACAGCGTGTCCGGGCCGACGACCGTTTTGTGCTCGCGGTCGGCCAGGCCGCCGTATCCGGATTTCGCGCCGGTGCGGCCGGAAACCACGGTAAGCGCGAAGCCGGCGACATCGTGTTGGGCGCGCAGCGTGTCGAGTTCGGCGATCAGCTGTTCGAAGCTCGATTCGGCCGCCGCCTGCATCGGCCAGTACAACGCGAGAAGCACGGCAGCTTTCGAGGTCAGCGTCCGCATCAGTCTGCCGGCGCGGCCATGATGGCTGCGCAGATCGCGGCTTCCGGTGCCGTCGGGTCGATGTCGAGCCGAGTGCTGCTCATGCGTTGCAGACCCAGGTCGGCATAAACGCTCGCAAGGGCCGGGAATTCATCGGAATCGACGTGTTGATCGTACAGTTCCATGAACACGGTGGTGCCGGTGATGCGGTCCAGTTCGCGCATAAACGCGCGCCCGCTCCAGTTGTGATCGGCCGCCAGGCAGCAGTCGCCAAAGGCCTCGAGCGCGCTGTCCAGCGACTGTGCGCCGCCGCTTCGCCGGCGCAGTTCCACGTCGGCGAGCAGGGCGATCGCTGCACCGCTCCAGTAGACGCGCATGAACGAGCGGTCGCGCATCATGGTCTCGCTGACCTCGGCCAGGCTGCGTCCGCGCGGCGTTCCGCGGATGCCGCGTTCGAATCCGGCGTGCAGGCGGTTCCAGGCTTCCTCTGGGCTTTTCAGTCCGCCGCGGGCACGCAGTACATTCTGGTAGTAACTCGCGATGCCCTCCGACAGCCAGCGGTCACCGGAATCGATCACGGGGTGCAGCAGGTGACCAAGTTCGTGGACCAGCACCCAGTCGTCCATAAAGTCCTCTTCGTCAACGCGCTGATCGATGTACAGGTGCACGGCATCACCGCCGCCGCGCTGCACCTCGCCCCAGGGTACGGCCTCGTCGCCCTGGCCGATCGGGACCACCAGCAGCTGCAGGTCGGGCACCGGCAGGCGGCCATAGGCCGTGACCAGCGAACGGAGCCCGCCGGTCGCCCAGCGCCGCAGGAATTCGGCATCTGGGGCAGGCTTGCCCGGCAGCAGCGCGTATCGAACCCGCCCGCCGGGCAGGTCGATGGACTCGACGCTGAAGCGCCCGATGGCTACGCGGGCATCATATCCCGGCATGCGTTCACGCGCTTCGAAGGATACCGTCTGACCTGTCCGGCCGACACGCTTCCAGGGCGCGGACACATCGTGTCCGGGCGGCAGTTCGAAATCGAGCCGCCAGCTTTGATCCGCAGGCCTGTCCGCAGGCAGCCACAGCCAGGAAGCGGGGTCGAGTATCACGGCATCTTTCGTGCGCCAGTTTTGCGAGCGCCAGTGCTTCTTGCCCACCGCGCGCAGGTCCACGCGGTAGTGCACGCAGGCAGGCGTCGCGGTGCGCGGCAGTTTCAGGTTTGAATACCGCGGCTTTATTTCAACTGTATCCCCCGGGGTTTGGAAGCGGACGTCGCGCAGCAACTTCACTGCATCCTCGCGGCCGGCCGTCAGGCGGCGTGGCACGGTTCCTTCAAAACAGGCGCTTACATCGATGTATTCCAGGTCCGGGTCGACCGACACAGTGTAATGCTGACTGCCGGCCATGACCGAAGCAGGTGCCAGCAGCCACAGAAAGGTCAGCAGACTGATTACCCGTTGGTATCGCAGGACGAACATGTGCACTCCCAGGGTTGAATGCAAACTTGGAACCCGCTGCCCGGTCCTGAGTTCCCCGCGGCTCATAATGGAAATCGGGGTCAGACTCAGTGCTGTCCCACCTAAGAACAAGACAAATGCACCTGGCGCTAGTATTCATGCGATTGTCTGATCCGAACCGGCCAATGGACATCAAATTACAGAAAAAGAATGTTCGTC
>Ga0180437_10011452_pt1 | contig 10641 bp, 7 predicted proteins | sample SS_ome_4_FD_132410 | JGI IMG/M metagenome (GOLD analysis project Ga0180437, IMG submission 132410) | Hypersaline lake sediment archaeal communities from the Salton Sea, California, USA - SS_3_D_1 metaG | ecosystem: Environmental > Aquatic > Non-marine Saline and Alkaline > Hypersaline > Sediment... | reverse complement strand
TACGCGGCGTCTGCGACCCCGCGGGAGACCATGTAGTTTTCGGCCTTGAGCGCTACGTTGCGCGGACACCGCGAGTACCGTTCCTTGGTTATCGGGTCGAGGATGTTGCAGTACAGAATAAGGGTCGGGATCTCGGCAAACGGATCGGCCGTGGCGGTTCTGGGGTCCGCGACGACGAGCATGTCGCTCTCGTGGATTCGCTGCCATCCGCGGATGCTCGAGCCGTCGAAGCCGAAGCCTTCGACGAACGTGTCCTCGCTCAACTCAGCCACCGGCACCGTGAAGTGTTGCATGAGTCCCGGAAAGTCCATGAACCGGAGGTCTACAAACCGAATCTGTTCCTCTTCGCAGAGCGCAAGCACATCCTTTGGCGTAAAGTCCTTTCTCATTGTGGTCTCCATTCATTCTGGGCAGGGTTCTCTGCTCATCCTGAGCAGCGTTCTCTGCCGTCGCTTTCAGTCGATCGCAACATCCCCAAATTCACCCGTACGGATGCGTATCGCCTCCTCTACAGGCGACACAAATATTTTCCCATCCCCGATTTGGCCCGTCGACGCCGCCCGCGAGATGGCTTCAACAACCGCGTCGAGTTTGCCGTCTAGTATCACGACCTCGAGCCGGACTTTGGGTAAGAACTCGATTACATACTCGGCCGCGCGATAGAGTTCCCGGTGCCCTTTCTGACGCCCAAACCCTTTGACCTCCGTGACGGTGAGCCCCTGAATCCCTATCGCGGCGAGCGACTCCTTCACGGCTTCGAGCTTGAACGGCCGAATAATTGCCTCCACCCGTTTCATTAGAGCATCCCCTCCGTTCTTTGCCCGCAACTTAGAAAACCTCGAGGAGGTCCGCCCGCGTCAGGCTCGAGAACCGCACTGCGTCACCAATCCGCGGCCACCGGTGCGCTCCCAATTTCCTAAAGCAAGCGAAGTGCCAACGGCGTTCTAGAACCGTATTCACGTCGCTGTCCGTTCACGAATGTCGCGCCCAGGCACAGAACGGACCCGGAGGGCGAAGCGTACGCCGTGCCGTTGCACGCGCTTTGGCGTCAGCCCGAGCGAGCGACGACAACTCCTTGCGCCGCATTAATTTAACGGTCACTCACAGGCCCTCATCGCGGTGCCTCTTGCGCCCAGAATGGGGCATGCGCAGACCGCCGTTTCCGATGTCTAACTCTACTAAAACAGGCACAAACCACCGACTATTCCTTTGACCAAGGACCGAGAAGTTCCCCGCCCAAGCATACGACCGGAGGCCGCGGGCGGTCTATCACCGCACAAACGCCCACAAAAAGCTACAAGGATGTAGGAATGTGGCCCGTAGGTACAGGAATGTAGGTTTTGCTTTGGCGTTGTCTTTCGGGACTCGGCTTGCTCGAGGAAAAGGGCCACGTAACGCGCGCGGTGCGCAGCGGCGCAAGGCGACGCCCGCCGTTCTTCATCTGAAACGAGCTGAGTCGTCCGGATATGAGGGTCGGCCCAAGCACAATCCTACAGAAATGTAGGCATCGCGCCCCGCTTCCCGGCGCCGGCTCCGGTGACCCGTTGGTCGACTGGCACGCTGCGCGTGCAACGAGGATGCAATCTACATATGGGCGAATTCAATGGGTGTAGGTATGCCGGCCAGCTCGATAATGCCATTCTACTCGACTTCTATGCGAAGGCGTTTGGCATACGATTTGCTCTCCGGCATTCACGTCGAGGAGTTAGGAGCGCCCCGGCGTGTGCGCGGCGACGCTGTACACAGCCTGACTTGGGATGCACAAGAAAGGGAATGCGCGATGTTGATGAAGCGATCCGGGAACGCCCGGATTCCCAGAGCGTTGACGCTCTTCGGTCTGCTTATGGCTTCTTCAATGCCCGTTGCTTACGGGGACGCTACCGAGTTTGCGCCTAAAGTGCTTATCGACACCCTTTGGGTGATGGTGGCCGGCTTCTTGGTATTCTTCATGAATGCAGGGTTCGCCCTCGTCGAGTCCGGCTTTTGTCGCTCGAAGAACACCGTTAACATCTTGGCAAAGAACTTCATTGTGTTCGCCATCGCGGCGTTGGCGTTTTGGTCCGTAGGCTTTGCCCTCATGTTCAGCGATGGGGCGTCGCTGTTCGGAACGACAGGGTTCTTCCTTAAAGGCGCGGACAACAGCCCGGCTACCGGCGAGGCATATCAAGGCGCATACTCTGCGCTCAACTGGGTCGGCGTGCCGCTCGAGGCCAAGTTCTTCTTCCAACTCGTGTTTGCCGCGACGGCCGCAACGATTGTCTCCGGGGCCGTGGCCGAACGCATCAAGTTTCAGGCCTACATACTGTTCTCAGCATTCTTGGTGGCCGTCGTCTACCCGATTGCGGGGCATTGGACTTGGGGCGGCGGCTTCCTTGGCAAGATGGGTTTTCATGATTTTGCCGGCTCAACCGTGGTGCACAGTGTGGGCGGGTGGGCTGCGCTTGCCGGCGTCATTCTTTTGGGGCCGCGGTTTGGCAAATACCGTCAAGACGGCAAGGTGCACCCGATCCCGGGACACAATATGGCCATGGCGACCTTGGGCGGACTCATACTTTGGTTGGGCTGGTTTGGATTCAATCCAGGCAGCACGATGGAGGTCTCGCCCGAAATCGCTCACATCGCGGTAACGACGGCCCTTGCCGCGTCGGCGGGCATCGCAGGCGCCTGTGCGTATACCTGGCTTCGAATGGGGGCGCCCGACCTTACGATGCTGATCAATGGCGCCTTGGCTGGATTGGTTGCCGTCACGGCGCCCTGCCTGGTTGTGACGCCTTTCGGAAGCGTCGCCATCGGTTTCCTGGCGGGCATCATCGTAGTGGAGTCGGTGGTTTTCTTCGACAGGTTGCGACTGGACGACCCCGTGGGTGCGCTGTCGGTACACCTCGTGAACGGGGTCTTCGGCACGCTGTGCGTGGGGCTGTTTGCAGCCGGCCGGCAAGGGGACGTCTTAGGGCTATTCTACGGGGGCAGCCTCGCACAGCTTGGCAAGCAGGCCCTCGGTGCGGGCACAGTCGGGCTGTTTACGCTCGTGGCCTCGTTCGCCTTTTGGTTGGCGACAAAGGGCTTGTTAGGGCTGCGGGTAACCCCCGAGGAAGAACGCGTCGGGCTTGACCAGAGCGAAATGAAGCTCGAGGCGTATCCCCTCGACGTCTTGCCGCCAAACCACGATCTGCATCGCGACGGTGCGAGAGTGCGTTAGACGATTCACCAAGTCCCACCGGCGTGCGAAAGCAGCCGACGTCGACCGCTCGGCATCCGGCAACATGCAAACGTCGCGTCAGGGCGCCCGTTCTGTTCTCAACGCCGCTGCTTGAATTCCTTGGGACTCAGCCCGAACTTGTTGACGCGGAGCCCCATGATCCGCTCCGTGACGCCGAGGGTGCGCGCGGCTTTCGCCATGTTGCCTTGCGCATCCGCGAGGGCCTCGATAATGAGCGCCCGCTCCGTATGGTCGAGCTTCTGTCTCAACGTCCCGCCCCCGGCCGGCTCTTGCGGTTCCGCCGGTTGAAGGGTCGGCGGAAGGTGGTGGCCGCGAATAACGCCGTCGGTGGTGACAAGTACGGCCCGCTCGATGCAATTCTCGAGTTGGCGCACGTTGCCGGGCCAGTGGTAATGCAGGAGCAAGTCGGCGGCAGGGGCCGCAATGCGCCGTATCTGCTTGTTGTTCGCTTTGGCGTATTTCTCGACAAAGTGATTTGCGAGTAAGAGAATGTCGGCCCGCCGTTCCCGCAACGGAGGGATATGGATTGGGAAGACGTTGAGTCGATAGTAGAGGTCTTGGCGGAATTCCCAGCGTTCCATGGACCCTTCGAGGTCGCGGTTTGTGGACGCGATGACCCGCACGTTCACTTGGATGGTCTTCGTGCCTCCTACCCTTTCAAACTCGCGTTCCTGAAGCACGCGGAGCAAATGGATCTGGGTTCCCGGCGAGATGTCGCCAATCTCGTCGAGAAAAATCGTGCCGGCGTCGGCCAACTCAAAGCGCCCTTTGCGCTGCGCAATTGCACCGGTGAAAGCCCCCTTTTCGTGCCCGAACAACTCGCTCTCGATGACGGATTCCGGCAGCGCGGCACAGTTGACGCGGATGAATGGCTTGTCTGCGCGCCGACTACTGTAATGGATCGCATTGGCGACAAGCTCCTTGCCGACGCCGCTCTCGCCCCGAATCAACACGGTCGTATCGCTCTTAGCCACCTGCGCGATGAGTTCATATACCGCCTGCATAGCGCTCGACGTGCCAATGATGTTGGCCGGGCTGAACTTATCCTCGAGTCTGGCTTGGAGCCGGATGTTCTCGTCGATGAGCCGCTGCCGTTCCTTCTGCGACTCTTGCCGCAATCGAACGGCCTGCGCGATCATCGATGCGATTATGGACAACAAGCGGACGTCCTCGTCGAGCGACACGGAATCCGCGAAAAGGCAATCCACGCTGAGCGCGCCGATGACTTCGTTCTCGATCTTAATCGGAACGCAAATGAATGACACGTCCTGTTTGGATAACCCTTTGCGCGCGCCGGTTCTGTCCAGGAACATGGGCTCCTCCGAGATCTTCGGAATGGCCATGGGTTCCCCGGTTTGTACGACCCGTCCCGTCACGCCTTCGCCGGGCCGGTACCGGCCTCGAGCGCGCTGATCCTGCGACAACCCGTGGGCTGCCTCGATGTGTATCTCGCCCGTTTCGCGATCGAGCAACGTGAGCGTGCCGCGCACCATGCCCGTATGCTTCGCAATGATCTCGAGAATGGGCTTGACTTCTTCCCGCAGGTCCATGGTGCGGTCCAACGCCTGGCTAATGTCGAAGAGCAGCGAGAGTTCCGAGACTTCCCGTCGTATTCGATGGTTGTCCGTTGCCATGTCGAGAACCCTCGATCCTGTGGCGCGTCCGCTGTCCGCCACACCTATGCGGGATTGCGGCCTCGCGACCGATTCGGGACGACGTACACAACGCGGCGCCGCGTTGCCCGTGCATACGCGGACTACTTACCCTCTTCTGCCGCGCGTGGTTTCCGCTTGCGGGTCGATAATTGCGCCAGCGCCCCCGCGAGCGTCAACACGCCCCAGCACGCCACAAACACCCACCGGTTCCCGTCAAACCGAAGCGGCTCGTCGAGCACGTCAAACAGCGCCCCGCCCGTAGCGAAGTAGGTTACGCCGGCAACCACCCCCCACGCACCGATGGCCGCCGTTGCAAGGGTCATGACCGCCCGTTCGAGCAGCACCGCGATCAAACCGCCCGCAATGGCCGCGCCGAGAAGGATCCACGGGCCGTGCGCCACGTCGTACCCGTCAAGCAAGGTGTGCGCAACGAGCACCGCGCCAAGCAACCCGATGAGAAACACGCCCACTTCATAGAACGCCAGGATCGCGACCGCGCCCGCCAGACCCCCGCCGAGAAAGGCTGCCGCGTTGACCACCGGATGGCCGGGGTAAAACGACGCCGCAAGATGTCCGGCTACCCCGCCTGCAAGAACGAACCCCGTGAGTCCCAAGACGAACTTGAACAAGCGATAGCCTAGAAAACAGTAGGCCGAACCCGCCACGACGGCGACAAACGCCGTTAGATTGTCCGGGTTCGACAACACCGCCACCGGATACGTCTCCAGCAGTTTGACCACGCCGGACCTCCTTCCTCGACCTGCTGCGATTCTCGGCCACCCGACACTACAATGTCAATTGCCCCCGCCCCCGGCATGTTCATCCATAACACAACATCCTCAAAGCGTCCCGACACCACGCCTACACAACGTTGCATCCCCGGCTGCGATGAAGTAGTATAGTACGCACACCCATAGCCCCAAGCACCCTAAGTAGAAATACGTGGGAGGATAGGCGTGCTCCACAGCCACTCGCCAAACGCCCAAGGCCAATGGCGTCCACTCGACGCCCACCTGCAAAACACAGCCCAAGATGCACGAACCTTTGGGGCGGCGTTCAACGCGGGGGAACTCGCCTACTGCTCAGGGCTCTGGCACGATCTCGGAAAACTCACCCCAGAGTTTCAGGCCTATCTCCGCGATTGTGCGGAAGGCGTACCAACGCCGAGACGTCAACGGGGCGGGCACTCGAGTACCGGCGCCGTTTGGGCTCTGGAACACGGGGGCGATTTCCTGGCGTTTGTGCTTGCCGGGCATCACGCAGGGCTCCGCGACAGTGTAGACCTATGGAATTATCTCCAGAAATCCAAGAACGACCCAGAGATTAAGGAAACGCTTGGCCGCGCCGTCGAATTAGAACTCGCCGATTCACCGGCCAATGATCTGCGGACGTTACTGCCGTCTTGGTTGTCGCAGGGCACGAAACACGAGCGCAAGCGGAAAACCGAGCTTTTTGTCCGGATGCTGTTCTCGGCGCTCGTCGACGCGGATCGCCTGGATGCGGAATCGCACACCAACCCCGACGCCGCGGCCTTGCGGCATACACCGGTGCCGAGCATTCCAGAACTTCTGAATGCCTTTATAGAGAATCAAGACGAGTTGATCCGTTCCGCGGAGAACACTGCCATTAATCAAGCGCGTCGTGAAATGTATGAAACCTGCCTAAAACAGGCCGGTGCAGCGCCGGGAATCTTCCGACTTGCCATGCCCACCGGCGCAGGCAAGACGCGGGCCGCCATTGGCTTTGCGCTCAAACATGCCGCCAGTCACGGCCTGCGGCGCGTCATCGTTGCCGTGCCGTACACCACGATAACCGACCAGACTGCCGCGGAATACCGCAAGATATTCGGGCCGGAAGCCGTTCTCGAGCACCATAGCGCGGTAAGGCATCCCGAGCATGACCGAAGCGAAGAGAAAGTTACACAACGGGAACTCGTTGCCCAGAACTGGGACGCGCCCATGATCGTGACCACCACTGTCCAGCTTTTCGACAGCTTATTTAGCAATCAGCCGACAAAGTGCCGGAAACTCCACAATATTGCGAAAAGTGTGATTGTACTTGACGAAGCACAAACGTTGCCGCTGCCTCTTCTCGAACCCATTCTCGATGTATTACAGGATTTAGTCGACCATTACGGCGTCAGCGTAGTTCTTTCTACAGCCACGCAACCGGCTTTGGACGAATCGAGCCGTTTCCTAAAGGGCCTTCGACAGGTGCGAGACATCATTCGACAGCCCCGCAGGTATTTCGACGTTCTGAAGCGCGTCCGTTACGAAATACCCGATCAACCCTGGTCGTGGGAGCGCGTGGCTGCCGAAATGAACCAACTCGAGCAATGTCTGACGGTCGTTAACACAAAAAAAGACGCGGCTGCACTGTACAAAGCTTTGGGCGACCCCGACGCCCTGCACCTGTCGACGCTGATGTGTCCAGCTCATCGACAAGAAGTACTGGCAATGATCAAAGAACACACCCGCTCGGGAAACCAAGCGCCCTGCCGGGTCGTCTCAACCCAACTCGTTGAAGCAGGTGTCGATATTGATTTTCCAGCCGTTTTCCGGGCCCTTGGGCCGTTGGACAGCATCGTACAGGCCGCCGGGCGATGTAACCGCGAAGGCCTTCTCAAAAGGCCGGGGCGCGTGGTTGTGTTCCAACCTGCCGACGGCGGTTTGCCGCTCGGAGCATACCGTTCGGCAACAGCAGAGGCCGAGAAGATCCTTGCCAAACCAAATCTAGACTTGGACGCCCCGGAACTCTTTCGCGAGTACTTCTCATCTCTCTACCAAGCCGCTGACGTACGCGGAAAGAGGATCCAGGAACTGCGAGAAGCTTTCAAGTTCGAGACCCTTGCAAAGGAATTTCACATAATCGACGACACAACGGAATCCGTCTTCGTCAACTACAAAGATTCGCACGAACTCCTCGAGCAGGCCCGCGCGAAGGTGCGCGCAACGGGCTACTTCTCCAAAAAGGATTGGCAACGGCTCCAACCGTTTATGGTCAACCTCTACCGAAACAAGTTAAACGGCTATCGGCAGCAAGGCTTGGCCGAACCTTGCGACGACCTTGGCTTTGATCTGTGGAAAGGCGGTTACGATGATGCCATCGGTCTAACCGCCGAGACGCTCGATCCGATCGATCTAATTGGGTGAAAAACCAGAAAGGAGGCAGATCATGAGTGTTCGAAATGGGAGTCCGCCATTGGAAGTGAAAGTATGGGGCGAGTTCGCCTGTTTTACACGCCCCGAAATGAAGGTCGAACGGGTGTCGTATCCCGTGATGACGCCGTCGGCCGCCCGCGGTATCCTCGAGGCCATCTTCTGGAAACCCGAGTTCGCTTGGCGCATCCGCGAAATCCATGTCCTGAAACCGATACGCCACTTCTCGATCCTCAGAAACGAAATCAATTCGAGGCAAAGCGACCGTGCCAGCGCCGCACGAGGCGGCCACTATTTCGTTGAAGAGGATCGGGCACAACGTCACACGCTCGGTTTGCGCAACGTGGAGTATGTCATCAAGGCGGACGTGGCGCTCCGCCCTCACGCCACCGTGCCGGAACCCGCGTACCGCGACCAGTTTCGCCGCCGCGTCAAGCGCGGCCAGTGTCGCAGTCAGCCGGTTCTCGGCTGCCGCGAGTTCCCTGCATGGTTCGGCGAACCGCACGCTCACGAAAGCGCGATTGCCGTATCGGACGATCTAGGGCTCATGTTGTTCGACCTCAAGTACCGGCACAACAAACAAGGACTCGGCATAGGCGCGCAACCCGTTTTCTTCGAGGCCCGGCTCGAAAACGGCGTCCTGCATGTCCCCGCCGAAAAGTACAAGGAGGTCGCGTGATGCTGCTCCAAGCGCTATCCGAATATGCAAATCGGCTCGACCTGCCGCCGGAAATGTACACAAAAACGCGGGTTCAATGGTTCATTGATCTGGACGAAAGGGGACGCCTTGTTCAATTCACGCCCCTGGAAGGAGACGACCCCAAGAGACCCGGGCGCGTGTTCCTCGCGCCTTTCGTTGGCAGTACCTCCAACATCAATCCCAAGTTGCTTGTCGGCAGCGCAGAATATGTACTCGGCATTCCGCGTGATGCGGCGAAGGCAGAAAGGGTCGTGCAATGCCACCGGGAGTTTTGCGCACTGGCAAGGCGCTGTGCGCAGCAAACGTTTGAGCGTTCTGTTGAAGCGGTCGTGCACTTCCTCGACCAATGGGATTCAAAGGTAACGGGGTTACCTGAAGGGTTTGCTCCGGGCGACATTCTGATGTTCCGGGTCGGAAAAACGGTTCCGACCGAGTTGAAATCCGTTCAAGTTTTCTGGGCTGAAGAATCCCGGGGCGACGCAGGAAAAGACGACGGCCCAAAGACGCAATGCATCCTTTGCGGCAAGTATGGAAAGGTGGAAGAGCGGCTCCCGATTCCCCTCAAACGCATTCCGGGAACTCTCCCCAAGGGGGCCCCTCTCTTTTCCGCGAATGAAAAAGCGTTCGAATCGTACGGTCTCCATGCGTCATTAACAGCCCCGACGTGCCGACTGTGTGGTGAACGGTTTGCGAATGCCGCTAATGACCTCTTGGCTGGAAACACCACGAGTATTTGGATAGGGTCGCTGGCTTATATCTTCTGGACCCGCGAAGAAAGCGACTTTGACTTCCGGATTCTCTCCGAACCCGATCCGGAACGCGTCAGAACACTCATTGAATCGGCTTGGAAAGGGCGGGAGACCGCCGAACTCGACGACAATGCGTTCTACGCAACGGCCTTTGCTGCAAACCGTGGACGCGTAGTGGTTCGCGACTGGATTGAAACCACTGTACCTGCAGCAAAGAAGAACTTGGCGCGGTGGTTTCAACTGCAGGGGCTTGTCGACGCATACGGCGAACCGGGTGACCCCGTCAGTCTGTACACGCTCGCGGCGTCCCTCTATCGCAATGCCAACACGGAAATGGTAGCGCGTGTGCCCGCGACGTTGTTGCGGGTTGCCCTGCACGGAACCGCGTTCCCCGAATGGCTGCTCTATCAGGCGGTTAAGAGAAACCGAGCCGACCAGTTACACCCCCGGCGACCCAAGGCGCCTGGAAAAACCGACGAAGGAAAGGTTTACGCACGAATGGTGCTGATCAAGATGATTCTTCAATCATATGCAGGAGAGGAGACAAACATGGAAGAGCTAGATTTGACTAACAGGGACCCCGCCTATTTGTGCGGACGCCTGTTCGCAGAACTCGAACAGGTGCAACGTGAGGCCGTGAGCTCTAAGGCCACCCTGGTAGACCGATACTTCGGCACGGCCTCGAGCGCGCCGGCCACCGTTTTCGGCACGCTGTTGCGAGGGGCGCAAGCGCACTTGGCCAAGCTGAGGAAGACCCGCGAAGGCGCGTATCATGGAATCGAGAAACGTCTGGAGGAGATCACGGCACACCTCTCGGAATTCCCCAAGACGTTGGCGCTCAAACAGCAGGCGCTGTTCTCGCTCGGATACTACCATCAGCGGGCAGCAGACAGGGCCGCAGCAACAGCGCACAGCGAGAACAAGAAACATCAGGAACAAGAAATCAATGACGAGGGAGGATTGTAGGATGCTTAACAAAGAGACTATCACGAACGCCGGGCGACGCCACGATTTTGTGTTGCTTTTCGATGTTGCCGACGGGAATCCGAACGGCGATCCCGATGCAGGCAATCTGCCTCGCCTTGACCCGGAGACCATGCAAGGGCTTGTGACCGATGTGTGTTTAAAGCGCAAGATCCGCGACTATGTTGACGTCACG
>Ga0180437_10011451_pt1 | contig 10641 bp, 9 predicted proteins | sample SS_ome_4_FD_132410 | JGI IMG/M metagenome (GOLD analysis project Ga0180437, IMG submission 132410) | Hypersaline lake sediment archaeal communities from the Salton Sea, California, USA - SS_3_D_1 metaG | ecosystem: Environmental > Aquatic > Non-marine Saline and Alkaline > Hypersaline > Sediment... | reverse complement strand
AGAAAACTAGCGCTCAGAGAGTGGTCTAAACATTCCCTGTAAATGTTGCGCCATTGCAGCTTCACAGAATAACCATGTTAATGTGAATATTACCACAAATCAGACCCATTGTCAAATTGCCGCTGCTTACAACGGACACGTGACCCCTTTTTGGAGGGACATTCAGGCCGTCGCTGATAGGTTGCTCCCAGCAAGAGACACCTGCAGGATAGGATGCCCGATGCAGGCTACGGTGCCACCGCGTGACAAAGCGTGCACTGCTCGTTTATAAAGTCCGTGTGGTTGTCAGGCACCGGCTTCACATCCTTGGTGGGGTCGTGGCAAAACAGACAGTCCTCGAGCCCGTCCAAGGCGTGCGGGATCTGCGGCGACTGGGTGACGATCGAACTTGCAGACTCGACCCATCCTTCCGGAGTGTGACACGTGTCACATGTCCCCTCCAGGTGATCCGCAGGTGGCTGGTGGCAGTTGCTACACACGTATTCGGGCACCCGCTGACCGTCGGCGTGGCACACGTCGCACGTGGCATTCAGATGGGACCCGATCAACGGCACAGGATGCAGTTCCGGTGGCAAGGTTGCACCCTTGAAACTGACCGGCGTGTGGCAGTCTTCACATGTCTCGCCAAAGTGAGGCTCACTGGGTGGCTGGTGACAGTTGGCACACTCGTACGCCAGACTCTGTCCAGCGGTGTGACATGCAGAGCAGTTCAGGTCTGTGTGAGCGCCCTCCAACGGCACCGGGTGCTCGAAACCACTCACGTCCGCCAACTCGAACCCTTCCGGCGTGTGGCAATCCTCGCACACCTCACCAAAGTGGGGTTCCATGGACGGCTGGTGGCAGTTGGCGCACTCGTACACGGGCTTCTTCACCCCGACGTGACAATCGTGGCACCACACCTCAGCATGCTTGCCCTCCAGCGCGATGGGGTGCGGAAAAGCAGCATCGAGGTCTACTTCCAGCCAGGCTTGCCCGTGGCAGGCCGAGTTGGCACAGAAGGTACTGTTGTCCGTGCCAAACGTATTGGGCCCGTGGCACTCGGTGCATACGTCGTTTGCCAGGAAGCGGTGATCGGCCATGAAGGTTGGCGCCAGGTGACTTTCTGGTTCCTGGATGTTCGCCACCTCCATCTGAACGGCCTCGTCGGTGGAGTGCACAATCTCTGGCAAGGAGTGACAGATATTGCAGTGCAACCGGATAGAGTCGCCGTTTTCGTCCAGATGCTTGCCGTCATGGCAGCGGAAGCAGCCAGCGAACTCTTTATGGCCGCCGTGGTCGGGAAAAGAACGCCAGCTCAAATTCTCTTCCTCGAACGTGATGCGCTCCAAGAGCTCTTGTAGCGTCTGCTCTGCCTGCTCGATCGACTCAGGCTTGACGGCCGCGACGTCAGGGTAGGCCTCGACGTAGACCTCGCGCATTTTCTCGACGGCGGCGAGCGCCTCTGCACGGCTGTCGTACTCGGCACCAAGAAGTTCCATCGCCCTGGCCTTTACCTCGGGCAGTTCGCGGTCAAGCCGGCCCAGCGCCAGCGCTTCATCAATGGCCTGGTCGGGGTAGGGAAAGGGGTGCCCGATGCGGTTGTGGCAGGCCACGCAGTCCATGGTGAGCTTTTCAGCGCTCGCAATCTGCTCCTCCGAGAGCTGCTTCGTCACGTCCTGGTAGGTGGCCGTGCGACCATCCTGGAAGGTCACGCGCACCCAGGGAATGACCGCCTTTTGTTCATCCATCGCGATGTACTCGACCTCATTCTCGATGTGCCAATGGATGCCTTTGCCACGCCCTTCACGGGCCGTGCCGCCACCGACTTGCATGATGAGGTAGGTGTTAATTTCACTGTTCTCGGTGTCCGTGTCAAAGTGCTTGATGCCAAGGACTGTATCGTAGTGGAACGACTCGGGCCAGTGACATTTCTCGCACGACTCGTTCGCCGGGCGCGTCGTCTTGGCGATGAGTGGGCGTTCCCAGGTGTCAAACAGCACAGCCGGCAAGTGACCAGCGTGGGTGACCTTGAGGGCCAAGTTACGTAGGGTCCCCAGTCGCCCCATGTGACATTCGACGCACTTGACCTGCGCGTGATACGAGTCCTGGTAAGCGGGAGCCTCTTCAGGGTGAACGTCGTGGCACATTTCAGCGCAGAACTGAGGGCTGTTGCTCCATTCCCAAACCTGAATGCCGCCGACGGCAAAGAGGACAAACAACACGCCGACGAACGCTAAAAAGATCATGCGCTGGCGCGTAAATTGTCGGCGGAGCCAGCCAAAGAAACGTTTCATAGGTCGATATCCTCCTCCTTTGGATCTCAGTCGGACATCTTGTCCCGCACTGAGCGACCCTGGTACAGGTACCAGGCAACACTAACCCGTGGGATGTTGTATCATCCCACAGGTAGTATATCATATACGGCAAATATTCTCAACTGACACTTGACCCCATCTTCCCGGGACAATGAAGCCAAGAAACTCACCACTTGGAAGCCCGTCACCTTACTGTGCCGGTGGCGCTTTTTCCACAATCACATCTTTGTTGGCTTCCAGCTCATCCTCCGGCACATCGGCGGCACTGAGGAAAAGGGCTGCATTGCCATGACAGTTGTTGCACTCCTCATTCTGTGGCGTGATGCGCCGGATGTTATGCACCGGCGCATACTTCCAGGTCGGCACATTGTCATAGTCCGGTAGCAGGTTCTCGCCGTAGAAGACAAAGGTATCCCGGGCCGCTGGGGCGTGGCGCACCAGCACATAGTCCCAGGGGCGATCGTCGCTCTTCACGGGGTTGTGCCCGATCTTGAAGGTCATCTGCGATGGATCAGTCTTGAAATAGGCCAGACCCTCCTCGTCTTTACCGACATGGCAATTGAAGCAGCTCTTGTACGGCCCAGCCGAGTGACAGACCTGGCAGGCTACTGTTGCCTCATGCAAGGTGTGTTGCACCACACCGTCTTGTCCGCCAGATACGTCTGGATGGCAACCCGTGCAGCTAGGCGACACCGGCCCGTCGAAACGATGGCTGTACTCGGTGCCATCACCATGAAAGTCGGCCACCGGGTGACATTCCGTGCAAGGCATGCCGCCTTTCAGCCAATGGACATCGCCCTTGACACCCTGGTTCTTGCCCTGATATTCGGGCCCCACCCGCCCACCGTGACAGGCCAGACAGGTATTTGTGATAGAGGCCACTTTCTTGACCTCGTGCCCGGCTACCAGTCCACCGTCTGCCGAACGGGGCCGGCTGATGTGGCACTCACCACACGTGGCGTGGCACGAGGAGCAGTGGCTACCGAAAGCCTCTTGGGCCACCGGATCCTGGAAATCCATTCCCCGTGCTGCCAAGACCGTCTTGTAGCCGCCGATGTTATAGTGCAAACTGGTGTCGGCCAGTTGAGCTTCATTGCTGTGGCAGGTGGCACAAGGTCCAGCATCGGCCAGAGTGGGATCTTGAACCACGCCCTGGTGGGCGGCCGCTTTGTCATCGGTCTCCGGAATCCCACCGTGACAGCCGATGCAATTCTGCTGGTTGTGGATCGAGCTTAAAAAACTCTCGCTCCCGACGTAGACCTTCTCCCATGCCTCCAACGGAGGCACCTCACCCGCTCAACCCTCGCCTTCGGTCTCTTCTGACTTGACAGTCTTGTCCACAGCGATTTCTACCAACAGTCCCTGGTCGGTGTGACAGGCGATGCAGTTGTCAGCACTGGGCAGCGGTGTCGCCGTTGGCGGCAGCGGGGTGCCCGTCGGTGTCGGCACCGGCGTGTCAGTCGGTGGTACGGGTGTATCGGTCGGCGGAACAGGAGTGTCCGTCGGCGGCACCGGAGTATCCGTCGGCGGCAAAGGAGTATCAGTGGGTTGCACGGCCACCGTGGCCGTCGGTGGCACCGGCGTGGCCGGCTCACTCCCAGCGCAGCCAGCAGCCAGGCTCCCTACAACAACCAACAGACCAATAGAAAAAAGTCTTTGCAAGTGTTTCGTCATTGGCAGTTCTCCACCTTTGAGAGTCATTGATCGCACGGTTGTAGTTGACAGACAACAAATGAGAGCAGTCGATCCTTCCCTCACGGGGCGAAGGTTTGAGACGGAACCAGAGGCTCAGTCTCAAACCTTCGCCCATCGTTCTGGGCTTTGGTTGGCGGGGGAAGCACATCCCCCCGCCAACCATGGTTCGTTCTGCAGGTCAGACCAAAGGAGGGTTTTGGTGGTCATTCGACCTGATTGATCGCCGCTCGTCCTACGCAGCCTTGCGGCGGCGGATGGCAAAGCCAGCCATGCCAATGCCCATGGACGCCACGCCAAAGATAACCAGTCCGATCGGAGCCAGGCTCACCGGGTCGGCGCCAGTGGTGGGCAGCACTTCGGGAGCAGCTTCTTCCGCAGCCGAGGCCAGCGAACCTTCGAAAGGATAGTCGGGCTGCGTTGCCGGATCGAACCGGGCGGTGGCCAGCACCGTGTCGTCCTCTGTCCAGCCCATCATACCGAACTTGAGGTTGACCGCGTCGTAGCCCAGTATGTTGAGCACGGTAGTGGCGACCTGGCCGGTATGTCCGGTATAGCAGTAAACCACGATCTGCTTGTCGGGGGGCAGCTTGGCCAGATTTCCCGGCTGGGCGATCTGCTTCCACGGGATGTTGATGGCACCTGGGATGTGGCCCAGCGCATAATGATCCGCGCCGCGCACACTGACGACGACCGGATCGTTGCTCTCATCACCATCGTTCAGAATGTCGAACAGAGCATCGGCGGTCATGACAGGTGCTACGCCGGAGCTCAGATAGGCATCCGCAGAAGAGGCGATGATATCTTCGACCTCGTCCTTGCCGGTCTCCACCGCCGGAAAGTCATACGTCTCCGTGGCCTCGTTGACCTCGGTCTCTAACGCATAATCGCGCTGCAGAGTATCAGGCCCAAAACGGGTCGTCGCCGCGACCTCGTCGTTCTTGGTCCAGCCCATCATACCGAACTTGAGGTTGACCACGTCATAGCCCATGACACCCAGGACCGTCTGAGCCACCTGGCCGGTGTGACCGGTGTAGCAATAGTCGACGATCTGCTTGTCTGTGGGCAGTTGTGCCAGACTTTCTGGCTTGGCGACGTTCCGCCAGGGGATGTTGACCGCCCCAGAAACGTGGCCCAGCGCATAATGATCCGCGCCGCGCACACTGAGAATGAACGGGTCGTTGGTCGTGTCGCCGTCATTCAAGTTCTCGTACAGCGCGTCGGCGCTGGTGACGGGACTGGCGAGGGAGCTCAGCCAGGCATCGGCCGCTCGTTGGATGACGCCAAAGTCGCCTGTGGGCTCCTGGGCCAGGACCGACGTCGCCGTACTAAGGGCCAACAGCAGGGCCAGAGCGAGGAATGCGAACTGTTTCTTCATCATAAAACTCCTTTGTTTCTGTGATCTGCTAGTAGATGGATGACAAAATGGAAGGGCAGGCATCGTGCCGCGGTCAATTCGATCAATCTCACCTCCTCGTCAAATTACAGAACGCACACAAGGAGAGCCAGGCAACCAACTTCAGGCTCTTCTCCTTGAAGCAAGCTGGCTATTCCAATACTGAATAGTCCATATAATCAAGTTATGAATTTGATTATACCAGAATAATCTCAACTTGTCAAGAATAGACAGCGCAGATCACTTGAAGTTTTGCTGGTTTTGTGTTAAAATATCCTCAGCTAATCGGGGCGCACAGAAGCAAAGGGAGCTAGCTACATGGCAACCAAAATCGACCTCTTGCTGTTGGGTCTACTGACAGACAAGCCAATGCATGGTTACGAGATCAACCAAACCATCAAGAGGGAAGGTATAGACGGCTGGTTCAACATCAGTACAGCAGCCATTTACTATTCTCTGAACAAATTGCGTAGCCAGGGACTGGTAGCCGAGACAAAGTATCAGGAAGCGGGTGCGCCTACTCGTTCGGTATTCCGGCTTACCAAAACAGGACGGGAGGCCTTTTTCGAGGCCATGGACGAGAACCTGGGTTCTCAGGAGCGGACTTTTTCTGACTATGACCTGGGCATCTTTTTGCTCAACAAAGTCCCGCGCGACCGAGCCTTGTCGCTATTGGAGAAGCGGCTGGAGTTTCTGAAAGAGTGGGCAGCCTCTTCGCAGGCGACGCTACTGACGGCTCAACAACGCGGTGACTCTCCATTACATCTGGCCATCCTGGAGCACGCTGCCTCCTGCGCGCGCGTGGAGGCCGACTGGCTGACAGGGATCATACAGCGCATCTCTGGCGAAGATGAGGCGGATGCCAGTCTGTCGGCAGGGCGCGGGTTGATGTTGCTATCAGGTGATTTGCGCAACTTTCACTTTCCCGATTTGATTCGCCTGCTAGCCTCGGGCAGACACACCGGCACCTTGAGCGTCTCGGACGGACAGGCGTTACGCACCGTAACCTTCCAGGGTGGTAGACCAGTCTGTGCCACCTCAAAGTGGATGAGGGAAGTACCCCATCACGAAAGCCAGGGCGATTTTGTCTCTCCGCCTTCAGACGTTGCGGTGGCTCAGCCCCGAATCTTGAACGACATCTATGATCTTTTCCGCTGGGAGGAAGGAGAGTTTTCCTTCGATCAGGGCACGTGTGGGTCTGCCGAGTGCATTCCACTCAACCTCGACATTGACAACTTTATCCTTGGCGGTTCACGCTGGGTGGATAACTGGGACGCCATCCAGAGGCTCGTGCCCTCGACCGAGACTATCTTTGAGGTTCAGACTCAGCCAGCGGACAGTCTGCAACTGACGGATGTCGAGCGTCAGGTGTTGGCCTCAGTGGATGGCATCAAGGACGTGGCCGCTATTGCGATGAGGAACGATCTGACTGTGTTCGAGACCAGCAAAATCCTGTACTGCCTGACAGCGGGTAGCCTGCTCCGTTCCGGCGACCAGGAAAAGATCCGCCTGCGACGCTTCTTCCGCGAGTTTGCCGAATTGATGTGTCGCAGTACGCTGCCGTGGCGTGATCCACCCGACAACCGGGGTTGCGAGATCCAGGTCAACCAGCAATGTGCACATCTGCCGATAAGGTTCGAGACGGGCCGCATCCAGGATGAGACGGACCCGGCTTTGACGACCGAAGAGTTGGCTGACCTCTACCGTACGTTTTTGAGTACGCAATATGCTGTGATCAAAGGCTGGTTTGGCGAAGAGCGGGTGCGGCGGGCCTTTGAGAGAGTCTTGCGCCAGTTGAGCCCCGGCTTGCAGGAGGTGTTTGGCAAATATCATTTCAACAAAGTTAGGGGATCCAATCACAGCACATAACAAGCCAGCCGGTGGTGGACAGACAAGGGCGTGATGCCTGGGACAAGAGTGACTCAGGGCATCACGCCCTTTTTGTGATCTCAAAGCGGATGCGTTTGCCTTCCCAACCGAGATGTACTATAATGAAGCCGCATTGAAATCCATGATTCTAAACGCTCAAGAACATCTAGGAAGAGAGCAACAGTTGGTGGAGCCGGAGCCAGAGCAGACATGGGAAGTGGAACAGGAATCTGGATCAGAGAGAGATGCACCACTTCCGCTGTCTGCCATCGAGCAGGAAGCAGATAGCAAAGACGACAAAGACGAACAAGAGGAAATCGAACCCCTACCTCAAACTCAAACTGGTCGTACCGGCTTCAAGAGTCTGCTGTTCGATATTCTGGAAACTCTTTTTTTGACGATCATCATCTACGCCGTGTTGAGTACCCTTGTCGGGCGCTACAAAGTCCTTAGCGTCAGCATGGAACCCACGCTGCACGAGGGACAATATCTACTCATCAGCAAGCAGACGCACAAAGTGTGGCCGCTGAAACGAGGTGACGTCGTCGTATTCCGCTATCCGCGCGACCCCAAGAAGAACTATATCAAGCGAGTCATCGGCCTGCCTGGCGAAAAGGTCAGTTTTCAAGACAGCAAACTCTACATCGATGGCGAACTCGTGCCAGAGCCGTGGCTCTCAAGACAAATTCAGCCGTCTCGAGGAGGAGAATGGCAGTTGGGTGAAGACGAGTACTTTGTCATGGGCGATAACCGGAGCAACTCCAGCGATTCGCGGGCCTGGGGGGCTGTCAACAGCCCGTTGATCATCGGCAAGGCGCTGCTTTGTTACTGGCCGTTCGAGTGCTGGGGTCTCATACAGCACGGGCCCACACCCACACCCGTCTCACCTCTGGTGAGCCCCTTGACCAATCTCCTGCCTGCTGGCACAGTGCTGTAGCGGCGACACTCGACCCAGGCCAGCGGATGGCGCACTCTCGGAATCTCTCACCATGAACTCTATTGTGGGGAATCTATTATGACAACAATATCGAAAACATCGACTGCCATCTGTCCGTCCTGTCACATCGGACATCTGTGCGGGGCGCAGAGCACCTATACCCAATGGCACGAAGGCGAGCTTATCGTTGTGCCCAACGCACCTTCACAAGTGTGTGATTATTGCGGTGAGATACACTTTCATCCAGTAGTGCTGGAAAGGCTGCATCAACTCCTATGGGCCAAAGTGGGGCGACCAGACAACGGGACGACTGCCCAGCGTGCCATTCACACCTTCTCAGCATAGGGATGTCACCTACTACAGATCCTTCGCCTGACTCCTGTATTGGGCGCCTCTTCTCGCTACGATTCAGAGCAAGATGACCTGGACTGTGGAGACAGCTCATCCGCCACAACGACAGTCAAATCCGACTGTCGCAGCGCCATAGGGAGAGATAAGAGATGTCCCAAAGATTCATCGGCAGGGCGCTCCAAACCTACGATTTGTTTGTTCACAACTATCGCGTCTCGGCGCAGGTCGACACACGCCACCGGACGATGAATGACGTGCTCAATGACCGACTGACTTCTTACCTGGAACTGTTCGATTCCTATGTTTCGCGGGTAGATCAACCGGGACGAATCATAGCTCATTACCCTCAGGCAATGTTGCGCAAAGACGGGGTCTCTTTTGTCATCGTGCCAGAAGAGCAGAGCCGACCATCGGGCCAACGAGCTTACAGCTACATTGGCCGCTCCCGATACGAGGTTTTCTTGGCCCTACCCTTCATTGAGGTGAAGGGAGAGATGTTTATGACTGGCAAGCTCGACTTGCACCATTTCTTGGTCAAAGAGACTGAGCAATTCTTCCCTATCGGTGCAGGCACAGCTTCGCTGGCACTCTCGTCGGACATCACCTTCGAAGGCGAAGCCTTTCTTGTTAACAAGGAGCGTACAGAGTTTTTTGGCGTGACAGAGCCTCCGTCTATGTCCACCCGATTTTGACGCACGGCTGTGCCAAGATGCAGGCCCACCATTGCCCAAAAGGTCTAGTCCACGACACTCAACAGTGTTGAGACGGAACAGAGGATAACGCCATGGCAACTATTCTGGTCATTGACGACGATCCCAGTATATTGCGTCTCATCGGCGTCATGCTCCAGCGAGGTGGCTTCCAGGTGGAATTGGCCGGCGACGGCGAGGACGGACTGGCAACGGCTTTCCGGCAACCACCAGACCTGGTGATCGCCGACGTAATGATGCCCGGACTCAGTGGCTATCAAGTTTGCGAGCGGCTGCGCGCCGATCCCCGCACGGCCCATGTGCCAATCATTATCCTCACTGCACGTTCCCAGCCTGTTGACCAAAAGACCGCCCTGGAAGCCGGCGCTGACCTTTACCTTGCCAAGCCCATCACACCTGACGAACTCGCCAGAGCAGTAAAGGAGCTGCTCTCCCGGCCCACCGATGTCTCTCCACCTGCAGCGACGAGAATCCTGGCTGCGCGAACCATATCCGTCTTTTCGTTGCGTGGCGGCGTCGGTGTGACCTCCGTGGCCGTGAATCTGGCCATAGCGTTGGCGCAACAGTACCAGGACACCGTGCCCCTGGTAGACCTTTCCCTCTCGGCCGGTCATGCCGCCATCATGCTGAATCTGCGTCCCAAGCAGACCATCGCCCACCTGTTGGCCAGCCGGGTGGATTTCGAAACCATTGAAAAACACCTGCTGCCTCATCCTTCCGGCGTGCACTTGCTGGCGGCCCCACCCGTGCCCCCACCGCCAGGGGCCATTCCCGCCGATGCCATCGAAAGATTGCTCATCGCCCTCAAGCCCCACTACAGCTACATCGTCGTCGACACCCACTCCTCACTGGACGCCGTGACGATGAGCGTTCTCAATGCCTCGGATACGATTCTACTCATCTTTTCCCCCGAAGTGCTCTCTGTGCAGACGACCCTCGCCACCCGCCGGACGTTGCAAGCCAGAGGAATCGCTCCAGAAAAAGTGCTCGTCGTTCTCAACCAGACAATGCCCAAACCGGGCCTGCCGCTCAAGATGATTGAAAACGTTCTGAAAGAACCGGTCAGGATGATGCTCCCCTACGAGTCAAAGCAGATGCAGGCTGTGGCCATGGGGCAACCGCTGATGCTCAGCCATCCCGCCCTACCCTTAGCTTCTGCCATCAGAGCGATGTCTTCAGCGGTGAGTGTGACAAAGGTAACCTGAGTACTTGTCCATTATTAACTTCGCACTTTGAGTCTGAAATCAGGCGTAAAACGCACTCAAAAATGGGGATGGTTCAATTACGGGCTGAAATAGGTTGACACTTTTTGCACCTTGAAAAATTAAGTCGGCTGTGCAGACAGGCTGGGACAGAACAGCTGGTCCAGCACTGTTACCAGGGAAGGCGCGT
>Ga0180437_10011449_pt1 | contig 10642 bp, 6 predicted proteins | sample SS_ome_4_FD_132410 | JGI IMG/M metagenome (GOLD analysis project Ga0180437, IMG submission 132410) | Hypersaline lake sediment archaeal communities from the Salton Sea, California, USA - SS_3_D_1 metaG | ecosystem: Environmental > Aquatic > Non-marine Saline and Alkaline > Hypersaline > Sediment... | reverse complement strand
TCGGCTTTCCCCCGGCCCGCTCCGCTCAAGTGCCACTTGCCAAGAAACGCGGTCGCGTATCCGGCCGCCTTGAGCCGCTCGGCTATGGTCTCCGCGTCCAGGGGGAGATGGTCCAGCATGGAAGCCGGCAACAGCTTTGGCTCATCGGGGATGAACGATTCTCGGTCAGGGATGTGATTGGTGATGTGCAAACGCGCCGGGGCCTGTCCGGTGAGTATGGCTGCCCGTGTAGGCGAACAGACGGGCGCGGCGGCGTACGCATCGGTGAACCTCATGCCTTCCCGCGCCAGCCTGTCGACGTTCGGCGTATCGACCGCAGGATTCCCTTGGCAGTGCAGGTCCATCCAACCCAAGTCGTCGATGAGAATGAATAGGACGTTGGGTTGGCTCTCCGAGGCCGCGCCAACAGGCGTGACCGCTGCTAGGCTGAAAACCATCGCAGAGAACAGAAAGCACCATCGTGTTTTCATGGAGTGTCCCCGATTCAAGGGGGGTTGCGACATCACCGTTTATAGGCCCCCGGCCGGAGTTCTGCAATCACGCCGCTCCGCCCAGCCGACCGCATTCTCACGTTGACCGCAAGCTGGAAGCCCTTCTGGGCACCCTGAGGACAAGACGCGGTTGAAGTTCGCTATGTGATTGGGCCGCGTCCAGTGGTCCCTGTCGAGCACGAGCCGGAACTGGTCTTCTTTGATGGTCTGAAACTCCCCACCTGCGTCCTCGAATATCGTACGAAGCACCCTTGGGGCCGTTGAAGGCAAGCTAGCCCCGTCCCCTTTTTTCCGACAACTCGTACGCCGTGTTGACGTCGGGGACAATGCAGCGAGGCGGCGCCGGCAGACCGGCCGCCTGGCGACTGAGCTCGTCCGCGGCGACGGTGTTGAAGTCGAACATGCCGAAGTGATGGGCCAGCATCCGGGGGATGCCGGCCGTGCGGCAGAGTTCGGCCCCCTCGTCGAGCGTCATGTTCCCCAGCACGCCGCGGCTGCGCCGGTGCTCGTCGCGCCCGTTGACCGGCAGGAGCGCCAACTCGATGCGTTGCGACGCGAGATTCTCGGCAAGGCCGTCGTAGGGCACCGTGTCGCCCGAGTGGTAGATGGCAAGCGGTCCCACACGCAGCACGAACCCGAGGTAGCGGCAGTGCCCCCGATCGTCGGTTTCGATGGTCTCGTGCGCAGCGGCCACGGCCAGGGCCTCGATCCGGCCGTCCAGCGGCTGCCGCTCTCGGGCGTCGAGGCCGAAGGTTCGCGCCCCGGGCAGCCCGAGTTGCTCGGCTCGGCCGATCTCCGCCCGCGGCACCAGAAAGCGGCACCGGGGAGACGCCGCGGCGATCGCCGGCAGCGTGCCCGGGTCCATGTGGTCGCCGTGGCCGTGGGTGCAGAGGACCCAGTCGACGGCCGTCAGCGCGTTCGGCTCGACCGGCGGGGGCATCATGCGCAGGTGCGGGAACTCCCGGCCGCGGTACTTTACGGCCAGCGAGTCGGAGAGATACGGGTCGATCAGCAACAGGGCCTCCGCCGTGCGCAACGCGAACCCCGCCTGGCCGAGCCAGGCCAACGCGACCGTCCCACGGGGCGGCGGGCGGTCGAGCAAGACGGACACACCGCCTGGCCGTTGGCATATTTCCATGACGTGACCTCCTGCAATCGACCGCGCACACGACCTACGGCTTCGCAAGATCATAAAGCGCGACCGGTGGTCGCGAAATCACAAAGCCGCGACCAACGGTCGCGGCTTTATGGCCGGTACGTCAAGATTCATCGCGAAGATGCTCCAGCAGGTTCGCGACGGCCGCTTCCATCGCCCGGTCAATGCTCTCTGTCGTAAAACCGCCGACGTGCGGAGTAGCGATCACGCGATCATGCACCACGAGCGGGTCGTTGTGCGGCGGCTCGAGCTGGTAGACGTCGATCGCGGCCCCGGCCAGGTGCCCGTCGTCCAGCGCGTCGAGCAGCGCCGCCGCGTCGACCAGCCCGGCCCGTGCCGTGTTGATCAAATACGCCCCGGGCTTCATCTTGGCGAACTGGGGGGCGGCGAGGATTGGTTTGCCATCGGGCGGAGCGGGACAGTGCAGACTGAGAAAATCGGCACCACCGAGCACCTCGTCGAAACCGGCGTAGCGGAAACGCGGCGAAGGAGAAAACGCCTCGTCCGGCTTGACGTCGTAGGCCCGCACGTCCATGCCGAGCCCCAGACCCAGCTCGGCCACGATCCGGCCGATCTGCCCGCAGCCGACCAGCCCGAGCGTTCGCCCGGAAAGCTCGACGCCCCGGCGTCGCTCCCACTCGCCCGACTTCAGTTGCCGATCGGAAAACGGTATGCTCCGCGCCAGGCCGAACAAGAGCCCCACGACCAGCTCGGCCACGCCGCGGGCGTTGGCTCCCAGGGCACGGCACACGGCGATGCCGCGCCGCTCGGCGGTAGCCAGGTCGATGCTGTCCACCCCGGTGCCGTTGCGGCTGATGACCTTCAGGTCCGCCGCGGCTTCGAGCACGCGGGCGGTGATCGGCTCGACCCCGGCCAGGTAGCCCGCACAGCCCGGCAGCAGACGGAGCAGCTCCTCCTCGTCGGGCATCTTGCCCGGCGTGCAGAAGACCACTTCGTGGCCCACCTCACGCAGGCGGTCCAACGAGGGATGGCCGGCGGCCGTGGCGCTGCGCGGCGTGACCAGGATCTTGCTCATGGCTCGATGACCTCGCGTCCTTGGCGGAGGTAGACGCGCTTGGGGAACCCTTCGGTGGCGATGTCGCCGTAGTTGTGCCCCGCTTCGGCTGGGTAGACGCAGAAGGAGACCAGCGGCTCGTCGCCGGTGTTGATCGAGCGGTGGGCCCAGTGCGGCGGGACGTAGACCATGCGGTTGCGCGTCATCCTCTCGGCCACGCACGTCTGATCGGACGTCTTCATGAGCATGAAGCCGCGTCCGCGGATGCAAAGGTAGATTTCGGCCGTGCCGCTTTTCGTGTGGAAATGCCCCTTGGTCATGAAGCACTCCTCGCCGACCACGCCCGGCCGGAGCTTGCTGATGCACAGCAGCAGGTGCCCCTGCTCCTGGGGAATCGTCTTCTCGAACACTTCGTAGTGCAGCGGATCGTTCTGCTCGGCGATAAGCCGCTCTAGCGCCGCCTCGTCGGCGTAATACCCCCGCATGTCCGACGTTTTGCGGACGATGTGGTTGTCGGGCTCCGACATCGTTCCGTCGATCAGGTCGATGTCGACGCCCCAGGGCTGGATGATTTGTTGGGCGTGGCCCATCGGGCTTCTCCATGGTTCGCGACGTGGTCTTTCGAAGTACGACGGCCTTGGAAGGCCGTCGTACAAAGCGCCTAAGTTCGCGTCTCGGCGGCGAGGCGCGACAGCTCGTCGAACCGCGGCCCGCTCGTGGGTATGTCGACGTGGAACACTTCGGCGATCACGCGGGTCCAGCCGTGGAGGAAGTAGACCCAGCCGTCCTCGACGTGCAGCCGCCGCGATTCAGCTTGTGCCCGGGCCTGGTCGAGAAACACCAGGTCGCCCCGGTAGTTGAAGTCCCAGGCGTAGCCGCCTTCGGGGAACGGGGCCCCGTCGGTGATCGGCGAGCCGGGGGCGTCCTTGCCCAGCCCCGTGGCGTTCATGACCACCGAGCGGGGTTTGAGCCGCCCGAGCACGTCGTCGTTGTCCGCCGGGTCGGAGCAGTGCAGGTACTCGCACGGCACCGGCCGGCCGATCTGGCCGTGAATCCGCTCGATCTCCTCCAGGCGCGGTTTGCTCCGATTGGTCACGTAGATTTTCGCCGGGCGGTTCTGTCCGTGGCATTCGTCCATCAGGTAGCAAGTCACGGCGATCGACGAGCCGCCGGCGCCCAGCACAAGGGCCTCGGCGCCCGACTGCTCCCAATGCCCGGCCGGCAGAAACGCCTCCAGGGCCAGCCCGCTGGTGATCGGGTCCTTGGCGTGGCCCACCAACCGGCCGTCCTGCTTCGAGATGCTGCTGACCTCGCCCAGCAGGTCGGCGTACGGGTCGAGCCGGTCGAACATGTCGCGGCAGGCGGTCAACAGATCGATCTTGTGGGTGGTCACCAGCGCGCCGAGCGACAGGGGGTCGCGGCGGATGAAGTCGACCACGTGGCGATAGACCGCCGGGTCGTCGTGCCAGCGGCAGTCGATCCCTCGGATCACGGCGTCGTCGAGACCCAGGTGCTCGGCCCAGCGCGGAAAGACCTTCATGATCGACGACTTGCCGGTGGTGACGCCGACAAAGTACATCGTCGGCTGCCGGGCCGGCTCGAACTCTACGTCGGGCGTTGCCCGAACGGCTACGGTCATCGCTTCTCTCCAACCTTCCACGCTTGATCGAGGTGCTCCGGCAAGGCCGTGTGGTCGGGGTTCGGAATTCCCCGGGCACACGTGGCGCACGTACCGCAGCCCATGTCCGGGGCGACGCCCACGACACAGAATCGCACCCGGCTCAATGAATTGTCCCCTGTTGCGGTCCGTTCCCTCCGGCCTCGTCACCTTACTCGTCCCCGGCGGTGCAATCAAGGAGCCTCGGGCCGATTCCCTGAAGAATCCGGCCGGGGTTGTTTTGGACAGGCCGGGCCGACGCTACAATGCCGGGCGGTGCCGCGCCGCAACCGGACCGTCCGTTCACCTCCCACCCCGACGAGAGGCGACCCACGAAAGCCCGCCTGGTGCCCCTGTTCTTCGACCCGGGCAGGGCGAGGACAAGCTCGTCGAACAGCGTATCGCGTATCTGAAGAAGCTGCTCGCGGAGATTTGCCTTGCGTCGATCGACACCCTCCAACACCGAGACCTGCCGCCATGAACCGTCCAAAACTTGCGTCCTCACTGATTGTCCTGCTCTTGTGTCTGCCGTCTGCGACGGGCGCCGCGGCCGAGCAGTCCGATGCGTCAAACGGCGTGCCCGGCGGGGCATCCGTCGTCACGCGCAGTATCGATGCTTCCCGGTACTTTCGCCCCTTTCCCAACCTGGTCGGCTACCGGAACACGTCGATCCAGAAGGCGCCGGCCCCGGTCTTGGCCGAACTGAGCGAGAAGGAGTTCGGCAAGGCCAAGGTCACCCGGTGCTGGCTGAACCTGGACGAAATGTGGGACTATCGCACGCGGCAGTACGACTACAACTACCGGATCGGCGTGCCCAAGTACGACGACGTTCCCGAGAAGTTCCGCGAGAGCTGGGGGTGGGTGACGGAGACCAACGTGCGGTTCGACGATTACCTGCGGGCCTTCGGCCGGCACAGCGACGCGGTGCTGCTGTGCATCCGGCGCTACGAGCGAGATATCCTGGACGGCAACCTGGGCGTCACTCGCGAAGACTGGAAGACGATCTTCAAGGCTGCCGTGAAGCATTCCAAGCAGGTCTGCCCCAACCTGCGCTATATCGAAGTCTGCAACGAATACGGCTGCACCGGCTTCATCGGCTGCACCGCGGATGAGTACTACGGGTTCTATCGGCTCGCTTACCAGGCGATGGGCGAAGTCAATGCGGAGCTGAAGCTCGCCGGAGAGGACCGCATTCTCGTCGGCGGGCCCAACGCCGTGCGCAGCGCCATGGCCGCACTGAACCGCTTCTTCGAGAACTTCAGCCGGGACGGCTCGCCGGAGAAGCGATTGGATTTCGTCACCTGGCACGAATACAGCAACCACTATGGGGCCATTGCCCGTCGGCAAGAGGAAGTGAGCCGGACGCTGTCGCTCTATGGCCTGCCCGCGGACCTCCCCATGTTCATCACCGAGCACGACCCCTACCATCCCAAGGCCGGCAGCACGGAGTACAACCTCATCAACGGCGCGGGACTGGTCAAGTCGCTCTATTTCACCAGCCGTTACAGCCCGGGCGTGAAGATCATGCCCTGGGTGCAGTACCACGACGGCAAGATCCAAACCCGCTTCATGTGGTTCGAGGGACCCAACGAGCCGGACACCAAGGCCGAGGAGCTGCGCATGTTGCCGGCCGGCTGCTCGATGAAGCTGCTCGCCGTACACAAGGACTGGGAGATCGCCGTCGACAACGCGATCGCCAACGACCACGTCGTGCTGGCCTCGGTCCAAAACGACGGGCTGGCCGTCGAGGCGGTCAACTACGGCGACCCGCGAGACGTGCGACTGCGGATCGAGAAGCTCCCGGAGGTCTTCACGGCCTTGGCGGACGGAAAAGTGAGGGTCGTGAAGTATCTCATCGACCAGCAGCACAGCAACTGCGTGGCCGAGCCCGACTATCCGGGAGGGGTCGAGAAGGTGGAGGACGGCTCGGTGCAACCGGAGGACGGCTCGATCACGCTCGAACATCGCAGGCTCTCGAAGAACGGGATTCTCCTGTGGGAGCTGACCCCCGAGAAGACCGGCGCCGTGCTTAACTCACCCGTGTCGCTCCCGCCTCCCGCTCCCGAGCCGAAGCAGCCTCCGTTCGACGCCGCCGCGGCCACGAAAACTGCCGTGGCCACGCCCGACGCCCGCATCGAGCAGGACGGCTCGATTTGGCGGGTCCACGTCGCTCCGAGCAACGGCCGCCCGGGCGTCACGTTCCGGCCGCCGGCCGGGGGGTGGGACATGACGGGCCTGGGCCGCGTCGAAGCCCGGGTGAAGAACGTCGCAAAACGCACGCTGAACGTCCATTTGGCGCTGGACAACCCCGGCGCCGACAGGGCCGCGCGCGAAGGCTGCGTCATCTACTCCGCGACCATCCCGCCCGGCCAGACGCGGACGCTCGGAGTCACGCTTCCCGCCTGGCCGCCGCTGCTCCCCGAGCTGGCGTCTCGCGGGCCGCGGGGCACGCCCGGCGGTCCCGGCCGCAGACAGAGCGGACACGTCAACCCGGCCAACGTGGCCCGCATTTCCATCTACGTGTACCATCCCGGGGCCGAATACGAGTACGAGGTCTTGGACCTCCGGGCGGATGTAACAAAGGGGTCGGGAGTCTTTTTTCGCCCCGGGGGCCGCCTTTTGTAACAATGACTCCCGACCCCTTTTTCCTTTTCATCCGAGGAACGGGCGCAGGAAGCGGCCGGTGTGGTTGTCTTCCAGGGCGGCGACCTCTTCGGGCGTGCCGGTGGCGACGACCTGGCCGCCGTTGGCGCCGCCTTCGGGGCCAAGGTCGATGAGCCAGTCGGCGGTTTTGATGACGTCGAGGTTGTGCTCGATGACGACGACCGTGTTGCCGAGGTCGACGAGCCGGGAGAGGACTTCGAGGAGCTTTCTGATGTCGTCGAAGTGCAGGCCGGTGGTGGGTTCGTCGAGGATGTAGAGGGTCTTGCCCGTCTCGACGCGGCTTAGCTCGGTGGCCAGCTTGATGCGCTGGGCCTCGCCGCCGCTGAGCGTGGTCGAGGGCTGGCCGAGCTGGAGGTAGCCGAGGCCGACCTCTTGCAGGCCGCCCAACAGCCGGGCGATGACGGGGAAGTTCTGGAAAAACTCGGCCGCCCGGTCGACACTCATCGCCAGCACGTCGGCGATCGACTGGCCGCGGTAGCGGATCTCGAGCGTCTGGCGGTTGAAGCGTTTGCCCTCGCACACGGCGCAGGTCACGTAGAGGTCGGGCAGGAAGTTCATCTCGATCTTCTGCTGGCCCTGGCCCTGGCACTCTTCGCAGCGGCCCCCCTTGACGTTAAAGCTGAACCGGCCGGCCTTGTAGCCCCGCTGGCGCGCGTCGCGCGTGCCGGCGAAGACCTTGCGCACCTCGTCGAACACCCCGGTGTACGTGGCCGGGTTGCTCCGCGGCGTGCGGCCGATGGGCGACTGGTCGACCAGCACGACCTTGGCGATCTGGCTCGCGCCGCGCAGGCTGGTGTGCGGGCCAGCCTTGGGGGCGATTCCCCCCAGGCGGCGCAGCAGGGCGGGGGCCAGGGTCTCGTTCAACAGCGAACTCTTGCCCGAGCCGCTCACGCCCGTAACACAAACGAAGGCCGAGAGCGGCACGCGCACCGTCACATCTTTGAGGTTATTCGTGGCTACGCCCTCGATGGTGATCGAGCGGGTCTTGGCCGTGCGCCGGCGCTCGGCGGGCAGGGGGATTCGGGCCTCGCCGGTCAGGTAGCGCCCGGTGAGCGAATGGCCGTTTCCACCTACCTCCTGCGGGGTGCCCTGGACCACGACCTGGCCGCCGTGTGCCCCGGCCCCGGGCCCGAGGTCCACGAGCCAGTCGCTTTGGCGCATGATGGCCTCGTCGTGCTCGACGACGATCACGGTGTTGCCCTGTCCCTGGAGGTGCCGCAGGGCATCGATCAGTCGTTGGTTGTCGCGGGGGTGCAGGCCGATCGAGGGCTCGTCGAGCACGTAGCAGACCCCCACCAGCCCCGAGCCCAGCCCGGCCGCCAGCCGGACCCGCTGCAATTCGCCGCCACTTAGGGTGCCGGCGGGCCGGTCGAGCGTGAGGTAGTCGAGGCCCACGGTCTCCAGGAACTCCAGGCGCGAGCCGATCTCGCCGACGATCGGCTGGGCGATGGGCAGGTCGTCCTCGTCGAACTGAAGCTCGTCGAAGAACCGCCGGGCCTCGCCCACCGGGAGCGCCGTGATCTGGTGGATGGCCCGGCCGCCGACCGTTACGCTGCGGGCCTCTTCGCGGAGCCGGGCCCCGCCGCACTCTTTGCACACGACCTGGCCGCGGAAGGTATCGAGGCGCTGGCGCTTGGCCTCGCTGGTGGTGGTGGCATATTCCCGCTCGAGCATCGCCAGCACGCCGGCGAACCGCTTGCCCGCGCCGTGGAGAAGCTGCTTAAGGGTCTTGGGCTTGAGGTCCTCCAGGGGCGTGTCCCAGCGAAAGCCGGCCTTCTCGACGAAGTCGCGCAGGCCCCGCTTCACCTTGCGCTCGGCGCCTGGGGTGAGCGACTTCCAGGGGGCAATCGCCCCGGCGGCCAGCGACAGGCTCGCGTCGGGCAGGACCAGCTCGGGGTCGAACGCCTCGCGGGCCCCCAGCCCCTCGCACGCCGGACACGCCCCGTACGGGCTGTTGAAGCTGAACGTGCGCGGCTCCAGCTCCTCGTAGCTGATCTTGCAGTGGGGGCAAGCGTACTTGGTGCTAAACAGCTCGTCGCGCCAATCGCTCTCCCCGGCGGTTTTCCTTTCGTGCGTGGCCAGGACCAAGCCGTCGCCGTGGCGCACCGCCAAGGCGACCGACTCGGCGACCCGGGCGCGCACCCCCTCGCGCACCACCACCCGGTCGACCACCGCCTCGATGTGGTGGACCCGCTGGCGGACCAGCTCGGGCGGCTCCTCGACATCGACCACCTGGCCGTCGACCCGGGCACGCACGAACCCGGCCTTGCGGATCGCCTCGAACGTGTCCTTGTGCTGACCCTTGCGCCCGCGCACCAGGGGGGCGAGGATCATCACCCGCGTGCCGGAGCTGAGGCCCATCAGGTCGTCGACGATCTGCTCGGGCGTTTGCTGGCGGATCGGCTGGCCGCATCGGTAGCAGGCGGCGTCGCCCAGCCGGGCGAAAAGCAGGCGCAGGTAGTCGTAGATTTCGGTGACCGTGGCCACCGTGCTGCGGGGGTTGTGGCTTCCGGCCCGCTGGTCGATCGAGATGGTGGGCTGTAGCCCCTCGATCAGGTCAACCTCGGGCCGCTCCATTTGGTGGAGGAACTGTCGGGCGTAGACCGAGAGGCTCTCGATGTACTGACGTTGGCCCTCGGCGTAGAGCGTGTCGAAGGCCAGGGAACTCTTGCCCGAGCCGCTGGGGCCGGTCACGACCACCAGCCGGTTGCGGGGTATGTCGAGATCGAGGTCCTTGAGATTGTGTACACGGGCCCCGCGGATGCGGATGGCGGGCGGGGCCCGGTGGTTCTCGTCGGCTTCCCGGTTCATCGGCTGCACAGTCAAAGGCAGTGGGAGGCGGGGAAACCTGCCATTGTACCAACGGCCGAGGGGACGTGCAACCGCACGGGCGCGGCCTGGCGAGCGGGCCATCGGGCCGGCGGCGGCTACCGCTTGCGAGACAAGGCCCACGCCCCCAATCCCACGGCCGCGCCGCCCAGATGCGCCAGGGCGGAGACGTTCGTCAGGCCGGCGATCTGGCCGTGGGCGAGCCAAAGCTGCAGGAGGAACCAAAGCACGAGCGCGAACCAGGCGGGCATGGTGATCCAGCGGAAGTAGACCCAGTAGCGGAACATGAAGCCCAGCTTGGCCCGGGGGAATCTCAGCGCGTAGTAGGTGATCACGCCCGATATGCCGCCGCTGGCACCCACACAAGGTATGTCGCTTCGCGGGTCGGCCGCGGCGTGGGCCAGATCGCCGACCAGCGCGGCCGCGGCCACCAGGAGCAGGAATCGCCAGGTACCCAGCTCCTCTTCGACGTTGTCGCCGAAGACCAGCAGGAAGTAGGTGTTTCCGATCAGGTGCAGCAGGCCGGCGTGGAGGAAGAAGCTCGTCAGCAGCGTGATGCCGCCGTGACGGAACAGGGCGGACGGGATGAGCCCATAATTCCAAGCCACCGATTCCAATTGTTGGTAGGTAAGCGCCAGCGTCAAGGCCATCACGGCGGCGAGCCCCCAGGTGGCCCAGGGCCAGATCCGCACGGCGCCCGCGTCGTGCTCGACCGGCATGCCCAGCAGGGCGGGGAGCCACTTCCAGACTTCCTCGGGCGCCTCGTCCGAGAAGTCGTCGCCTCGGTGACGCATTTCATCGACCCGGAGGGCGGCCAAAGCGATCGCCTC
>Ga0180437_10011448_pt1 | contig 10643 bp, 20 predicted proteins | sample SS_ome_4_FD_132410 | JGI IMG/M metagenome (GOLD analysis project Ga0180437, IMG submission 132410) | Hypersaline lake sediment archaeal communities from the Salton Sea, California, USA - SS_3_D_1 metaG | ecosystem: Environmental > Aquatic > Non-marine Saline and Alkaline > Hypersaline >... | reverse complement strand
CGAGAACGTAACCCCCAACGTTACAGCAGTGTTTCTCAGTACCTTTTAATTTTAAGGGTATAGGGTATGGCATAGGGTATATAATGAATCCAAAAACTATAATAAAGAAGAAACCATAAAAGTTACAAGTTACAAAATAAAAATTGAAATGTAACCACTAATGTAACCGTGTAACTCCTGACTGGATCAGGAGTTATGAAAAAAGTTACAAAGTTACATGATTTTTCATATTCTACACACTATGAGAGAAAAGATAAATAAAAAAGATTTTAATTTATTTCTCTATGGGGGTAGTAATTAATGTAACTTTGTAACCATATATAATATATAATATAATAATATATAATATATATATATAATATATATAAGTGTATATAAAATAATGTAACTTTTGCTTGATTTCTGAACATTTCACCACCCCATGTACATAAAAAAAAGTTACAAAAAAGGTTACAAAATGGGCAAAAAAGTTACAAAGTTACATTATTTGTAACCCCCTCTATTGTTTTTTTAAAAAAAATATTTATTTTAAATAAATATATTGACAAATTAGAATATTTATATTTATTAGTATTCATATATTAACAAATAAAACAGGAGGTTTTTAATGAAAGCAGTTTGGATAAGCGATAATAATCATAAAAAAATTAAAATTGAATCTGCTAAAAAAGGTGTTGAAATTCAAGAAGTAATTGAAAAAGCAATAGATAATTACTTTGAAAATTTGCCAAATGAAACTGATCTAGTTGACAAAAGTTTGTAAAAAGTAATAAAAAATATAAAAACCGGAGTAATTAATGCATTACAACAAAGACCAATATTTGCGTGATTTAGATAAATATCTTCAAATCTGCGGTATTGAAATACGTAAAGATGGACAAATGAGATGTCCAAATAGTTTGGCGCACAACAATAATGATAAAAGTTTTAGTGCTAAATTATATACAAATGAAAATATTGGGCATCCAAGAGTTAAATGTTTTGCATGTGGTTTTGATGGTGACATATATGATGTAGCTGGTCATTACAATAACGAAAAAGAATTTAAAAAACAATTTGAAATAATAAATAAAACATTTGGTAATGTAGAATTATCTCCACCCCCACAAACAAAAAAAAATACTGAAAAAATTGACAATAAAGCAAATTATATAGCTTTAGATAAAAAAAAAGCTAAAGAAATTTTTAGTGAAGAAAACATTAAAAAAGCTGCAAAAAAATCACCTATAGAAATTGTAAAAAATGGTGCTTTGAAAAATGTATGGATTTATAATGATAAAAATAATGATATAATTGCAATTGATGCAAGATTTGAATATAATGATGAAAAAATAGTTTTAACATATTGGTATGATGGGAAAAAAATAAGAGCAGATAAATCAATAAATATTATATACAATTTGTATGAATCATTAAACTCAAATAAACCAATTTTAATCCATGAAGGTGCTAAATGTGCTGCAATTGCAAATAAAAATTTTAAAAAAATAATAAGTATTGCTTATAATCGTGGTGTAGAAAATTCAGATAAACCAGATTGGCAATTATATAAAAATAAACAAATTTTTATATTGCCAGACAATGATTCACCAGGTTTTAAAGCTGCATTAAAAATAAAGAAAAAATTACCTAATGCAATAATATTAAAAAGTATATATTTTAAATTTGAAATTGATGAAAAAGATAAAGCTGATATTGAGCAATTATTAGAACCTGGAATTTGTACTCCTGAAGAATTAGAAAATTTTATAATAAATTATGATGAAAATGAACAAAATGAATTTCTAAGAAATAAAGGTCCAATTTGCTTGGGAATAGATGATAATAATTTTATTTATTTCATTGATAGATTTCAAAGGCTTTTTGAAACAAAACCAGAACAATTTAATAAAACAAAATTGCTTAGACTTGCAAATCTTGATTATTGGAAATTAAATTATAGTACTGAAAAAGGAGGCATTAATTTTGATCGTGCAATTGATGATATTTTTGATGATAGTAGCAAAAAAGAGTTTGATTTTGAAAAAGTAAGAGGTCGTGGAGCATGGAAAGAAAATGGAAATTATATTTATCATGATGGAAAAACAACTCATGGTGAAATTACAAATGAATTTATGTATATTAGAAAAAATAAAAGAGATATTGGAATTTTTGATTCCCCTGCTTCTTTTAATTTAACTAAAAAACTTAAAAATTTATGTGATCATATTTCATTTGAAAATCAAAGTGATATTGTTCGTTTATTAGGTTGGTCTATAATTTCGCCTTTTTGTGGTGCTTTATTCTGGAGACCAGCGATATTAATGACTGGTGAATCTGGATCTGGCAAAACAACAGTATTAGAAAAAATTGTTTTACCACTAAGTGAAGCTTTACATTGTAATACTCATTCAACAAGTGAAGCAGGAATAAGGGCAAAAGTTGGAAATGATAGTTGTGCAATTTGTTTTGAAGAAGCTGAAGGATCAAGTAATCATGATAAATCAAAGGACAATCATAGAAATAATTTATTTAGTGTAATGAGAGCTTCAAGTTCAGATAATGCTGCAGATGGATATAAAAGCAATAAAGAACAAAAATCAATAAAATATTCAATGAAAAATATGTTTTTATTTGTTTCAATTACACCAACTATTTCAGATATAGCTGATTCAAACAGAATGTTTAAAGTTAATTTTGTAAAACCTGAAAAAAAGAAAACAAAATATAAATGGGAAACTATAGAGAAAGAATTGGTTGAATTATTAGATAAAAAAAATTGTAGGTCAATAAGAGCTTTAACATGGTCATTATTGCCAAAAATTGTAGAAGATACGAAAAAAATAATTCAAATAATTAAATATGGTGATATCTTTGGTGATAAAAAAAAATCAGATAGACTCGCAACTGGAGAAAGTGTTTTAATTTCAACATATTTGAATATTATTAGAAACTTCGATATGTCAGAAAAAAATTTGAAAGAATTTTTGATTAAATACTATAGCCATGTTGAAGAAGAGGAAGAAAGAGATGAAGCAAATGAATTATTAAATTTAATTTTTGATTATACATTTGATATTTCAATAGATAAAGATAGAAAAACTTTATCTATTAAAGAAGCACTAAATTCAATAAGATATTCTGATTTTTCACTTTTTGACTCTACTGAATTAGCAGCTGAAAGAGAATATATAAGACGTTTAGGTCAATTTGGAATAAAATTAACAAAAGAAAAATATTTAGCAATAGCAAATAGCAATAATGAATTAAAAAAAATTATAAATAAAGAAAATGGTTATAATAAAATTTTTAAAAGGCATAAATATTTTATAGAATGTGGAAAAACAGTGAAAATAAATGGATCTTCTTGCAGATGTACAATAATAGATATTTTTAAAGATGAAGAAATAAAAAAAAGAGATGAACAATTAGAAAATTTAATATTTTAGGAGGTTTTATGAATCATAAAGAAAGTTTATATTATCAAGATTTTTTAAAAAATAAATTTAACATGTATAATGAAACAGGAATAGATTTAAATAAAAATGAATTAAACGGTATTTTATTCGATTTCCAAAAAGAAATTGTTAAGTGGGCATTAAAACAAGGAAAAGCCGCTAATTTTGCAATGACTGGACTTGGGAAAACACTAATGCAATTAGAATTTGCTAGAGTTGTTTCTGAATATGAAAAAAAGAAAATTTTAATTATCGCTCCCCTTGCTGTATCTCAACAAACAGTAAGAGAAGCAAACACTAAATTAAATATAGATATATCAAATTTAAGACATGGGCATTGGATCAGAGGCTTATATTGCAGTAAAACAAAAAAGAAAAGCACTTGGTATAGAGTTAAAAGGATCATATTTCGATCAAGCAATTAAAAATTTAGAATCAATAGAACTAGAAAAACAACAAGGAGAATTATTCTAATGCAATCAAAAAAATTTTCTTTAATTGAATCAATTAGCAATGTTTGTATTGGATATTTTGTAGCATTGATAAGTCAATTGATAATATTTCCATTATTTGGATTAAATGTTACATTTCAAGACAATATATTGATAGGGTTGTGGTTTACTTTGATAAGTATCTGTAGATCTTATATTTTGAGAAGGGTATTCAATAAAATTAGGAGATAATATGAAGTTACATTATGAATGGACATTAAAAGATGCTATTTTCACAAAAGATAAAGGTAAAGTTTTTTCTTGCTTTGCATGTGGCGGTGGCTCAACAATGGGTTATAAACTTGCTGGCTTTGATGTAATTGGATTCAATGAAATTGATCCTAAAATGGCAAATTGTTATATTGAAAATCATAATCCAAAATATTCATTTATTGAACCTATACAAGAATTTAAAAATAGAAATGATTTACCAAAACAATTATATAATCTCGATATTCTTGATGGTTCACCGCCATGTAGTAGTTTTTCAATGGCAGGCAATAGAGAAAAAGACTGGGGAAAAGAAAAAAAGTCAAAATTATTAGCAGAAAATATTGAAATTTATTCTACTAATAATTTAAGTAAGTGTTTTGAAAATTGTGTTGCTGCAAATTTATGTTTAAAGTATGCAAAATATTTCAGGGATTTAAATTTGCTATAAAAGGAATAAACTATGAAATCAAAAAAAATAAAAGAAGAAATAGAGATTTTAATTCCAAAATTAAAAGATAAAATATTTTCTATTAGTTATAAAAAAACCTCTGAAATGACAAAGTTAAAACAACCAGACATTTCTATGTGGTTAAATGGCAAACGAATCTGGAGTTACGAAAAAATATTAAAAATTGCTGAAAAGTTGGGGTTGTGATGAAAAAAATAGATAAATATATTTCTGATATAGATGAAATAATAAATGATTATAAAGAAAGATTAAAAAAAACAGATGAATTTATAAATTCATTAAAAGAAAAACAGAAAAAAAAATATATAAATCATAATATAATTCCAAAAGCTTTCAATAAAGAAGTAATAAAAAAACATAATATAATATTTATAATTGATCAATTAGAAGAAGTAAAAAAATTTATAAAGGTGACAGATGAAAAATTTTGAGCAATGGGTTATAAAAAATAAAAAATTTCTTGAAAAAGAAAATATATTTTTGTCTAAAAACCAAATAGAAATGTGCAAAAAGGTATTGAGTGCAGTAAATACATATAATGAATTTTTTAATAGATTCGGTACTGTAATTGGGACAAGTGAAATAATTACGGCTTTAAGTTATTATTACCAGGAGAGAGAAAATGTGTAAAGGAATGCAAATGCCAACACCAATTGAAACAAAAGAACATGTAATAATGGGTGATTCAGATAAGAAACAAAAATATATTTGTGAAAAATGCAAAAAGGAAGTTGTTGTTTTTGGAACTATTGACAAAAAATTAAAAAAACAAATTAAAAAAAAATTGTGTTCTAGCTGTTTGGATAAATGAGATGCTAGATAATGAAATAATAGATTTTATATTCAAAAAATCTAAAGTTGAGCTTACAGAGAATGAAATAAATTTTTGGAAAAAAATTGATACGATAAGAAGAAATAAAAATTGCCCATGGAAAACAGGTTCTCCTTTTGATTATATGTCTATTGGTATTTATATGGGAATAAAATTAATGGAAGGTAAAAATGAAAACAATTGAGATAAATGATAATTTATATGAAGTACTTAAATGTGATAGCATAAATAGGAATATAATTATTTGCATTGATAAAATTCAAAGAAAAGAATTAATGAAATTTAGAGTTGAAAGGAAAAAGTGTAAAATAAAAATGGAATTTAATAATGAAATAATTAATGGATTTTTAAATATGCATGCATTTATTGAAATTAATGAAATGACTCCAGGTAAAGATCATAAAACATTTATGACTAGTTTGAATGTTATAATATAGGTATTTGTATGTTAATAAAATTAAAAATACAATCATATGAAGACAGAGAAAAAATAGTTACAGCTTTAGCAAATTCTGGAATAAGTGTAAAAATTATAGAAGAAAAAGATAAAATAAGAATTGCAACAACAAATTATTTTGTTGTTTTCGATTACAAAGACTTATCTGAATAAATAAAAAATTAAAGGAGTAACAAATGGCATCAAATGACATGAGTATAGTAATCCAAGAAGGTAGATTGACACAAAAGCCGGAATTAAGTACAACAAATTCTGGGAAAACTCTTTGTAATTTCTCAATAGCTTCAAATAAAATAATGAAAATTAATGATGAAAAAAAAGAATATGTATCTTTTTATAACTGTACCGCTTGGAATAAATTAGCTGAATTAATTTGTAAATATGTTGAACAAGGACAAAAAATAACTGTAATAGGTGAATTGCAACAAGATCGCTGGGAAGATCAAGAAGGCAACAAAAAAACATCTATAAAAATTATTGCTAAAGAAGTTAAATTTGGCAACAAAGTAAATAATAATAATGAAAATGAACCTACTGCTAGTAAAAGTCCATTTTCAGACGACGAGATCCCTTTTTGATAATTAAAATTTAGAAAAAAAATTGACTTATCAACAATTGTGTATAATATGTGAACAAATGGTGAATTATGCCAGCAATCAAAGTAAAAACTAACACTAAAGACTTTATAAGGAAGCTTAAAAAGCATCATGGTGGTTTAGCCATGGTCGGAGCTGATAGTGTAAATACTGCTGCAAAATTAGTTAAATCAGATTATAATAAAAGATTGGATAAATTTATTCTTAGAAATAAGTTCACTAAAGGTGCTGTTAGAATATTCAAATCAAGACCACAACGTGGAGCTGATAATTTCCGTGACATCAAAGATATAAATGCAATTGTTGGTGTTATGAAAATGAAGGGTGGGCGTGATCATTATTTATTAAAGCAAGAAATTGGAGATGTTAAAAAAGGGTTTAGAGGCACAAAAAGCAAAGTACCTATACCTTTAAGCACTTCTAGGCCTGGTAATCAACACCGAAAACCAATTAAAAGAGCACTACGCTTAACATCAGCACCAGTACAAGAATTGAAATTAGGTACTAAAAAATTTGGTTCTGGTTCTGATGGTTTTTCACCTCGCCAAAGATGGGCAATTCTTTATAAATATGCAGGACTTTCTGCAGCTGATACAAGTTCACCTGGTAATAAATATGGCTGGGATTTAGGTAAACAATTTATTTTTGAGGGAATAAAAAAAGGTTTAGGTGTTTTCCAATTAGCAAATAAAAAATTTAAAATGGTCAGAACATTGAAAAAAAGTTCTGTTGTAATTAAAGCCAGGCATAAATTTGAAAAAGCTGTTGATAAACTCACACCGCAAATGATGGAAACAATTTTCAAAAGATCAGCATCACGTTTTTTAAGGAAATAATATGCCAAAAGTAGAAAGAAAAAGACGGTTAGAAACTGAAGAACATCCTTATGTAATAGAATATGAATGCGTATGTGGTGAAAAAATTATTTACCATTGTGATGAAATGCCTAAAAAATTAATAAAATGTTTTAATGAATATTTTGAATTATTTGGCGATTGTATATAATGAAAAATTTAAACAAAAAAGATATTAAAAAGATTGAGAATTTAATTGAATATTATCTGGAATATTTGACTGAATGGGAAGAAAATTTTTTAGATGATATTTATATGCATTTATTATCAGGTAAAAATTTAACACCTGGTCAAAAAGAAAAATTAAGGCAAATTGATGCTAAAACAAAAGGCCGATATTATTAAGGAGTATATAATATGTTTTTACTAAAAAAATGGTTTTTAAGACAAGTAGATTCTTATATTTTAAACTATCATAGTCAAGATTATATAAGAAAAGATCTAATTCAAGATGAAATAACTAGAAGAATTGATTCAGCTATTGAAGTAAATAACAAAATACGTGATGAGCAAGAAGAATTAAAAATTGAATCAATATCTTTAGAATTCGAGATACAAGAAAAAGGCTGGGTTGCTGAAATTGAAAAATATGAAAAAATAATAGAAGAAATAATGGAATTACGAAAAGATACAATGAAATTACGGCATAGAACATATCAATATGCAAAGGAAATAGCAATGGTTGCTGCAGAAAACAACCATGAAGGTGAAAATATCATTAATCAAGTAGGAAAATCTATTGGTGAATATACCAAAATAACAAGAAAAGCTATTAATATTGTTTCTGAAATTGAAGGGAACAAGAAAAAAGATGATAATGCTTTGAGAATATGAAAAAATACATAACAATTTATATAGCTGGTTTATTTACAGGTTTTATATTTGTTGTTTTTGTTAATCAAGATAATAAAATTGATGAATCACAAATTAAAATAGAACAAATAGAAGGCGAAAAAATAATACATAAAGATTATAATTTTAAAGGTAAAAAGATTACTTTTAAAACAAAATCTGATGGACCTGGGATGATAAAAACCGAAATTCCTAAAAATTTTATCCCAGAGGTTAGACACTGGAATACAAAAACAAATTCTATTCAAGCCAGCATTTTTTATCAATATCACAATAAAGAACTTTATCCATCAATCAATATATCATATTGGAAAAGATGGTCAATTTTTTCAATAGGGGGAGGGGTCATTTTTTCAAATAAAAGTTTTGGATTAAATGTTGGTTTACAATATTGGTTTTAAGTAAAAACTTGACAAATAAAATATAAAAAGTTAATATAGTTAAATTAAGAATTTTAGAATGTTTTAAATATACAAAATGAAATATGCCAAATTGGATACTAACTTTACCAGCAGATTTACAAGTTATAACAATACTTGGCTTGGCTATTTGTATAGTTATTATAATTTATAAAATATTAGATGGGAATTATAGTATACGGTCAAAATTTTTCAGTATTGGCAAACCTGATATTGAAGAAAAAATAATAGCATATTCAAGAGAAATAATAATATTAACTAATGAAAAATATAAAATAAAATATGAAGTAATTGAAAAACAAATGATATTTGCTGAAGATAAAGCGGATGAAATTTTATCAACTATGCAAATAACATTTATAAATAGATTAAAAGAATTAAATGAAAAAGATGTTATGAGAAATTACAGTTTTGCTTCATATCGTTTATGTCTATATTTTTTAAAAAAAGAATTATTGTCAAAAATAAGATCCTATTTCAGGAATGATTATTTATTAAGTTTAAATGGATTAAAATTTTATGATTATGCTTTTGAAAAAGCTAATTTTATAGTTAATGAAGCACATGAAATAATGACCGAAATTTATTTTTTCCATGAAAAAATAACAGTTGACGAAGTTCATCAAATGAATTATAAAATTAAAGATGAAATAAAAAAAACTATAATTCAAGTTTTTATTAGAGCGAGGGAAATAGCATTAGAGGCACAAACAAAAGCTGAACATATTGAGAAACAAATAGAATTATCATTAGAGCGAACTAAAAACAAATAAGGATTTTAAAATGGGTAAAAAAACTTTAATAATAATATGGGAACTCTTAGGCAATAATAAAAAAGAACGATTTAAAAGATTTATAAATATAATAATGCTACTTGCTTCAATTGTTATATTTGGATTTAATTTTCGTTGCGGATATAACCAAAAAGATGGAAAATGTCACGATGGTATTTGGGCTGAATGGGGGAGCCCATTAAAAAAAGTAGAATTAAAAAAAGAGTTATAATAGCATCCAATTTCTTTAAAACATATAAACCTATACACAACCAAAAACAAAATTAATCCTCTATTGCCCCCCTTGCCAGGGGGGTCTCTCTTTTTCAATAAAATAAAGAAATAACAAATAAAAACTTGACAAATAATTTATTTATATTATATTGTTATTTATAAATTAATAAAATTGGAGTTAATAATGAAACAAGAAATAATAAATTATGCTAATGGATTAAATGCATCCTCTATAGTTATAGATTTTATCAATAAGAATATAACAGACAATCATAATATATCAGAAACTGAACATATAATTGATTTTTTAATTTATAAAAATTTTTCAAATTTGTCTTGGGCATCTTACGAATTATTGGAAAAAAAATCTAAAAAATGGATAAAACAATTATCACAAAATGTTGCTTCTATTGATGAAGAATATGGCATTGATATAGAAATAATATTAGATTTTGAAGATGGATTTAGATTTGTCAAATTATTATCTGAAAAATCTTATAGTAGAGAGGGCGCATTGATGAGACATTGTGTATCATCTTATTATGAAAGAAATATAGAAATTTACTCTTTAAGAGATTTTAAAAACAATCCGCATTGCACTATTGAAAAAGATACACAAATAAAAGGAAAGGGAAACGGTGATATACACCCAAAATATATAGATTATGTTGTTAAGTTTTTAGAATGGTCTGGAATGAAAGTTCGAGACTCTGAAATGAATAATTTAGGCTATATAGTGCCAAAATTTCGCAAATACATAAAAAATAATTTATATAGAAATAGATACATAAGAAAGAATGAAGATATTGAATATAAAAATGATGTAATTATTTTTTTATCTTTGAATGAGGCAATTAAATATAAAGGTAATAAAATTTGTTTATATTCCGGTAATGCTGATTTCAACGATAGTCAGATAACCGATTTGGGTCAGTTGCAGTCAATAGGCGGTTATGCTGATTTCAACGATAGTCAGATAACCGATTTGGGTCAGTTGCAGTCAATAGGCGGTTATG
>Ga0180437_10011447_pt1 | contig 10644 bp, 15 predicted proteins | sample SS_ome_4_FD_132410 | JGI IMG/M metagenome (GOLD analysis project Ga0180437, IMG submission 132410) | Hypersaline lake sediment archaeal communities from the Salton Sea, California, USA - SS_3_D_1 metaG | ecosystem: Environmental > Aquatic > Non-marine Saline and Alkaline > Hypersaline >... | reverse complement strand
GACCACGCATGAGGGTGAGACGACTACAATTGCCCGCAAGTACATCGGCAGTTATGAGTCTATCACCTACGAGGACTTACGTCACTCGATAGCAGTCGCACGCGCGCAGGGATTGGGGATCAGCCGACTTTCTCTAGACTCTGGAATCGAAACAGTGATCGGAGTCAAAGAGAAGATGATGAAACTCCAGGAAGTGACTGTGCTGAACAAGTGGGACCTCGCCCTGGTCAAGGGAGCAATCGCTACAGTTGCGAACGCTTTCGACGGGATCGAGACCCAAGTCACATCTGCAAACGGTGCGCGGACCAACAGCAACCCGACCGGGACCTATGACGAGGAAGAGTTCGACAACTTCCTCGCTGCTGGGTGTGCAAGACCCACCCACATCTTCGGTCACCCCAAAGCTCTCCGAGCCATCGCTATCGGCTACCTGAGCTTGGGCGCCACCGGAGGGACACAGCCCGTCCAAATGATCCAGATCAACCAGGACCGCGGAGGCATCGTGGCTGGCTTCACGCTAGCTCCGAGAATCCAGACGTTCGTAGGAGAGTTGATCCTGGTTCCGGACTTCCGGTTCACTGCCACGACGACGGGGGCAGATATATTTAGCTCGACGGTGTATCCATTAAGAGTTTATCATAATGGAGAACCTATTGTGTATAAGAGTACACAAACACCATTAAGTTATGTAGATCTGCCAAGAGGCTGTACAGCTTTTGCCTTTGAAATCTACGCGGTGACTGCACTAGTGATAAACGCTTTGTCACTTAACTCCGTGAATTCGGCGAAACTCCCACTGGGACAACGCCGAGCCAAGCCAGAAGGGAAACTTTTTGGTGGGTGTAGAGACTAGGAGTGCGCCTGAACCGAGAGGTATGGCAATAATTCTCCCACGAGCGCGGGGCGTTCAGAAATGAGCGAAGACATAGTCCGAGCTTACTGGTAACAGTAAGAAATAGAGGGTTAAACACCTTTATGATAACAAAGATATTTAGAAAGCATATGTGTGCGCAAGCCGCCTACACGGCAAGCTTTGCAGGTCACCTTGGCACCGGCTGCAGCATCGTCGGGGGCACTTCATTCACCTAGAGGTTAAGATTCTAATCGTCTTTAGGACGTGTCGCAATATCAAGGGGAGATTCAGTTAATGAATCTCCCCTTCTACTTTATCTTCCATGTATAGAGATAATGCTAGTTCCCATTGATCCGGGAGGCATGTCGTCTTGGAGTGACAGTTTCTACACAATGCTATCAAGTTTTGGGGGTCATTATTTTCTTTGTCTCCATCTATGTGGTGAACGGATAATGCTTCTCCGTTCTCTTCCTCAGTCTTTCCGCACATCTGGCAGGTTTGATCTCTCTGACGGATCTGAAATTTCAATCTCTCATCGAATTCCCCACCATACTCGCTGTCTAGACAGGAACCATCTCTGTACCAGTGGTGCTCTTCTCCTGATACGACTTCTCTGGACTCGTAAAATTTTTCTTTTCTTTCTGGGTCCTGGATAAATTTTCTATGACCCGCCCGTAACTTTTGTACTTTCTCGGGCTGCTCCTCGAACACTTTCTTATGTATCCCGCTCAGTTTCTCTCTGAACTCTGGATCTTTGTATCTTTCTTCATTCCTTCTTTTAGCTGCACAACTTCTGCATCGAGGACTTGTTGGGGATAGTTTCTCTCCTTCACAATCTGGGCAGATGTAGTCCTTTGGTTTATACTTGTTGGGACGCTTGGATCGTATATACTTAGCGTGTTTCGAGTACTCGGGAGAATTTTGATATACTTCATAGCAGGTTTTGCATCTTTCTCCCTGGCACGGCTCCCCGCAGTCCTTACAGAACTTTTGGTTTCTTTTTACTCCGGTTCTGCGGGCACGTGATATAGCAGATCCAGATTTCCTGCTGGAATGTTTACTAACTGTTCGTGCATGTGGAAACTGCAGTTTGAAGGCACTCATTGTCATTTGGTGCCTAAACTTTAGATGTTTCCAAGTGATTCTGGACATTTGCTCACCACAGATTGGACATACTACATAATCGGTTTCTTCGTTTTTCATTCTCAATCTTCCTCTGGCTTCTCAAATACCAGTACATATTCATGGGTTCTTATTAACCACCTGTTACCTTTTTCAAAGTTTCCGACTCGCATAGTTGCCTGAGTTCCAATGTGGTTGACCACAATCTCTTCTCTCAGTTTAAACCCCACCTCTTTGTGGAGTCTGGCTATATCATGGTTCATTGCCAGTAGTTCACCGTCTGTATTTCTATGAAGCCCCACAACCCAGCATGATAGAGATCCTGGGTTCATTACTCCAAAGCAACCAGTTATGACTTGGCGAAGGGCGGCCAAGAATTCATCGTATGTCTCCAGCATGGATAGATCCTGAAGTCCCCCTTTGTACTGCTCCAGGTTCCAGTAAGGTGGGCAAGTTATTAAGAAATCTCCAAAGTTGTGGCCAACAAGCTCTAGACAATCTCTCGCATCACCTTCTATAATGTTTAGCCCTTCTGTTAAGTTTTTTACTCTTTCCGCTTCTTCATGGCGTAATTCAATGCCTGTATACTTGAGTCCGTGTTTTGCAGCTAGTACGGCTCTAGTTCCGCCACCTGCGAAAGGGTCAAAGCATATCCCTGATTGAGGAGCAAAACAATTAAGGATCCAGACGCATAGTTGTGGGTTAAATATACTTTCTGTGTGTTTACCGCGATACCAACTTTTGCTTTGAGGATCGGGTTTCGATAGACATCCTCTTCTTGCCTGTCCTGTGTCTCCTATCTCTTTTTTCAATCTCCTATATAAAGGATCTTGATGGTCACAAGGCCAAACAGTCAGGGGCCAGATCCCAAAGCGTTCTTTGGCTGTTTTAAATATCTGGTTGTCCCAATCATCCTCCCACAAGTATGGCATCTCATACTTAGACATTTTCAATCCCCCTATAAAACAACAAACCCCACCAGCCTTTGTCAGCACAACGACATCCGTTGTAAGGTGGTGGGATTTGTTTGCTAATTATTTAGATGTCGTTTACGCTGACACCTTTACTCTATCACACCTTCGCTACCTTGTCAATCCTGATCGTTTGAGTAGTCTTTTTTCGCTTTAGCTAACGCCCAGCCCGCCTGGAACATGGTGGGGGCCAGATCTTTGCAGGAGAATTCTTTGATTTTAAATAGATCCCAGGGTGATTCCATTGTTAGTATTTCTGGGTGTTTGGGAATAAGTAGAAGTATTCTTCTGCTCAGCTCATCGGCAGTGTCTATGTAAGTTTCTACACTCATCGGGGGCCTCCTTTCTAAGGTTTCCGCATCTCCATATCCCAATCTGGCTCCTCAACTTCAATCCAAGGGTTCTCCTCTAACTGGTCTGTAATAATAGTCAGCAGCTCATATTTAGGCAGGAAACAGACCAGTTTTGGAGAGTAGAGCAAGTTATGCTTGGTACCTTGTACACAAACAAGCAAATCCCCGTGTATGCTCCGGATCTCCTCTAGTTGGTAGATCAGTTCTGAGGTTTTCATTCTGCCATGCTCATGATTAAGTAGAGCATTTGGGTTACATCCTTGAGTATTTCCTCATCTCTACCCTCAGGACTCTTGGCGATCCTTTGGTCAAAGAATGCTACAGCTTTGTCAATTCCGAGAGCTTCCGCGTAATCACGGTAAGTTCCCAATGTACTGGGGCTCCCGTCAGATAAGGTTCTCATTGTTTTCTCCTTTCTATTTCCTCCCTCCCTGGGATCCTCCTTTGCCTCCTCCCTTCCCGCCACCTGCCGGCTTAGAACCACCTTTTGGCTTTGTCCTGGTTTCTTTCCCATTTAAATCACCTCCATTCTCGTTATTTTTTGAATCCGCACCCAACCCCAGTCCGCCCAGCTCATACACTTTGGACAGGTCATCTCTTCCTTCTCCTCTTGGACTTTCGAATAGGTTTAGTACATTTTGGCGCGGGCCTTTTCTTCTTCCCATCGGGTCCTTGGCTTTCCGGCCATCACTTCCTCCAGAGATACAGATTACGAATTTGAATAATTAGATTTACAGCGCAAGGTAGTAGTAGAGGCCATTGGTTATTGAGTATGTTGTATAGTATCCATACTGCTGTGGCTAGCATTGAGATTACTGGAGCCCACTTATGTTTGTTTCCATATAACCAAAAGCCAATGTTAGCGATGACAGTACCAGTAACAGATAGTGCCCAGCTCATTATTTCCTCCAGCTCTTCGAGGAGTTCGGTTTTCTGGTACCTTGGTATCCTCTCAATTTATGCCGCCGATTATTCTTGGTGGTTTGGGTTGTTTTGGCTATCTTCCTCAACCGGCGGTTCTTGGCTTTCTTCTTCTTCCGCCGGATGATAGACTCGATAATCCACTGAGGCGTAGGTCCACAGGGATCGTTGTAAATGCTAACCTCTGCTATTTTCATTTTCGACCTCCTCTAGTATGAACGAGATTAGCTGAACAGAATAGTTTTGAGGATCGAGAGCTAATAAAGAAGTCAGCCGCTCTTTACTGTCTCCCTCACTCATTCCGTTCTGCCTATAAAACTGATAGAGTCCATTAGCTATTTGGATTGGGCTTTTGAGATCCATATCTTCTTTTTGTACCTTGGGCAGTTAGGGTTAACACGCATATAATAAATTCCACTCCTGGTTCGAACAGTTAGCGGTTCATCACAGACTGAGCACCTCACGTCTGATTCTCTACTCCTGCTCGGGACGGGAGGGCTGTCTCATCAGTGAAGTCTTCTCCGCAGTCAAGGCAGCGATGATTGCCATGGTTGTCGCTTGTGAACTGAGTGCTTTCACAGTGAGGGCATCGTTTTGAGTAGTAGTTTATAAACTTGATGATCTCTTCTCGTTGTTCTAGACTAATAGCCATGCTAATCTCCTCAAAAAATTTTTAAAAATTCTTATACCGGCCAAATATACTCAATCTTGGGCTCCTCACTCCACCCAAACTGCCCGTACCACTCGGGGTCCTTAGCCAGCAGAGCAGCGCGGTGGCTGGAGTGAAAATCTTCATCTCCAAGCCAAGGTGGATTGTACAACTGGTCGGGAAACTTTCCTATTGACTTGAGTATCTTTGAGTAACAGGTATCCTTGTATCCCCGGATCTTCCACCAAATGCAGATGGTAAGTCCATAGTCTATGAGCGCGCTACCATACCCCCTCCACATCTTCACTGCAGGATGATTCTGCCAACCCACAGTTGGGTCAGTGAGAGCAGTTAGGATGGATAGTACTTCCCTTCTCTGGTTGCCAAGTCTCTTATTATCAAGGCACCTGGCTGATTCGATGAAACTCGGGTAAGGTAAAAAAGTCTGCATAGCTAGGATTGGCTTTTATTCCTCCGGCCAGTACGCCTCACTTTTTCAACTTTTTGGCGCTTCCTAAGCCGATCTCCCCTTCCAGATTCGTTCTGTGTGCTTCTTCGAACTCGTTGTTTTGACATTGTAACCTACTAAACGCCAGAAGCAGGATTCGAACCTGCACGCCCGTATTCAGGCACACTCTCGTGCTCGTCTACCGTTCCGACATTCTGACGTTGCCTGCCCACCGCGCCCCCTTCCGCTAAGGCGTGGGTCTCCACGACCCTGACCCGTCAGTCAAGCGGCACTCCCCCAGCGCTTCGAGTGCTTTCCCTAGAAGGTCGCGGCCACAGGCTGGACGGTGTTGGCAGAGGTTCGCCATTTTCTCTTTGCCCGATTGCACCCCCAGTGAATTAAGAGGCTGGCCACCTCGGGCCAAGCGGGTGGGGCCTAAGGCCTTGCCCTCTGCTTGGGTGTGTTAGTTAGGTAGGCTGGAGACGCTCAAACAATTATGGGAGGTTGCAATCTCACAGAGGTCTAGCCTCCAGTTCTGACCCATACACTACCAGATCCTAACACAATACAATTATAACATAGAATCTACATTTGTCAAGAGGTCGAACCTTAAAATTTTCAGTTGCCTCTTGACAAAAACTGAATTCTGTGTTATAATGTAATCAAATACAATGAAAGGAGCTGCATGATGGCCGAGTTTCTGAAAGTCAATGGCAAGAAGTACAGGTTTGACCGCCAGATTTTGACTAACATCAGCCTTGAGTACCTCAATGACGAAGCTTCCAAGTGGGGTCCGTGGGAGATGGTTCGTGAGTGCATGCAAAATATCATGGATGAGGCTGACTACCAAGCAGATCAAAATGGCGGCCACCTCTCAGAGTACATGGAGATCTGGAAGGACTACAAAGTCAACGGCCAGCAGTATTGGAGAATCTGGGATGAAGGCCGAGGAGTTGACCTGGAGGACATTTTATTCCTAGGGATCTCGGGTAAGCGGGGTACCCATTACCGTGGACAGAAGGGTGAGGGGCAATTGATGGCTTTTCTGGTGGCAGTTAGAGAGGGCATTGGGCTTTATATGACCTCTCGTGACTGGGCCATCGAGCCGGTCATTATCAAGGACAAATATGAGGTCCTGGCCTTAAACGTCTACAAGCACCGAAGTACGCACCCCGGGACAAGGATTTTCATTGAGTGGAACACTGCTGCTGATGAATACCTCCAGTATGCCAAGGATTACTTCCCAGATTACAAAAAACTTCGGAAGCGAACAGCTCGGGTAACGAGTAGCGGTGGTCGAAAAACAAAAAAGACTCGAAGTCCCTCGACAAAGGCAATCTTTGAACCAAAGAGTTGGCAAGGCGCTCGGCTGTTCGTTAAGGGGATCTTTGTTAGGGAGATTGACGCTGTGTTCTCCTATAACCTTGATATTCCTCTCAACCGAGACCGAAATATTGTGGATGACAATGATCTCATTCCCGAGATTACCAGAGAGTTGTCAGAGCTCAAGACCTTCAGCAAGATCCGGCAGATCATCAGGGAAGTAGTTATCCTCGATGACCGACGCAAATTGGAAGGTCGAGTTCAGCGCCTTGATCCAGAAGACCCAAAGCGGTGGGTCTCAGCCCTAAGAAAGGAGACAGGAGGGTCTCGAAAGACAGTTCTGTGGTCAAATGATATTGTAGCCGCAGAGGCGAGAAGGAGAGGATACACTGTAGTTCGAGTAGATAACCCAGTATACCAACGAGTTTTTGTAGACGGGAATATTAGGTATGACGAAGACGTTGCTGATATTCCAGATCCTTATAGGGAACGCAAGACACTCGACACAAAAGCCAATAGGAGAAAAAGGTTTCTGGAAAAAGTCCGAGATCACATGGGTTGGCCGATTTTCGTTAAAGTGTTTGTCCCTAAAGGTTCACATGCCGAAACCCGCAATGGGTTCTATGAAGATCAAACTTGCTGGTTGAGGCATGACCATTTGAGAGATTCAGACCTACTAGCAGTTTTGAGAACATTTGTCCATGAGTATGGGCATCAAGAATCGAGTGCACAGGATTGTACGAGGGCGTTTGAGAATTGGGCTTTCCAGTTGTGCGCAGAGCTGATGGTTGCAGACAATGGAAAAATTGCCAAGGAATACAACAAAGTCCTCAGGAAGGAAGCGCAGTGAAAGCAGACAAAGTTTCTGCTCGGCCGCTTTTTGGTGCACCCAACACCCGGAACCTGGGAGCCAAAATAATAAGGCTGGTGAATTGGCATTCGCCTTCTGTTGGGTGTAGCAAAGAGCGGCCAAACAATCAGACTTTCCCAAGCCGTGACGAGCACACGTCGGCGGGGGAGGGAGAGTCGGCAGTGGCTGTGAGGCTACACTGTAGAATTCCTATAAAGTGAGTTGTTTGGCCGCCGGAATAATAAAAGGAGGGTAAAATGTATAACGCACCAGGTTATGGAGATCCTTGCATACTCGGAGTTACCCAAGCAGTTCGAGACGCAGCTAATGCAGCAGAGGATGGAGTATTCACCTCGCAAGATGTTCACTCTCTGCTGGTTGAGCGGCGTGCGTATGATCCTGACGACTGGTGGGAGAGCTACATAGCTCCTAAACGAGTTCACGTGGAAATGACTCGTGCTTGCGACAGGGGACAGATAGAGCGCATTGGTTGGGGGATCTACAAAAGAGTACCCAGTGATGTATAAATGTACCTACTGTTTTAAAGAGTGGCCAAAGAGTAAACTCAAACCAGACCCACTCCGACCCCAGACTTTGATCTGCCCCAAGTGTGAGTGGCCCTGTGCTCCTGAAGATTCTCGGATCTTTGTTCCCGAGGGTAAGAAAGTTGTGGTTCCTGAAGATGGGTTATCAATCTCCATAGAACCAAAAGTTGACTTGTCTGAGGGGATGAAGAAGGCACTGATTGCACTCAGTCAAGGAGAGAAGGCGCACGGGGCCAGCGTCAAGGCTTTGGAGCGCCGGGGGTTGGTTGCTGAGGGAGAGCTAACAGAAGAAGGTTTCAATCAACTGAAAGGAGAATTACAATGCTAATTTATCTTTATGTGTACGAGCTGGGTGGATTGATTGCAGAAGTTCATAGAAGTAGGGCAGGTGCTGGATTCCGCAGGTATATGCAGGTTACTCCTTCTTCTTGGAGGCGGATTATGTATCTCGTTGATAAGTACAAGAGCCATATGGATCCTTACTGTATAAGATTGTCAAATGAAGTCAAAAGTCCAGACAAGCCCTGGTGTGTATTCATCAGTATAGAGGAGGATGAAAATGAAAGGTAGGTTATCGTACGAGAAATGGGCTGTTTTCAACACCGGCGGGGATTTCTACCTAGCTGAACGCAAGACAAAAGATGGTTGGGAGCGAAAAGAAATTAAAGCTCATTGTCTGGCTTGTGCCAAAGCGGAAATTCTCGCTCAGTACGGAGGTGAGGTAGATCTTCGTGGTTGGCATCTTAGTGGTATTTGTGGATCGTTTCTCAAGTCCATGGCTATAGCAGTTAAACAGGAGGAGGAAGATGCTGAGGACAACTAATGGCAAGCAAGAATCTTTGTGGACAAGAGACAGGTGGACGGGGGATATGATCTGTGCTGTCTGCGGGGGAAAGTGGACTGGTAAGAAAGTTTGTTGCCCCGTCGCCCCACACTTGTCGTTTGACGAGTTCGTGGAGCAGTACTGGGGTAAGGAAGATGTTCCCGTAGCAATCGCCAAGGAGTTCTATGATGACTACCTACATAGTGATTGCAAAGATTTGAAAGACTACATTGAGGACACGAGAGGAGATTAAGATGGAGATCAAACTGAGAAACTGGAAAATCACGTCATACCATGGTAACCATCGGCTTTACCGCAATGGGTGGATGATTGCCTGCAAGCAGCCTGGCCAAAGGTTGTGGGCAGATAAGATTCATCGGTATCGTTGGGGTCGGTTATCATTCTTGATCGAGAGAGGGGGCTAAAAATGTCGAACTGCCGAGAATGTGGGAATCCAGATGGTCGCTGGCGGCCGGATGTTGGGAAGTACTTGTGCAACGAATGTTACGCTAAGTGGTTAGCCAAGACCAGGCCTTCTGGTACCTACCCAGTTCCAGACATCGTGCGAAGAGGATATTTTGTAGACAATACCAGTTAGTTGTTGGTACCGACGCCTGAGCGGTTCTCAGGCTCTCAAGAAGGGAGAGGGAAAAAATGTTTATGAGTCCAATGGGATTAGAACAGATTCAATTGAAATTGGAGAAAGGGTCTGATAAAGGTCCTGACCGGGATGTGTCTATCGGGGGTGTAGCCGGCTTGTTAGTGCATGGCACTGGCAGCCGCTACTGGGCGATTCGCCAATTCACCAACGTTCTGCCGATTGAGGTGAATTGTCATCAGAGAGGGGAAATGTTGGATATTGTATATTTTTTCCCCGGTATTTCTCTGGTCAACTTTCCGCCCCAATAGAATGGTTGCCCGACGCCTGAGCAGATCTCAGGCTCACCACTGGGCGATCCCCTGCACCAGTGGACTCTGAAAGGATAATAAAAATGGCACAGCAATGTATGGGAACGACAGAAGAAGTGGACAGGAATACTCTCGATATGACGGCTACACGGCGAGACGGGCATCGTTTCTTGAGAAGCTTGACTTATGATGACGGTTCCTACGAAGCGCGATGCCTAAAATGCGGGCTTTTTGCTCGCATCAAGGATGCCAAGATCCTTGAATCTTGGCAGTAACCCCACCGGCAGCACGACGGGGCGACAAGGCGCACAACAGCCCCGACCAGCAATGGTCGGGGCTCTTATTTTGATTATCTCCCTATCTGTGATATAATTGAGTGTGAGGGATGGGATTTGAGACAACCCTCCTTTCAGCTCCACTTCATTTTCAGTCTCAATCCCATCCCTTTTAAGGAGATTTTCATTGGTTTACCAATACCGTTGCCAAGAGCATGGTCTATTCGATAGTTATGAGGAGTTGTTTAACCCCTCTCCAACTGCTCCCTGTCCCAAGTGTCACCGGCTTTGTCCTAAAATTATTTCTACTCCTATCATTCGCTTTGTTGGGGCAGGGTGGACTGTCAAAGACAAATCCCATGAGTTTGAGCAGCGGTTCCCTGACTTGGCTAGGATGGCGGGAGACTAGGTTGACAGAATTAAGTCCGTTGACTGCACTGTTTGTTTATCAATCGGGCGCTGTTGTTATCAGTGTAGTCTACGCATATATCTTCTATAAAGTGGTTGTTATTATTATAGAGCGGTTCGCCCCGCTGTTGGAGCGGTATCTGGATCAGATGGCCGGTATCTCCCAAACTCAGGGGGAAATTCTAGAAGTTTTG
>Ga0180437_10011446_pt1 | contig 10644 bp, 9 predicted proteins | sample SS_ome_4_FD_132410 | JGI IMG/M metagenome (GOLD analysis project Ga0180437, IMG submission 132410) | Hypersaline lake sediment archaeal communities from the Salton Sea, California, USA - SS_3_D_1 metaG | ecosystem: Environmental > Aquatic > Non-marine Saline and Alkaline > Hypersaline > Sediment... | reverse complement strand
TCTTTTCCCGGACCATCTCACTGGACCTTTTTCACGATGAAAGATATGTCCCAGTTTTCAAAATAACGGCCATCGGGTTTCCGCTGTTCGCCCTGGCACAAGTCTTATTAAGTTGCCTTAGGGGGTTCAAATCCATGAAGGCGATGGTCGTCAGCCGAAATCTCTGTGGTGATGTGGGGCTGGTCATTGGGTTGCTTTTCGTTTCCCTCTTCGGTCTTTCTCTCTTGACCGGTTTGGGTTGTTTTCTCGTGAAATACACGCTGATCATTATTGTATCGACATACTTCCTTGTAAGACACCATCTCATTTCCTTGCCTGGTTTCTTCCAATCACATCAGGTGAAAATCTCGTGGCCCCTCATCCGCTTTTCAATCCCTTTGACAGGAGCTCTCGCCTTCGAAACCGTGACGCTCTATATGGAGATTTTACTTCTCGGATATTTCATGTCCTCCGGTCTAGTCGGTTTATTCAGCTCAGCATTTATACTTGCTTCTCTCCTGTTGATCGTCGGGGCTTGTTTTCGTGTAATTCTACTTCCGGTGATCGCCGAAATGATCGTCGGCAAAAACGGTGAAGCGGTTCAGAAGGTCTATCAATCAGTGAACAAGTGGATCATTATCATACTTGCTCCGCCACTGATGCTTATGCTCTTCTTCCCGGGCTTCATCGTTTCGTTATTTTTTGGTTCCGCCTACAAGGAAGCTTTTTTTGCATTTCAGATTCTTGGCGTCTCCTATTTTATACACACGTGGGCTGGGAACTGGAGCGTTCTCGTGTATGCGCTTCAAAAACCAAAGATTGATCTTTGGGTGAAATTGGTCGGCATGATTGCAAGCATAGGATTGAATCTGACTTTGATTCCCGCTCTAGGGCTGACAGGAGCAGTCTTTGCCCACGGCGGGGCGCTCATACTCATGGATGTTTTGGGAATGATCGTCATGCATAGACACATAGGAAGCTTTTTACCGGTGAGAAATGTTGCACGGGTTGTTTCACTGAGCTTCGTCTTTGTTCTGGCTTTCTACTTTGTTGCCAGAGACACACTCCTTGCAAATACATCATGGTTTCTCACGATGATACTGTTTGGAGGTGTGGTGATTCCAAACTATGTTCTGGCTGTCAAATTGGTCGGAATGGATTCCTATGAAAGAATGATCATGGATAGGATGAGATGGAGACTTCTGCCAAAATTTCTGAGATGAGATCCACTCGGGTCAACTCGTTCAAAGGACTGCTCCGCATTAGCCGTGATGACGTGTGTGCCTTTTTTGTGGGTGTACTCATCATTGTTGTTGTCATCATGGACCCTCTACCTGAGAAGATAGATTTTTTTGTAACCGTTTTTTCAATATGCTATAGCCTGATATTCTTCTTCTATGCAGGCGGGAGCTTTGTGGCCGGAAGGATAACCTTAATTAGGTCACATATATATGCGCTACTTTTTGTCCTGTTCTTTATGGCCTTCCTATCAAGCTTCGCTTCATTCTCTCAGGGTGTTGAGACGAGAAGTATTATTCGTGACATCGTTCCTTTGATGGTCTTGCTGGTGGCAATACCCATGGGAGAGCAAATAACAAAAGTGTCGCAGATGAAATGGCTGAATCGTATTCTCCTGATGGGTAGCTGCTATCTGGGTTTCAGAATTTTTGGAGCAGCTTCCCTTTTTCTCAGTGTGGGGGACCTACTTGCGTCGGGTGTCGAGTACAGGATATACATCATGGAACATACGCCGACCGTCTTCATGCCGCTCTTCCTTGCTGGGCTTGCGGTGGCTGTTTCAGAATTCAGAATGGCTCCGTGTTGGGGGGGATGGTTTTTTTGGGGCTGGGTCGTTGCTTTCCTATTTATTACCGCTCTTTTGACCTATACGAGGAGTATGATACTGGGGGCGCTTGTCATCATACTGCTACCGTTCGTCATCTCAACAAGGTCGTCTCTCAAGGGTGTATTCGTCAAGGTTGCTATCGTCGGGTTGATTGCCGGAGGTGTGCTGTGGGCTGCCTTGAGTATTCGCGTTGTGGAATCCTATTTCTTTCGAGGGACAAATCTATATGCGCCCTCGGTTCTTAAGCGGATAAAAGAAACAGAGAATGCGCTGCAGCGTTTCGCGGAATCTCCTTTTCTGGGTCAAGGCCCAGGATATGTCTTGGAGACAGACATGCCGGAATTCGGTGTTCGCCGGAGGAAGGCTTACACGCATAACTATTTTAGCTACGTTCTGCTGCACTATGGCGCGCTGGGTCTTTTTACGATTGTAGGTATTCTGATAAGCCTCTGCTCCACTTTTTGGCTGGGATACAAGAGCAGGGGCGATAGAGATCTGAGGAAATGTTCACTCGCCTCTTTTGTGGGACTTGTCGGAATGCTCACGTACGTCCAGTTTCAAGCGATTCATAAAAGTCTCTCCTTTGCCGTCTATCTGGCCATCCTCATAGCTTTTGCCGTTAGAACGGATCGACTGAGAATAGAAACCATCGAGTGTTGTTCGTAAATGGAATTCATGATGAAAAGCGTTTTCCTCTTGCGGGAAGGCGGCCGAGACATCCCTTTTACGAGCAACACAATTGCGTCCGATGAGAGTGTGCTTTGAATGAGCGGAAAAATCAGAGAGTGGCTGTATAGACTCTTCAGAGTGAAAATGCTCATGAGACTGAACAGATTAGCAAGCTCGGCTGATGTGCATGTTGCGAATCAGAGACCTGGAATTTCGCCTGAAGATTGGGAGACAATAAGGCGTGATGTTGTCACCAAACTTGGTTGTCGAAGGACGGATCGAATCATCGAAATCGGATGTGGAACGGGACTGCTCGGGGAGGTGATAGCGCGCGACGTCAAATTGTATGTGGGATATGATCTGATCCATGTTCTGTTGCAGAGGGCCAAGAAAGGAAACCCTTCAGAATGTGCCTGGTTCGTAAGAGCCGACGGAAGGGTCTTACCCATGAGAGACAAATCGGTTGATAAAATACTGATTTACAGTGTTGTTCTTTATCTCCCACCTGCGGTTCTTCGAGTTCTGCTCAAGGAGTGTCTGAGAGTCTTGAGGTGCGGTGGATTCATGCTTTTGGGTGATATACCAAACCCTGACCGGGCGATGAGCTTCTTGACCAGAGGGCCCGGAAAAAGAAAGAGGGGCTGGAAACTGATACAGTTAAGGACCTTGGCTTTTCTGGTCAAAAAGGGGATTCAGAGGGTCCTTCATATGCCCGGTGGTGGGTGGTATAGGCCCTATGATATCATGAGAATCCTTGTCGAGGAAGGTTTTGATTGTGAGTGTTCGGATCAACCATCCCGTCTCCCCTACAGCCATTATAGATATGACTGTATTGCGAAACGAACAAGGGAGTGAGATGTGATTGTTGGGATTCATCAACCGAACTATCTTCCGGGGGTCAGCTATTTCTCCAAAATAGTACGAAGCAACGTCTTCGTTTTTTTGGATTCTGTAGAATACAGCAAAGGAGGCTGGACAAATCGGAACAGGATCAAGTCCCCGCAAGGGGATTTGATGTTGAGTGTTCCGGTTCGGACCAAAGGTCGGCTTCACCAGAGGATATCGGATGTGCAGACTGTGAGCGATGCAGAGTGGCGGAAAAAACACCTGAGAAGTCTATACCAGAGTTACAATAAGACACCCTATTTTCGCGAAATTTTCCCCATTCTTGAGGAAGCATACAGTCAAGAATGGCATTTTTTGGCTGAATTCAACATGCATATCATACGAAAAATATGTGCAACTTTAGGGATAGAGGTCAAATTTGTTTTGTCTTCCGAGATTGATCAAGAGAATCACAACAAGACCGATCGCCTGATCTTTCTCACAAAGACAGTCGGTGGCGACACATATCTTTCGGGCCAGGGTGGAAGAAAATATATCCAGAGGGAGCAGTTTAGGAACAACAATCTGGATCTGCTGTTTATGGTTTTCAGTCCAGTTCATTATACTCAACAATTCGGTGACTTCGTGCCGAATCTCTCTATTGTGGACCTCCTGTTCAACGTGGGTCTAAAAGCACGGGCAGTCATTGAAAAATCGTCAGAGGTTGAATCATGACAAGAAGGCCGGATCAATTTAGCTTATCAGGATATCGAAGGATTCTGCTGAAAGCGTCTGCTCAAGGATACCATTTCCAGACGTTTTCTGGTTACTTGCAGGAGCCAAGAAAGAAAGCCATTCTCCTGCGTCACGATGTTGATTACAGTCTTGAATACGCCCTCAGGATGGCATCGCTAGAGTATGAGTTGGGGGTAAGATCCACGTATTTCGTTCGCATCCATTCCACACGTTACAATCTTTTTGATCGGTTCAATTACAGACGGTTGAAACGACTCCTGAGGTGGGGTTTTGAGATCGGTGTGCATCAAGAAGTGTGCAATTTTGCACAAAATGGGGATGATGCCACCAAGCTTCTATCCAGGGAAAAACTGGTGATTGAGAGCATCCTCGGTGAGAACGTATACGGCGTGGCGACTCATCTTCCCCGTTTGAACAATTTGCCGATGACAGATGAATTGATAGAAATGACCGGGTTCAAATACCGGCCCGATGATGAGATATTCAACCGCGACGCGATATTTGTATCGGATTCTCAGAATTACTGGAAGAAATACACCCTTGACGAGGTTCTTGGTGTGAGCGACAAGCTACTCGCAAATATTCATCCGGTATGGTGGGTTGGAGAAATCACCGATGACAAGGGGTTGATAGAATTCCTGCGGGAGGGGAACTGAACTGGGGTTAAAAACGCTATTACCTCGTGAACTCGTTGATGAAGTCTGTGTGCTCGTGGGTACACGACCAACACTCATCAAACAGGCTCCGATTATCAGGGAGCTGCAACGGCAAGGTGTTTCATTTTTCGTGATACATACGGGCCAGCATTATTCATACGATTTGGACGGGGCCTTTTTCATTGACCTGGAGCTGAAAGAACCGGATTTTCGTCTTGAGGGGATAGGCAATTGCAAGTTCCATGGAGAACAGACAGCTGAAATACTGAGGCAGGTAGAAGAAATCCTGTTAATCCGGAAGCCCAAGGTCCTTTTGGTGGTGGGTGACACGAATTCGAGTCTCTCCGGCGCGTTGGCTGCACGGAAACTCAATCTGAAATTGGCACATAATGAATCTGGTTTGAGATCGTACAAGTGGGAAGTACCGGAAGAGCACAACCGGGTCATTATTGACCATATTTCTGATTATCTTTTTGCCCCCAACGAGAGAGCCAAAGAGACTCTGGAGGGGGAGCAGGTCAAAGGCATGGCTTTTGTCACCGGGACGACAATTTGTGATGCTTTGACGGAGAACCTGGAAATGGCCCGCCAAAAGTCGAGAATTCTCGAAAATCTCGCTCTACTTCCTAGGCAATATATGGTCATGACATTGCATCATGAGGAAAATGTGGACTATGAAGATCAGATCTCCAATATCATCATTGGTGTATCGATGATCACTGAGGAATTTCGGATTCCTATCGTTTTTCCAGTTCACCCCAGAACCCGACTCAGGATTCAGCATTTCGGTCTTCTAGAGACGCTTGGTAGAAACAGTTTGGTCAGACTCATCGAGCCCCTAGGTTATTTTGACTTCTTGACCCTAGTCGCGAACTCCGTGATGGTGGCGACTGACTCCGGCGGTTTGATACAAGAAGCAGCGATTCTTGGAATTCCATGTCTCACACTGGGGTGCTACACAGAGTGGGTCGAGACCGTCGAAGTCGGAGCCAACTCAGTTTCTATGAATAACCCAGAGCTTATGGTGAAATATACGCAAGCGATGCTCGAGAAGAACAGCACCTGGGAAAATCCTTTTGGGGAGCCCGGTGCGTCACGCGCGGTTGTTAAGATCCTTAAGCAACATCTGTGTTAGTCCAACAACACCGGAAGGGAAAACAGGTTTCATGCATATTCTGTTTGTGAGCAACAATTTTTCGCGGCCCACCGAACCCGGTCCATCAAGATCCTGGGAAATGGCGACCCACTGGGTCAAGAAAGGTTACCGGGTCACTGTAATCAGGAACCAAAGGCACTATATGGGTGTGGATGAGCAACAGAGGGGCTCGGATGAGCGGAGGTTGGTCCGGCGGCACAGGGAGAAAGGGCTGGAACTCATTGAGGTGTATAGCACGGGTGGAAGAAGACGCTCGTTGAAGCGGAGGATGCTAAACTACATATCTGTTGCTGTGATGACACTCGTTGCTGGCATTTCCGTCAGAGAAGTGGATCTTGTCTATACCCGAACACCTCCGATTCTCATTAATTTTTCCGGACTTTTGCTATCGGTCATAAAGAGGGTTCCTTTTGTACTGGAAATCGGTGACCTCCACCCCGATGAATCAGTGGCTCTCGGTTTGATCAAATCGACCGTCATTATTCGGTTTTGGGACGCCTGGGAGAATTTTATGAGACGGAGGGCGCGAATGATCGTGGCGGTTGTCCCGGGAATCAAGCGATTGCTTATTGAGAAAGGGTTTTCGGCTAACAAAATCTGTGTCGTCACGAATGGATATGATTTTCCCGCTCTGGAGCAGGGCTGTATGGGTTTCTCACCGGAGATATGTCACGTGTTCTTCTCAAGAGCCAAGAAGAAATTCATTGCAGCCTATGCGGGATCCATGGGCAGGGCCATACCTCTCGAGTTTACAGTCAAGGCGGGGAAGATCGTGCAGGAAAGAGGTCTTCAAGACGTATCTCTTGTTTACATAGGCGATGGAGACAACAAACAAAGGCTTCAAGAGATCTGCCGACAGGAGAGAATCTCAAATTGCGTTTTTCTTGCCCCCGTGCCTCAGAATCAGATCCATGCCATTCTGTCGCAGGCTGATGTACTTTTTCACTCGGTTTGTAAGGGAGAATTTCACGGCTACAATCTTCCAAATAAGATATTCACTTATCTGAGTGTGGGTAAACCAATCGTGTTTGCAGGGACCGGCGACGTCGCAGATGTCGTTCGCCAGGCGGCGTGTGGAATCGTTGTCGACCCAGAGGAACCCGAACAGTTCGCATCTGCCATTGAATATTTTGTTCTTAATCGGGCTGAGACCGCGGCAGCCGGTGAGAGAGGCCGGGAATTTGTGCGAAGACAGTACAATCGGGAATCGATATTGGGTCGGTTGGACAGTCGGATTAAAGGAATCATGGATCGATCGAATACCGATTGATTACCGCGGAGAATATCTAGATAGCGGTTGTCACGATGAAATCATTTCTGGGCTCACCTGACAGAAAGAGGATGTTTGGCTTGTTTGCCGGCGATATGATCGTGACGGTGATCGGTATTCAACTAAGCAGTGCGTTCGTGGGATTCAGAATTCATGCTTTTGATCATGGTGCAAATGGGACATCCGGGGCTTTTACTGGCATCTTGCCTTGGATCTTTGTGGTGGTATGCGGTTTAGCCTACTATCTGTTCGGCTTGTACAAACCGGATCTGGTTTTCGATTGGAAACGAACCCTGGTTCGTGCGAGTCTGACGATTTTTGTTTTAGGTGCAATGGCTTATTTGCTCCTCCATGTCGTGTCCCCTGAGTCAGCCATTTTTGGTGTCGCCGTGTGGGTCTCTTCCTTGCTGTTTGTGCTGGTTTTGAGCTGGCGATTTGTCTTCAAAAAGCTCTTGGCAGATCGTCCGTATCGGATTTGTATGGTTGAAAGCGATGCGCTATGTGCCAGGTCCATGGATTACCTTTTGTCGAATGGGATGTCAAGGTTTTTCCGATTTACAGCCTGCTCTGAGAACGATCTGTCCACGGATCCATCGGTTCAGGCATTCGACAGCGACGATCGATGTGACATGATTGTCTATCCTTGGTCAAAACGGCTGTGTCAGGAGAGCTTGATTGCACTGATCCAGAAGAGTTTCGGTGCCACGTCGGTTTGTGATAGCTTGACGTTCTACAAAAACTGCACAGCAAGCTTTCCTGCACTTGAAATGGATGCCCAGTGGCTCATTGGCCAATCAACGTCACTGCTTCTGACCAATTCTGCTTCTAAAAGTGTGAAACGAGCCCTTGATATTGTTTTGTCAGTGATTGGTATCATACTATCTATGCCGCTCATGATCATGAGTGCGATTCTAATCAAACTAACGTCAAAAGGCCCTATTTTGTACGAACAGATCAGAGTTGGTCTCTCCGGTGAGGAATTCCCCACCCATAAGTTCCGGACAATGATTGAGAACGCCGAACAAGCAACTGGGCCGATCTGGGCACAGAAGAACGATCCACGAGTGACGCCTATTGGGAGGTTTTTGAGGAAAACGCGGATTGATGAACTGCCGCAGCTGTTTGATGTTTTGAGGGGGAATATGAGCTTGATTGGTCCTCGGCCGATTCGAAAGGTATTTGAGGACGAGTTCTCAAGACAAACCCCTTTTTACTCCATGAGACACCTGGCCAAACCAGGGCTGACCGGGTGGGCACAGGTCAATGACATGGACCCAAGAGCGCAGGATGGGCCGGTGAGAAGACTTGAGTATGATCTTTACTATATATTCGAGTATTCCCTGCTTCTTGATGCCGTGATCGTTGTCAAGACGATTCAGAATATCTTCCAGGCGAGAGGACAATAGATCGGAAAGGGAAAAGTCCCTTTTTCCATGTCATCGTTTCGCCAATTCCCGTATGAGAAAGAACAGCTGGCCGAGATGCTTCCACGGGATGGATCGCCTCTTATCGATTTTTCGAATGGAAATAGCAGTTTCGGCGACTCTAGCGCCAAGTCTCTGTGCCTCAAGAGTAAGGATTCCGCAGGGACAGAATGCCCGCAACTGCAGGCGGAGGGCTAACTCTTGTCTGATGGCCCGGAAGCCGGTTCCCGAGTCGCAAACCCCCGTCCTCAACGCCGAGATCCAACTCAGAAATCGCTCGGAGAGTCGGATTTCCCCCTTCTCTCTTTTTCCCATGACGAGATCGGCCTCACCGCGTTCAACGGGCGCAACGAGCCGGGGGATGTCAAGCGGTTCATGCTCACCGTCGGCGTCGATGGTGACGATGACGTCGCTCTTCGCTTCTCTGAAACCTCTCTTGATGGCTTTCAGGTATCCGAGGTTCCGGGGGATTCTGACCACCCGGGCACCCGCTTCTTCGGCCACCTCGGCTGTTCTGTCGGTTGAACCATCATCGACAACAAGGACCTGATAGCCTTGCGTTTTGATGGAATGAATAACGCGAGCGATCCGTTTCTCTTCATTGTATGCGGGTATCACGACGGATAAGGAATTCATGGGTTGAGGACCGTGTCAACGATCTCTCGAAGCTGTCTGTCCGACTGAGCGGCGACGCGTCTCTCGACGACACGACCTGAATTGAAGAGAATAAAGACTGGAACACCTTTGATTTCATACTCAGCCGCTGTCCTTGGGTTTTGATCGACATTGAGTTTTCCGATCTTGATTCTTTTGTCATACTTTTTCTCAATCCTATCGAGAAGGGGGTCCATGGCCTTGCATGGCAGGCACCACGAGGCCCAGAATTCGACCAGAACAGGCTCTCTCGAATCCAGGACTTCTGTGCGGAAATTCGTGTCCGTGAGCCTCATTCATTCGCCCTCAGGAAGCCGCCTTCAATTTTTCCTGTTGAATCGTGTACGTCTCAAGGACGTCCATGTCCTTTTTTATCCCGGACCACCGTGTCTTGGGGAGAATGACGTGGGCCTTTTCCTCGATCCGCGCTTTGATCTCGGGTTGAATCAGAAGTCTGAAGGTCTCGTAGATCTCATCTTCAAGCAATACCGTCGGCCTGAAACCAAGTTGTTCTGGAAGTTTCTCGTACCGTGCTTCATAGGGGTGCTCATCCGCCTCGACTCGGGGATTCTCCAGCCGCTGTATTCTCACGGGTAGGTTGAACTCCTGTATCCCGATTTTGGCCACGGCCTCTGCGAGCTTCCCGACGGTGTAGACTCCGGAGATCTGATTCACCACATCATACTGTCCTGGTTCGGGTGGCGAGCAGATAATCCGGGTCATGCATTGCATCGCATCGCGAAGGGCAATGTACCCTCGGGTCTGACCGCCCGAACCGTATATGGTGAGGGGAATTCCTGCAACAGCCTGGGCCACGAATCGATTGATCACTGTTCCGAACCATTCATCGATATCAAAACGGGTTCTCAACCGGGGATCCATGGCGAGTTGCTCGGTATGGACACCGTAGATCACCCCCTGCATGATGTCGTAGGAGCGGAGCCACCAGTATTTGCAGGCCTCATAGATATTGAAGGTGTCCTGGACCTTGCTCACATGGTAAAAACTCACGGGGTCTCTGGGTGTGATTTCTCCTCCAAGAGACCATTCACGGTTGTCCCACTGGAGGACGGCATCGGCCGGAAAAATCCCTTCAAAAAGGGGGCGACCGGTCAGGGGACTCCCGTATTCGCCCATGGTTCCGAGCTTGATCAGGGATGATTCCGGAATCAGATCTCGCATGACAAAAAGAAGGCCCAGGGTGCCAATGACATTGTTATGCTGAACACGGATCGCATGCTCCGCATCAACCATGCTGTATGGTGCACTGGGACATTCTGCGTAATGAACAACGGCCTCCGGTTTAACCTCGTCGATAAACTCGGTGAGGCTGGGGCGATCGAGGATGTCAATCTCTCTGAAATTGATGTCAATTCCCAGCACCTCACGGGCCGCTCGGAGTCTCTCCG
>Ga0180437_10011444_pt1 | contig 10646 bp, 18 predicted proteins | sample SS_ome_4_FD_132410 | JGI IMG/M metagenome (GOLD analysis project Ga0180437, IMG submission 132410) | Hypersaline lake sediment archaeal communities from the Salton Sea, California, USA - SS_3_D_1 metaG | ecosystem: Environmental > Aquatic > Non-marine Saline and Alkaline > Hypersaline >... | reverse complement strand
AGAGAGGGCTTGGTGATAAGTGACAAAACGGATAAAACCGTAGTAGTGGCTGTGGAAACCAGGAAAGTCCATCCACTCTATAAGAAAGCCATTAGGGTTACCAAAAAATATAAGGCTCATGATGAAAACAATGCCTGCACCATTGGAGACAAGGTGAAGATTGTGGAGACTCGACCTATATCCAAGGAGAAGAGGTGGCGCATAATAGAGATAATATCTAAGAGGGAGGTGGCTCAAAGTAGGCCGAAGCGAAAGGGATGATTCAGACTTATACCAGACTCAAGATAGCTGATAATACCGGGGCTAAGCAGATTATGTGCATTAATGTCCCCATTGGGACAAGAAAATATGCCCGTATAGGCGATATCATTGTAGCCACTGTGAAGCGGGCCATGCCCCATGGAATGGTGAAAGAGGGTGAAATAGTGCGGGCCGTAGTTGTGCGTGTAGCTAATCCCTATCGCCGCCCTGATGGTTCCTATATCAGATTTGACGAAAATGCCGCAGTTATTCTTGGTGACAGAAATAATCCTAAAGGCAGTCGCATTTTTGGTCCTGTGGCCCGAGAACTTAGAGATAAAAACTTCGCCAAGATAATATCCTTAGCCCCAGAGGTTCTTTGAAATGAAAATCAGGAAAAATGATTCCGTCATTATAATTGCTGGGAAGGACAGAGGAAAGAAGGGAAAGGTGCGTCGTACCTTCCCCAAGGAAGACAGGGTGATAGTAGAAGGACTCAATATGATTAAACGCCATTCTCGAGCTCGCAGGGCTGCTCGACAAGCTGGCATAATTGAGCTTGAAGCGCCAATCCATGTATCCAACGTAATGTTGTTGTGTGATAAATGTGCCAAGCCTACGCGCGTCAGTTTTGACTTTCTGGCCGATGGCAAAAAGGTGCGGATTTGTAATTCATGTGGAGAAGTCATTGACTAGAGACTTGATAATGAAATCTCGCTTAGAAGAAAGATATTTAACCGAAGTGACTCCCCAGCTTAAAGCTAGGCTTGGCTACAATAACATAATGCAAATGCCTAAGTTGGAAAAAATTGTGCTTAGCATCGGTTTGGGAGAAGCGACACAGGATTCCAAAGCTCTTGAAGCTGCGGAGAAAGACCTAGCTACAGTTTCGGGACAACGTCCAGTGACCACACGGGCAAAAAAGTCCATCGCCTCTTTTAAGCTGCGGGCTGGTATGCCGATTGGGATGATGGTGACGTTGCGAGGTAAACGGATGTATGATTTCTTTGACAAACTAGTTAATGTTGTTCTACCAAGGTTTCGAGATTTCCGCGGAGTATCGCGGGATTCTTTCGATGGCCAAGGAAATTATAACCTAGGCATAAAGGAACAGATAGTTTTCCCTGAGATTGATTACGATGAGGTAGTTAAAATTCGCGGCCTTGAGGTAAGCATTGTTACCACGGCCAAGAACGATGATGTAGCCAGGGACTTACTAGAACTAATGGGCATGCCTTTCAGGAGAACTTAATATGGCGAAGCTATCTAAGATTGTTAAGTCAAAACAGACACCAAAGTATAAGGTGCAGCAACGCAATCGTTGTCAATTATGCGGCAGGCCGCGCGCTTATATGCGTAGATTTGGCTTGTGTCGTATTTGTTTTCGGGAACTTGCTGTAACTGGCGTAATCCCTGGAATAAGAAAGTCGAGCTGGTGAGAGAGAAATGACGATTACTGACCCGATTGCTGATATGTTGACTCGAATACGCAATGCTATTATGGCAAGTCATGATGATGTGCTTGTCCCTTCCTCTAAAATGAAGCTTTCTGTCATCAAAATACTTAAGGAGGAGGGTTTCATTGACAGCTATGAAGTGCTCAAAGGGAAACCACAGCCAATGATAAAAATCCATCTCAAGTACACAGATGAACAACCTGCAATCTTAGGTTTAGAAAGAGTGAGTAAGCCAGGTCTAAGGGTTTATGTTGGAAGGCGCGAAATCCCCCGCGTCTACGGGGGATTGGGTATTGCCATTTTGTCTACACCCAAAGGCATTATGACTGGCCAAGGGGCATGGCGGCAGCATCTTGGCGGTGAAATTCTGTGCTATGTATGGTAAATTAACTTAGGAGCTATGGATTATGTCTCGTATTGGCTTGCTTCCTATCGCTATACCTCAAGGTACTGAGGTAAAGATCGATAGAAGCGAAGTTGTGGTAAGAGGAAGCAAAGGAGAACTGCGTCGTCGGTTTCACCCCGATATTTCTATCGCTTTGAAGGACGGGCACTTGGTTGTAACTCGCCCTAGTGATAGTAAGATTCATCGCTCCTTACATGGGCTCACTCGTAGCCTTTTGGCAAATATGGTTACAGGGGTGAGTGAAGGTTTTGAAAAAGTCTTGGAAATAAATGGCGTAGGCTACAGAGCGCAGAAAACTGGCGACAAGTTGTTGCTCCAGGTAGGATACACCAATCCAGTGGAATTCACTCCCCCTCCTGGTATTAGCATCACCGTTGAAGGGACAAATCGCATCCGTGTCACTGGTATTGATAAAGAAGCTGTTGGGGAGGCAGCTGCTAGAATTCGGACCGCACGCCCCGCCGATCCCTATAAAGGAAAAGGCATTAAATATTTTGAGGAAAAGCTACATCTTAAACCTGGCAAATCGGGCAAAATAAGCAAGAGATAGTTGCTATATAATGAACGGGAGAGATTCAAAGGCAATCAGAAAAATACGACACAGACGGGTGAGGCAAAAGATAACGGGAATAATATCACGACCTCGATTATGTGTCTTCCGAAGCCTGAATCACGTCTATGCCCAGCTTATTGATGATTCTATAGGCCAGACTTTAGTCTCAATGAGCACTCTTGACTCTCAGGTGAGAAGCAAGACCGATGGCATGGTAAAAACCAAGAAAGCTGAAATAGTAGGAACTTTGCTTGCAGAGAAAGCACTAAATAAAGGAATCAAACAGGTAGTTTTTGATCGTGGTGGCTATAAATATCATGGTAGAGTTAAGGCTCTAGCTGAGGCTGCCAAAAAAACTGGATTGGAGTTTTGAGAGTTAGCTTATGAAAGCGGTCACCAAGGCAAGATGGAATAGGGCAAAAATTGATGCCTCAGAACTAAGTCTCGAAGAGAAACTATTAGGCATCGACCGTGTAACTAAAGTAGTCAAAGGTGGTAAACACCTTCGTTTCAGAGCTTTAGTGGTGGTTGGCGATGGCCAAGGGCATGTGGGATTTGGTCTAGCTAAAGCGTCGGGGGTCCCCGAAGCAGTTCGCAAGGCAAATGCTATAGCGAGGAAAGAGCTGATTGAGGTGCCTGTCAGGGACGGTACCATTCCTCATGAAATTCTAGCCAAGTTTGGAGCATCCAAGGTCTTACTAAAGCCAGCGGCACCTGGCACAGGTTTAATTGTCAGCAGTACTACTCGAGCAGTACTTGAATTGGCAGGCATAAAAGACGTCCTTGGCAAATCACTGGGCGGAACAAGCAAGATCAACGTAGTTAAGGCAACGATTCTTGCCTTGGCTAACTTGAGGAAAACTGCAGAATCCGAAGTCCTGAGCTCTGCGAAGGATCTTGAAACTGATGTTGAAACTCAGGAAGAAAAGACAGATGAAACAGAATGAATTAGGGTCTCCTGCGGGTGCTAAGCATGATAAGAGACGCATAGGTCGAGGTGATGGCAGTGGGCACGGCACCTATTCGGGGCGGGGTTGCAAAGGGCAAAAGTCTCGCTCAGGCGGGGGCGTGCGCCTTGGCTTTGAAGGCGGGCAGTTGCCCCTGATAAAACGGCTACCCCGAAAAAGGGGGTTCACCAACATTTTTAAAACTGAATATAATATTGTCAATGTGGGTAAGCTAGCTATTTTCCCCCCAGGAACAGAGGTAACCCCTAATGAATTGCTCCAGGCAGGGCTGATTAAGTCCCCAGGTCAGCCGACTAAAATTCTCGGCGATGGCGATATCCAGCACCCATTACTAGTTAAGGCTAACAAATTTTCTTCATCGGCAGAGAAAAAGATTGTTGCTGCTGGAGGAAAAGCAGAGCGCGCTTAGAATGCAGCACAGAAGAAACCAACCACGCCTCGTCCAGGCAATGATGGACATATTTACATTGCCCGATTTGAGGCGAAAAATTCTTTTTACCCTCGGTATCTTGGTAGTTTTTCGATTTATGGCCCACGTTCCCTTGCCCGGCGTGGATCCCGAGGCCATGCAGGAATTCTTCGGGCAAAATCTCCTCTTCGGCATGCTTGATCTCTTTAGCGGTGGCGCCATGAAGAATTTCAGCATGGCTGCTATGGGTGTTTATCCCTACATCACTGCTTCCATAATTATGCAATTGCTGGTCCCTGTTATCCCCAGGCTTCAGGCTCTATCCCAAGAAGGGGAGCTTGGTCAACACAAGATCAATCGAATTACCCACTTGCTAACCATACCCTTAGCTGCCCTCCAAGGCTATGCCCTGCTGGCCCTACTACGTAGCCAGAGCCCTCCTGTTATTGGCTATCTTGAGCCATTGACAACGGCCAGCATAATAACGACAATGACTGCTGGCACGATATTCCTTGTGTGGTTAGGCGAATTGATTACCGAGCGTGGCATAGGAAATGGGATATCGATAATAATCTTTGGTGGCATTGTAGCCAGCTTACCGGAAATGGTGGGGCGTGGCTTTATAGCCGCAAGAGACCCTGCGGGTTTGATCGCCTTCATTATACTTGGCTTAGCCACCTTGGTACTTATTGTCGCATTTATTGAAGCTCATCGCCGTATCCCCGTACAGTATGCTAAGAGTACTTTTCGCGGCGGCCGCATGTATCGTCAATCAGGCTCAACCTACATTCCTTTGCGAGTGAATACTGCGGGAATGATACCCCTTATTTTCGCTATTGCCTTAATGCAACTCCCTGGTACGATATCTACATATTTTATGAACCCGACTGGTCAAGATCCAAATTTTTGGAATACAATCTATAATGTGTTTCAGCCTGATACTGCACTACCCTTGGGTTTAATCTATCAAGGTTTGTATTTTGCCTTAGTAATTGGTTTCACCTTCTTCTACACCATGATCATATTTGAGCAAATGAACCTGCCTCAAACCTTGCAACAGCAAAGCGGCTTCATCCCTGGAGTTCGGCCTGGTAAGGCAACGGCTGAGTATTTGAATAAAGTCATAAGGCGTCTTACCTTCGGTGGCGCCCTCTTTCTGGCTATAGTGGCAATCATGCCCTTCATTGCCCGAGAAATTACAGGTGTCACAGCACTGGTAATTCAGAGCACCGCCTTACTTATAGCTGTTGGTGTAGCCCTAGATACTATGAAGCAATTAGAGGCTCAGTTAACCATGCGCCGCTACGAGGGTTTCCTAAAGTAATGTATATCACCATGCTAGGTGCTCCGGGAGCAGGGAAGGGGACTCAGGCAGACATCCTCTCCCAAAAGATGAATCTACCTCATATCGCATCTGGTGATTTGTTTCGCCGAGCCCTGGAGGAAAAGACCGAGGTCGGTCTTTTAGCCAAAAGTTATATGGATAAGGGGGAACTCGTTCCTGATGAAATAACCATAAGAATGATTCTGGAGAGAATTAATCAGCCTGACTGTGCCTCTGGCTGTCTTCTCGACGGCTTCCCCCGAACTTCGGATCAAGCTAAAGCTCTAGATAAAGCCCTTACGGAGCAAGGAAAAAGCATAGACAAAGCAATATACATTGAAGTTCACGACGAAGAGCTAGTGAAGCGCCTCAGCGGAAGATGGCTTTGCCGTACTTGTCAGACACCCTACCACACGATAAGTTCACCGCCCAAAACACCAGGGAAATGCGACAAATGCGGTGGTGAATTGTATCAACGTTCTGACGACAAGGAGGAAACGGTGAAGGAGCGACTGAGTGTTTTCTTTGCTCAAACTGTTCCCATCCTTGACTATTATAAGAAACAGAACAAACTAATTAGGGTCAATGGTGATGTAGGAATACAAGAAGTAGCTAGAGAAATAATCTCCGTACTCCAAGCAGGGGCAAAATAAATGATAATCATAAAGTCCACTGAGGAAATAGTCATTATGCGAAAGTGTGGCAAAATCCTCGCCGCTATTTTAGATAAACTAAGGATGGAAATAAGACCTGGGATTAAAACTAGCCACTTAGATGTAATCATGGCCGAAGAATCAGAGAGAAAGGGGGTTATACCTTCTTTTAAGGGCTACCATGGCTTCCCTGCGAATTTATGCGTTTCTGTGAATGATGAGATAGTTCATGGCATTCCTGGTGAACGAATATTACAGGAAGGAGATATCGTTTCCTTAGATGTGGGAGCAAAACTTAATGGCCTTCATACCGATGCCACCATAACTATTAGTGTGGGACAGATAAGCAAGGAAGCCGAAGAACTTATCTCTGTGGCAGAAGGTAGTCTAAAGTCAGGCATCGCTCAAGCTATAAGTGGGGCATGGGTAGGGGATATCTCATCCGCTATTCAACATTACGTTGAATCAAAAGGATTTTCCGTGGTTAGAGAATACACAGGGCATGGAGTAGGTCGTGAACTCCACGAAGAGCCACAAATACCCAATTTCTTGGTTGGTAAAGGTCCCTTGCTTCGTAAAGGCATGACTTTGGCTATTGAGCCTATGGTTAATGCTGGGGACTGGCACACCAAATTGGCGCCTAATCAGTGGACCGTGCTTACAGCCGATGGAAGCCTTTCAGCACATTTTGAACATACCATCGCTATAACTAACAATGAAGCTGAGATACTTGTTTAAGCATTATATAAGAATGGCTAAAAAAGAGAGGATAGAAGTTGAAGGCAAAGTGATTACATGTTTACCTAATACTATGTTTCGTGTTGAATTAGCCAATGGACATCAAGTATTAGCTCACATTTCAGGCAAGATGAGAAAGCACTATATCAAGATTTTGCCTGGGGATAGAGTTTTGGTGGAGCTTTCCCCTTATGATTTGAGCCGAGGGAGGGTTACCTATCGGCTTAAATAGTTTGACAGGTTAACTAAGAAGGTTTATTATAACGAGGTTCATTTGTATAGTGATTGGAAATGAAAGTAAGAGCTTCGGTTAAACCGATATGTAGAAAATGCAAGGTTATCAGACGAGGGGGTGTGGTTAGAGTTATTTGTGAGAATCCAAAGCACAAACAGAGGCAGGGGTGATTACGCTGTTGGAAAGAAAGGCTTTTTGTCATAAGCTAAAATTGGGTAAGTCAAGCATGCTTAAAGGAGGTTACCCATTTAAGAACGAAGTTTTTAAATGGGTGTGTTAGTGGCACGCATTGCTGGTGTAGACCTTCCTAAAGAAAAGCCAATTTGTGTTGCCTTGCAGCGCATTTACGGCCTCGGTGCCACATCAAGTCAACGCATTTTGGCTGACACTGGAATCGATCCTGGGATTAGAGTTAAAGAACTTAGTGAGGGACAGGTTGGTCAGCTTCGGGATGTTATTGACAAACAGTATAAAGTTGAGGGTGATCTCAGGAGGGAAGTTCAATCTAACATAAAGCGCCTGATTGAAATTAGTTGCTATCGAGGCACAAGGCACCGAATGAGATTACCGGTGCACGGACAGAGAACACGCACAAATGCCCGAACTAAGAGAGGGCCAAAGAAAACGGTAGCAGGTAGGGGTCAAAGGCGTGGCCTAGCTAAGAAGTAAGGAGGTCGTTCTTAACAAATGCCAAAGAGAAAGAGAGCCCATAAAGCCCATAAGAAGATTAGCGAAGGAAGGGCTTACATCCAATCCACTTTCAATAACACGACCGTCACCATTACTGATATGCAAGGTAATGTTGTCGCTTGGGGAAGCTCTGGTACTGCCGGATTCAAAGGCTCTAGGAAAGGTACTCCTTACGCTGCCCAACTAGCCGCCAGAGACGCAGCACACCGAGCAGCTGGTGATGGCTTGCGCCAAGTTGAAGTGCATATTAAAGGTCCAGGCAGTGGACGTGAGGCAGCTATTCGCGCCTTACAAGCTTCCGGTATTACGGTCACAGCCATCAGAGACGTGACCCCTATCCCCCACAATGGCTGCCGTCCGCGAGGGAGAAGAAGGGTATAAAATGGCGCGCTACACAGGCCCTGTTTGTCGATTATGCCGTCGCTTCGATGACAAGCTCATGCTCAAAGGCGAGAAGTGCTCCACACCTAAATGTCCTTTAGAGAAAAGAAGTGTGTCTCCTGGAGGACGTCCTTTCACTAGAGGGCGCAGCAGGATTTCCGACCGCGCGCTTCAATTGCGAGAAAAGCAAAAGGTTCGCTTTAGCTATGGTATGCTGGAGCGGCAATTTCGCAGGTTTTTTGTCGAGGCGAAAAAAAGCCCTAGTGCCACTGGAGAAAACCTTCTCATACTGCTGGAAAGGAGATTAGATAATGTGGTTTATCGCTTGGGTTTTGCTGATTCACGTGCCCAAGCCAGACAAATAGTTCGACATGGTCATATCTTTGTTAATGGGCGTAAAACCGATATACCTTCCTTTCTGGTGAAATCGGGGGATGTTGTTAAGTGGCGAGAGGCTAGCACTAAAACCGAATATCATAAAAGGATAGTTGAGGAAATTGAGGAAAAATTTATCCCTAACTGGTTAAGCTTAGACAAAGAAAGCATGACAGGAAGGGTGTTGACTTTGCCTGCAAAGGATGATCTTGAATCCAGGTTTAATGAGAAAGTCATTGTTGAATATTACTCGAGGTGAACTATGCCAGGTTTGTCTATCCCTGCTGTAACTTGTGTTGAGAGCATCGGCAATTATGGCCGTTTTCTTGCTGAACCTCTAGAACCAGGTTTGGGTACCACCTTAGGTAACGCTTTGCGGCGCATACTTCTCAGCTCTCTGCCTGGTGCTGCGGTAACATGGGTCAGGATCGAAGGAATCCAGCATGAATTTTCTCCTATTCCTTATGTTAAAGAGGATGCAATTGAGTTCTTACTGAATATAAAGCAGTTGAGACTCTGCCCTCTTTCACATCAGCCAGGACAGCTGATCTTGGAAGTAGAGGGAGAAGGTAAGGTCTGCGCAGGTGATATTAAATCCTCAACTGACTTTCGCATTGCTAACCCCGAGCTCTATTTAGCTGCTTTAGACTCTCCCCAAGCTAAGCTTTGCGTTGAACTTAATGTGGAGCTAGGGAAAGGTTATGCGCCAGCTAAATCGGTTGACGGTTTGCCCCTAGGAGCACTGCCAATAGACGCTATCTTCACCCCAGTGCGGAAAGTCAATTTTTCTGTAGAACCTATCAGGCCCGGCCAAGAGGAGAGTCAAGAAAGGCTTATCCTAGAAATTTGGACTGATGCTACCATTTCTCCCTGGGAGGCACTTAGTCAAAGTGCTATCATCTTAATCAGTCAGTTCTCTTCCTTCAGAGACCTCGAAGTCCCCATGGCAAAAGAGGTGGCTAGAGCCTTACCCATTTTGCCTGAGCAATATGATACCCCTCTGGAAGAACTACATTTGTCAACTCGCTCCTATAATAGTTTGAGGAGAGCAGGTATTTTCACTCTGGGACAATTGTTAGAGAAGGGAAGAGAGGGTTTGCCACCGTTACCTGGTTTGGGGGCAAAGTCTCGAGCCGAAGTGGAAGAGCTAATGGCAAAATTAGGCTCTCCGGTTCTTAATAAGAAGGGGGAATGAGACACAAGTTAGCAGGACGGAAATTAAGTAGGCCAACAGAGCATCGTTGGGCGTTATACCGAAATCAAGTTACCGCCCTTTTGACTCATGAAAAAATCACCACCACTGAAGCTAAAGCTAAAGAGGTTCGCAGTTTAGCAGAAAAGATGATCACGTTGGGTAAGGATGGCAGCCTTGCCTCAAGGCGGCGAGCCTTGGCTTTCATTACTGATAAGAAAGTGGTTGACAAGTTATTTACTGAGATTGCTCCTAATTATGCCGACCGTAATGGGGGTTATACAAGGTTGGTAAAGCTAGGGCCCCGCCCTGGTGATAACGCGCCTATGGTTCAAATTGAATTGGTTAAGTAAGTTTATTTTGCTTATAGAATATGACGGCACACAATATCATGGCTTTCAATGGCAAGTTGGCTTGCCTACTATTCAGAATGAGCTTGAGGAAGCTATAAGGCTATTTTGTGGGCAAAGCAGCCGGGTTATGTCAGCTAGCAGAACGGATGCTGGTGTACATGCCGAAGGACAAGTAGTGAGCTTTTGGGCGAAATCTAGATTAGATACAATGACTCTAGTTAAAGCATTAAACTATTATTTACCCAGAGATATCGCAGTCAAAGAAGCCTACAGGGCTAGCGATGATTTTAACGTCCGACGCGATGCCCTGAGTCGGGAGTATCATTATTATATTTTAAATAGCAATACCCGATCGCCATTTAGTCAAAGGTTTGCTTTATTTATACCTAAAATGCTAGATATAGAGGCCATGAATGAAGCATGCCAGCTTATCCACGGTGAGCATGATTTTGCCTCCTTTGCCAGTTCTTTAGATGACAGCAGGAGCACGCTGCGTAATGTTTATGAAGCGGGAATTGCGAAAAAAGGAAATTTTACTGTTTTTCGTATTGTGGCCGATTCCTTTTTGCCCCACCAAGTACGAAGTACCGTAGGTCTTTTGATTAGGCTGGGGCTAGGTAAGATAGGCATCGAAGATTTTCGAGATATAATGGAGGCAAGGAGTTTAGGTTT
>Ga0180437_10011443_pt1 | contig 10647 bp, 11 predicted proteins | sample SS_ome_4_FD_132410 | JGI IMG/M metagenome (GOLD analysis project Ga0180437, IMG submission 132410) | Hypersaline lake sediment archaeal communities from the Salton Sea, California, USA - SS_3_D_1 metaG | ecosystem: Environmental > Aquatic > Non-marine Saline and Alkaline > Hypersaline >... | reverse complement strand
CCCTGGTAGTGGACCCATGGCAAGAGAAGATGGATCCCAAAAGCGATGTAGAAGCGCAATTTAGCCTCCCTTACACTGTGGCTGCCGCCATCGTCAAAGGCAGGGTATCATTCGAGGAGTTCTTACCAGAATCCCTGTCGGATCCGATGATACGAGAGGTGATGGCGAGGGTTGGGGTTGTTCACGATCCAGAGCTCGATCCGGCATTCCCCAGAAGCTGGCCCGCACGGATAACAATAAGAACAAGGGGCGGCAAACATCTTGAGAATAAGGTTGATTTTCCCAGAGGTGATGTCAATAATCCGTTAAGCTCGGATGAACTGCTCATACGTTTTCAGGAACATTCAAAGGAGGTGTTTGATCGGGCTCTGCAAGAAAGGATTGTGGAGTCGATTCAACGTATTCACACGTTGAAGGATATGAAGAGATTCACAGGTCTTTTGCGGATCAAAGGGGGCGAATGAATTCGCATGGTCTATGAGACAAGGCATTCTCAGGCCTTCTCCGAGAAGACGCTCATGCGCGGGAATGAGGCCGTGGGAGAAGGGGCAATTAGGGCCGGGTGCCGATATTTCTTCGGATACCCGATAACACCCCAGAACGAGCTGTTCGAGTACATGGCCAGGAGATTACCCGAGGTTGGGGGAACCTTCTTGCAAAGTGAAAGCGAGCTCGCGGGCATTAACATGATCTTCGGGGCAGCAGCAGGGGGAGGACGGTGCATGACCTCCTCATCGGGCCCGGGATTCACCCTGATGGGAGAGGGGCTAACAACCTTGGCAGCGGCAGAGCTTCCGGCCGTGGTAATCTGCGTCACGCGAGCTGGTCCTGGTCTGGGGAGAATCGCCTCAGCGCAGTCGGATTACCGGCTCGCCACTCGCGGTGGAGGCCACGGTGATTACCAGTGCCTCGTCTTGGGCCCAAACAGAGCCCAGGAGCTCTGCGAACTCACCTATAAGGCCTTTGAGCTGGCAGATACTTACCGGAACCCGGTGATTATCCTCTCCGATGCTATCCTCGGCCAGATGATGGAACCAGTGGACCTGAAGCATCTTCCGTGGACCGAGGCCCCTCAAAAGGAATGGGCAGTTCGCGGCAAGGGCGACAGCCCAAGAAAGGTCATCAAGGCAGCTCCCCATACGGATGACGAGCTCGTCGCATTGAACAGGGGCCTCAAGGAAAAATACGAGCGATGCACCGAAAGGGAGCAGCGTTACGAGGTGCTATGGACCGATGATGCCTCGGTGGTTCTCGTCGCCTTTGGCAGCACCTCCCGGATAGCCCTCGATGCCTTGACACGAGCTCGGAGTGAGGGAATCTCGGCAGGAATGCTGAGGCCAATCTCCCTTTGGCCTTTTCCGGAAGCCCCCTTCCAGGAAGTCCTTTCGAGGACAAAACGATTCCTGGTCGTGGAGGCCAACAACGGACAGATGGTGGAGGACGTGCGGCTCGCGGTATGTGGCAACGCCGAGGTGATCCACTACGGTGTAGGAGGTGGACATATCCTCAGCCCGGATGAGATCTACGGCGAGATCGTACGGGTGCACGAGATGAAATAAGAAACGGAGATCCGACAATTGGCAAAGGGAGACACAAAATCCACCGTCTAATTTATACGTATCGAGACTGAAATCAGCAAGTTATGGAGTATTCCCGATCACCAGCAAGGTATTAGATGCAAGGCGCCGAGGAGCGACGACTGAGGCGTATGGAGCAATACGCCGCACGGAAGAGCGATCGAAGGCAACGCCGTAGATGATGCCTTGATGGTGGATCAAGGGAGAATCAAATATGGGCCATTCCCATCCGATGAAGAAGATCTTTGAAAAACCCGCCTCCATGACGGACGTTCCCTTTCCGTACTGCCCTGGCTGCTCCCATGGGACCATCCACCGACTTGTCGCGGAGGTGATGGACGAGCTCACTATTGTCAAGAGGGCAGTGGGCATCACGTCCGCGGGGTGTTCGGTGCGCAACTGGCGTCAGTTTGACTGCGATATGGTCATGGCCCTTCACGGTCGGGGGCCGGCAGTGGCCACCGGGCTCAAGAGAGTCCGTCCTGAGGCAATCGTATTCACCTACCAGGGAGATGGGGATCTGGCGGCCATCGGAACCGGGGAGATTATCCATGCGGCATCCCGTTGTGAATGTATCACCGTCATCTATGTGAACAACGGTGTCTTCGGGGCTACGGGAGGCCAGCAGGCACCCACGACACTGATAGGCCAGAAGACGACGAGCTATCCTGGCGGTCGAGACCCGAGCTTTAGCGGTTACCCCCTGAGAATGGCTGAAATCCTTTGCTTCGTTTCCCCGAGATCCTATATCGCCCGGACATCCGTTCATGATGTAAAGCACACCATGGCCACGAAAAAGGCGATCCGCGAGGCATTTCAGACTCAGATCGACGGTCGAGGATTCGGGCTCGTTGAGGTCTTGGCCACATGCCCAACCCAATGGAAGTTGGATCCGGTCAAATCCATGGAGAGGATCGTTGAGGAGGTTATTCCCTCTTACCCCTTGGGAACCTTTTCCTCACCCAAAAAGGAGGCCTGAGATCGGTGTTGGAAGAGATACTCATCGCTGGCTCCGGAGGACAGGGGATCATGCTTATGGGACAGCTCCTCGCCTATGGGGGACTCTATGAGGGTTTAGAGGTCACCTTCTTTCCCTCTTACGGGCCCGAGATGCGCGGAGGAACGGCCAACTGCACCGTGGTGATCTCCGACCAGAGGATCGGCTCACCAGTTAGGAACACATTTACTGCCCTGATGGCCATGAACAAGGCTTCCCTGACGCGGTTTGAGGGGCGCGTGAAATCCGGAGGCATCGTGGCCTACAACGAGACCCTCATTGAACTGTCTCTGGAGAGAGAGGATGTTAGGCTGCTTGCGGTCCCGGCCAATCGCATTGCGGCAGAGCTCGGAAGCCCTCAGGTGGCAAACATGGTGGCCGTCGGTGCCCTGGCAGGTGCCCTCGGCACTGTCTCCCCCGGCTCCCTCTCCAAAGGATTGGACAGGGTTATCCCAGGGCATCGCCGTCATCTCATCCCTATCAATGAGGAGGCCATAAAGAAGGGTGTGGAGACCATCCAAGGGAAAGGAAAGTGAGGGTGAGCAAATCCAAGGGCAAGATCGTCATCAATGGCGAGCGGTGCAAGGGATGCGGGCTCTGCATCTGGGCCTGTCCGAAGGGCCACATTATGCTGACAGAACAAGAGGATCACAGGGGAATTCGCATCGCCTGCTTTGATGAAGCCCATGCCTGTACAGGCTGCGCTTTCTGCGCTATCATCTGCCCCGATGTGGCAATAGAGGTGTATAGAGATAGTCAAACGAGGTGATGGGGTAGCGTTTCCACGGTCCCTTGCTTGCCACGATCCTTATTTCAGTTCATTTATGACCTCGATCAATCGCGCCAGCAGGTGCTCATGCAACTGCTTTCCCTTTTCAGCGGTTGACAGGGTTGGCCTTCCACGGGCGCCCCCTGATTCCCCGGCTTTTTGCTCAAGCTCTTTAGCCGTGCTGGGGACATAGCAGAGAGTATCTTCAGGTACTCTCGGGTCAACGTGGTACAGCTTTCTCTCGGGTGAAACGAAGTCCTTGGCTTTTTCCATCTGGACGAACTGCGGCATAATATGCAACATGTGAGACGTCTCTATTTCGTCTGCGTGGCCAACCTCGCCAAAGCCCATGCTATCAGCGATCTCCTTGGACAGATACGCCGGATCATACAGGGACACCTTGACGCCAAGTTCCCGTTGGGCTTTCTCCGCGGAGATCTGAATCCAGGGGAGATTTGCTATCCTATGGCCGTTGATGATGACAAATCGCTTGAAGCCATGGGCGGCCAGGGAACCGAGGATATCAAACAGCACTTCAATGAGAACTTGTGGCCTTATGGAAATGGTGCCCGGCAAGGCCAGGTGATGGGGGCTCCATCCAAACCACAGGGGAGGCGTCACGATGGCATTTGTTCTCCCCGCCGCCTCTTCGGCCAATCTGATGGCCACCATGCTGTCAGTTCCCACTGGGAGGTGAAAACCATGCTGTTCAACACTTCCCACCGGTATCAAGGCGAGGTCCCCTCCCCTATCGCGGAACTGCTGAATCTCCTGCCATCTCATTTCTTGGAGCCACACTTTCAATTCGGATTTCCTCCTCCGAACCATTTCATCCCATCACTATCGCCAACAGCTCTCATGTCCAAGGCGCTACGTCGTGGAATCTTTCTCTCCTTGTTCTCCATTCCCGTCCAGTTTGTTCTCCCGAATCGTCGAACAACAATGGAGAAATGTCAAGACATTTTTGGATTTTAAAAATCCCTTGACAGCAACCTTTCACAATGTTAGTATCGCGCAAATCATTGACGCTAATATTTCCCTACAGGGGAGAGGGGGTGAGAAGGAAAATCATCAAAAATTTTTAACACGCTTTTAGTAATCTGAAAGGAGGCGCCTAAAATGAGAAACAAATGGTTAATGATATGGCTCGTACCCCTGGCACTAGCAGTGGTGATGGCTTGCCCTGCCATGGCTGCGGAGCCGAAGGAAATCAAAATTGGGTATATCCTCCCCCTTTCCGGGTCTCTCGCCCCTACCGGTAAAGCCTTGAGGGAAGGAGCTGAATTGGCCGCCGATATCATCAATGGCAAGTACCCGCAGCTCGCGATCTCCATCGCGCAGTGGGAGGGAATCCCGAATCTCGGGGGGGCAAAGATCAAACTGGTTTTTGCTGACCACAGGGGAGACCCAGGTTGGGGTGCTGATCAGGCAAAAAGGCTCATAGCCGATGAGAAAGTCATCGGCCTCGCGGGCTGCTATAACAGTTCGGTAACGAAGACGGCATCGGTAGAAGCTGAACGAGCTGGAATCCCTTTTATTAACGGGGATTCCACCTCTCCGGCATTGACCAAGAGGGGACTCAAGTGGTTTTGGAGGGTTACCCCCCACGAGACCTGGTTTACCGCCGATCTCTTTAACTTCCTGGATGGCCTGACTCAAGGGAAGGCACCCGGTGTAAAGGCTATCCCTAAGGAGCAGATCGACAAATTAGCGGTCGCCGTGGAGAACACGGAATGGGGCGCGGCCGCTTTGAAGGCAATTGAGGAGTTTGCTGCCAAGCACGGGTACAAGATTGTCGAGGCCTTTAAGTACCCCCACACCGCGGCAGACCTGAGCAGCGAGGCGAGGAGAATGATGGCCTCTGGGGCGAACAGCTATCTGTTCGCTTCCTATCTCGCGGATTCCATCCTCTTCATCAAGACGCTGAAGGAGCTGGGTGCCAGCCCGCGCCTCATCTGGGGGCAGGATGCCGGATTTGTAGAACCCGACTTCCCCAAGACGTTAGGGGCTGCTGTAAACGGCATTCTCACCCGTGATCTCTTCTCTGTCGAGTTGGGCAAGGTTAAACCGGTAGCAACACCACTAAATGAGTTGTACAGGCAGAAGGCAGGTTATGACTTCCACGGGAGCTCGGCACGCAACTTCGTTGGGGTCCAAGTCTGGGCTCATGCCCTCAACGAAGCCAAATCGACCAAGCCGGAGGCAATCCGAAAAGCACTGAATAAAATGCATCTCCCTGCAGACGAGCTCCTTATGCCCTGGAAGGGCGTCCGGTTTGGCGCACCGTTCCCGGGCGATACCCAGCAGAATGAGCTGGGCTCTGGGGTCATCAATCAGCTCCAGGGATTCCCTGACGGAAAGCTTCAAGTCGTCTATCCCTTTCAATTCGCTACCGCAGATCTCCTGTACCCATTTCCGGGCTGGAAGTAAGAGGGATTAGACCGCATCCAGCATGGTAAGGTGAGGAGCATAGCCAGCGGGTTTTTGGCTGTGCTCCTCACTCGTGTTTTCGCATGGGGTCAAGGCGAAGATGGAACTGGCAACACAATTAGTAACATATGGGATCCTCATAGGGTGCGTCTTTGCTTTCGTGTCCTTGGGCCTATCCCTTATTTTCGGGGTCATGAACATCGTCAACTTCGCCCATGGGGAGTTCCTGATGGTGGGAATGTATGTTGCCTTCCTCATGTCGTCTTATCTCCCCCTCGACCCCCTCGTTTCCTTGCCATTTGCAGCAGCTTTAGGATTTATACTTGGCATTACCAGTTACCGATTCCTCATAACCCATATTCTCCGTGGTCCCATGGTGGCCCAGCTCTTCGGGACATTTGGTTTAATGCTCTTCCTCCGGTATCTGGTGATGTTTGTCTTCGGCCCCGATGTCCGGACCCTTTCCCACGGAATTCTGGTGGGAAAAACATTTTCTCTGGGTTGGGTGAGCCTCGATGCGAGCAAGGTTATGGCGGCAGGGCTCTGCCTGCTCTTCTTCGTTTTCGTCTATTGGATGATAAACCGAACGAAACTGGGGAGGGCTTTGAGGGCTACCTCCCTTGATGCTGAGGCCGCCCGGTACATGGGGATAGATACTGAGAATATGAATGCCTTGGCCTGGGGAATCGGCGGGGCCACAGTTGGTGTAGCGGGCGGGCTCCTCGCCCATTTCTATTACGTAACGCCAACCGTAGGGATGCTCTTCGTCCTGATTGCCTTTGCCACCGTTGCTTTGGGGGGATTTGGAAGCATATCGGGTGCTTTCCTTGCCGGTATCATTATCGGCCTCATTCAGGTCTTGGGCGGACACTACTTAAGCGAACTGAAGTTTACCTTCATTTATATCGCTTACTTTTTGACGGTGGTTTTGAGACCTCGGGGTCTTTTCGGATGGTGACATGGGCCAGCTCTTGAGGGATATCTTCTCATTCGGCGACCGGCCTCTCTCTGAGCGAATCGTCCTCCTTGTTTTCATGGCGGTAGTCCTTACCTTTCCCTGGCTTGCCGAGTCGGCCTATGCCAGGGCAGTCATGATCAAGTTCCTCCTCATCGCCCTCTTCGGCCTGGGCTGGAACCTCATCGGTGGCTATGGGGGCCAAGTTGACCTCGGACAGGCCAAGAATGTGGGGTTTGGAGCGTATGCCACCGCACTGATGATGTTCCATTGGCGTACCTCATTTTGGCTTACTGTTCCCGTAGGCATATTTTTCGCCACGCTGGAATCCTTCGCTGTTGCCTATCCCATGTTTCGCCTGAGAGGCCATTACTTTGCCATCGCCACCCTCTGCGTCGCCCTGGTCTGGAAGGAGCTCTTCATCTTCTGGGACTGGACTGGCGGTGCCAGGGGCGTTGAAATCCCGATAAAACCCACTCCAAATTTCACATACATGCAGTTCGGCTCCGTCGGCTATCATTACTTTATTTTCGGCCTTTTCATGGCGCAATTCCTCTTCATGAATTGGTTCAGGAAGTCCAAACTGGGTTATCAACTGCAGGCCGTCAGGGATAATGAGGATGCTGCAGCGAGCTTGGGAATAAACGTCACCGGAACTAAAGTGATAGCGTACTGTATTACCGCCGCTCTGGGCGCGGTAGGTGGGAGCTTTATGACCGCATACTACCTGTATATCGATCCCGACCTGGTTATGCCGCTGGACCTCTCCATCTTGATCGCCATGACCGTTATGGTTGGCGGAGCTGGGTCCATATGGGGACCCATGATCGGTGCGGCAGCTCTCATTCCCCTGGATATGTACCTGGGAGCCTGGTTGGCGGGAGGCGGGCATTACGGCATCGATTTCATGATTTACGGCTTTATCATCATGATCATAGCTGCCTACGAGCCGAAAGGGATTTGGGGCATGATTGAAAGGCTAACCAAAAGGGGATGAAAGGGGCTATGTTACTGCGGGTTGAGAGCCTCGTTAAGGAATTCGGGGGACTGGTTGCCAACGCTGATATTTCCCTGGAGGTGGAACAAGGGGAGATTGTGGGCCTCATAGGTCCCAACGGAGCCGGAAAGACGACTCTGTTTAATTGCATTGTAGGGTATTATAAGCCCACGAGCGGCAACGTCTCTTTTGTAGGAGAGGACATTACCGGTTGGCCGGCGCACAGAGTGGCCAAAATGGGGATAGCGCGGACGTTTCAGAATCTGAGGATCATGCCCCTTTTGACCGTGGAAGAAAACATCATGGTGGGAGCTTTCTGTCGAACTGGCGATCGGCAAATTGCCAGGCGGGACGCCCACGAGATACTGGAGTTGGTAAATCTGACAGGGGAGGCGCATGCATCTCCCACAGAACTCCCCATAGCGAGCCAAAAGAGGATTGAATTGGCTCGGGCTCTGGCGACCAAACCGAGACTTCTCATGTTAGACGAGCTCGCTGCCGGCCTCAATCCGCTAGAAACCAAGGAGATCATTCAGACCTTACACCGGATAAAGGAAGAGCGGAACCTCACCCTTTTCTTGACCGAACACGTGATGGAGTTTATCATGATAATCTCGGAGAGGGTGATCGTAATGGCCGCCGGGCGAAAAATTGCCGAGGGAACACCTGAGAAGGTCGCCAAGGAGGAGAGGGTGATCGAGGCATACCTTGGGGAGAGATATGCTGAGGGTAGATAGGATTAGGGTTCATTATGGGGGGATTGTCGCCCTCCATGAGGCCACCTTTGAAGTGAAGAAGGGCGAATTGGTTGCGATTGTCGGTGCCAACGGTGCCGGCAAGAGCACCTCCCTCAAGGCAATCGTTGGAACCGTTACTCCCGTATCGGGAAAAATCGAGTTTAATGGAATAGACATCACCGGGGAGAAATCCGCGAAAATTGTGAGACGAGGAATTACCTATGTACCGGAAGCAAGACATATCTTCGGCCCCTTAACCGTACAGGAGAACCTCCTCTTAGGGGCCTATACTACCGATTCGCAGGAGGAGATAGAAGATCGGTTGGAGCACGTTTATACGCTCTTCCCCATCCTGAAGGATCGCAGCAAGCAGAGAGGGGAAACGCTCAGCGGGGGGGAACAGCAGATGTTAGCCATCGGCCGCGGGCTCATGATTCGCCCCAAGTTGCTCATGCTGGATGAACCGTCACTGGGATTGATGCCGAAACTCGTTACCGAGGTGTTTAGAACCATCTCCCTCCTGAAAGAGGAGGGGCATACCATCCTCCTCGTTGAGCAGAACGTTCGGGAAGCACTGGAGCTCGCTGACCGGGGATATATCCTGCAAACCGGGAGAACCATCGATTCAGGGCGGGGAAAGGAACTCCTGCAGTCAGATACCGTCAAGAAAGCCTTTCTGGGATTATGAGGGAGCCCGCCCGGGCGCTTCATTGGTCGGCAAGAGAACATCCCTGTAAAATTGTTTTGTAACCGGCATAATTTACGCAGTATCAGCAAATGGATACCGAGGCCAACGACATCAGCCGGCTCACCCCGAAAGAGATCCGCTCCCTTATCCGAAAGGGTACGTGGAACGAAGTGACTGCAGGCCTGGCCTTGGGCTATGCCCAGGCCAATCTCGTGATCCTTCCAGAACGGTATGCCTTCGACTTTCTGCTGTTCTGCCAGAGGAACCCAAAACCCTGTCCCCTTTTGGAGGTCCTGGAAAAGGGTGTATCTGAACCCAAGGAAATGGCCCCAGGGGCGGACCTCAGGAGGGATTTACCCCGGTATCGGATCTACGAGAAAGGGGCCTTTGTCAGAGAAGTCGCGGATATTTCCCCGTATTGGGCTTCGGATTTGGTCTCCTTCCTCCTGGGCTGCAGTTACTCCTTCGAGTTCGCCCTCATGGATGCCGGGGTTCCCGTCCGACACATCGAGGAGGGAAAGAATGTCCCCATGTACATTAGCACCATACCTTGTAAAAAGGCAGGGGTTTTCGAGGGAACCCTCGTGGTAACCATGAGGCCAATTCCCCCTGACAAAGTGGTGCGAGCCGTCCAAATTACTACCCGTTTCTCGGCAGTCCACGGGGCCCCCGTCCACGTGGGAGATCCCTCTAAAATAGGAATACGCGATCTCGGCAAGCCTGATTTCGGAGATTCAGTTCGGATAAATCCAGGTGAAGTGCCCGTCTATTGGGCCTGCGGGGTAACCCCTCAGGTGGCCCTCATGAAGAACAAGCCGGATTTTGTCATCACCCATTCGCCCGGACATATGTTCATCACGGACATCAGGAACGAAGATCTGGCTACCTTCTAATCTACCCGAAAAATTCATGGGGAGATATGCCCAAGTTTCCTTCCGGAGCTTCCCCGCTTTTATAGGGAATACCGTTGTCCATGAGCAGAATTTAGATACCTGGAAATTCGGAAAAGGAGCTCTGAGGAAGAGTTAAACCCTATGGAACGATGGAATGTTGGAATATTTGGTGTCGAAAGCTGAGAGAGTCCTCCTTTTGGTTCAGGAGCGCTTCGCTTGAGGATCGCTTCGCTGAGGCAAGAGGCAGAGAATTCTTGGCCTTCAGCCTCAAGTCCGCCGTAGGCGGACGCTCCTCCAACCTCCTGCAAGGTGATACCTATCCATGAACCCATCATTCCAGTATTCCATTATTCCAATATTCCGGCTGGAGTGAAGAGAGCTTTGGAATCGTCGAAAAAATATGGTTGAGCGGCGAGGAGCGAGTTTTCAGACGTGGAAAAACCGGGAAACTCAACGTTTCGATTCCTTGAAATGAGGAAGGCCTATTGATATACTTTCGTCAGGAGATATTGACCGAGGGGGGGGAATCGTTATGGCAGTTAGAATAATCATCGAGAGAAAGATCAAAAAGGGAAAGGAACTGGATCTAGCAAGACTCCTGCTG
>Ga0180437_10011442_pt1 | contig 10647 bp, 4 predicted proteins | sample SS_ome_4_FD_132410 | JGI IMG/M metagenome (GOLD analysis project Ga0180437, IMG submission 132410) | Hypersaline lake sediment archaeal communities from the Salton Sea, California, USA - SS_3_D_1 metaG | ecosystem: Environmental > Aquatic > Non-marine Saline and Alkaline > Hypersaline > Sediment... | reverse complement strand
GGGTTTCAAAGCGGCGGTGATGCGTTTCGGGATGTTCTCGAATCCCAACATGGTTCCCAGCACCCCCGCCGCGTTGGATGGATTGCAGTCCGAATCCTGGCCGCAGCGCGTGGATAGCTCGGTAGTCTTCTCGATATCACCTTCTCCGTACAGTAGACCAAGGGCGATATACGCCCCATTCAATCTCGCCTGAATGTTGAACTTACTCTTCACGCCCCAGGGGCAACGGTCGTCGTTGTATTTTTCCTCGATCAGATGCCAGGTCGTCTGCCAGTTGTCGGGATGTTGCTCGTGCCAGCCGATCACATCTCGAATGATCTCGGCATATCCGCTCTCGTTCGGCAAGGCGTTCAGTCCAGCGTCTACAATCCGCCGAACGTCATTGTCGATGAAGGCGGCAGCGTACGTGGCGGTGACGAAATATCCGCCATAGACCCCGTCGCCGTAGTTCATCAAATGTCCTGCCCGATCGCAGATCTTCTGAGCCGACTGGGGTAAGCCCGGACTGACCAGCCCGATGAAATCGCACTCGATCTGGAAATCGATATCATCGGCGTGCGGGTTGTGAATGGGGTGCCCAGATTCCCAAGGCGGAATTCCCGCCAAGAGATTCTGGCGGCCCTGGCCATTGGCATGCCACAGCAAGAACCCGCCATGGGCGAACTCTTTGGCGAACTCCTCGGGCGTGGCAGCCAGGCCATGATCCTGAATCGCCTTGAGCAGTGCCATGTTGACGTACATGTCATCCTGGCTGGACAGCCGCTCGAGAGCTTCCGGACGAAATTCGAGCGGACCTTCGATCATCTTGCCCTGATGTTTGAATTCCGTGGGCCCTCCGAAGGTGACACCGTACGCCTTCCCCACCCAGCCGCCCCGAATCTTGTCAAGCAGATTGTCCGTCCGCATGGACACGGTTTCCGGAAACTCCGGACTTTCCGGAGTTTCACAACGAGAAACCGCGGGAAAGGCGACCAGAACGAGTGCCAGCGATAGGATGGACTGTCTCAAGGGAAATTGCTCTCCATTTCTGTGTGCGCGCCTTTTCGTGCGTCGTCGGGAAGGCTGCTTGGCTCAATAAGCAGCGTCTGCATGCCAGCGCACTTAAGCTCACATTTCCCATTCGGTTTCAGCCTGGAACATTTCCAGGTGTCGAACGGTGTCGATTTTAGCCTCACGCCCTCGCAGACTCTAGTTTTCGACGATTTCCCCGATATTTCGTGACCGCCACACGGCTATTTGCCTTCAGTGTGGTCGTTTGACAGGCTTTCCTGCATCAATCGGCTCGTTGGCACGTGCCAATACTCAGCGCCAAGGCTAAGGTGCGTCGGTCTCGATTACTGCTGAGGATAGGGAGGCTGCCCAACTCGAGATGGAGTGACTCGAAGGGCGATCGAATCCGAGAGGAATCTGCCGGGATTGCTAAACTCGATAGGGGGTTTTCGCGTCAAGACCACCCACCGGCAGGTATCGGGTAACTTCACGCGGTGGCGGACCCCCAAGCAGCCAAGATTCGCGATGGCGACCGCCCTTCCATGTGAGGGATAGTCGTGTCATTATGACTTCAGTACCAGCAGTGGCCACTTGGAGCATTGAGGTGGATATGTGTCGTTAAGGCCGAGATCGTTCGTGACTCAGGTCGACAACGCATTGGTCAACTCGGCAATCGCCTTTCGCAACCGCTGACGTTTTGTCATGAGTGCGCAAAGCAGACTACGCTTGGGCCCTCATGTGGGGGCGACCTCTTGCGCGAAGACATGGCGGCGAATGAGACTGTAATCGGATCGACGGCGCACGCCATCGCTCTGGAGAATCGCGAGACGCCCCTTGGCTTCTCTACGTTGGCGTGGGCCGCCTCAGCGTAAACGGAATAACCCTGTTCAGCGCCAGCCGACCCTCCAAATGGATCTAACGGTGTATTGTGGCCCGGGAACTGGAATAAACTGCGTACACCCCTCGTCCGGGGGGCATAGCGATAGGCACGCCCTGAAGCTCGTTCGGACTTCCGTTGCCGTGGGACTGGCTGTGCGCGGAAGGTTTTTCGACATCGTTTGCATCGATCCCCTAATGGCGCCTCATTTGGCCTCTCGCTGGCGGCTGTGGCCGCGAGCGAGGGGATCAATTCAGGGCGTGCGATCCCTTGCGAGGTAACCCACACGCCCGCCAACAAACCAATATGAGGATGATCATGCCATGAAAATGGAAACCAATGCAAATGGAACGAACGACGCTTCGGAGAAGAAGCCGATTGCCGTACTTGGGGCCGGCAGGCTGGCCGCCATGCTGTGGAGATCTTACGTCGGAAGATGCGAATGGCTCTACCGATTCAACGTCTTCCGAGTGAACCGACGCAGCGGGCGCGCGACGCAGTACTTCACGTCGCGGGACATCGCCGACTTTGCCAAGTTGCGGCAGGATTCGAACCTGTAGCCTTCGGCTCCGGAGGCCGACGCTTCAGGGCTGCTTCACGGCGAAAACAGAATCGCTAACCTGCTGCTCCTAAACGAGTTACGAAGTTCGGACGTTCGCCTTCAGGCGTGCACGATTTTCAATATTCTACAGGATTCTGTACCGAATACCATCGATTCTGTATCACATTCTGTATCATCATTGCGGCGTAGCTCCAGCTCGTTACGACCGACTCCCCGGTTTCGGAGTTTTCTGCAACCCATTGGAGTGATAATAGATCATTGCGGGTCGAGCTAGTTCACGCCTTCATTGAACGCTTCTATTCTACCGGCCGTGCAACTCCGGCCTGATCGCTTCGGCCACTTTTCGTTCTTGCTCGTCGAGTTGCTCGAACAGCCGTCTGAGACGCATGTCGAACGAGCGGCGGGGACGGCTGTCTGGCGTAGCCCGCTGGGCGCCGTTGTGGAAACACCAGCCTGCCGCTCCACCGGCTATCGCGCCCCGGAGGTCGGTAAGGAAATCGTCCGCCGTCGGCTCCCAGCGCCCATACCCACGGCGAAACGGCTCTTGATGATGCACCGGTACCGGCCGTTCGACTTTCCTCGCCAACGCCAGGCATTCCCGTGTGCGGGCTTCCGTTTGGGTCGGCGATCCGGGCGTACGCGGCCGGTGGGGACTGAGAAAGTCCAAGCCGATGGTCCGCAACGCTTCCCGCACGTCCTGCTCGCCCAGATCGTGACCGCCGAAGGACGCCGTCACCAGACGTGACGGATCGAGCCGCCGGACCAACTCGCGCAGCTTCTTCAACTCGGCTGGGGACACATAGCGTGCGTCGCGCACGTCCCGCTCGTTGGCCAAGTCGAGATACCAGTTGCGATGCGGTTTCAACGCCGACACAATGACCTCGGCGGCCCGCTGGTGAGCCTCGATGGCAGCAATCCGTTTGGCGCTGCGGGCCAGCGTGACGTCGACGGCCAACCCACGGCGATCACATTCCCCGACCAGCCATTTCAGTTTCTCCAGGTAAGGTTCCCGCGGCCCGCCGTCGGCGCCGACGGCGGAGACGTCGTGATCGAACATGTCCCACGTGGCCCAGACGCGAAGCCAGTTGAACCCGTACCGCTGCATATCATCCAGATCCCTGCGGATCGAGTCCTTTGGCGCGCCCAGCGCGGCGTAGTAGCTGATGCCGAGCAGGAACGTCGGCTGACCGTTCAGCTTGAAGTGTGTGCCCTCGATCCCCAATACGGTCGACTCATCACCCGGAGCAGAAGCCGCAGCCAGGGCGACGCAGAGAACCGCCGACAGACAGGCGGTCGCCAGGGAGAACGGCCAACGAAGATGTACACCAACCCGACCCATAACTGACTCCTCTCGCGTTCAAATCAAATGGTTCACTCGCCATCATCAAGGCTGGCGTAGAACAGCCAGCGGCGTTCCCAGAATCGTTGCAGCTTGACGATCAGCACATTGCGGCCCGACTGCAGGTTAATCGGGCATACGAACTCGTCACGACGGACTCCCTTTTCGTTGGGGACGTAACCGAGCGGCTGGCCGTTCAGCCAGATCTGTGCCTGGCTCGAAGCCCCGAAATGCAGCCGCGTGGTGCGTGCCTGGTCTGCCTCGATTGTCGTTGCGGCGTAAACCACGTCACCGACGGCCGCTCCCCGATTCGACCCCAAGTCGATCACCGGCAGACCCTCAGCGGGCGCTTCGAGCCGGTTCCATTGGGCTTCGGGAAGTTGATCGAGCCGTTGCTCCGGAGGGCCGCTGACTTGGGTGATCGAATACCAGTCGGAATTCGCGTACCGGGGACTGACCTGCCACGTGCGCAACCCGGCGGCTGCATGCGTGTCCTTTGGCGATACCGGAGATTCTTTGATGACCAGCGCAGCGACCGCCCAGCCCGTGGGGCCGCCGAAGGTGAAGTCCAACGTTCCGGCGGGCGCGGCGGTGACGAATTCACGGCCGACGACCGCGCCCCGATCGTGCAGGGCGTCCAGCAACCGGACATTGCCGTTTACGGCGACCATACCCGAAACCAGGAAGTTACGATTGGTCCAAGCCGGGTTCGTCGTGACGACGCGGACTTTGTATGTGCCTGCCGGCACGTTGACGCGGAAGGCGCGGCTGGCGCCGGAGCCGAGGTTCGTCCGCAGCGGCTGGGGGATTGGCTGTCGATAGGGCCAGAACAGCAGCGATCCGGGAACCGGTTCGTTGCCTCGGTACTTGGCCCCATATTGCTGCGCCATGGCGTAGCAGGTTTCTTCGGGAGTTGGATCCGTAACATCCTCGGCCGGCAACCAGCCGAAGCCGGCTTCCTTCGAGTAGACGTTGTCGGGCCGGACGGCTTGCCAGCCCTTGCGGTTTTCGGCTGCGCCGAAGTCGAACGCTAGCCATGCATCGTCGATCACTGTTGCATCCTGGAGCGCTGCGATGTAGGCGGCGTCGCTCTGCTGCTGGACGGAGTGAAGCAGTTCACCAGCCGCGTTCCGATAGGCTGCCGCAGCGTCAGCGGACAGTGTCTTGGATTTCGCCTCCGCGGCCATCTTGCCGACACGGTCCGCTGATTGGGCAAGCGGTCCCCAATCGCCGCCGCTGGCCATCGCGGCTCGAGCCAACAAGGCGTTCGCTTCCAGGACAAGACTCGAAACCGTATCCAAGCCACGTCGACCGATGACCAGCACGCCGTAGACTCGGACAGCAGGAATCGTCGCTACCACCCGCGGCCCGACGGCTTGCAGCGCGATCGGCTGCGTCTTCCCATCCGCCGTCAGCCACACGGCCTCCTCGGGCGGTACCTCGACTGGCAGCGTGATGGTAAGTTTCACCGGCTTCGTCACCGTGGCCGTTCCCGCCTCGAAATCGACGTCGTAGTTCACGAAATGCAGACTGACGAAATCGTCCCCATACCGCCAGGCATTGACCCACAACAACCGCGGCAGATCGCCCGAGACAATCGTCTGCGAATCCAAAGCACTCCGGACCGACTCAATCGCAGTGCGCGTGAGCTCGGCCGTCGCGTCCGACTCCTTGGCCCGCACCTCGAGAAAACTCTGCCCTGCGGGCAAGATGTCAATCACACGGCCTGACTTTCGCCAATCAGCCACGGGCGATTCCGGTCGCGGTAGATTGTCTTCGTTGCGGGTCGCACATTCGCCGATCAGTCCGATCGTGCCGCCACTCTGCACGTACCGCGTCAAGAGATCGACTTGCGAATCGCTCAGGCATTCGAGCGACGGCAGAATCACCAGGCGATAGGCTTGGAGATCCCGCAGCGTAACGTGGTCGGCGTGGATCTCGGGATGATTGAACAGGACCACGTCGTAGGGCACATGCCCTTCTTGCAGCGCCCTGGCGACACCCGATAGGGCCGTGACCGGCGGCGCGTTGGCGTAGGCGTAATTGTAGTACATCATGGATGGCACCGAATAGGCCAGGGCGACCTGCGCGCAACTGGAGTTGACCTGGCTGGCGAACAGGGCTCGATGTTCATGACGAAAGCAGAAGTAATCGGTCAGCTTCCGCTGCAACTCGGGTTCGTTCTCGAAATGCCGTTGATTCACGAACAGGACGCAGCCACCGGCGCACGCCTCGGCCATCTCGTGCTCGACCAGATCGGGCGAGAGCTTGTGGAAACCGGTCATCGAGAGGAACGGCTTCTCACCCCGCGTCATCGCCCGTCCGATCACGTAGCGGAACGCACCGTTGGCGTTGTTCCAGCCGTACTTGAACTGGTCGTACGCCGTAATGCCGCTACTCTCGAACCAAACCGTATCCACAAAATCCGACAGGGCCACCTGGTACGGGCAAGGGCCGATGGCCGAGCCGCCTTGATTGCCGTGGACGTCGTAGTCGCGACCGGTACGGGCGGCGACTAGCTTGGCGTCGCGATAATACCGCACGAAGTTGTGCAGGTGAGAGAGATACAGGAATTTCTGGTACTCGGACATCACCGGCGGCTCGGCCAACTTGGCATACACGCGGGCCTGATTCAGGTCGAACCGATGACCGACGTACGGAGGTGTCTGGCGGATCACGTCCGCCAGGTTCTTCTGCACGTAGTCGCGGATATGCCGGTATTGCGCGCGGAACTCGGGCAACCTCCCGGCGGTTTCCAGGTAGTGGAAGAACTTGGCGTTGCAGAAGTCGCAATATCGCCCGTGTGATCCCGCGCCGATGCGGGAAGTCGGCCCGCCGATGTTGTCCTGACTGACGGCAAAGCCCAGCAGGGGGCTGGTCAGCCAGTCGTAGTCGATCACCGCCGACCAGCGAGGCGCGTTGTTGCAGACGATGTACGCATCCCAGCCGATCTTCTCCTTCCACCAGGGCACACTGGTGTTGTAGTGTTCACTGAGCACGCGATCGCCGTTCATGTCGCGGGCGATGCCGTTGTCCCAGAACAGTTCCTTCGCACCTTGCTCGTGAAAGTGGATCGTCTCTTGGTACTCGTTGCTGCCGTACACTTCGTACCAGATGCCGCGATGCGTCAGCCACCGGTGCGTCGTGTAGTCGGCCGACCGGTCCAGGTAGTCGACCAGTTCCCAATTCTTGTCCAGCCAACCGCCGTTGCGTTCCGGCCCGCCGCCACCGTCACCCCAGGCCGCGTTCACCACGTGCGGCCACCAGGCCACGGGTGTCGCCAGCGGATCGTCAAAGGATCGCAACTCGGCGCCGTAATCCGGCAGCGTTACCACCACCGGTTCACCGGCTTGGGGCAGCGTCGCTGCGGCGAGCAGCGGTGTAGAGCTCAAGCACAATCCAAACACAACGCTTTCAAGGACCCGCATTATTGCACTCCTATTCGAAGGCCACCTGGACAAGCACATCCTGAACACCGGTCAGATGCAGCGCGAGCTTGCGGCGGCTGCGGTTGTCCGCTTGAGGTTCCGGATTCGGCGAGGTGGACAGCGGCCGGCAGTCCATCACCTGAAACTCGGCCGCGGCGGGCTCCTGAAGCCGCACGGTGAAGGTCTTGCCCTGTTGGCTCAGCGTCGCGGTTCGGCCCTGATCGGTTAGACGAACGTTGGCCTCTGTATGCAGGAACCACCACAATTCCGCGGGCTGCCGCGCGTGCAGTTCGTCCGTCACGACCAGCTGTTTGCGGTCTTCGAGCCTGAATGTACGGACGGCCTGCTCGACGTGCGGTTGATACGCCTCGGTCAGATCGACGGTCGCTGTGGCCTGCTGCGGGCTGGACTCGAACTTCACGATCTTCGCCACGGCTTTGGGGTTCTGGTCGGGGCCCTGATCGGGATTGAACACGGGAAGATTGTGGCCTTCAGCACGGACGCGATAGTAGGCGTAACGCGGGTTCTTGTGTCGATGGGCCATGTAGGTTTCGTGTTCGACGCCGGAGTCGGTAATCCACCGCTCGCCCAACGCGTCCAGCACAAAGCTGCCCAGATCCAGATGGCGATGGCCGCCCAGATTCATCGAGTCGCCGGCCTGGATGCCGACCATCATTGCATCCGGTTCCCAGGAACTTCGCAGGGACGCGCATTCGGCGCCGTGGAAATAGCGATCCAACGGCAGGGTCTTGAAATCGAGTCCTTGGCCGCGGTCGTCGTACCACAACAGATCCAGCGTTCCTCCACGCTCGCCGCCTTGCAGTGCGCTGAGCCGGAACCAACTGAAGGCCGGTATGTCGTACTTGCGAGCTAACCAGAAGTGCTGGGCCTCGGAAACCCGGGACCGTCCGCAATCCGCAAAATCAAACGCGACCCGGCCGGCGCCGCAGAGGTAGATTTGGTAGTAGCCACTCTGGTCGAACGCGCCGACCCGGGACAGGCCGAAGTCCGTCCCTAAGGCCGTTGCCAGCGAGGACAACAAGACGATATTGTACCGGGAACCGTAGTCCCAGTAGGTAACTCCCTCGGTGCCGGCGCCGTCCGGCGCGTAATGCCGCATCGCCAACGGCACGCTGCTCGCGGCCTCGTAGACGATCCGGGCGGCGATCTCCAGTTCCTCGTCGGCGACGGCCAGTGCGCCGCTGATCAAACCGCCGTTGCAGACCTGATTCCAGTTGTTCTCATTGTGCGGCCAGCCTTTCTTACTCTTATACACTTTGAAACCCTCACGAAGGCCCTTGGACACGATCGCCTCGCGCAGCACGCGTCGCTGATCCTCGCTCCAGCAGTCGAACAGCCAGTCGTATCCCAGGGCAAAGGCGTGAGTCATCTCCGCCGTGTCGAGAAAGTGCGACGGGTTCCAATCCTGGAACGCAGCAGCGGCCTGCAGTTCCCTCCAGGCCCGGTCCGCGTAGCGAGGATCGTCTTCCAGGCGATACACCATCGCCAGGGTACGAACGCGGTCCAGCACGCGCCGGCTGACGCTCAACAAGCGCCTGCCGTCCGGTTTTTCGTACTTCGAGACCGGCGCCGAAAGAAGCTGGTCCGCCGATTTCTTGACCTCCACGTAGATCTGTGCCGGCAGACCTCCCTTGCGTATCAAAGCCTTCAAATCATCAAACGTCTCCGGCTCAACCATTACCCGCGGATGTCCGGGCCGCAACGTCGCGAGGATATCTTCCACGGGCGGTATCGCGAGTCCGTTATCGTTTGCGGCCGGTTCCGGCGAGGCCCCGTGGGCCGCCGCTGCCAACGAGAGGATCAACAGCAGGCAAGAGCAGCGACACCGAGACTGTTCGACGAAGCGTGCGATTGCAATGGATGGAAAGCGGTTTGGCATGGGCGATCTTCCTTCGAAAGTGAATGCTTCGGAACCCTGACGGACAGTTACGGTGTCGAGATCTCCAGATGCCAGTTGCCCGGCGGCGCTTCGAACCATGCGGCGGCGAGTTCCTGGCTCACACGGATTTCGCGGGAGCCAGACTCGCCGGCCCGTCGCACGCGCCACGCGCCGGGAGTGAGATCCGTGACCAGCACACCGGTTGTGCCTGGACCGGAGGTTTCGACCGTCACCGGCTGCGATGACCTTTGGCCGTCGCGGCGGAAGAGCACCAGACGGTTGCCGTCCGGCCGCTCGATGTATGAACCGACCCGATCGCGCAACTCGACCAGACGCACGGGCAAGCGGCCGGGCGCCGTGCGGTCGGTGACTTGCATCACCGTCAACAACAAGTCCTCGCTCGCGGCTGCTTGCGGCGACAACTCGATCCGCCACGCGCCCGGTTCCAGCGAACTGCGCTCCAACTGCCTGGGTTCGATGTCGTTGGCATAGTTGGTGCCGAACACCCAGTATTCCTTGCCCGGCCCGCCGACGCTGCTCATTTGCCGGTTATCGTCGGTCGGCAACAAGACATCGAGCATCAAGCGGCCTCGCTGATCATGCTGAGTAACATCCACGATGGCCGAAGACCCGTCGACTCGCGGTTCTTCCTGCGTGTGCAGCAGCCAAACCTTGCGGAACTCGGGATCAGCGCTAACGACGCGGTCGAACACGATCAGGGCCGCGGGTACTTTCGCGTCGTGCAGATTCAAGAAGACGCAGCAGCGCGTTACCTGCTCAACTTTCTTGCTGTAGGCGTCCGTCAAATCGCCGGAGAGCAACGTGAATTCCGGTGTCTGCGGATCGGGATCAAAGCCCTGGGCCAAAACCTGGCCGGTGCGGTAGCCCTTGGCTTGATCCAACAGCACATCCAAGGTGCGAACTTCACTGCGACCGCCTGCCAGACGCTGACCGCCGTCGTTGCCGTAGCCGCGCTTGCCGAAATCCTCTTGAGGATCGTACACCAGCAGGCTGTTGTGGGCGATCGTCCGCCAGTAGTAGTTTTGGCAATGGGGACTGCCGTACTTGCCCGACGAACCGGAATAGGAGCCCGAATCGATGGCCAACGCACCTTTGTAGTAGATCTGAAACGCGCCCGCGTCCAGGTGCTGGTGGTTTGTGAAGTTGTACTCGTTCACCTTCATCTCGGCGATCACTGCATCCTGATCCCAGCCGGTGCGGGCCACCATCCAGCCGAAAGGTGAGCCGAAATAGCGGGACAACGGCAGGTCTTCCAGCGGTTTGGGCTGAAGCCGCACATCCCGCCAAAGGAACTCGAAGATGGCTTCGCTGTCGCTGGCGCCGCCCTGCTGAAGGAACTGAGCCAGCAGCGTCCCGTCGCCATAGTAACTGCCGGCGAACAGTGTGCCTACAAACTCGCTCCACGGTTGGCCGCGCCGAGTGCTGGTCTTAAACGTGTCCCCGGCGCGCAGCCGCTGACCGTCCGGCCGCGTGGTGTAGACCCACAGGTACGGAACGAACCTCTGCTCTGGGTTGTATACGTTGCCCGCG
>Ga0180437_10011437_pt1 | contig 10650 bp, 12 predicted proteins | sample SS_ome_4_FD_132410 | JGI IMG/M metagenome (GOLD analysis project Ga0180437, IMG submission 132410) | Hypersaline lake sediment archaeal communities from the Salton Sea, California, USA - SS_3_D_1 metaG | ecosystem: Environmental > Aquatic > Non-marine Saline and Alkaline > Hypersaline >... | reverse complement strand
GAGGAACATAAAAAATGAAAAAACAATTAGATGATGCCACAATAGCAAATATAGACTATTTAAAAAAGACACTACGTAAACAGGTTAAGCAAGTAGAAAGTACTAAGTATAAACTATCAAAAGCGGACTATGATAAAAGTATGAATTTTATTACTGTACTATCAGATAAAGCATTTGATAACTTAAAAGCAGAGTATGATGTAAGTGACTGGCAAGTCCGTAAATGGAAAGCTCAAATATTTGACACATCGTATTAAGGAGCATGAATGAATACAGAAGTAAGTAAGTGGTTAACCGATAATTATGGTACACTCAAACAAATGTCTAGAAACATTACAAAAAATAAGTACCCAGACCATGAGGAACTATTACAAGATACGATAATTTATGTTGGTGAATATAAGTTTCAGGATAAATTAGAAACTATGATATCCAAAAAACAAATTAAGTTTTTCATAACCAGAATAATGTTAAACCAATATCATAGTTCGTCGAGTTACTTTCATAAAACATACAGACGATATTATTGTTATGATAATATGACCCCATATATTACAGACTCATATCAAATAGAAGAACCAGATGCAAAGACATTTAATAATGTGGAAATGTTTGACCATATTGTAAGTACATTAAACACCATATCAAATAATAAAACTGACAAACGTTTGGACTGGTATGACGTTAAACTGTTTTTATTATATGTTACTACCGACAAGAGTTACACAAAATTGTCATCGGACACGTCAATTCCTAGAAATAGCATACATTATACAATAAATAAGGTAAAGACTGTATTAAAAAGTGAGGTAGAAAAACAAGGACTAAAACTAATTTAGTATTTTTTATATTTAAAAATATAACTTTAAAGGAAATTATTATGGCAGGATGCAGATCGTGTGGTACACCAAACACAAACCAAAAAGAAAATATTAAAAATATAGGACTCATGGAATATACAGAAGAAAAAGAAGTAGCATTAGAACAAGTAATACAAATATTTGATATGCTTGGGCATAGACGAGGAACGGACATCACTACAATTAAGCGTATGTATAATTGTTATAATGTCTTATTTAACGAAAACTTAGTATGTAACTTAGACGCACGACGTAATGACTTAGTGTACAGACAATTACGTTTTGGTGTATATGAGAAATATAAAGTAGGTAATTTTAAATTAGTTAAGGAAGAAAAAACGTCGCCTCTAACAGACGATAATGTAGTGGAACCTACTACTGAAGTAACTACACCTAAAACACAAGAAGTAACACCAGAGCCTACGAAACCAGCAAAGAAAGCACGTAAACCTCGTACTCGTAAAAAAAGTGGAGATAAATAATGGACTTCTTTAATACGGAAATGTTCACAGCAATTGTCACTGCCTTAGGTCCAGTTGCAGGTTGGGTAATACTAATACTTATTGTAATATGGTCACTGCAAAAAGTGGGGATAATGCCACTTATACTAACATCAATAAAAAGTAAGGTAGACCTAAAAAGAAAACAAATGCATTTACAAAAGGATAGTATGGACTTTCAAAACCACACATTGTTTCCAGAAATAAAAGTGTGGTTAAGACGTAAGTTAAAACATTTAGACTTTGGAGATGAAGAAAGAAACTTTATATTCAGAGATGTAATACTTAAACGTAAACTACATTCTATTTATAAACATGGTATAACACCAACAAAAGATGTAAAGTCATTAAATGAATTATCAGTTACTGAGTTTACAATACAAGTTAAACAAGCAGTAGATGATATAATTGAAGAATATAATAAAAACATAGTATCAGACTTACAACTTAGATACGGAGATGCTAAAGGAACTAAAGTATTTAACTTAGTTATGCATACTCCAATTCGTGGGTTTAATGTACATCACGAATCAATAGTAGAATTTTTATTAAGTTTAATAAACAGCATTTGTATATCATCAATGTATGACTCTAATACAGAACGTTATTGGGCAATACTTAATGTATATTCAGCAGCAGTAACATCTACATTTATAGACGTAGAGAAAACATTTCATTTATTTAATGGAGAACTAACAAACTTAATTAAACAAATAGACGAATAGGAAATATAATATGGCGACTAAAAGAGAAAGAGGACGACCAAAGAAGTGGACAAAGAAGGCACTTAAAGAAATAGCCGATGAAATGTTACTTTGGTTTGAGAAAGAAGATAATATATTCTTCAAAGAGTTTTTACTGAGTAAGGACTTATATTTAAGTTTTTTAACTGATGCAATGGAAATGGACACCTATTTTTCCCAAACGTGTGACAAGTGTAAGGAATTACAACACATGAAACTGTTAAATGGTGGAGTTTTAATTAAAAAAGGTTACAACCCAAGTATGGTTAAATTCTTACTTATTAACGACCATGGCTATGTTTCTGAAAAGGCACAACAACAAGTACAGATACAAGACAAAGATAATATTCATTTTGACTTCGGTAATAACTTAAACGCAGAAGATGAAGAAGAATAAATTACAGTTGGTAAAATAATGCATAAAAGTACAAAGAAAACATATTGGGGTCCAACATTACATAAGGGTCAATTTCAGATAGTAAATACTATTCTGAAAAACCATAATGTTAAGTTCCATTCTGTAGTAACACCAAGACAATTTGGTAAAACTTTTATGGGTACTCAACTTATGTTATATTGGGGAATAAACAACCCAAAGAGTAAAATATTTTGGACATCACCTCAGTATAGTCAAGCAATAAAAGTTATGAAAGAACTATATTCAGGTATAAGAGATACTGATGTAGTTTACAATTATAACAGAGGAGAAAATATAATTGAATTATTTAATGGTAGTGAATTATATTTTCGTAGTGTAGAGAACGCTGATGCAATGAGGGGATATAGTGCTGACTATTTAATTTGTGATGAATTTGCATTTTACAAACCAGACGTATGGAATATGGTACTTAAACCTACTATGTTAGTACGAGGTAAACAAGCAATGTTTATAAGTACACCTAAAGGTAAAAATGTATTTTATGAATTACATAACATGGGTACATCAGATGAGTTTATTAACTATATGTCTCATAGAGGACATCACATTGATAACCCATTTGCAGATAAACAAGAAATAGCTGATGCTAAAAAAGTATTACCAGATGCTATATATAGACAAGAGTATAATGGTGAATTTATAGATGATGGTGGCGAAGTATTTGCTAACATCAATGATATGATAACAAATGTATATTGGCAACAACGTACAGATAAAAAGTATTATGCAGGTATTGATACGGGAAATATGAACGATGCTACTGTCTGTACAATTATAGATGAAGATGGTAATGTTGTTGATATTTATCATAAGAAACATACTACATGGAACGACCACATAAATAACATTGCACGTATATTACAGAAGTGGAATGCACAAGCATTATTAGAAACTAACCATAATGGTGCTATTATAGAAGAGATACGAAAACAATATAGAAATGTTAACCCGTTCGTAACTACGAGTAAAAGTAAACCTGATATTATTGAGCGTCTTATAATGAGGTTCCAAGATAGTAATATTACAATACCAGAACAGTTTCCTATGTTAAAGGATGAGCTAGCATCGTTTAGTTTTACATATAATGCGAAGACTAGATATGTAAATTACGCAGCCGCACCAGGTATGCACGATGACTGCGTTATGAGTTTAGCAATAGCATTCGAAGCATTAAAGCAACGAGTAAATACAGGTAATTACAATGTGGGTGTTATAGGTAGTAATTATGTTACACGACGATAACTAGGAATAGTGCTTAAAATTCACTATATTAAAAGTAAAAAGAATTATGAAAAACAAATATTATGTATACGAATTAATTGAAGATAACGAGATAGTTTACTGCGGTTTTACTAACAGTCCTCCGAGACGAAAAGCAGAACATAGATGTAGGTTTCAATTTGAATTTGATATGAATATATTGTCAGAACATGGTACAAAGCGTGAAGCATTAGCAGAGGAAGAAACAATGACGTTATTTTTGAAGTCTGTAGGCTTAGCTAAGTACAACGATGTAATTGGTAGTGTTGTCACTCAGAATTTAAAGAAGATGGTTGCTATAAATACAGGTAAAGTTAGAAGTGAAGAAACTAAACGTAAAATTAGCAATACACTTAAAGGACAAAAGCATACTAAAATAAGAAAACTTAATATGGGTAAAGGAATAAAAAACCAGACTAGATATACTTGTCCACATTGTGGAGTTGTAGGAGTACGAGGTAATATGAATAGATGGCATTTTGATAATTGTAAACAACGGGAATATAAGAATGTGTAAAGTGAGAACAAAACCAGAAAGTTGTAAGAGTAACTGTTCACTATGGTTGGAATATAACTTTTGTGATAAGTGTACATCAGACTTTCAAAGTTTAACACTAGAAGAAATACATTTAATTTTAGATGAAATAATTCTAACAACCAGAAGGACTAAGTAATATGAAGATAGTAATTAACAAACACAAATATAAAGTTCCAAATTCATTTGAAGAACTAACATTAAAGCAATATCAACAAATATTGTTACTAGATGATGATATGATAAAGTCTGACAAACTATTAGCAGTTACAGGTATAATGTGTAACATACCGGTAGATGTACTTAACGATGTGCCTATTTCAGACTTTAAAGCAATTGAGGGTTATATAGGTTTACGTTATCAGGAAATATTAAATAATGCTAAGGAAAGTAAAGTAGCATTACAACCTATACTTAAAATTAAAGGTAAAGAATATGGTTTTATTAACGATATTAAAAAAATAAGTACTGCAGAGTATTTAGACTTAGATGTATTTGCTGAGGATATTCCTAATAACATTCATAGTATAATGGCAATATTATACAGACCTGTGGTTAAGGTTAAAAAACCAATGGGAACAAAAATAACAGAATACTTTTTAGGTGATAAAGTACGTGGGTTATATACAATAGATAAATATAATTTTAATAGTGTTGAACAACGTGCAGACTTATTCCTAGACCATATGAAGTTAGATACAGTATTAGGTTCAATGGTTTTTTTTTCACGTCTAAGTCTAAGCTCCTCACTCCATACGAGTCGTTATTTGACGTCGTTACTAGAGGAGAAGAAGAAGATACTAAAGGAAATGAAAAAGTAGAACAGGAAGAGGAAAGTTTCAACAGTAGATGGGGATGGTATTCGGCTCTCGTAAGTGTTGCCGGTGATGACATCAGACTTCAAGAAGCGTGGTTAGATACAACCATTGTACAATTTTTGAACCATTTGAGCTATAAAAAGGAACAGAACGATATACAAAAAATGAAACAAAATTTTAAATATTAAAAATAGGAATTATATGAAAAAGACGTATAACAATGTAATAACTGCACTAGAGACCTTTGCAGCTAACCATAAACAACTTAACTCAGTACTGCATGGTGACCTATGGCAAATGAGTACTTCGGATATAGTATATCCCCATATGCAATTGACACCATCTATCAGCAATATTAACGGTCGAGAAATGGAGTTAAATATTCAGATAGGGATATTAGATATATTACAAGAGGATAACAGTAACCTTAAAGATGTACTTTCTGATACACTTCAAATTATGAATGATGTCATTACAGAATTCTTTGACAACGAAGCTGAGTACGGGTTTGTTGCCTCAGAGAGTGGGGTTTCTTTAGAGCCATTCGTACAGGCTTTTGATGATAATGTAGGAGGTTTTTTTGCAGAGGTTAAATTTATTATAGAAAACAGGTTAAATAAATGTGAGATACCTAATTAGGAAAAGTCCTAACTTTTCACTATATTAAAAGTAAAAAAGAATTATGAAAAACAAATACTCGGTATATGAATTAATAGATAATAATATATGTAGGTATGTTGGTTACACTAATAGTACCAGACGTAGAAAGTATGAACATAAACACCTATTATATAATTGCAATTTGAATATGGTAGAGAAGGTTAAAGGCTTAACTAAGACAGAAGCTAGAGAACTTGAGGCAATGCTGACGATATCATATAAATTAAACGGAGGGTGTGACCTTAATAAGGTTATAGGTTCTAATTGTGATAACCAATTTGGTAGTAACAATATACAGTATGGTAAACCTGCCTGGAATAGAGGTATAACTCATTCCGAAGGAACTAAAGATAAAATACGCAAATTAAAATTAGGAGTAATGATGTCTGAACGAACCTGCCCCTATTGTAATAAAACAGGTAGAGGTGGTAATATGACTAGATATCATTTTGATAATTGTAAGGAGAAGATATGATAAACCAAGAAGTACATGAACAATTAGCTGACTTATTAGAAGAACTAGGTGAGAAAACCGTGTATGATATGGTGAACTTATTAAAGTCTAAAAACAAAATAGCTACAGGTAATTTAATAAAGTCGTTTGACTATGTTGTATTAGAGAAAGGCGTTGACGTAATGTTAGAAATAGGTTATGCTGACTATGGTACGTATGTAGATGAGGGACGTAAACCAGGTAGTTTTCCTCCAATTGCACCTTTAAAACGATGGGCTAAAATTAAAGGGTTTCCAGAAAGTGCTGCATGGGGAGTAGCTACTAACATTAAAAAATATGGTATTAAAGCTACTAACTTTACTAGGTATTGGGAAAGTAATTTAAAGAAATTACAAAACAGTGATGGCTTCAGTAAAGCAGTACAAACAGCTATTGATAATATGGTAGACGACTTTAACAATACTAAGTAAGTGGATATTATATTTTATATAAATAACAGGAAAAAATAATTATGGCATATGTAACTAGACAAGCACTAACTACTTGGTCACCGACCTATACTGAAAACTTTGCAGTGGTATTTGAGACAGCAGCAGGTACTCGTAACAACACAAACTTTCAATATACATTTGATGTATATGTAGATGGTACGAAAAAACACACCTCAAAGTCTTGGCCGGAACCTGAATATAATACAGGTGTATATAGTCCTAATAGAATATTTGAAAATTATTTGACATACGACTTACAACCAACAATAAGTACTCCAACAACTAAACCAAATAGCATTATATCTGGTAGTGTTATTGCAGGTCAAAGTTGGTCTAGTGGTAGTGTTACGGTTACAGGTAGTACTGAAGACTTAGGCACAGTATATTTAATAAACGCAGCGTTTGACTATAAAGATGAACTATTAAAAGATATAGAGTCACAATATATTCCTGAGTCGGGTAGTAAAAGTAACTTCTTAACTGAACATTATACAGGTAGTATCAAACTAACAGACTATGCTACTTTAGGTATGCTTAATGGTAATGCATCTCAATACGCTATAACAACTTATACTTCAGATGGAACGTACATTGCAGGATACAAGTATGACTTAACTGCAGCACCTAGTGGGTTATATGAAAAAAGTTTAGAACTACCAAGTGGTCCTGTAAACTTAAATGCTGGTACAAAGGATAAATGGAATACGGTGTCAGCAAGTTGGGAACCTTATACAGGTAGTATCGTAGATAGCAGTGTATCATATTATGATGTATATGCAAGTTATTATGGAGACCATGAAATTACTCATAGACGTAGATATACAGTAGATACTGAATGTACTAAATATGATAATGTTCAAGTAATGTGGTTAAATAAATTTGGTGCATGGGAGTACTTTACATTTGATAAAGTAAGCAGAGACAACATTGAAAAAGATAATACTCCGTACAGACGTAGATACTACAAACATAATGCAAGTAATAGATACGACTATACTGCTGGAGATAGAGCACAAACTATATTAACTTCAGATATACAAGAGTCTATAACTTTAGTGAGTAATTATGTTAATGATAATAATAGTAAAAGACTTAAAGAATTGTTCACTAGTCCAGAAGTTTATTTATTAGAAAGTGATGGAACAACGTATCCTATGATAGTAGCAAATACAAGTTGGGAAACTAAGAAAACAATTAATGATAAGCTTATCAATTATACAGTCATTTTAGACTACGCATATAAAGGAAATATTCAACGAGGATAATTTATGGCACAACGTAGAACAAGAATTTTGCTTAGAGAGTTGGTAGAAGTACCAATTAAAAATTACAATGTAATTGAGAAGCAGGAAGAGATAGATGGCAAGTGGGAAAGAGAAAATATTAACTTTGCTAGAAACGAAGCTAGACCATATGACACCTCATCACCTGCTACAATGTCACAAAACTTTGATGTTGACTATAATATTCCTAGTGGTAGTCTTATGGAAGTTGAGATACAATTTGAACAAGCAGTTACAGGTTCATATGAGGTAGACTTTGGTGGTGTTGCAACAAGTGGACCTAAAGTTATAGAATTAGGTAGTCCGGTTAATGCTGGACGTCAACTGTTGACTGCACAACTTTCAGGTGCTGCAAGTTACGTAGGTGTTAGTTTTGCACCCGGATGGAATGCAGCAGTAAAATGGATAAAAGCTAGAAGCAAACAATGGACATCATATGAATTAGACTTATATGAAGAAGAACCAATTGGACTAAACATACAGAGGATAGAACAAAGTAGTGTTACAAGTAGAGCAGGTAGTTATACTAAAACAATAAAGATACCTGCAACAAAAAATAATAATAAAATATTCGCCAACCTATTTGAAATAAATGTGTTTAACCCGTCTAAAGTCTTTAAGAGAAATTATGACTGTCAATTACAGGTAGATAACGATACTATTGTACAGGGTAATATTCAACTTACAAGATGCATATATGATGAGTCACAAGAACTCATTGAATATGAAGTACAGATATTAAGTACGGTTGCAAGTTTATCAGACTCTATAGGTTCAAAACAAATATATGGTAATAGTATTCCTGATGATAATATAGACTTCAGTGAACATGACCACGCATTAACACAAGCAAACATAATGGATAGTTGGTCTGCTACAACAGGTAGTGGGTATTATTATCCAATGGTAAATTATAGTGCAGGAGAAGGGTATCTAGTATTTAGACCTGAAGACTTTAAGCCAGTAGTATATGCTAAAGAAATGTGGGATAAAATATTAGATAGAGCAGGTTATACTTATGAGTATGAATTTATTAATAGTAATTTATTCCAAAACCTTATATTACTTAATGGTGATGCACTAACAATATCAGATAAAGAAGCAGCAGACAGACAATTCCTAGCAGGTTGGGATGCAAACGAAGACTATTATGATGCATCAACTAAAGTTTGGTGTGTGAGTCCCGCTTCAACAGGTAGAACAGTATATAGTCCATACAGTAAATTATATAGACAGTTAGGTGTTATTAAATGGGATGACGATAGTACTTCACCATTCAATGATGCGTCTAATAACTATAACACAGCAACAGGTAAATATACAGTTCCTAATAAAGGTAAATATAGGTTCAGTTGTAACGTTGCACCTAGGTTTGCAAGTTATGTTTCAAGACCAGCCGGAGCTGATACACCATATGTATTATATTCAGTAGATAAATATGGTGCATTACCATACTTTACTTATACGGTTGAGATAGTAAAACAAAAAGGCAGTGGTGCTATTAATGTTTTATCTTCGGTAACTGCTACTGAGTACCTAAATACAAGTGGACTTACTAGCAGTACTAAAGACTCAGCAAATGTACAGACACTAAATAGTCAAACATACATTAATACTCCAGAAATAGAGTTGTTAGCTGATGAGAAAGTATGGGTTAGGTTACGAATAAATAACCAATACACAAAAACATATGATATCGTTGGTAGCGCAACTGGTCTTGCACATTATGTTAGACTAAGAGATATTATAGCTACAAGTAATGGTATCAATAGTAGTTTTGGAGTGACAGTTACTGCAGGTGTTCCTATCGCAGAAGGTGACCCTGTTCCGATGAATAGCATATTACCTAATATGGGACAAATGGACTTTATCAGTAATATTATTAAGATGTTTAATTTAGTTATAGATGAAAGTGCTACTAAAGCTAAACACTTAATAGTTGAACCAATGAAGGACTACTTACAAAGTGGGACAACATATGACTGGACGCAAAAAGAAGACTTAAACCAACCTACTACTATAGAACGTATAGATATTATTAACGATAAGAATGTTTTATTCACTTATACAGATGATAAGGATGACCTAAATGACCAATATCAAGGTAGTCCTGTTATTAATAGAGTGTTTGGACAAAAACAAATTAATAATATAGATGCAGAACCTAATAAGTTTGATACTATACAATTAACATTTAGTCCTACTCCATCTGATGAATTAAATAAAAGTAATAATGCATCTAGAATGGTTGTACCTAGTATATACGATACCAATGAGGGAGGTAATTTAGTTTCAGGTTTTGCATTCAATGATAGAATATTATATAGATGTGGTAGTGTAAAGATACCAGCTAACAGTTATGGATGGAGGTTCGTATCAAGTACAGAGTCTACAAAAACATTTGGACCTAATAAAGCAGCTTCAAGAAACTTTTGGCCTTGTGCACACCATACTGATAACCCATATAATAGTACTTTAGACTTAAACTTTGGTAAGTCTAAATATTATTATCATTCATTTAATAGTGGTAGTGCAGCAGTCAATAGCATAAGTGGTAGTCAAGCTAATATTACAGATAATAATTTATATGAAGTATATTGGAAGTCT
>Ga0180437_10011435_pt1 | contig 10652 bp, 11 predicted proteins | sample SS_ome_4_FD_132410 | JGI IMG/M metagenome (GOLD analysis project Ga0180437, IMG submission 132410) | Hypersaline lake sediment archaeal communities from the Salton Sea, California, USA - SS_3_D_1 metaG | ecosystem: Environmental > Aquatic > Non-marine Saline and Alkaline > Hypersaline >... | reverse complement strand
TGTTGATGAACAACCCGATGAATATAAGCCAGAGCCCGTCAAACGAGCCGGTGCTGAATATGCCGTAGAACCCGATCATCATGAAGACGACGCCGATGACGTTAGAGACTGTTGACGCAGTTCTCGTCGCTCTAATCAGGTTGCCGCTTCTCTTCCACAGGATGGCCCTTAGAACCCTCCCACCGTCCATGGGGAAGGCGGGTAGCATGTTGAACAAGGCGAGCCCCACGTTGACGTACCCCGCGTACCTCAACACCGCCTCCACGGCATCCGGCACGCCCAGCGTATAGAATAGAGCTAAGAATAAACCGCCTATAACGATGCTCGTGACGGGCCCTACCATCGCCATGTATGCCTCGGTCCCTGGGTCGCTGCTCTCCTCGTCTATCTGGGCGACCCCGCCGAAGAAGTGAAGCGTGATGTTATTGATCTCGAGCCCGCTCCTCTTAGCAATCGTCGAGTGGGCCAACTCGTGGACCAAGATCGACAGGTAGAGGGACAGCGCCGAAACGCCTCCAATTATCCAGTAGAAATTTCCGGGCTTGCCGGGGTACTGGCTCGGCAGGTAGTTGTTCGCTAGGCTCCACGTAATGAAGAGGAAGACCAGAAACCACGAGTAATCGAGTTTGATGTTGATTCCTCGAATCCGGCCTATCTTCACTGACATACAATCACTCTAAACATCGAAACAGTTGCTCCGTTTGATGTTTAATAGAAAGAATCGACCCTATTTAAACCGAAAAAAGCTGTTTACACTATTTTCAGGTATATATGTGATCCTTCGATTGTTTTTACCATGAGTGTAGGTATACCTTCACTGGACCGGTCACTGAACAACTCTGTTGAGTGGCTTAACGACGTACAAGAGGAGCTTAAGTGGCCCGACAAGGATCGCGTATACGCGGCTACTAAGGCGGTGTTAGGCACCCTTCGAGACTGTATAACGATAGAGGAGGCTCACCAGTTCGCTGCCCAGCTACCCATGGTCTGGATAGGCATGCTGTTTGACGGGTATGATCCCTCAGGGAAACCGATCCGCCTCGACAGAGACGAGTTCCTCAGAGAGGTTAGACAAAAGTTTGGCCCGAACCCCCTCGACGCCGAGAAATCGACAAAAGCTGTCGCCAAGGTGCTGAAGAAGAGGGTGTCCAGGGGAGAATACGAGGACATCGTGGGACTATTATCTGACGATGTCAAGCCTCTTTTCAACTAGTTTATTTAAAGCATACCTGTTAACGCGCATAACCTGTTTCTATTGATGCCAGCAGAACAGATCCATCTGATGCCGTCTGTTATTCCAGAGTGTTGCCTCGTCTTTTTTCGTTTTATATAATATCCTTCTTATCTCATACGCGTGATAAAGAAGAACGGCGACAAATGGCTGGCGAGATGTGAGCTATGCAGCTGGAGCAAAGAGGCTGTAACCGAACGAGAAGCCCAGCAGAGTCTTACACGGCACATGGACATTGTACACAAGAAGCCACTCTCATCGATAACCGAAAAGAGAAGCCCGGTGCCGGATGACGAGAAAGTTGGCCTACCCGAGGCACAGAAACCCCAAGGCGTCACCAAAGAAGGGTCGCTGTAGAAGGCCATGGCTTGAGTGAGAAAAGCAAGTTAATCGAGAAGTACAGAGACTCTCTTGAAGCGGAGGAGCAGCCGGACTGGGTTGAGCCCATGCTGGCCACGCTAACCCACGACTACTTCGACGACCCTGACTGGATATATGAACGGAAACTGGACGGCGAACGCTGCCTAGCCTTCAAGACCGGTGAACAGGTGGCTCTTCTCTCACGAAACAGGAAGAACCTGAACAAGGCCTACCCCGAGATCGTTGGGGCGTTGTCCCGGCAGGACGGCAGTTTCGTCGTAGACGGGGAGATGGTGGCCTTCGACGGAGACGTGACCAGCTTCTCGAGGCTCCAGCAGAGGATGCACAAAGAAGGAGATGTCGAGAAGACCGGGGTAGCCGTCTACTACTATGTCTTCGACATCATTCACCTAGACGGCTACGACACCACAGAACTGGAGCTGAGGCACCGGAAACAGCTGCTGAAAGCAAGCCTAGACTTCAACGACCATTTAAGATACACGAGGCACGTCAACGAGAAAGGGATAGAGTACCACGAGGAAGCCTGCAGGAAAGGCTGGGAGGGCGTGATCGCCAAAGACGAAGCCAGCAGGTACATTCACACCCGTTCGAGGAAATGGCTCAAGTTCAAGTGCAGAAGCCAGCAGGAGTTCGTCGTGGGCGGCTACACGGACCCGAAAGGTGAGAGGGAACACTTTGGGGCGCTCCTCCTCGGCTACTACGATGATGGAGAACTCATGTACGCCGGGAAGGTCGGCACCGGCTACACAGACGAGACGCTGGAGAGCCTCGGGAAAAAACTCAGGGACATCAAGGCCGAGGACCCTCCCTACGACGAGGAAGTCGATGAGAAAGACGTCCACTGGGTGAGGCCGGAGTTGGTATGCGAGGTCAAGTTCACCGAGTGGACCGACAACGACAAGCTTCGGCACCCCTCGTATTTGGGCCTCAGGCGGGACAAAGACCCGAAAGAAGTGGTAAAGGAGGCCCCGTAGATGAGCGTCATAGAGATAAACGGACACAGGATAGAGTTATCCAATCTGGACAAGGTCTTTTACAGGAAGGCGGGGGTCACCAAGGGGGACGTAATCGAGTACTATAGGCGAATATACCCCACTATGGCCCCTCACCTGGCTGAGCGGCCGCTGACCTTACACAGGTATCCCGACGGTATAAGCGGTGAGGGTTTCTATCAGAAAGAGGCTCCCGAGTACATACCTGGCTACGTGGACACCGTCGAGATAGAGAAGGTGGAGGGTGGCACGCAGTCTCAAATGGTGTGCAACAGCAGGGAGACCTTGGTCTACTTGGCCAACCTTGGCACCATCACCTTTCACGTCTGGCTGAGCCGCATCGACAGGCTTCAACTCCCGGACAAGCTCATATTCGACCTCGATCCACCGGGTGACGACTTTGAGCCCGTCAGGGAGGCCGCGTTCGACCTGAGGAAACTAATGAAGGAGCTCGGCCTTGTCTCCTACGTCATGACCACGGGTTCGGCCGGCCTCCACGTGGCGGTTCCGTTGAAGAGGGAGCTTGACTTCGACCATGTGAGACGATTGTCCGGTGCCGTATCGTCGCGTCTCGCCTCCCGGCACCCGGACCAGTACACCACCGAGGTCCGTAAAGCCAAGCGGAAGGGAAGGCTGTTCCTGGATACGGCGAGAAACTCTTACGGGCAGACATCGGTCGCACCGTACTCTTTGAGGGCTAGGGAGGGGTGCAGCGTCGCGACGCCACTTGGGTGGGACGAGCTCCACGACTCTGAGCTTCACTCCAAAAGCTACACCATAGAAAACATATTCAGGCGACTGGGGCAGAAAGAAGACCCCTGGAAGAGCTTCTATGAAGACTCTTATTCTTTGGGCGGGTTAGATGGAAGGATCGAGGCTTTGTAATGGGTGTGGACCTGAGACCATTAATCGTCAGCGACGTGATCGGCTTAGACGAGCTTGAAGGCAAGGTAATCACGGTGGACGCGTCAAACATACTCCACCAGTTCCTGTCCACAATCAGGCAGCCCGACGGGGCACCCTTGGCCGACTCCGAGGGGAACGTGACCTCCCACCTCGTGGGTCTCTTCTACCGTACACTGAAGCTGATGAGGCGCTCCATAAAGCCGGTGTATGTCTTCGACGGCGAGATGCCCGATCTGAAGACCGGGGTGGTCGAGGAGAGGGCGCGGAGGCGGAGAGAGGCGGAGAGGAAGTGGGAGGAAGCTAAGAAGGATGGGAAGAAGGGTGAGGCTTTCAGGGAGGCTGTCAGGAGCAGCTATCTGGACGACCAGATGATACGGGACGCCAAGACCCTGCTGGGGTACCTAGGGCTGCCCACGGTTCAGGCGCCCGGCGAGGCCGAGGCCCAGTGCGCGTACATGACGAGAGACGAAGTCTTCGCGATGAACAGCCGAGACTATGACTCCCTCCTGTTCGGTGCCCAGAGGCTGTTGAGGTACCTGACCATCAAGAATAGGAAGAACATCGAGGTGATCCATTTAGACAGGTTGCTGGGACGACATGGTCTCTCCTTTGAGCAGCTCGTTGACGTGGGGATACTTATAGGCACAGATTACAACGACGGAGTTTTCCGGGTTGGCCCCAAGACCTCGTTGAAGCTGATAAAGAAACACGGCAGGATAGAGGATATACCAGAGAAGTACCTCGAAAAGCTGGGCGACGGTTACCGTGAAGTGAGAGAGCTGTTCCATGATCCCCCTGTCACGTCAGACTATGATCTCGTCTTTCGTAAACCGAATAAAAGCGACCTGGTCCAGTTTCTGTGCGAGGAACGGGGGTTCCCCCGGGAAAGGGTGCTGAACAACCTCAATAAATAACCGAGCATCTCCGTGAAGCTATTCTCTAGCTGTTTTCTGCATCTGATATGTTGAATGAACCCATGGGTGGTTCAACCTTATCAAGCGCTCCACGTTCAAATTGCTAGTCGCCATCGACGGAATTTTCCTGAGGTTTTCCTCTGTGAACTGTGGAACTTTCTCGGTTAGCTCCTGGTCTATGTCGATGGCGAACTTCCTCTCGACTTCCTCCCGGTGGATGTTGTTCATAGCGCAGAAGGGTATTACGCGGTCGTCGGGGGTGGCGTAGTGTACCACGCATCTCTGCACCCTGTCAACGTCGAAGTTGTAGGGGTCCTGGAAATGCATGGTGCTTAACAGTATCATCTCCCTGTGGATGTCGAACACGTGCTGGAAGTCGTTGTCATAGACGATGTCTCTTATCATCTTGAACAGCCCGCCGAACTCCACCCCCTTCAGAAGCGTCTTTGCTAGGTCAACCTTGGTTTTGAGGTCGTGCCCGTCTCTCTGTCCCTTGTTGTAGCTCTCTAGGGACTCTATGAGCCGATCTACGTCCATGTACTCGGTGATCGGATGCACCTCGTCGCCGTCAACGACTAGGTAGGTCGCGGCTCCACAGTGGGGGTGGGCGTTGAAATCGGGGTAGTACCTGTTCTTGACGTGGCTTATAAGCTGCGTCAACGGCTGGACGGCTGGGATGGGATACCAGTCCCTCTGCTTGATGAACCCCCCCGTCTGTTCCTCGGCTAGCCTCGTCAACTCGGGTATGGTGATCCGCATCTTCTCCCGCTCCGACGCGTTTATGCGGCCGGTAATACTGACGGGCTGAAAGTTGACGCCCCTTACGCAGTCATTGTTGTCGATGGCGAACCTGATGATATCTCCGATCTGGTCGTCGTTTACCCCCTTGACCAGCGTCGGCACGAGCACTGTGCTTGCCAGGCCCGCCTCCTTGAGGTTCTCTATGGCCTTTAGCTTCACGGGGAGCAAGTTCACGCCCCTAGCCTGTATGTATGGTTCGGGGGTCACCCCGTCGAACTGGAGGTAGACGTTGTCCAAGTCCGCCTCCTTCAGCGCCCTACAGTAGTCTAGGCTCTCTGCCATCCTGATGCCGTTGGAGTTCACCATCACCAGTATGAAGCCCATTTCCTTGGCCACTCGGATAATCTCAGGAAGGTCGTCTCTGACCGTCGGCTCCCCTCCGCTGAGCTGCAGGCAGGGGGTGCTGAAGGGCGTCGTATCGATCAGGTTCCGCATCATGGACTCGATCTGGTCAAGCGTGGGCTCGTACACGTAGCCCGCCGCCCCGGCGTGTGCGAAACATATGGGACACCTCAGGTTGCACCTGTTGGTGACGTCGATTATACCGATCATGGGGGTCGATCTATGGTTGGTGCATATCCCGCAGTCGTAAGGACACTCTGATTCTTTGCTTGAGAAATAGTTCTTGTATCTCGCCGCCCTCTCGTACTCCGAGAAGCTGTCCCAGTATACCTCGTTGAACTCGCCGTGATCAGGACACGTTTTAGCTATGTAGACCTTGCCTGACTCCTCGTATACCGTTGCCGGTATCTTGGCCCTACAGACAGGGCAGATGCTTTCTGTTTTCTTTACAACTTTCACTACACCATCTCTATTTTTTTATGATGCTCTAAAGATAAACGCTATGATCGGTGATGATAGGTAAAAATATCTGTTCTTGAGCAACCTATAATCAAGTTTTACCGCCTTAGAGTATCGATTATCAGATAGAGAAACACTGTTTAAATAGCTTAAAACCAGCTCACAATCAATATACATGGGAACACTGTTTCTCGGGAATCTACGATGGAAGTCAAGATACTGGGATCAAGAGCCAACATAGAGCCCTCTGCTCCCAATCATAGTAAACACTCCGGGGTTCTTGTCGATGATAATATACTGTTCGATTTGGGCGAAGAAGAATACATCGACCATAACCCAGACGTCATCTTCATCACGCATCTACACCCGGATCACGCGTTCTTCATCGAAACGGAGATAAGGGAAATAGGGGCTCAAGTCTATGCTCCTGAGAGAAACGAGGAAACCACCATCGACGTAAAAGCGTTCAAAGAACACATGAACTTTGGGGGCTATTCGATTACCCCGATCCCAACACACCACAGCAAGCTGGTGAAATCTCAGGCATACCTCGTCGAGAGAGGTGCTAAAAGACTGCTGTACACCGGGGATATGATATGGATCGATAAAAAACACCATGGACTGCTGCAGGAACTGGATCTCGTTGTCACCGATGGGAGCTACTACCGGAAAGGCGGATTGGTAAGGAAGGACGAGGAGACGGGTAGGCTGTACGGCCACAACGGCATCAAGGACCTTGTCAGCCTCTTCAAAGAGTTCACCGACCACATGGTTTTCACACATCTGGGGAGCTGGTTCTACAGGGACATAGAGGCTTCGAAGCAGAAGATCGAGGAGCTGGGCTCGGAGGACCTGTTGGTCGAGGCGGCATACGACGGGATGACCCTGGAAATCTAGGTCTCGTAGCCGATTTTCTTGTGCAACGTGTCTTCTATGTGGACCCCTTCAGGTATCCCATGACCTCTTGGTCCGTGAGGTCACGCCATCCCCTGTACGCTGAGGCCACGGCGAAGTACAGGCCCGACCTGATGTTGAGGCAGTATATCTCGTCTACGTGCCGCCTCAGCATCTCGATTGATCTCAACGGCGCCGTCGGCACCGCCACGGTCACTCTTCCGGGGTTGTACAACTTCACCGCCCGGGCTGTGGTGAGCATGCTGAACCCGGAGGCGAGGCCGTCGTCCACCAGTATCGCGTGCTTTCCCTCGATGTCTGGGAACTCTTCTCGGTCGTAGAGGCGCCTGCGCCGTTTAATCTCTTTCTTTTCTTTTTCGATGACTTCCTCTACTTGGCTATCGGTCAACCCTAGGTTCTGTACCAAAGGCTGGTTGACCTCGACGAGGCTGTTCCATGTCACGGCTCCGAAGCCCGCCTCCGGGTTCCAGGGAACATGGAGCTTCCGTGTGACCGCAACTTCGAGAGGAAGACCCAGCTTCTTCGATATCGCGTATCCAACAGGCACTCCGCCCGCCGGGATGGCGACCACCAACGCCGAGGGGTCCCCCCGATATGCCTCCAGTTTCTCAGCGAGGAGCCTACCCGCGTGCTCCCTATCCCTGAACACATGGGTCTTTTCACGGTACTCTTCCGAGTCGATTACCCGGGCCAATCTGCGGTCTAGGAAATGTTTGTTCTGGATTTTATTTTAAGTTTAACATCCGTCGAAAAATCGGCTGTTTAGTTGTAAGGTATTAATTTGATTGTTCGTATGGTTCGATTAAGTGTAGTTGAATGTATAAAAACAGGAAGGAGGCCGGGGAGAAGCTCTCGGAGCATCTAATGGGGTACAGAGACGAGGACGCGGTTCTGCTGGCCATCCCCCGGGGCGGCGTGCCGGTGGCCTACGAGGTAGCCCAGAGAACCGGGTTACCGTTGGACGTCATAGTAGTGAAGAAGATCGGTCACCCTCACAACCCGGAGTACGCGGTGGGGGCGGCCAGCGTCAACTCCACCTTCATCAACCCGGACAATATCAGAGGCGTTCAGCAGAGCTACCTAGAGGAGCAGAAGGAGCGGAAACAGAGAGAGGCGGAGGCGAGTTACAGGGAGCTCAGGGGAGACGCGTCCCCCCTCGATCTCAGGGACAGGACCGCGATACTGGTAGACGACGGTGTGGCTACGGGGTCAACCATCAAGATGGCCATCACCGTGGCCAGGAACCTGGGCGCAGAGAGGGTGGTTGTCGCTGTGCCCGTGGGGAGCGTCGAGGCCATCAAGATGCTTAGACGGGAGGCCGATGAGGTGATATGCCCCCTTGAGCCCATCGTGTTCTATGCCATCGGGCAGTTCTACGAGGACTTCAGCCAGGTCCCCACCGAGACGGCGAAGGAGATGCTGAAGGGAAGATGAGCGAGGAGTACGAGTCAATCAGGATACGGCTCGGAGACGCCGTACTTAATGGCGACCTCGCGAAGGTGGAGGGCGCCCGCGGTATAGTCCTGTTCGCCCATGGCAGCGGCAGCGGCCGCCATAGCCCTAGAAACAGGTACGTCGCGGATAGGATTATCGATGAAGGCTTATCCGTTCTTTTGATGGACCTGCTTACAGAGGAGGAGGATCGGGTGGATCAGGTGACCCGTGAGCACAGGTTCAACACCCCCATGCTGGCAGACAGGGTGCGTGGGGTGAAGAACTGGGTCCAGAGACGCCGAGGAATCATGGAACTGAGTGTTGGCCTCTACGGCTCAAGCACGGGAGCCGCGGCGGCGTTGATAGCGGCGGCGGAGAGCCCTGATGGCGTCGGCGCCGTAGTCAGCCGGGGAGGCCGCGTGGATCTAGCCTCGGATGCCCTGTCCCGGGTTAAGGCGCCGACGCTGTTCATCGTCGGGGGCCGGGACACGGCCGTTCTTGGCTTGAACAGGGACGCGTTTGAGATGCTTGCAGTGGAGAAGAGGCTGGAGGTCATCCCCGGGGCGGGGCACCTGTTCAGCGAGCCGGGGACCATGGATGAGGTAACCAGCCTCAGCATCGAGTGGTTCAAGGAGCACCTCTAGAGTACCCCATTTTTCTGGAGCGAAGAGAGGTTAAACCCGGACCCCTCCAAGCACACCCTCATAGGTTAAGGAGTCAAACTCCTATCAGGATTAATGCTAGTCCCACTATCAACGAGAAACTCGTGGTGAACAACTGGACGTACAACGTGTCCTTCACCGAGTGGGAAAGCAGTGGCAGCAACCCGTGGCCGTCCTGGGATAACGTGCTGACGAGCAAGACCGAGAACGGGATCAGCCCCTTGGTGTAGAGTACGAGGAAGACCATGTGGGGCCCCGACTCGGGTATTATGCCTACTAGGGCGGCTATGACGATCATCGTAGACACCGGGAGGCTTTCGATGAAAGGGGCGAAGTCGAACCTCTGAATGAGGACCTCTATCACGGTCAGGGTCAGGAATATCCAGGTGAAAAGCCTGGGGATGTGTTCTTTTATGATGTGGCCGTAGACGTGTTCCTTGAGAAAGTTAGATGTATCCACCCTTTCCACATCCTTCTTGTACTCTCTAGTCTTAACGTCGAGGTGTTTAACGACTCGGTCCGCCAGGAACCCGCCCACGAAACCCAGCGGGATCAGTATGGCGAATATCTTGTACGCTGCCTCCGGCGCCATCGTCAACATGACGAACGCCTCATCTCCCGCGGTGGATAACATGACGGCGGTCAAGGCGCCGAAGCCTACCATACCATGAATATACAGCGAGACCACGAGAAACGCGTCGATGCAGCCTGGAACCGCCCCCAGGAGCGATGCCAGCGCGTACTGGTTCAATGGTTTGCCCGTCAAGACGTCATTAATCTGATCCCTGAACCTGAGTTCAAGGTAATCGATTACAGTCATGAACACCGTGACCATGAGGATTATTTTCACGGTTGTTTGCAGATTCCCTAGTACTATATCCCACAAAACCCATCCCTCGCCTCAGGCACTGCTTTAAATAGATCGGACAGGGCTTAACCACCTTTCGATGGATACCCAAACGAAAGATAGTACTTAATGCTTACAAGACTTTCAGGCTCTCGTTCCCTGTATTCTGGCGCTGAGGTTGTTTTCTCTGAGTGGTTCAGGTTTATAATTTTGGGCGTGTTCTGGATAACAGCATGGGATACGAGTTCCTCGAACACACGGCCGATGTCTATGTCAAGGCGTGGGGAGACAGCCTCGAAGAGGCTTTCACCGCCGCCGCCAAGGCCATGATGGAGGTCATAACCGATACGGGTAAGGTTGAACCTGAACAAAGCTTCGAGGTATCGCTGGAAGCGGGGGATCTGGAGAGCCTGCTCTATCTCTGGCTTGAGGAGGTAATATTCATGGTTGACGCAGATGGGCTGCTGTTCTCCAGGTTCCAGGTCTCGGAGGTGACCCGAGGCGAAGAGGCTCTACTATCAGCCACACTTAGTGGGGAGGAGTTCGACTCTGCACGTCACGAGCAGAGGCAGGCGGTCAAAGCTGTAACCTACCACATGATGGAGATCAAAGAGGAAGACGACAGGCACGTCGTCAAGTTTGTTCTAGATGTTTAGTTTTGGGTTTAAAAAACATCTCTACTATAGTTACATGAGAGTAACATGGATTTGCATTTGGAGAGAGTAGACGAGTACATCTGGGAGATACCCCGGCAAGACAGTATGAGGG
>Ga0180437_10011434_pt1 | contig 10652 bp, 8 predicted proteins | sample SS_ome_4_FD_132410 | JGI IMG/M metagenome (GOLD analysis project Ga0180437, IMG submission 132410) | Hypersaline lake sediment archaeal communities from the Salton Sea, California, USA - SS_3_D_1 metaG | ecosystem: Environmental > Aquatic > Non-marine Saline and Alkaline > Hypersaline > Sediment... | reverse complement strand
TCCCGTTCGGATTGGGGGCATTGTTTAGTCAAAGGTTTAAGTCTCCCGCGGTTTTCCGGGAGGAAAAATTCCGAAACCCCGTTTTCCATCAAGAAGGCATTAGGGTTGATTTTACTTTTTTCCTCGAGAAGCGTTTGCGAGGTGGTGAATATATAATCCGCATTGCCGATTAATTTTCGCTCCATATGTTCCACCTGGATTTTCTGTTTTGGTGAAAAAACAGGGCTTTCCGGAAAATTATCGTCAATCGTTGCGAGATTATAGCGGGACCTTATGTGTTTGAAGAATCCGGCGTGGTGAAATATGGTGCCCCATACAATATCCGGGATGGCTTTGTATCTGAAAAAGCGCCGAAATATTTTCAGGGTTTGGCGGGATACCTCGCGATGATACCACTTTCTGATTTTTCTTTTGATGAATTCGGGCAGGGGAAGCCGCACAGAGTAAGGCAGGGGAAGATAGGGGGTAAATACCACCATTTTGGTATTTTTAATGCGGCGGAGGGAGCTTTGGCGCAACAAAAGCTTTAGGGGATTGTTCGGTCTCAACCTTGCCAGGAGGGTAATCGGGGGTTCCACATAGATTACGGGATATTGTTTGCTCAAAAGGTGGATCGGGTACCGTAATTCCCCCACGGGCAAAGGACCCCGCCAGGCTCCCGCGCTGAAATAGATAATTACAGGTTCGATTTTTGTGCTCATGTTCAGTTTTCTTCTTCCGGTTTTTTTGCTTGTTTTTGCACAGGATTTTGGTACACCCTGTATTCCCCCCGGGTATAAACCGGTTCCCAGTTTTTTTCTATTTTCAACACAGCCTCGCAAAGGGGTCCGTGGATCGGGTCTGCAGGTTTGTCTTTCCAAAGGTCTGTAAAGGAGTCCAGTACAACGAACCTGGCGTTTTTTAGAGCCGGGGGAAAAAGGAAACGCTCCCTGGGAAAGGGGTGCATGTAAAATTCCACCTTTTTTCCTTCATAAGCCTGGGATTGGGGAATATTTGCGGTGCGCGTATCAATAAGGCTCCACAAAACACTTGTAGTTATGACAAGGTCTGTAGGTTCAGTGTTTGCCTTCAGGAATTTGCCCACGGCAAAGTTGTCTTGCGTATTTTTTGTCATGCCGAATTCAAGGGGTGTAGGGAATCTGCCCCAAATCCCGTGACGGACCTGGTTTATGCTTAAATAACTCCCCAGCACAACAGGAATAAGAAAAAGAGCCACAGGGGACAGGCTTTTCAGGCGATATAAAAGAAAAAGGGTGAGAGCCGCAATTCCCAGGGCAACAAAAGGCAAAATCGGAATGACCGGGTAATGAATGAACCGGATAATGGTATCCTTTCTCCTAAGAACGATATGGATCATAAAAAGGTAAAGAAGGAAGAGAAACACGCCGGCTTTTTTTCTGCGTATGAAAAGGAGCCCGATAAAGCCGAGGAAGTAGCTGAGACCTGTATGGAAAAAATCGTGGTAGTGATACAGGGTAACATAAAGAGACCCCGTCCCTGCTGCGCTCCTGAGAGCGCGGATATCCTCCCAGAATCCAGGGGCGTTATGCGCCATATAAGCCATGAATATAATTAAAGGAATCGGCACGCAACCAAGAGCCCATAGGTGCCGCGATTTCTTCTGCAGGAGGATTACAAGAAATAAGAAAGGAATAAAAACAACAGAATAATAAACCGTGAGAAGGGAGGCAGACGCGACAATGCACGCCCCCAGGCACCAGAAAAACTCCCGCGTTCTAAGGTACCGGAGCGAGAAAAAAGCAACCACAAGCGCCTCCAGCTGGTACAGGTTATAGGGAAGCCCCATGCGGTTATACAAAACCGCATCCGGGTGAATCGCGAAAAAAAACGCACCCAAAAGCCCAAGAACCAGGGCGGAAAGGGGAGGGGCGTCTTTTTGGGAATCCTTTGTTCCGGCTTCGCACCCCAAAACAAAGATCAACAGCGTGCTTATCACTCCCAAAAGCGCATTGAATAACCGGAAGTGATACATATCGGGTTTTCCCAGTTTGAAAAACAGGTTCAATGCAGCGAAGTAAAGAGGAGGATGAGTCATATTGGGTCCTACAAAGGTGATATTCACAGCGCCCATTTTCAGCCGGGCTTTTCCCAGTTGCCGCGCCATCTCGATGTAGCTTCCCTCGTCGCGGAACCATCCCGGCGATTCGAGCAGACGTTTTGTCCTGTAATTCCAGCTGGTGTATAGAACAATAGCAAGGAGCGCCACAATTGCAATTTCGGAGATTTTGATCTTTCTTCCGGAGGAAGCCACGTTTTCTCCTTTAAAAAGAGTATTCCCGATTTTCCGGGTCATTTTTGGAAACTTTACTTAAAACGATAAACAGTTGAGTGATTTTGTTCAAATTGTTTTACGAGGTGAGTCTTGATAAAACCTTCCATGATATCAAGAGCTTTTGTAAAGTTTTCCCGGTTTTCCTTTTTGGAAAATATCCAGGTTTTGCCCTGCATATGCATCGCTTCCCGGATTTTTTCATCAATGACAACGTATCGGCAGGGGAATTTCACAAGGCGCGATTTCAGTTTTTCCGGTGTGCCGGCTTCCAACGCCAAATTCAGAAAATAGGATGCCTCGAACATACTGTCCGCATAGGCAAACTGGGGGCAATATAAGCTTTTGTTTTCAAAAAGGAACAGAACCCGTTCCTCGGGAAAGCACTTTCCCAAAAGGTATTCATAGCAGCCGTACGAACGCACACGGGGGCGAAGAAAATCATCCCGGGTTTGCCTGCCCAAAAGCATGGGGAAATAGGAACCCTGGGTTTTTATCTCCGGAATGATGCGACCTGTGATTAGCTGAAGGGGCGCAAGAATTGCCAGAGCCAGTAGCAGGGGATAAATATGGGCAACTTTCATTTTCTTTACAGACTCGATCCCGAAAACACAGATAAGAGAAAGGATCGGGATGCCGGGGATGAGAAAGCGCAGCTGTTGCGATCCTACCCCCCATAATATAAAGAAAACCGCAAAAAAGAGTGCAAACATCATAAGAATCTTCCGGTTTTTTCGAATCATCAGGCAGGCGGGCAAAAGAAGTAATAAAAAGGGATAAAGCGCTCCGGCAAATCCGCGGTATCCCAGCTTTTCATACCCCGGAATAAATATGCGGAAAAAAAGCAGAAGGTAATCTTTTAAAGTACGCCCCATGCCGATGCTGTGTTGCCAATCCACGAGCCAGAAGGATTGTTGCGCTGACCACTCCTTCCCGTTAAAAAAGCGGAACATCAGGGGATAAACAGGATTTCCCGTATAAAGATAACTCTTTACAAGCCACGGAATCACAAGGGCAACAGCAGTTGCAATAAATATAACAAACGCTTTCATATGCTGTTTCTTTTCCGGTTTTGATAAAAAATCATCACCGGAGAACTTTGCGATATTCAAAGAAAGAATCCATGGCGCTGCAATAAACAGCACAATGCCCCCTATGAATGCGTAAAGCATGGTATATTTGCCCCCCATGCCCATGCCGCAAAAAAGACCAGCCAAAAAGCAATATTTTCGATCGCCGGTTTTTAAGTACTCCATAATACTCAAAATCATCCATACACAAAAAAGCGCCATGCCCAGATCGATATAGGCTCTGGAGAATTCCGTATAGATCACTGGATTGCAAATAAATAGCAGGGCTGCTATTATTCCGGCTCGGGCGGATAAATACCTTCTGCAAAAGCAGTACAAGGACAAGCAAATCAACACCCCCATGCTGAAATGCACAAGCTTGGCTGTAATATCGTCTCCTATAAGCATGGCGCCCACATACAAAAGTTGCTGGCTCAACGGCATATTGGAATACACGTTCAGGGGGATATAGCTGAACCCATGTGAGCTTATATATATTTTCGGGATCAGGAGATGATACACTTGGGCATCCCAGGAAAAAGGCGGAACCAGTGCGTTGTAAAACGCATATAACAACAAAAGACCCAGGAAGGATGCAGCAGCCCAATCGTAAACGCACAAATCTTTATGCAGGCGGTAATTGTGCGGAAATAAATCTCCCCAATAAAGGGATAATTCCTTGAAGGAAATATACAGGAGCACCAAAATTACAGGAGCGAAGATATTGAATCCCGCCACTTTTATCAGGCTGAAAAATATGCCGTAAGAAACGAGCACGAAGCCTGTTGTAACGGAAAGGCAAAAATTATAAAGCGAGCAATCGGAAAACAGGGAAAAATGCCTCAAGATAAAATGCCCTGCGCCCGCAGCGATCAGGAGAAAGATTCCAATGGCAAATACCCGCATCAGGAAAAGCAGGAAATTGGAAAAAACCTGGCTTTCATTTATAGCCGAAAGAAATTTTAACAGGATAAAGGGAATGACAAGATAGAGGATTTTGCAACACTTGCAGCAGTATGATGGGTGTTTCATCGGGAAAACTTCAGAAGAATCACTGTGATATTATCCAGTCCCCCTTTTTCGTTGGCTGTGTTAATAAGGCTCTTGCAAGCCTTGTCCGGGTTGCCTTGGGAGGAGAGGATCGTCTGTAAAATTATGTTATCATCTATCATGCTCGATAAGCCATCGGTGCAAAGCAGGATATAGTCGTCAGGATTGATCTCCATGGTGTTCAGGTCGATCTCCACATTGAGTTTATTGCCCAGCGCCCGGGTGATAACGTTTTTCCACCTGTGGTTCCTGGCGTCTTTTTGGGTAAGGATATTTTTTTGAATCTGCTCGTTCACCCAGGAATGATCCGATGTGATTTGCTTGATCTCCTGGTTCCTGATCAGGTACGCGCGGGAGTCCCCCACATGAGCGATATGCACAATGTTTTCCTTTTCCGTGTACAACCCCACAATCGTGGTGCCCATTCCGCTGTATTCGTAACGTTCCCCTGCTCGAAGACAGACGTTTCTATTGGCGATACGGATGGCGGTTAAAAGGATATTGGCGTCTTCCGAAAGATCGGAATTCAACCCGAAGGGCCAGGTGAATTCCTTGTCTTCCACGCATCGCCGCACGAATTTCATGATGGTATCGATAGCTGTGGAGGAAGCCACCTCCCCGGCATTGTGCCCTCCCATACCATCGGCAACCAGGTAAAGATGGAGGTCGTCGGATATACTGAGGCTGTCTTCGTTATGGGCGCGCCTGCGTCCCACATCCGTCATTCCGAAAGATTCAATCTTCATAGATCCTTCTTAAGAAAAGTAATTTTATTTAAAAATATTACAAAATATATAGATATAACCCAAAAAAAGGCAAGGCAAAAATGGGGAAAAATCCGTCAGGGTTGCATAGACTTGATTTTCTGCCTCAAAATACGGTTTACAATTCCGGGGTTAGCCTTGCCCCGGCTGATCTTCATGACTTGTCCCACAAGGAAGCCTATTGCCTTGTCCTTTCCAGCCAATATGGTTTTTACAGTATCGGAATTTTCTTCCAGCACCTGGTTGACAATTTTAAGGATTTCCTCTTCATCGGAGATTTGAAGCCATCCTTTTTCCCTGACAATTTCTTCGGGCAATTTTCCCGAATCGAGCATTTCCGGGAACACCTGCTTGGCGATCTTGCCGCTTATGGTTCCCTGGTCGATCATTTTTATAAGGGAAGCGAGGTGTCCGGGGGTAATGGGGCATTCGTCCGGTTCCATTTCCCTGTTGTTCAGCTCCCGCATGAGTTCGGTCATGATCCAGTTGCTGATCCCTTTTGCGTTGGGATGAATCTTCACGCATTTTTCGAAATAATCAGCCAGGGGTTTGGAAGAGGTAAGTATATTCGCATCGTATTCCGGAAGTTCATGTTCTTTTATAAACCGCTTTTTTTTTGCTTCCTGGAGCTCGGGGAGGTTGCTTTTAATTTTTTCCTGCCAGGGCGTGGTAATGAGGACTTTTACGAGGTCCGGTTCGGGAAAATACCGGTAATCCTGGGCAACTTCCTTGGAACGCATGGCGCGGGTGGAACCGGAAGGTTCATCCCACAGTCGGGTTTCCTGGAGTACTTTTTCACCGGTTTCAAGAATCTCGCTTTGACGTTCGATTTCGTGCTCTATGCATTTTATTGCGGTTTTCATGGAGTTCAGGTTCTTGATTTCCACGCGGGTTCCGAGCTGATCTGAGCCCTTGGGTCGAACGGATATATTCACCTCGAAGCGAAGGTGTCCCTCCTGCATCTTGCAATCGGAAACCTCCAGGTATTGGAGCAGGTTTTTCAGGGTCGTCATGTAGGCAAGGGCATCGGGGGAACTGTGCATATCAGGCGCTGAAACAATCTCTATAAGGGGCATTCCCGCCCGGTTCAGATCGACCAGGCTGTATTCTTCACCCACGGGAGTTTCCGGATGATAGTTTTTCCCAGCATCCTCCTCCAGGTGAACATTATTGATTCCCACCTTTTTTCTTTGATCCCCACAGGGTATCTCGATCCATCCGTCATACCCGAGGCACGCATAGTTCTGGGATATCTGGTAATTTTTGGGAAGATCGGGGTAGTAGTAATTCTTGCGATCGAACGATGTTATTTCCGAGATTTTGCAGTTGAGTGCAATAGCGGTACGGATGGTGTATTCCAGGGCTTTTTTATTCAATACAGGAAGCACGCCGGGCATACCAAGGCAGACAGGGCACACCTGCGTATTCGGGGGGGAACCGAATGTCGTGGAGCACCCGCAAAAAATCTTGGATTTGGTCGCCAGTTCCGTATGGATTTCCATACCTATAACCGGTTCAAACTCCATTCGGCGCCTCCCTTGATTCCAATGACGGTTTTTTCTTATGGTGTGATGTGGACGTTTCGAACATATATGCCGCCTGAAAAATCTTTTCCTCCCTGAAGATATCTGAAATGATCTGCAGCCCAACGGGCAAGCCCGAGCTTGTGAAGCCGCAGGGTATGGAAAGCCCGCACATGCCTGCCAGATTCAGCGAGATCGTAAAGATGTCCGAAAGATACATGGTCAGGGGGTCTGTTGTTTTTTCTCCAATTTTAAAGGCTGCAGTGGGCGTAACCGGTGTGGCAATGATATCCACATGTTTCAAGGTCTGTTCGAAATCTCGCTTTATAAGGGTGCGGACTTTGAGGGCTTTCAAATAATACGCATCATAATACCCGGCGGAAAGCGTATAAGTGCCGAGCATGATGCGCCGTTTCACTTCCGCACCGAAGCCCTGTGCCCGGGTATGGGAATACATATCAATAATATTGTCCGTATTTTCGGCTCGATAGCCATAGTGCGCGCCGTCATACCTCGCCAGGTTGGAACTTGCCTCAGCCATGGCGCAGATATAGTAACAGGCAATGGCGTATTCCGTGTGGGGAAGGGAGATATCAATAATCTCCGCCCCGAGGTTTTCCATCTGCTTCATAGCCTCTTTTATCAGGCTTTCCACTTCTGGGTCCATACCTTCCGTAAAGTACTGCTCCGGAACACCGATCCGGAATCCCCTGATATCCCTTCGGCAAAGCTGTGTAAAGGGGGGAACAGGCATATCAGCACTTGTGGAATCGCGCGGATCGAAACCAGCTATGATTTCGAGAAGAAGCGCAGCATCCATTACGTTCCGGGCTATAGGACCGATCTGATCGAGCGACGAGCCATAGGCGACAAGACCATACCGCGACACGCGTCCGTAAGTGGGTTTCACTCCCACCACGCCGCAGTAGGAAGCCGGGGCGCGAATAGAGCCCCCTGTATCCGATCCCAGGGCGATCGGTGCGGCGCGCGCAGCAACCGCGGCTGCCGAACCGCCGCTCGAACCCCCGGGAATGCGTTCCAGGTCCCAGGGATTGCGCGTGATTTTATAGCCGGAATTCTCCGTGGAGGAGCCCATGGCGAACTCATCCATGTTGGTTTTTCCGAGAATGATCGCTCCGGCGTTTCTGAGCTGATTCACAACAGTGGCATTATAAGGCGGGATGAATTTCTCCAGGATTTTGGAGGCGCATGTGGTGCGAATTCCTTTGGTGCAGATATTATCCTTTATGGCAATGGGAATACCCGTAAGGGGTGGGGGATTCTCGTTTAAAGCGAGGATTTTATCCGCTTCCTGCGCCTGCTTTAGCGCCTGGTCTCCTGTTATGGTCAAAAACGCCTGAATCTTGGGTTCCACCCGGGAGATGCGATCCAACACCGATTGGGTTAATTCCATGCTGGAAAGCTCCCTGTTTTGCAGTTTTTCAATCGCTTGTATGGTTGTAAGTTCGTAAGGTTCCAATTTTTGGTCCTTTACGTATCCTGGATGATCCTGGGCACTTTGAAGCAATTTTCCTCAGACTCGGGGGCATTGGAAAGTGCGTCTTGAACAGAAAGAGAGCGTGTGATGCGGTCCTCGCGAAATACATTTTCCATGTTTATGGAGTGGGAGCTGGCAGCTATATCTTCTGTATCCAGCTGGTTAAGTTTTGCGAAATATTCCAGGATGTCGTTCAAGATGCGGGTGTAATCCTCGATCTCCTGCTCTCTAAGGTGGAGCCGGGACAACAGCGCAACATGTTGGACATCTTTTGTAGTAATTTTATGTTCTTTCATTTAGATTTGCTTTTCTTTTTAGATTTTTTTTCTTTTTTTTCGGGCTCGGGTTCCGGTTCTTCCTCAGGGGGCTCGAGCAACTCCTCTTCAGGTTTTGTTTCCTTGATTTTTTTGAGTTTTGCATGTTTCAGGAGGAGTTTTTTCTGACCTTCTTCCTGGAAGACCACAATAGCCTTGGAATGTTCGCCACTCCCGCTCCTGTAAAGAACGGTTCCGACGCCAAACTTGGGATGTTTTACCTGATCCCCGATTTCAATCTCATCGGTGTCGACTGTTTTCTTGATCTGTTTGATTCTCGCCATAATGTATCACTCCTTAAAATGTCTTAAAGTTCTTTTTTCATGCAAAGTAAATTTGAATTATATTCCTTTATTAGGAAAAACGGTTTTTGATATCCTCTATCACCCTGCTTGTGGACCTTCCTTTAAAGGGTTTGATAACATAAACTTTGCCTCCGCTGTTCCACACGCTTTCGCGTCCCACAACCTCGTGCATTTGGTATTCCCCGCCTTTGACAAGGATATCCGGGGCAATCTTGCGGATCATTTCCTCCGGTGTATCTTCCTCGAAAAACGTGACATAATCCACTGATTCGAACGAAGCCACAATCTGGGAACGTTGTTTCTGATCCAGGAGCGGTCTTTTACTTCCTTTTATTCTTTTTATGGAGGCATCCGTATTCAACCCGACAATAAGGCAATCTCCCAGGCTGCGCGCCTTTTTCAAAAGCCGGATATGCCCCAAATGAATCAGGTCGAAACAGCCGTTTGTAAATACAAGTTGTTTTCCCTTGTTTTTCAGCGTTTCCACAAGGGAAAGCATTTCTCTTATTGTTTTTATTTTTCCTGAATTCACTTTTTCTCTGTGAGAGATATCCTGCTTAAGCAATGGGGGTCAATTAAATTCTCATAAATTCTGTTCTAAAAACTGTGATAGGGATTCCTTTTTCTCTTATTCGTAAAAAATTTGTTTGTAGATTTCTTTTCTTTTTAAACCCGAATTTTGAAAAACATCACTTGCTATTTTGCGGTAAACAGTGCAATTAAAAAACCATATTTCATTTCTGATTACACAGATTATGGATTTTTTTTCAACAAAGGAATTTAAATAATTATGATTAAAATACCTGTTTTGAGATCGATCCTTTTAGTTTTTGTTATGATTTTTCTGTATCGGTTGTCATTTCCGGAGGAGTTCAGGAAGAAACAGAGTCAATCAGAAATTGCAGGTTCCAAGGAGAAAAAAAACATGGTTGTTTCTATTATTCCCATGCCCGCAAAGCTGGAGATGAAAAAAGGAAGTTTTTCCCTGAATCGCCAAACAAGGATTTTGGCGGATACAGAACTCGTGTGGGAAGCAGGGTATCTTTCGGATGTTCTTCATCCTGCCCTGGGTTTTAAAATGCTCGTGGAAGAGGTCGCATCAAATCCTTCCATGGAAAATGTTGTCATTCTCCGGCTCGATCCCTCTCTTTCCGGGCTTGAGGGGGAAGGGTATGTTCTAAAAGTGGAGGATGCACGTATAGAATTCGAGGCATTCAAACCGGCGGGGATTTTTTATGCATGCCAGAGCCTGCGCCAGCTTCTTCCGCCGGAAATCTTCGAATCCTCCCCGGTTCCGGGTATTGAATGGAAGGTTCCATGCCTTTTTATTGAAGATAAACCCCGCTATGAGTGGAGGGGGCAGCTTTTCGATTGTTGCCGGCATTTTTTTCCCAAGCAGACCGTGAAGCGCGCCATTGACCTCCTGGCTCTTCACAAGATGAACCGCCTTCATTGGCACCTGACGGAAGACCAGGGGTGGCGGATCGAAATCAAAAGATATCCCAAGCTCACCGAGGTCGGCGCATGGCGCACGGAAAAAAACGGAGAACGTTACGGCGGATTTTATACGCAGCAGGATATAAGGGAAATTGTGGAGTATGCCCAGGTGCGCCATATCATGGTTGTTCCGGAAATCGAGATGCCGGGGCATTCCTCTGCTGCGCTCGCCGCTTACCCGGAGCTCGGGTGCACCGGCGGACCCTACAAGGTGGAAAACTCCTGGGGCGTGTTCCCTGATGTTTATTGCGCGGGAAATGAAAACACATTTCAATTTATAGAAAACCTCCTGGATGAAGTCCTGGAACTCTTTCCCTCGCCGTATATTCATATCGGGGGGG
>Ga0180437_10011433_pt1 | contig 10653 bp, 2 predicted proteins | sample SS_ome_4_FD_132410 | JGI IMG/M metagenome (GOLD analysis project Ga0180437, IMG submission 132410) | Hypersaline lake sediment archaeal communities from the Salton Sea, California, USA - SS_3_D_1 metaG | ecosystem: Environmental > Aquatic > Non-marine Saline and Alkaline > Hypersaline > Sediment... | reverse complement strand
GGCAAGGAGGATATTGTAATCGGGACCCCTATCGCAGGACGGCGGCATGCCGACCTGGACCGGATGATCGGATTGTTCGTAAACACCCTGGCATTAAGAAACCAAATTCCCGGAACAGTACCCTTTAAAACCTTTCTCAAACAGCTTAAAGAGAATACACTGGAAGCGTTTGAGAACCAGGATTTCCCCTTTGAAGAGATGGTGGCCCACGTATCCGTTGATAGGGATGCATCCAGAAACCCGCTATTTGATGTCATGTTTTTATTGCAGGAGAGGGAGCGCGCCGTAATGGAACTGCCCGGGTTGAAATTAATCCCTTGCGAACAGGAGAATAAAACCGCCAGGTTTGATATGAGTTTATTTGCCGTAACAGGCGAGAAAGACGTCTACTTCTCCCTCGAATACTGTACCATACTCTTTAAAGAGGAGACCATACAGAGGTTTATCGATTATTTTAAGAAACTGCTGCAGTCGATGACCGCGAACCCGAACAAATGATATCGGAAATAGAGATCATACCGGAAAAGGAAAAATATCGTCTGTTATATGATTTTAACAATACAAAAGCAGAATACCCGGAAGACAGGTTGGTTCATCAATTGTTTGAAGAACAGTCAGAAAGGGCAGGCGATAAAATCGCCGTAATTAGCATGGAGCATGGGGTATGGAGCATGGAGGGAACAGAAGCCCTTGAAAAACGCCATGCGCCGTGCTCCCTGCCCCATGCTGTTACCTACAATGAATTAAGCGAAAAATCCAATCAATTGGCACGTTTATTAAATGAAAAAGGTATCCAGCCCGACGGTATTGCTGGGATTATGGTTGAGCGATCCGTTGAAATGGTCATCGGTATCCTGAGTATATTAAAAGCTGGCGGCGCCTATCTACCCATTGATCCCGATTACCCTGTGAAAAGGATCCATTATATGTTAGCAGACAGCAGTGCAGGAATCGTGTTAACCACTAAAAATTTATCAGAAAGAATCGCCTTTAAAAGGGAAATCATATTCCTTGACAGTTTTAAGGAATTTGGCCCCGAAGGGGCCTCCTCTTATACACTCCATGCGCCATGCGCCATGCGCCATGCGAGTTCTAAAAATAGTGCTTATATCATCTACACCTCTGGCACCACAGGAGAGCCCAAAGGCACCGTGGTGGAGCACCGGTCACTGGTGAACCTCTGTACCTGGCACCATCGTTATTACCAGGTTACAGACAAAGATATTGCCATCCAGTATGCAGGTATTGGGTTTGATGCGTCCGTGTGGGAGGTTTTTCCTTACCTTACAATTGGAGCTGTGCTGCATATCATCAGCACTGACATTCGCCTGGATATCGATGCCCTGAACCAATATTTTGAGAAACATTGTGTTACCATTGCTTTTCTCCCCACTCCTGTGTGTCATCAATTCATCAAGCAGGAAAACCGGTCCCTGCACAAATTATTGACCGGGGGGGATAAGCTGCAGCACTTTAACAAGAGAAATTATGAACTTTACAATAATTACGGTCCCACCGAGAATACCGTTGTTACCACGGCCTACCCTGTAACCGAGCCTATGGAGAACATCCCCATTGGGCGGCCGGTATTCAATACACAGGTGTACATCCTGCCTGCTTCCAGCAGGGGCAATGCTGGTTTTCAATTGCAGCCGGTGGGGATTCCCGGTGAGCTCTGTATTGCCGGGGATAGTTTGTCCAGGGGTTACCTGAACCGCCCTGAATTAACCAATGACAAATTTGACCAGGATTTACAGGATGACCAGGATGACCAGGATGAAAAAAAGAAAAAGGGGACAGGCCAATTAAGATTAATAAAAGATAGTAATATGTCCTATACGTCCTGTTTGCCCTATTTAAAACGCTACCGCACCGGTGATTTATGCCGATGGCTGTCAGACGGCAGCATTGAATTCCTGGGCCGCATGGACCAGCAGGTGAAAATACGCGGCTTCCGTATCGAATTGAGGGAGATAGAGAATCGATTATTGACCCATGAATCTGTAAAAGATGCGGTTGTTATAGATAGGGAAGGCGAAAGCGGAGATAAATATCTGTGCGCCTATATCGTCAATTCAGGTATCCATAGAGAACCGGATGCAGGTGCCCCTGCGTTTGAGAAAGCCACTATAACCAGGAACACGGAATTAAAAGAGTATATCTCACAAACGCTTCCCGATTATATGATCCCTTCTTATTTTGTTTTTATGGATCGTATGCCCATGACTCCAAACGGTAAAATTGATCGGAAAGCCTTACCAGTACCGAAAATCGATCCCCATGTGGAATATGTGGCTCCCCGGAATGATACTGAAAAGCAATTGATAGAGATATGGGCGGAAATATTGGAAATGGATAAAAATGATATCAGTATAGAAGCTAATTTTTTCGACCTGGGCGGTAATTCATTGAAGATCATTACAGTCACTGGCAAATTAAAGGAAACCTTCAAACAAGATATCCCGGTGGTTATCCCATTTCGATATTCCACCATCCGTGCGTTGGCCCGGTATCTAAGAACGGAGGAAAGCGACAAAGGTGAAACGCCCAACTTGCGAGTGGAAGAAAGGAATAGAGGCAAAAACAAACAACGGAGGCTAAAACAAAGGAGGAAGCTGCAAAAAAATGAACCCTATTGAAATCGAGGACAAATCCACAAGAACCGAGTTCGAGATTGCTGTGATCGGTATGGCCGGACGGTTTCCAGGTGCAAAAGATGTTAACCAATTCTGGGACAATTTAAAAAACGGTATTGAATCAATCACCTTTTTTTCAGAAGAAGAACTGCAAAACCTGGGAGTCGCGTCGCATTTGCTTCAAGACTCCCTTTATATAAAAACAAACGGAGGTCTCCTGGAGGATAAAGAATATTTTGACGCTGCATTTTTTGGGTTTACACCTGGCGAAGCTGAAACCATGGACCCACAGGTTCGTTTATTTCATGAATGTACCTGGTCTGCCCTGGAGAATGCCGGTTACAACCCGGAGTCCTACAGCGGATTAATCGGTCTATATGCCGGCGCTTCTTCCAATTTCAACTGGGAAGCGTTTTCCCTCTTATCCGGGAAAAAAGAGGTACTGGGAAAATTTTTGGCCTCCCAATTGACTGACAAAGATTATTTATGTGCACAGGTCTCTTATAAATTGAATTTAAAAGGCCCTGCTGTTTCGATGCACACCACCTGTTCCACTTCCCTGGTGGCCATTCATATGGCATGCCAGGGGTTATTAAGTGGGGAGTGTGACATGGCCCTGGCCGGGGGGGTGTCGATTTCCTGTGGGCCCATGCAAGGATACATGTACGAGGAGGGGATGATTTTTTCTTCCGATGGCCACTGTCGCCCGTTTGATGCAAAGGCAGGAGGAACCGTTGCCGGTGAAGGTGCCGGGATTGTGGTTCTAAAATCCATGGAAGATGCCATCGATGACGGCGATTATATCCACGCCATTATTAAAAGCTCTGCGATCAACAATGACGGAAGTCGGAAAGTGGGGTTTGCAGCGCCCAGTATAGAAGGTCAGGCAGAGGTGATTCGCACAGCCCTGCATATGGCAGAAGTAGAACCGGAAAGTATCGGTTGTATAGAAGCTCACGGCACCGGCACCAAACTGGGAGACCCCATTGAAATCAATGCTTTAAAACTGGCATTTGATACGGATAAAAAACAATTTTGCGCCATTGGTTCCGCTAAATCCAACGTGGGACACCTGGATACCGCTGCCGGGGTAACCGGACTTATAAAAGCTGTGTTGGCTTTAAAACACCGCCAGATTCCACCCAGTTTACATTTTGAAACGCCCAATCCCGCGATTGATTTTGAAAACAGCCCTTTTTATATCAACACAGAGTTAAAGGAGTGGAAAAACGAAAAATATCCCCTGAGAGCCGGGGTTAGTTCCTTTGGAATTGGCGGTACCAATGCCCATGTCATCCTAGAAGAACCACCCGGTTCTGGTCGCACCCATTCATCATTGGCTGTTGGTGAGGAAAAGAGTGAATGGAGAAGAAAACATCAATTAATACTATTATCTGCCAGAACCCCCTCAGCCCTGGACACAATGACAAAAAACCTACACAATTATCTAAAAGAGAATCTTCTTTATCCTGGTCATCCTATCAATCCTGAAAATCCTGGTCTAACCCTGGCGGATGCTGCTTATACCCTGCAAAAGGGGCGAAAAACGTTTAAACACAGGAAAATGGTGGTATGCTCAACCATTGATGAAGCCATTGATGCCTTATCATCAACGGATACCCCAGGCGCTCGTACGTTTACCAGTGACCCGGAACATCAACCACCAGTGGTATTTATGTTTCCCGGTCAGGGGGCCCAGTATGTGAATATGGGGTTGGAATTGTATCAAAAAGAGCCCCGATTCCGTGAAGAGATGGATCGCTGTTTTGAGATTCTTAAACCGTTAATGGGGTATGACCTAAAAGAGGTTCTTTATCCGAATGAGGCCACCAAGACACGAAGACATCAAGAAAACATATTAGGAAAAGGTGAGGAACCAGCCGCAATAGGCAATCCGCAATCCGAAGCGAGACCTGAAAAGATAAATCAGACTGAAATCACTCAGACCGTGATTTTTGCGTTTGAATATGCCCTGGCTCAATTGGTAATCTCCTGGGGTATTACCCCTCATGCCATGATTGGCCACAGCATTGGAGAATACACGGCAGCCTGCCTGGCCGGGGTTTTTTCCCTGGAGGATGCCTTAACCCTTGTGGCGGTAAGAGGAAAGCTGATGCAGCAGATGCCTCCGGGTTCCATGCTGAGCCTGCCGATGCCCGAAGAAGAGTTACTTCCGCTGTTAGAAGAGAACATATCATTATCATTGTCACTGGCAGCATTAAACAGCCCTAATCGGTGCGTCGTGTCCGGGTCAGATGAAGCCATTGATGCATTTGACGCAGCGATGAAAGCCAGGGGATGTGAAACCACCCGGCTGCAAACCTCCCATGCCTTTCATTCCCCTATGATGGACGCACTATTAACGCCCTTTGAAGAAAAAGTTAGAACGATTCAATTGAATAGCCCGAAAAAGCCTTATATATCCAATGTCACCGGTCAATGGGTCACTGCAAAAGAGGCGACTGATCCCGCATATTGGGCCAGGCATTTGCGCGCCCCGGTCCGGTTCTCCAACGGCATACAGGAATTGTTAAAAAAAGATAATTTTCTCTTTGTAGAAGTGGGTCCTGGCAAAACGCTGAGCACATTGGTCAAACAGCACGGCAGCCTTTCCCCTGAAAGAGAAGCCCCACTCATCACAGTCAACCTGGTGCGGCACCCAAAAGAGAACAAAGATGGTTCCGATGCCCATTACTTATTAAATAAATTAGGGGAGTTATGGCTTTACGGCATCACCCCTGATTGGTCTGCATTTTATGGGGAAGCGAAGCGATGTCGTGTGCCGTTACCCACCTATCCCTTTGAAGGTCAGAAGTACCCGGCAGTAGGGGATATCTCCAAAATGGGCAGGGATATGATGTCAAAGTCGGTTGGGCTGTCCATATCCAGGAAACCGGATATGGCTGACTGGTTTTATGTGCCTGTTTGGGAGCAATCCCCGGTTTCCCGGGATATAAACACAGAAAAACAAACCCCTTTTCAGTGGCTGATATTTGCGGAGAACAGCCGCCTCTCAACCCGGTTGATAGACCAACTGGAATGCAGCGGCCATGATGTTATTACAGTAACAATCGGCACTGGATTCAACCGGGTGAGTGAAAAAAAATATACCCTTAATCCGCAGCAGGAGGATGATTATGTTGCATTATTCAAGGAGCTATCTCAATTAAAAAAGATACCGCAGCGGATATTACATATGTGGAATGCTGCAGATCCAGATACCCTGGAACCGGAACCGGATATGATTGATACGATGCAGGACCTGGGATTTTACAGCCTGCTGAATATTGCAGCCGCTGCCGGCAGCCAGGACATTACGGGTGAGATTCAACTACTGGTTGTTACCGTCGGGCTGCAGAAGGTGACCGGTGAGGAAACCATTCAACCGGGAAAGGCCACCATCCTGGGTGCACTCACCACCATTCCCCGTGAGTACCCCAACATCTATTGCCGCGCTGTCGATATCCTTGCTCCCACCCGAAGTGATACGGGTGAGGACAAAGGGGTAAGACACCTCCTGGTGGAACTTTCCATAGAGAGCTGTAATCATTTTGATATTTTTGCCTGGCGAGTAAATCGCCGATGGGTGCAGCGATTAAAACCACATCGGATGAAGAGAAGTGATAACCGGAAGCCGCTTCTAAGAGATTCCGGCGTTTACCTGATTACCGGGGGACTGGGAGGAATGGGATTGACCTTTGCCCACTACCTGGCTGTCGATTTTGGGGCCCGTTTGATCCTGCTGAACCGTTCCCCATTCCCTTTGGAAGAAGAGTGGGACCAGTGGCTGGCATCTCATGGAGAAGATGACCCGGTCTCCTGTAAAATAAGAAAATTACAGGAATGTCAAAAAAATGGTGCTGAGATTATGGTGGCCAGCGGGGATGTGGCCAATGCTGAAGAATTACAGGAGGTGATCCTTCAAGCAAAAAAGAGATTTGGCACCATCAACGGTGTGATCCATGCTGCCGGGTTGGCCGATTATGAAGGCGTGATCCAGAAAAGAAACCGGGAAAAAACAGAACGCATAATGGCCCCCAAAGTGAAAGGCACCATGGTACTGGCACATCTTTTAAAAGATGTTGAACTGGATTTCTTTGTCCTGTGTTCATCCCTCAGTTCAATCCTGGGGCCTTTTGGCCAGGTGGGGTATAGTGCAGCCAATGCATTCCTGGACGCCTTTGCCCTTTCAAAAGCCGACTGTACGGACCAGCATGTTGTCAGCATAAACTGGGGAACCTGGCAGCATGCAGGCATGGCTGTGGAAGCAGTAAAACATGCCGGGAGAAATCCGGAAACAGCACTGAAAAATGAGCTGTTACCGTCGGAAGGTATCGATGCCCTCCTCTGCATACTTGAACATCGGCTGCCCCAGGTGGCAGTATCTAACCGTGACCTGGGGATTTTAATGGAACAAATGAAAGCATCCAGGGATGATGCATGGATAACTGCCGGTGAAACTGCAGGAGAGGAGAAAACACCACGTCCGGCATCCACCCGACCGGAACTCAGCGTGAGTTATGCACCCCCCCGGGACACCATGGAACAGACCCTGGTCAATATCTGGGAGCCGCTTTTTGGTATCCAACACCTGGGCATTTATGATGATTTCTTTGAATTGGGTGGAGATTCTTTAAAAGCAGCAGCCCTGGTAAGCGCCATTCATAAAGAAATGAACATACGAATACCATTGGCTCAATTGTTCAAAACACCTGTCATCAGTGGATTGGCTCAATACATAAAAAAAGGGGTCGAAAGTAAATTTGTATCCATAAAAATTTCAGAAAAAAAAGAATATTATCCCTTATCTTCTGCTCAAAAGCGGTTGTATATCCTGCAGCAAATGGACAAAGAGGGCACCGGTTACAATATGCCGCTGACGGTGGTAATGGAAGGAAAAACAGGAAAAGAGATACAAGAAAAAACCTTCACGGCGTTGATCAATCGTCATGAAAGTTTACGAACATCGTTTGTGATGATTGACAGGGAACCGATGCAAAAGGTACATAAAAAGGTCAATTTCAAGATTGAAGATTATATTCCAGTGGGGGCAGGAAAACAAGGCGGGCTTGCCTCCCTGACGGGCTGCACCCCGCATCATGTCAATGTTATAAAGGCTTTTGCACGGCCTTTTGATTTATCCCAGGCCCCCCTGATTCGTGTGGGTGTGATACAGTTGGAAGAAGATAAACATATATTGATGGTGGATATGCATCATATCATATCCGACGGTATTTCACACAATATCCTGGTAAGAGATTTTACAGCACTCTATACAGGTGACCTTCTCTCCCCCTTAAAACTCCAGTACAAAGATTATTCGGAATGGCAGAACAGCCAGAAAGAAAAAGAAAAAATAAAACAACAGGAACGCTACTGGCTAAATTGGTTTTCCGATCAACTACCGGTATTAAAAATTCCTATCGATTATCCCAGGCCGGAGACTCAGAGTTTTGAGGGACGGACCTTTCAGTTTCGAATCGAGAAGGTACAGACTGACGGATTAAAAAAACGGGTGCAGCAGGAAGGGGTGACCCTGCAGATGTTAATGGTGGCCATATTTCATATCCTCTTATCAAAGCTAAGCGGCCTGGCAGATATTATCACAGGCACTACCATTGCGGGTCGAAGCCATGCAAACCTGGAAGGGATAATCGGTATATTTGTCAATACCCTGGCATTACGGAATTTTCCCTACTCTGGAAAGACCTTCCGAGATTTTTTAAAGGAAGTGAAAGAAAATTCTTTGAAGGCCTATGAAAACCAGGATTATCCCTTTGAAGACCTGGTGAAAAAGGTGGTGGTCAATAGGGATTACAGTCGCAATCCGATTTTTGATATCTTGTTTGAAATCCAGGCTGTGGATAGAAATTTAAGAACCGGGGATGAGCCTGAAATAGAACTGCCGGGTTTGAAAATACGCCCTTATGAGGGTGAAATCACCACCACCAAATTCGATATGGACTGGGTGGGCGTGGATACAGGGGATGACATTTCCTTTACCGTCACCTATTGCAGTAAACTGTTTAATGAAGATAGTGTCCGATTCATGGCAGACCGCTATGTCGCATTGATCGATTCGGTTTTAAATAATACACCGCTTTGCAAACTCAAAGAACTGGAATACAGTACTGCCATTGAAATGGAATTAAGCCAGGTGCCAGATGTCACATTTCATTTATGATTTTGAATGGATAGAGAAGGAGACAATATGACAATGAACGACCCTGGAAAACGTAAGGCCATCGAAGATTATTGGATGAGACGACTGTCCGGTGATTTACCAAAACCCCTTCTTCCCATGCTGCCGGATTCCCATGAAGCAGAAGGAATAAAAAAAGCACAATTGCGATTCGATCTCCCGGGCGCCATATCAGCAAAACTGGAAGAGATGAGCGCCGACGCTGATATTGCTTTATTTATACTGGTTTTCACCGCTTTGAATGTTGTCTTGAACCGGTATACAGGGGTTGAAGACCTGGTCATCGGAACGGTGACTCCCCGAAAGGAAACCGTTAAAGATAGACTTATTCTCTGCAGGAACAGGATTTCAGAAGGTTTTACCTTTAAAGAGACCCTCCACCAGGTGAAACAGCGGGTATTGGAGGATTTTAATTATGCAGATTACACCTTCGGCGTGATATATCAAAAACTATTGACCCAGAGTACATCCGATACATTGGACATGTTTAATATTGCTTTTATTTATGAGGGGCTTCAAACCAGGATCAAAGCCTTGCGGCAGTTTGAGCTTCTTTTTGTGTTATCCGGGTCCGGCGATCAGCGATTTTTAGAGGTGGACTACAATGCCAACCGTTATTCCCCGGAGATTATTCATCGATTGTGTCGAAACCTGGTCTATATTTTCGATGATGTTTCCGGAACATTTGACCGGCCGGTGTCACAGTTGGAAATTGTATGCGCTGAGGAGCAGCAGGAATTGTGGGGGTTTAATCAAACATCCGCTCCATTTCCCGGTCATAAGACCATTCACCAATTATTTGAAGAACAGGTAGAAAAAACACCAGGGAACACAGCGGTTATTGATATTGATGGCGTCCGCCGCATCTCTTATAGGGAATTGAATGAAAAAGCCAATCAACTGGCCGGGGTACTGAGCCAAAAGGGCGTTACCAGGGGTTCTATTGTGGGAATCATGGAGACACCTTCTATTGAAATGGTAGTGGAGATGCTGGCGATTCTAAAAGCAGGGGGGGCCTATTTGCCCATTGATCCTGCGGCGCCCAAAAACCGGGTGGTTGCAATGCTGGACGACTGCGATGCCTCTCTTTTAATCACCCGCTCCGACATTGTGAAAAATTTTTCCTATTCTGCTTTACAGGGACTAAAAAATCAAAAAGCACCGCCGGTTTTTACCCCCACCCGAAAGCAAATCACAAATCTCGATTCGCTTCCCATACCGGATCGCTCCATGGTGAACTACGAAACGTACAACCACTATATCGGCCAGGTCATGGCAAAGAATATCATATCGCTGCAAACGGCCCGCGGCTGCCCCTTCAACTGCGCCTACTGCAGTGAAATCTGGCCGTCGAAACATGTGGTCCGAACAGCAGAGAACATTTTTGAGGAACTTCAAATCTATTACAATATGGGGGTTCGCCGGTTTTCCATCTTCGATGATATCTTTAATGTCAATATAAAAAACGGGAAACGACTCTTTCAATTGATCATCGATAATGGCCTGGATGTCCAGCTCTTTTTTCCCAATGGGATGCGCGGTGATTTGCTGGATAAAGAGTACATTGACCTGGCCGTAGAGGCCGGTCTTTCCGCCACTGCCATGGCATTGGAAACCGCATCCCCCCGGCTGCAGCGATTGATTAAGAAAAACCTGAACCTGGAAAAATTCCGGGAGAATATCGAATACTTTTGCGAAAAACACCCCCAGGTGATACTGGAACTCTTCACCATGCACGGCTTCCCCTCTGAAACCGAAGAAGAAGCCCACATGACCATGGACTTTATCAAAAGCCTCAAATGGGTTCATTTCCCT
>Ga0180437_10011430_pt1 | contig 10655 bp, 7 predicted proteins | sample SS_ome_4_FD_132410 | JGI IMG/M metagenome (GOLD analysis project Ga0180437, IMG submission 132410) | Hypersaline lake sediment archaeal communities from the Salton Sea, California, USA - SS_3_D_1 metaG | ecosystem: Environmental > Aquatic > Non-marine Saline and Alkaline > Hypersaline > Sediment... | reverse complement strand
GACCTATTACATTTTCAAGTACGATCCCACCGGCTACGCGTTCATCGGCGCCTTGTGTAACGCAGTCGAACGTGGGGTGGACGTCAGGATCATGGTCGACTCTCTGGGCTCGATCCATCCGACCCATCAACCGATCCGAGCCTTGCTGAGCTGTGCCGACGATGCCGGATACATCCGTCATCCCAACGGCGAGAAAAGTGAACATCGGGCCCGGGTACAGTTTGTCGTCATCAATGCCCTGACCAGTGCCCACAGTTGGTCCAACCGGCGCTCTCACGACAAGCTGATCATAAAAGACGGCCACTTCCCGGGGAAAGACATGGTGATGACAGGCGGTCGGAACATCTCCGTCGATTATTACGGCATAAACAAAGATGGCAGCCGAAACCTGGATACCTACCTGGACCTCGAGATCCTCCTGCGCTCAAGAGAAACCAGCCGCGAGGAAGCACGCGAACCCACCGTCGGCGATGTAAGCAGCGTGTATTACACTTTGCTCTTTCTGCACAAAGGCAACCTGCGGGTCACACTGGATCGAGACGTCGAGGATTGGGAGTTTTCGCGCCCGGATGATCGATACGCAGCCGATCGCGAGAAGGGAAGAGAAGCATTGGCTTTCATAAAAGGACTGCCGGCGTTCAGCACCATCTACGACGAGATGCCCACTTTCCTTTCCGGTGGGTTCAACCAATCCAGGGTGCTCCTTGCCCACGAGCTCGGCAATCTGGTGAGCGACGACGTCGTGACCAATGTGGAAGAGATAAAGGGCAGGAACACGAACTCCATCGGGGCATTGCTGGCAACCATGGTGGAGGAGGCGCAGAAGTCCGGAGATCTCGAATCGCGTTTCCGCGTTATTTCACCTTATCTGTTCATCGCCCGTTATCTGGACAAAGACGGAAATGTCATTCATGACGGCGCGGAATCGACGATCAAAATGCTTGAGGAGAATCCCGGACTGTCGTTCGAACTGATCACCAACTCTGTTCTCACCAGCGATAATTTCTACACCCAGAGTGTTATCGACATGGATGCAATACCACGCCTGTTGCTCTCCGAGGAGTTTCAGAGGACTTGGCTGAAAAGCCGGGAAGACAGTGAACTAAATTCCGATTTCATCGACAGCGACGAATGGAAGCGCCTGATCGATCACCCGCGCATCAAAATATACCAGACGGGCAAACCTGACTCGGTATTGTTGGGGGGATCCGAGTCCTACGGGAAGCTACATGCCAAGACATTTTTCGACGAAGATTTCGGTTTTGTCGGCACTTCCAATTTCGACTATCGTTCGCGGCTGTACAACAACGAGATGGGCTTTTATTTTCAGGATCCCGACCTGAGCAAGGATCTTGATCGAGTCTTTGAGGAACTGAAGACTATCTCGCTTCGCTGGGGCAGCCCGGAATGGCTGGACATGAGAAAGCGGCTTGTCGACGCCGGCGGCTTTAAGGGATACACGACACGCACCCAGCGGGGCCTGTACAAATTCCTCAAAGGATCCGGCCTGATATGGCTTTTCTAGTGAAAGATTTTCTGGCTAGAACTCTGCTGCATTGCAGGCGCTTCCCAGGGCCCGCTTGAATCTTCGGCTGCAAGGTAAAGCGTGCGAACTCACCGATTGCCGATTATCCCCGGGGGCGCTTCCATCCAGGGATAGCCTTGTACGGCCAGACTATAGCCAAGATCGTACAGTGCATGCATATAATCAAGATCAAACATTTCAGTCGACGAAACGCTGAACTCCTCCGGTATCACTGCCAGATGGTAATCGAGCTGATCTCGCATGGCGTTGAGATAAATTCGATACATATCACCGATGCCCTGAGTGCGAATCAATGAGGCAACCGCGCGCCGCGTGATGGCTGACACACGAGGTTTCACCGTAACGGCGTCAGCAAAAAGCTTGGAATTTCTTATCAAGTAAACTTTAGGCTTTTCGGGAACGTTTAACCGCTGGAGCACCCGCTCCCAATCCAGACCGGCCGGGTACAGGAAAACCTGGTTTGCAGCGCCTCCGTCTACGTGCATTTCCTGAAATCGTTCGCCGTTTTCCGCTTCAACATCGATGAATACAGGAGGAAATATGGGTGGAATCGAGGCCGACGCCAAAATCACATCGTGTATCAACTCAAGTGCCTCGGGCCTTCCGCTTCTGGCAATAACGGTAATGTCCCAAGTCACCGGCCGGGCAATATCAAGATTCACGGTTCCGATGAGCAGCCGGCGCCCTTTGCGCCCCTCCGCTGCAATTGCTTCCATTACCTTCGGCGTGATGTATTCCGAGAGTTTTTGCCGCAGGGGGGCAGAATCCATTACGGAACTTCTGGTAAAGACCGTGAGCAACGATCGTTTACTCAGGAGATCACCTGTCGAATACGAGGTGTAGATTTCCTTGAGCACTGGATCGTATTCGGAACCAAGAAAGGCAAATGGAGCGCTCAGCGCTCCTGTACTGATTCCCGTAACTATTGTGAATTCGGGACGAGTCCCGGCTGCGCTCCACCCGTTTAGCAAACCCGCGCCGAATGCCCCCTTGGCACCGCCACCGGAGATCGCCAGATAATAGTGCGATCGGCCAAATGCTTTCGGGTATCTGGCCCTGTAATAACTTTGAGGTCGCTGAAACCACTCTTCATCGATCAAAAACTGCGGTTCATCTCCCCAATACCGCGCCAGATCGATAGCGCCAATCCTGGCTGTCTCCAGCTGTTCCGCTGGGATCTCTTCACGTTCCGGGGCTAACGAGCAACCTTGGAGCAGCAAAACAAACAACACGAGCAAGAGTCTGCTCAACCGGAAGTTTCTGATCGAAAAAAACCGGGTGACGCGCGGATGAAGGGGTACTGCCAACCGGGAAGCAGTCAAGAGCGTGCCATGAGCGGATCTTCCTGAAAGTCGGTGAGGGCATCCAATGAGCACAATAAGAAACCTCTAATCCCGCATACCGAATGACCGTAACCCGTTTCGGGATCCAGCTCGCGCCCGGAAAGAGCGCCGCTTGCACGGCGCGGATCGAAACCAACAGCCATCTCCCGGCGTCGGCCATGGTGATCCGGGGAACGGTTATTTCGCCAAGATTTCCAGTTTTACCTTGCCGCTTCCGTCTTCGATCAGACCGATTTTCTCAGCGGCCGCCCTGGAAAGGTCGATGATCCGGCCTTTTACAAGTGGTCCGCGGTCGTTGATTACGACATCGACAGATTTCCCCGTCTTCAGATAGGTCACTCTTACCCTGGTCCCAAATGACAGCGATCGATGTGCCGCCGTGAAGGCATTTTTGTCGTAAATCTCTCCACTGGCGGTCTTCTGCCCGCTTAGAACCTGAGCGTAGTAACTCGCCTCTCCCTCTTGCACATCGCTTGTTCCCGCGGAGTGCGACACAGAAGCCAACGTCACCGCGAATGCAACCAGAATCGCTCTCAGGGATGCAATGGCCAAGGTTTTCACTACTCCCTCCGTCAAGGCTACGCGAAGTCGCCAAGAATGTCTGACAATTTACCGGCGCCATACCCCGATACCGAACAGGCGATTATAGATACTTAACGCAGGCCGCAGCGATTCGGCACCATAGCATCGATTCCGCTCGAGTTCGTCATCAGCGGACGATCATCGCGCAGTCGTGCACCGTCGAAGGTTATCTCCCGAGTTCGCGCCCCAGTGCGCCGCCGGCGCCAGCACCCAGTGCGGCGCCACCAACACCGCCTACTGCGCCGCCAAGCGCCCCTCCCGCGGCGCCACCAATCACAGATTCGGTTTGCGCCCTGCCCTTCGTGGTAACGGCTGCTCCCGCTCCACCTCCCACAGCACCACCGATTACTGCACCCCCTCTTCCACCGATACTTCTACCGATAGCAGCTCCGGCAGCACCACCAACCGCGCTGCCGATTGCCGTCTTTCCGGTACTATCTGCTGCTGACAAGGGACTTGTCGATATCAGGCTGCTGCAAACAATGATTACGTAAAACACTGATGTTCTCATCTTAAATCACTCCCGATAATCGTTAATCGTTTACGGCCTTGTTACCAAATGATCTGGTCGGTGCAGAAGCGCGCTTAAAAATCCGCTTGGCCCAACCTGGATCACGGACTACAGCCCGCGTTCAGCGGATTGACCGTCCGGATGACTCCTTTGAGAACTGGATACCCTTGCCCCTGCATCCGGACAGCGTCGCTGCGGGCAACATCCATCTATTCAGGACGACGATCTACTTAACGCAGTTTCTCTGCCTTGGGTGCCTCCCAGGTCTTCATCTTGTCCAGGTCCGCCTCGTAGATCCGCAGCACGATGTCCATGTCCTCGTCCTTGCGGTTGATCGGCAGCCAGTTCTCCTCGGGCACGCCCTCGGGCTTCTCGGCGGCGACATAGACTTCGATCCCGCCGTTCTCGTCGAGCTTCATCCCGGCGTTCTCGCCCACGCTGTACTTCTTGCGGTCGTTGGGGATGAAGAAACCGTTGTTCAGGTCGTACAGCGTCATGGACCAGAACACCTCCGTGGGCGGCATCTCGTCCGCCGACATGCGGATCACATAGTCGTTCTGGGCGTTGATCGGCGAGCCGTCGGCGGTGGTGACGCCGGGATAGACCGCCTCGACAGCGGGCAGACCGATCGGACCGATCACCGACTGGAACAGCAACAGTTCCAGGGGCATCTCCCCCTTGGGCTTGAACTTGCCGAAGCGCTCTTTCTGGTGAAACGCCGCGTCCGAGGCCTTGGCCATCTCTTCGCTGAAGACCCGTTCGGAGACGGCGCGGACCTTCGCGCCGTCGATCTTCGCCACCTTGGCGTCGTCGTAAGGCTGGCCCGGCACGACACCCAGAGGCTCATAGGCGGCCAACAGTTCGCGGTCGAGCGCGTCGTTCGGGTCGAAGGTGGTGTGATTGAACACGAACTGCATCACTTCGAGCAGATTGTTCCCGAAGACGTCGGCGTCCGTCTCGCCGACGGGCGGGAACGCGATGTCGTCGATCGCCTTGGCCGCCTGCCCGCGGAACTCGGACAGGGTGACCGCCTTCACCTGCTCCATCTGGCCGACGATGCGCTCGAACCGCGCCTCATCGCTCGCATGGGGCATGATGCGCAGGACCGCGGAGATGAAGTCGCCGGAGGCCTCGAAGATCTCATCGACGCCTTCCACCGCCTCGCCGTCGTAACTCTCGGTGCGCGCGCTGTAGAACAGCATCTTCTCCGGCTTTTCGAAGTCGTCGAGCCGGGTCGACTTCGGCACGTTCACGTAGTGGTCGTAGCCGGTGACCATCAGCGAGACGTAGTCCGAGTCGAAGGCCGGCATTTCGAGGATGACGGGGTCCTTGCGCAGGTCCAGCAGGCAGCTGATATAGAGCGTGTCGTTGTTGGGCCGCGCGATCTCGCGCATGGTGTGATCCTTGAGCCGGGTGTCGGCATCACAGGTATTCCACCCGCCATGCTTCAGCGCGAACTTGTTGTTCACGTTGTACATGGCGACGTACTGGTAGGAACGCTTGACCAGGTTCTCCATGTCCGCCTCGCTCAGATCGACAGCAGAGACCGATGCCGTTGCGGCGAGTAAGACGATCGCAGGTAAAACAGACATCGTTGCTGTTAGTTTCATTTCTTTCTCCTTCAGGGTTAATCGGTTATTTCTGCCAACGCCCTTCCGCGGGCGCCGCTCGGATACTTCACTCCCAGGTAGGCAGCGATCGTGGGCGCCACGTCCACCGTCTCGACCCGCCGCGCGATGCGGCCGGGCTCGATTCCCGGACCCATCCAGATCACCGGCACGTGGGTGTCGTAGGCCCAAGGCGATCCATGGGAGGCAGCCACCGACTTTCCGTCAAACTCCGCCACGAACCATTGCGGCTCGAAAACGACATAGATGTCGCCAGACCGGTCCTCATTGAAGTTCGCCAGTATCGCCTCGGTGACCGGTGTCTGCACGACCGCTCCCGTCCGCAGGTCGTGACTCGACACGGCGTAAGCGATGCCAGGCAGTTCCCGAAGCTCCTCGGCGACCCGCCTTGACACCATGGAAAAGTCGAGGCCGCGTGCTGCGATCTCGTCACGGTTCAAGTAGAGATAAGGCTGGAAAAACTGATCGATAAGCTCCTTGGCCACGCCGAACTCCGCCTTCAAGGCCGCAATGCCTTCGGTCGTATCGATGGCGTCGAAGTCAAAGTAGCTGCCGCCGATACCCAAAGCGTTGAGGTATCCTGGCGCTTCGGCAGCACCGTGGTCGGCCGAAAGGACAACCAGCGTTCGGTCGAGGCCCACCGTGTTGTCGACAAAGGCAAAGAGATCGGCCAGCGTGCGATCGAGCCGATGCAGGTTGTCCTCGCTTTCCAGGCTCGAAGGCCCGAAGAAATGACCGACATAGTCCGTTGAGGAAAAGCTGATCGACAGGTAGTCCGTGACATCGTCGGCACCGATGTTCTCGGAGATCATCAGGTCCTTGGCGAAATCGAGCACGATCTCGTCGCCGGCGGGGGACAGGGTCAAGAGCGTGGTGAAGTAATCACCCTCGGCCTTGCCGTAGGGATGCGGAAAGGTCCGGCCATAGCCCGGGAAGTCGACCTCCCACGCTTGATCGTCGGCGTCGCCAAAGAGGTAGGCGTCCGGCTTCGCGAGCAGCTCCCAGGACTTGTCCGCGTACGAGGCCGGGACCCCCTTGGCATTCCAGGCGTTCACCCAGTCGGGATAGGCGTCCCTGTAGAAGGTGCTGGTGACCATGCGGCCTCCGGTCTTGGAGAACCAGTAGGCGGTGCCGGCATGGCCGGCCAGGGTGATCGCTCCGCGATCCTTTACGGAGACGCCGAAAACCTTGGCCTTCGGGCCGATGGACAGCGCAATCTCGTCTCCTATCGTACTCGTCCGGATCGCGCGCGGCGATCGGCCCTGGGTCGTGGCGAGCTTTTGTGTGGGGTCGATCTCGGTGCTCGCGTCGACGCCGCCTCCTTCTCCGAGCAGAGGATAGTCCGCGTCCTCGACATTGTAGGCCAGCTTGCCCGTCGCGCGGTCGAGCCAGACGTTGGCGACCATCCCGTGAACTGCCGGGTCGGTGCCCGTGGCAAGGGTCGCATGGCCGACCACGGTTTCGGTGTTGGCATGACGATGATGCGCGTCAACATAGAATGCACCTTCATCGAGCAGCCGCCGGAAACCGCCTTCGCCGTAGCCCGCTGAGTAGCGCTCGATCAGGTCGCCGCGCAACTGGTCCACCGTGATCTGCAGCACCAACCGTACCGGCCGTTCAGGGGTCTGGGCCCAAACTGCCCCGGATGCCAAGAGTGCGATTCCGATCGCTGCCGTTATGCTACGCATGTTTGTCTCCAATCGTTGTTGCCTGCCGGGACCGCTTTTTGCGCCGCGGGCGCTTTCGAGGTTTTCATCTTCTCCAGGTCCGGCACGTAGACCCGCGCCTGCATATGACGCTGCGCCACTGCTTTTAATCACCAGGATTTGGGCAACACGAAGTTCGCCTGAAGCCGAAAACGAAAACCCTCGGGCCCTGAGTCCGGGGACTCGGCCCAGTAGCCCACGCCACCCTGCAGACTGACCGGCAGCTTGCCGAACTTGACGAGCTTGGAGAGCGCCAGGTTGACCGGTACCGACCATTTTTCCGACTTCCAGTTATAGGTCGTTTCGGACTGCAGCGACGCCGTCCAGGCGCTTGGCCAGGTGTAGGCGACGAAGGGCTGCATGAAGCTACTGCTGATGTCATCGCGATCATCGTCGCCGGCGAACGACCAGACGTGGTTGGCGAGCATCCCGACGGTCCAAGGCCCTTTCAGCACCAGCCCGACCGCGGCCGGGCCGGCGCCCCACTTTCTGGCGCCGATCAGGGAATCGGTCGCCGTCGGCAGCAGCAGGACCGGGCCGACACCCCAGGTCAGGCCGCCGGCGGTCGGCTGCTTCGGCGAGAAAAACAGGCTGAGGTTGATGTCGCCGAGGCCGAACTGCGACCCGGCGCCCGGGAAGATGTCGTTCTGGTAGGTCACGGGCACGATCGTGCGCGTGACCAGATTCCAGTTCTCGCTGATGCCGACCGGGATCACCGGTTGCACATTGGTCGTGAGCTTGCTCCCGTCATCTGCTGGACCGATGCCGCCATCGAAGTTCATCTGGATCGGGACGGTCACGAGATCGGCGATCGGGTTGGTCAATTCCTGCGCCAGATCGGCGGCCCCTGTTTCGCTCCGTGCTGTCGCTGCGTATGCGACCAGCGCGACCGCCACAAGGATCCGGGTGCCGATGCCTCTTTTCGTCATCCACTGCTCCTAGTCGGGTGATGGTCCGAAAAACCGGGTCTACATGTGGTCCTGGACCAGCGTCGTCGGCGGCACGACAACGGCCTTGCTTGGGTCGTAGCGATCGAATGCATCGAGCACGCGCGCCGCAACGGCGGCATCGCCAGCGGCCACCTCGAGATCCCCGCTCTCGATCAAGTCGTCGAGCGTCGCTTCACTGAGGTAGAGCTTGGCCCAGGTGTCGGCGGAGAGCTTCAGGACGATGTCCGGTTCACGCCCGTAGGCGTCGGGGTCCTCGATGAACTCCGCGACCGCGCGGCGAACGTGCAATCCGGCGCTGTTGCCGTCGCCGAAGTCAAACCGCAGCATGGTATCGGTCTCGCCGCTCTTGGCGGGATCGATGCGCACGCGGAAATAGTCGACAAAGGTGGACGGAAACGCGGCGATGGTCTCGGCAGCCGGCGGGACCAAACGCGGCAGCGTGACCTTGCCCTCCAACGCGAGCGCCTGGGACATCAGATGCGCACGGTCGTTGGCCCCGGTGGAAACATAGGCCATCTGTCGGAGGGCCTCGGCCTTGAGGCCGCGCACCGCTTCGTCCTCGGGGTCGAGCGTATAGAGGTAATTGATCAGCTGGGCCGCCCACGCAAACTCTTTCTTCTCCATGGCGGCGGCCGCGGCGGCCAGCACCGCGTCGCGGCCCCCCATCAGGGGCACGATCCGTCCGGCCTCCTCGAGCGGATGAATGGGTTTCAGCCGCCCGGCATCGTTGTCGTACCAGCCGACGGCTTGATAGAAGATCGCCGGCGGATAGCTCGACACCTCGCCGTAGTTCTGCAGGTTGTTGGGCACCTCATCGAGATAGTCCGGCAACCGCACCAGGTGACGCAGCTCGTCCGGACCTTTTCCGCCGAGTATGCCGCGCAGGGTCTGATCCAGCACGAAGCTCGCTCCGTCCAGATAACCCTCGAGTCGCTCGCGCACCTCCTCTTTGCCGACTACGGGGCGCGCCGCGGCGGAGATCAGCACCTCCGGTTCGAGGTCCCGGGTCAGCTTGAGCCCGGCAATCCATTCGCGCGGGTCGCGAAACACGTCGCCGCGCAACGAATACAACTGCGGCGGCCCGCTCCACAGCAGGGAGGTAAACACGATCTTGCGGTCCGGCAGCCAGACCGTCGTATGCACCTTGTCATCAGACCCGTACTTGGTGAAGAACTGCATCTTCTCCCCCAGCACGGTCATGACCTGCTCATCCTCGACCGGGGTATTGACCGGCAAGAAAGCGGTTTCCGCGCTCGTCAGGTTGGTCGGCACCACCCAGGCATCCGGGCCCTCGCTCGGCATGAAGGCGTTGAACTGGATCAGCATGCGGGCCGTCAGGTAAGGCCCGAGCTCCTGAAAATAGGCCGGCGCGCCGGCCGCCTTGGCATTTTGCTCGACCACCGCATTGAGCCCGGGATGACCGATGATCATGACATCCTCGTTCCCCTCCGCCAGTACGCCCGCGCCCATGCAGGTGTGGGAATGACCGTAGATGATGGCCTTCACGGGCTTGTCGCTGACGGTGCGCAGCGCCTCCAGCAGGAGTTCGCCATCGTGCTTGGTGTCGCCCGTATCGAACAGGATCAGTCCTTCGTCCGTGTCGATGACGCTGATGGGGGCGAGTCCATAGCCACCGAATACCCAGATCCCCTCGACCGGCTGCTCGATCGTCGGCTCTGGCCAAGACACCTTGTCGATGCCATCCAGGAGCTTCTGGTTGGCAATTGCGCCGTTCGGCGCGTTCCCCAACGCGACCGGGGCGCCCATGTAGGGGTTGACCTCGGCGCTGCCGGGCTCGCTGGCGTGCAAGGGCTGGAAGAGTAGCGCGAGTGCGCAACCCGTCCACAGGAAAGACTGATTCTGCCTGGTCATTGTTCTTTGACTCTCCAATTGATCGCTCTGAGCGAGCGTCCGTCGACTACCGTCGCCTGGTTGTCGCTTGTCGTGTGCGCCCGCCCGGATCGTGCTCCGGGCGGACCCTTTGTCATCGCGGTTACTTCGCCGCCTCGGCTTTCGGCTCGTGCGACTCCGCCCCCTTGCGGTCATACGCGCCGAACAAGGACGGATCCAGTCCCTTGCGGTCGAACACGCCCTTGAGCGCGATGTTGGCGATCTCGGGGCCGTCTTCGGTCATGGTCACCCACATGATGTGATCCACGTTGCCGGGGCCTTCTGCGTGGAACGAGGCGCCGGCCGGTCCCATGGTGATATGCTCGACGCCGTCGATGTTGTCGTAGTCGTAGTAATGCAGGTGCCCTGCGAGGAACGTGTACTTGCGCCCCTTGAGCAGTTCTTGAATGGTCTTGAAGCTCTCCGACGGGTTTTCCCAGACCGGGTCGTGCAGGAACAGAAAGGTCCAACGCACGTCGGGGTGTTGCGCCAGCGTGTC
>Ga0180437_10011426_pt1 | contig 10657 bp, 6 predicted proteins | sample SS_ome_4_FD_132410 | JGI IMG/M metagenome (GOLD analysis project Ga0180437, IMG submission 132410) | Hypersaline lake sediment archaeal communities from the Salton Sea, California, USA - SS_3_D_1 metaG | ecosystem: Environmental > Aquatic > Non-marine Saline and Alkaline > Hypersaline > Sediment... | reverse complement strand
CGTTTGAAGGCAACGGCTTGAGGCCTCCAAAAGGGCAAACGGCGCAAAGCGGCATTGATAACGCGGTGGAGGAGCGTATGGCAAAGTGGTTGGTACTGGTCGTGGCGATTGCGCCGGGACTCGGCGCATGCTCGGGGGGCGACGGGAAAGCGCAGCCGGCTGCAGTCCCGAAAATGTCCCAGGAGGAGGCCCAAAAGGCCGCCGAGGCCCTCGTCGGCACCACATGGCTCGTCGAGGAATATACCGTAACGTTCAAAGAACCGCCGGAAGTGCATGTCCAAGGCGGCCCGCTGGACGAGACGGACCCCGAGGGCATAACCGGCGAATACGCGTTCGAGAACGGCGTCGTCAAGGTCAACGTCGCGGGTGAAACCCGAACCGGCACCTGGGACGGCGAGAGCCTGACCGTCGACGGCCTCCAAGCCAAACGCCTATGAAGGGGACTGTCCTCGCGAGTCCCCGGGCAGAGACCCAAGAAAAGGGACTGTCCTCGCGAGTCCCCGGGCAGGGACCCAAGAAAAGGGACTGTCCTCGCGAGTCCGCGAGCAGGGACTTTCCCTTTTCTTCAATGCGGCCTCCTTCATGCACTTTCTTGAGTAACGTTTTGCGTGTTGGCCGGTATCGAAGGCTGAGGGGAAAGCTCGTTTTTGGGGCGCGCTCGAAGGCGCCACTGGCGGCTTGTCCACCCGTGTTGTTAGCACTGGGCTCGCCGCACGGGCAGACAAGCTGCCCGTGGCACACGAACGCGATGAGAGGAGACAACAATGGACGATTTTGAGTTCCAGATAACAGAACTGGTGACGAACTTCGTTACCCAACTGCTCGACCTTATCTTCGGCTTCCTTGGAGGCCTGTTCTCGAGCCTCGCGGGCCTCTTCGGCGCCCAATAAACGCCCCGGGACCGAGGCGGCGCCTTCGCTACGCTCCGGATGACCCGATAGCCGGCTTTCTGGACAGTGCAGATAGCCCGCATCGCGCCGAGCCGCATTCTTCTCAATGACGGTTCGGCGAACTTCTAGCGGGGCAATCATCGCGGCGAATTGAGGCCAAGAAGGTTCGAGGCAACTGCCCCCTTGCCCTACTCGTCCTCACTGGCCGGGGCCGCGGACACGGCCGCCAAAACGGGTTCTGCGTTGAAGATCACGAGTGACGGAAGCTCTCGGTACAGCCGATTGACTGCGGCCGGACTTAGGTAATGGCGAGTTTCTATTACCAGGATTCTTAGGGCGTCCAAGTCTTCAAGGTGACGGAGTCCGCGCTCCGTGATGTCTGCGACGCCTCGCGCCATCATGGTCCCGCCGCCCTGAATAGACAGGGCTTTCAGACGGCGCTTGTCCGCCAGGTACGAGAGCCCCTTGTCCGTTATCATATCCCCGCCCACATAGAGGTATTCGAGCGCCTTCAGGTTCTTTAGGTGTGCCATGCCCGCATCGCTGAACGTCGTACTGTAGCCCGGCTGCAGCCTTATTAGCCCCGTTAGTTCGGCCAGGCATGCCATGTCCTCGTCGCGTAATCCGCCGTCAAGCCAAATATCGAGCTTCTTAAGGTTGCGCAAACCGGACAGGTCGAGGCCCGCATAGTCCTGAACGACAGGGCTGACTTCCAGTTCCTCCAGATTGGTCAACGCGTTGAGGTGATTCACGCCAGAGACGGTGATGTTGCGCGAACTGTGGCATTGTATGTTGAGTCTTCCCAGCGACTTCATCGTGGCCAGCGTTTGCAGGGCATTGTCGGTTATGCCGGTAGAGTACAGTGACAAGTTGTTTAGATTGTCGAGCCCGGCAAGGAACTCAATCCCCGCGTCGGTTACCCCGGTGCCGCTGCAGAAACTGAGTTTTTCCAGGTTCTTGAGTCGTGACAGATAGCCGAGGCCCTTGTCGGTGATCGGCCCGGAATGTGGCTCAGGGTACATCCTTCCGAGCATATCCAGTTCCTGGAGACCTTCCAACTCAGATAGGAATGCCAAGCCGGTATCCGTTATGCGATCCAATCGCAGCGAAAGCCGTTCGAGGGATTTCATTGCTGCGACACGGGCGAGGCCTGCATCACTGATCTCGGCGTTTCCTAGCTCGAGTTTCTTAAGGGAACGGAGCGGCGCCAGATGGAGAATCCCCGCATCGGTGATGGTGGGTATGCGAACAAACCTGAGTTCCTCAATGGTCTTGAGAGGGGACAGATGAGCCAAGCCGGCGTCCGTTAGCTGTATGTCGAAAAACTGTAATTTCTTCAGTGACTTGGCGTTCTTAAGGTAATGAAGGTCTCGGTCCCCGTACATGCTCCCCACCAGCGCGAGGTGCTTGAGCCGGGGAAGGTCCACGAGGTGCCTTAAGCCTCGCCCGCCGTTCTCATCGAGTTTGATCCGCAGTTCCTCGAGCGAGGTAAGCTTCGCCAAATGGGCCAAACCGGCTTCGGTGAAGGTGTCGGGCATACCCATTATCGAAAGGACCCGGAGTGATTCAAGGCCCCCGATACAAAGCAATCCTGTGTCGCCAAGGGAACCGGAGCCGATGAGGAAGTCCTCGAGTTCCTTGAAATCCTGGATGTATCGAAGTCCCTTCTCCGTGATTCGAAGTCCTTTTCCCGTAACGTCCCAGCCGGCCAAGTGGAGGACTTTCAGTCCGGTCAGCCCGCGAATATGCGGCATGATGGTTGCATCCGGATTGGGCGCGGAATGATCCGTCCAGGAAATGTCCAGGCCGTAGAGGTCGTGCGAGCCAAGGTCCAAAAGAGGAGATAAATCACGGAGCGCGGCCCGGCATACGCGGAGCCGCACAGGTGTGTCCGCCGGCACAACCACATCGCCCTGGGCCGGCCCTAACTCGTCCCACTCATCCTGCGGGTCGTCGAAGCCGTATTGGCGCGTCCGGGGCCGCACTTGAATTTTGAGTGTTCCCAGCGAACGATCCTCAGGGAAATGGAGGACGCGCGGCCCGACCGCCGGCTCCTCCGACGCCGCATCCGATGGCGTCGCGCCGGCCTGCGCCTCAACGGATGCGGCGCCGAGCAAGTCGGCGGCGCCGGGCAAGTCGGCGGCGCCGGCCAAGTCGACGGCGCCGGCCAACTCCGGCACTTCGGAACTGGTTCGATGGCTGAGGAGACCAACTAGTTCCGAGGTCTCAGCGTATTCCGATGCCTTTGCCTCAACCACAGGCGAGGATTTCGAATAAGCGGTTCTGGACGCATACACATAGAACGCAGCCGTTACGCCCAGCGCCACCGAAACAACGCCTGCGGCAACGGCGTGTTTTGCGCCAAGCCCGACGCCACGCGACAGTAGCTTTGCCACGGGACCACCGGCGCGCTGACCGCCGGAGGCAGCCGTTGCTGCGGCGCCTCCGGCGGCCGGTAGCGGCGCCTTCGGAAGGGACGCCAGAACGGCCAGCGAGAACGTCTTACCGGGCCGGGTCCGTTCGAGCGATTGCTCGACCAGGCCAGCCACCTCGGCTTTGAGCATGTGTCTTCCGCGCGCCAGCCTTTGTCTGACCGCGTTCGGTGAAAGGCCGAGCGTTTGTGCGACCCGTTGCACGGAGTGGCCTTCCCGGTAATACAGAATCAACGGCACCCGATACCCCTCGGGAATCTGTTCGAGCGCTTGCCACATAACGGCCTGGCGCTCTTTGTTGATGGCCGTTTCGCGCGGGCCGAGATCCGCGGCCGCGTGGTCCGGCAAGTCCTCTAACGGTTTCGCTGCCGCGGTGACGTCCCGCTGCCTCTTTCGCATAGCCTGCGTGGCAACGTGTCGTGCAATCGTGCACAGCCAAGGCCGGAACTTGCGCAGGTCTTTCAGGCGGCGCAAGTCCCGCCACGCCGCCACAAACGTCTCCTGGGCCAAGTCTTCGCTCAGCTCGATGTCGCCGGTGCTGCTGTACGTAATCGCGCAAACCAGGGACTTGTATCGCTCGACGATGCCCGTAAACGCCTGGCGGTTCCCCGCAAGCGACGCCTCGAGCAGCGCCGCGTCCGTCATTGCTGTGCCGTTCATCTCCCAACCCCTCCAAACATCGCCTTTATACATAAGGGGACGAAAAGGCCGATGTTGTTACAGGGAATCTGAGAAAATCTGCCCCGTGTTGTGGCTCAAGAACCGACATTCACCGGCAAACCCGGACGATGGTGCCTACCGCATTCCGGACGAGGCGCCTCTCTCATTCTTGCCCGAACGAATGGAGAAATCAACAGATGGAGCCGCGCGGACGTGCGGGCGCGCGTATGATGGGGCCAAGAAACTCGGTGCGAAGACTATCCGGGTGGAGGTGTTCCGAAAAGCGCCATCCTACTGTTATTCGCTGGGCGGACCCGCGTCGACGGCGGCGACAACGGGCTCTGCGTTGAACAGCTCGAGCGACGGGAGTTCTCGATACAGCCGATCGAGCGCTGCTGGACTGAGACGGCTGCGGGTGCTTATCGTTAGGCCTTGCAGGGCGTCCAAGTCTTCAAGATAGCGGAGGCCGCGATCTGTGATATTTGCGACCCCGCGCTCCGCAAGTTCGCCAACACCTCCAATGGTTAAGTGATGTAGACAGCGCTTGTCGGTCAGGTACGAGAGCCCCTTGTCCGTTATCAGGTCGCCGCCGACGTAGAGTCGTTCTAGCGCTTTCAGGTGCTTGAAGTTTGCCATGCCCGCATCGCTGAACGTGGGACCGTAGCCGGGTTGGAGATAGATCAAGCCTGTTAGGTTGCCGACGCACGCCACGTCCTCGTCGCGCAGCGTGCCCTCAAACCAAACGGTGAGCTTCTTGAGTCTGGTCAGTCCGGATAGATCGAGGCCGGAATTGTCCTGAACGACGGGGCAGACGATCTGGAGGTCCTCGAGGTCGGCCAGGGCGTTGAGGTGATTCACGCCCGATACCGTGATGCTGCGCGCATTGTAGTCTTGGCTTATCATTAAATCACGCAACGACTTCATTGTTGCCAGCGTGGCCAAGGCATTATCCGTTATTCCGTTGGCCATTAGGCTCAGTCGTCTCAGGTTGGGGAGTCCTGCCAGGCATTCCACCCCTGCATCCGTGATGCCGATGCCGCTGGCAATACCGAGTTCTTCAAGGTTCTTGAGCCGCGAGAGATAGAACAATCCCCTATCCGTATACGGCCCGAGTCTCACCGAGTCGGCAGGGCAGCGCCCGCCGGCCCTCAGCCGCCTTAGATTGCTCATCTCCGACACATGGGCCAGCCCCCTGTCCGTTATGCCAAAGGGCGGCAATCCGAGGTCTTCGAGGGACTCCATTTTCGCGATAAGCGCAAGCCCCTCATCGGTGAGTTGGGCGCTTGTGAGGTGTAGCTTCTTGAGCGAACGGAGTGGTAGCAGGTGGGCCATCCCCGCATCGGTAATGGTGCGTATGCGCACAAACTCCAGTTCCTCGAGATTCGCGAGGTGCGATAGATGCGCCAATCCATGGTCCGTCAGGTGGAACTCCGACCCGCGACCCTCGAGCCTCTTGAGCGATGTCACCTTCCTTAGGTATTCAAATGTCTTGTCCGCATCCATGTTTCCGCCGTAGAACTCGAGGCACCTCAGCGAGGGAATATTGGCGAGCTGGGCGAGCCCCGGACCCTCGATGTTATCGATTGGGATTCTCAATTCCTGTAACGAGGTCAACTTGGCCAAACGCGCCAACCCGGCATCGGTAAGATTGCTGTCCCCGCCGACCACAAGGACCTCGAGCGACTCGAGTTTCTCCAAGCAGGACAGGCCCGCGTCGCTCAGGGGCGCCAAGCTGATGTGGAGGTCCTCAAGTTCTTTGAAATCCTCGATGTACCGCAGGCCGTTCGCAGTGACGCCGGGGCCGATCATGCCGCTTACATGAAGGACTTTGAGCCCCGTCAACCCGCTGATATGACGCATGATCGCCGAATCCGGATTCGATACGGGCGCCAGCCACCAGGAAACGAACAACCCGTAGAGGTCGTGTGAACCGAGTTCGGCAAGCGGGGACAGGTCGTGCAAGGCGCTCGCTGCAACGAGGAGCCAGACGGGTTTGTCGGCCGGCACGACTATGTCCCCTTGCGCCGGCCCCAGATACTCCCACTCATCGTTCCCGCCGCCGAACCAAGGCCGCCACAGCCGGTACTCGACCGAAAACATCCCTACCTGCAGCCAGAGTAGGCCCAGTACGCGATCCTCCGGGAAATGAATCACCCGTGTTCCGGCCGCCGGTTCTTTCGGCGCGGCATCGGAGGGCGCGTTAACGGCCGGCGCCTCGACGGGTTCGATGTTGGGCACATCTCCCGCTTCGGAGCCTTCTTCAGTATCCAGGGGGGCATACTGCGGCGGGACACTCACGTATTCCAATGCATTCTCTTCAACGGCACGCGCAGACCTCGAGTTAACCGGCCCGGATGCATACAGGTAGAACGCAGCCACTAGTACAAGCGCAACGGTGACAGCGCCTCCCGCAACCATGCGTTTCGCGCCGAACATGCCGGCCCGTGGCAGTAGTCTTGCCGCAGAACCTTCGCCTCGCGGAGCGCCGACTGCGGCCCTTGTAGTTGTACCTGCGGCGGGCAGCGGCGCCTTCGGAAGGGCCGCAAGTACGGCCAGCGAGAACGCTTTGCCGGGCCGGGTGCGTTCAAGCGACTGCTCGACGAGGCCCGCCACCTCCGCCTTGAGCATGTGTCTTCCGCGCGCCAGCCGCTGTTTGACGGCGTTCGGCGTGAGCCCGAGCGTTTGCGCCACCCGTTGCACGGAATGCCCCTCGCGGTAATACAGGATCAGTGGCACCCGGTACCCCTCGGGAATCTGCTCGAGCGAACGCCACATCACGGTTTCTTCTTCTTTGTGGATCGCCAGCTCGCGAGGACTCGGGCCGCCCACCGGGCGCTCCGCTGTATTCTCGAGCGGTTCGGCCCCGGCCATGACGTCGCGCTGTTTGTTCTCGAGCGACCGTCTGGCCAGGTTGCAGGCAATGGTTACGAGCCAGGAACGCAGTTTCGTCGCGTCTCGAAGATCCTTGAGGTGCGTCCATGCCCTGACAAAGGCTTCCTGCGCCAGGTCTTCACTCATCCCAAGATCGCCCGTTCTGCTATAGACCACGGCGCACAGCAGCGACTTGTAGCGTTCGACAATTCCCGCGAACGCCTGGCGGTTGCCCCCCCGCGACGCCTCGAGCAGCGCCGCGTCGGTCGCGATTGTCTCGCCCATTTCACCACCCCTCCGAATGCCGCCTGTTTCTGCTATTTCCACTATTGCAGATACGTGGAAGCGGCGTCCGGTTACAGAGAAAACCGCCTTGCCTCGATTGTACCGCGTTGAAGTTCTCGGAACACGTTCGTATAGTGTTCGCAAATCCGCTCGCAAGGCCGAGCCGAGAAATGGGACCTGTGCTGGGCGGTCGCGCGTTCGGAACGAACGTGCGCCGATACGGGGCGAAACGAGACTGTGCGGCGGTTGAAAGAGACCACATCCAAAACTGTCATGCCCGCGCAAGGGGATCTCCGCGCACACCCGTGGCGACAGGCGGGTATTTAGATTCCCAATCAAGTTGGGAATGACAAGGTGGAAGTTGGTGATGACACGTTGAAAGTTGGGAGTGACACGTTGGAAGTTGGTGATGACACGGTTGGCGCGTTCGCAGCGGACGGGACACGGTGTTTGCAGAATTAAGAAAGAAGACCGGAAAGCTCTTGGCTTTTGGGGCCGGCGTCTGTCGAGGCGCGCTGCGCAGGGCGCGCTATTGCGGCTGGAAATCGGCGTGGATCCATGTGCGCGCCGCGCTGACCGATTTCTACATCCGCCAGCGCGAGAAGGCCATGCGCGCGCCCCGGGTCGAGTGTCCGTGTTGCGGCTGGACGGGATATGATTTCTACTCGATGGACGGCGTGTTCTTTTACCTGCCCCACGTGCACTGTCCCCAATGTCGCGGCTGTGAACGTCACCGTATGCTGCAGCTGTACATCAGCCGCCACGACGCAGCACTGCTCGAGCGTGCGGGATGCGTCCTGCACGTTGCACCGGATCGGGAAGGCAACCTGCGCGCCCTCATCGAGCACGGCCGGCGCCTTCGTGTGTTTGCGACCGACATGCAGCCCCGCATGCTCGAAGGGCAACCGGGGCCGCGCTTCCTAAGCGACGTACGGCGTCTCCCCGTCAAATCCGGTTCGTTCGACGCCGTCTTTTGTATCCACGTGCTCGAGCACATCCGCGAGGACAAGGCCGCCATCGCCGAACTGCACCGCATCCTGCGTCCCGGCGGCGTGGCCTATATCATGGCGCCGTTCGTGCCGGGTATATCCGCGTCCTACGCGCGCGACGAACCGGACCCCATCGACCATATCTGGATGTACGCCACGAATGATTTCAAACACCGCCTCAACTGCTTTCAAGTAGAAGAGATTACGCCCAAGTCGTTTCTCTCCCCAGCCGAAATCCGACGGCACCGCATACCGGACAGGGAAATCATCTACCGGTGCGTGAAGGGCTAGGTCGACAGCACATGGGCGACCCGGAGAAACGACGGATCGAACTGCGTGCGGCATTCCCACGCCTCGGACAACGGCCGCAACACCACGTTGTTCCCGCTTATGCCGGCCATCTTGCCCGTCTCGCCCTCGAGCAGCGCCTCGACGGCCCGCAGCCCCAAACGGCTCGCCAGAATACGGTCGAACGCGGTCGGGCTCCCGCCCCGCTGAAGATGGCCGATGACCACCACGCGCGAGTCTTTGAAATCGGACAACTCGGACACGCGCGCGGCCACGTCGATTGCGTGGCCCGCGTCGTCCCCCTCGGCAACGACCACGATACTCGACGTCTTCCCCTTCTCGCGTCCCTTCACGAGATGGTCGATCAGTTTCTGGATATCCGTGGGTGTCTCGGGCACAAGGATTTCTTCGGCGCCGCCGGCGATGCCGGTCATCATGGCCAGATACCCGCTGTGCCGTCCCATTACTTCGATGAAGAACAGGCGGTCATGGGATTGCGCCGTGTCGCGGATCCGATCGACGGCTTCCATGGCGATATTGAGCGCCGTGTCGTAGCCGATGGTGAAGTCCGTGCCGCCGATGTCGTTGTCGATAGTCCCGGGCAGGCCGACGCACCGAATGCCGTGTTCGTCGTACAGTTTCTGCGCGCCCTGATACGAGCCGTCGCCGCCGATGACGACCAGTCCCTCGATGCCGCGTTCCTCGAGCTGTTTCGCGGCGGCGGCGCGCCCCTCGGCCTCGTAAAACGCCTTGCACCGCGCCGAACGAAGAATCGTGCCGCCGCGATTGATGATGCCGCCCACCGACCGCGCGGGAAGAAGCGCAATCTTGCCCTCGATAAGCCCCTGGTAGCCCCGCTCGATCCCGAAGACTTCCAGCCCGTGGTAGATGCCGGTGCGCACGACCGCCCGCACCGCGGCATTCATGCCCGGCGAATCGCCCCCGCTCGTCAGTACGCCTATCCGTTTCATGCGTCCGTCCCCCGACGTGTCCCCATTATCCCGTTCCGTCGATATACACGGCTCTTGGGTCGTATTCTGCCATTTTCGCGCCTGGATTCCCAGTTGTTGACACATGATGCGCGATGATGTCACGATACCGGCGGCATTTGCTACGGCGGCTGGTGGTGGGCGCCGCAGATGCGCCAACTTCAGAAGAACGCGGCGGGGCGCGTTCGGCGCGCAAACCGAGGACAACACGATGGACATAATCAAGACGGTAGTGATAATGGTTGTCGCGCTAGCCGTGGGGGCCGCGGGCGGGGTGCTGGCCGCCAAGCGCCGCCTGAACCCGCAGTTGGCCGCATCTGCCAGCCAAAGCAAGCAGCTCAAACTAAGGTGCGCAATTCTTGAGCAGGGGCTCGCAGAAGCCGAGGCGCAGATGCGCGATCTCGAGGCCAAGAACGAGGCGCTTCAGGAAGAAATGGCCGCGATGGAGAAGATGGCCGAAGCGGCGCCTTACGAGGAAAATCTGTTCCCATTTGAGGGTCTTTCCGACCAGGCAACCGTGGAGCCACGACAAGGGATAAGGCGCATGGAAGCAGGTGCGGGCGCACAAGACGGCGTGCCGACTGACGACGCGGACTTGACCCGGCGGCGTGAGCGCGAAACGCGACGACGGGAATGGATGGAGCGCGGCCGGGAACGTTACCGTGAAAACATGGCCGCTGCGCTCGACAACGAAACCGACGAGGCCGCCCGGGAACGCATCGCCGCCATCGAGGAGTACGGCGACTACGCGATGGACTTGATGCAGCAGATGCGTGCCGCAGAGACCGACGAGGAACGCGCGGCGCTCCGCGAAGAGCTCGGCGAAGTGTTCCAGACCAGCCGCGCGCTCGTATACGAGCAGCAAGAACATATGCTGCGACGCGTGGCCGAGCAACACGGCATCGGGACGCCTAGCGTACAGGACAGTTTTGTAGACGCGATGCGCCACACATTGACGAGTCCGTTCTTCAGAACCGGCGGGCCTGGCGCGCTCGGCCCCGGCGGCCGAGGCGGCCCCGGCCTTCCCTTCTCGACGCGGGGAGGACGCCCGCCCGGCGCCCAAAGAGAAGAATAAGAAACGCGCGCCTACTTCGGAACCCGCAGCACCTGCCCTACGCGAATGTGGTCGGGATCGGATAACCCGTTCAAGGCCATCACACGATCGCGCGTCGCCCCATGGCGCGCCGCAATGCCTAACAACGTATCGCCGGGTCTGACGGTGTACGGTGCCGTCTCGATGAGGCTGTCCGTCG
>Ga0180437_10011425_pt1 | contig 10657 bp, 8 predicted proteins | sample SS_ome_4_FD_132410 | JGI IMG/M metagenome (GOLD analysis project Ga0180437, IMG submission 132410) | Hypersaline lake sediment archaeal communities from the Salton Sea, California, USA - SS_3_D_1 metaG | ecosystem: Environmental > Aquatic > Non-marine Saline and Alkaline > Hypersaline > Sediment... | reverse complement strand
GGCATTCGGACGTTGGTCGCGGCGGGGCCGGCCCTACGGCTTGGCGAGCAGTTGCACGCAGCGGAGGGCCTTGTCGTCGCGGAGGTAGAGCTTTCCGTCGGCGTAGGCGGGGTTGCACCAGTTCTGGCCGCAGGCTTTTGTCTTGGCGACGAGACGGCAGCGGGCGGGGTCGGCGGCGACCAGGAGGAGTTGTCCGGCCTCGGCGAGGATGAGGAGGTTGCTGCCGGCAACGAGGAAGGAGGCGTAGCCCTTCTTGACCATTCCGTTGAAGAACCCCCTCTGCGCCCATGCCCGCTTACCGGTCCGCACGTCGAGGCAGAACAGCGTCTTGCCCGGGGCGAGCCCGTAGAGGTGATGCCCGACCGCGACGGGGCTGGAGAAGTTGATCGACGAGGACTTGTCGACCCACGCCCGCTCGGCGCGGAAGCCGTCGGCGTCGCGCGTGACCTTGATGCCGATCAGCCCGGCCAGGTAGGAGGAGACCACCACCGTCTCGCCGACGACCACCGGCGTGATGACGTGCCGGCCGAGCCGCGTCTTCACCGGCGCGCGCCACAGCAGCTTGCCGTCGGCGGCGTCCAGGCCGATCGCGCCGATCGCGGTGAAGGAGACGGCCTGCTTGACGCCGGCGATCGTCGCGAGGACGACTCCGCCGTGGCCGGCCACGTCGGACTGGGACTTCCAGATCACGCGCCCGGTCCGCTTGTCGAAGCAGACGACGGACGCCCCGTCTCGGCCGCCCACGTCGACGATGAGGCGGTCGCCGTCGACGACGGGCGAGCCGGAGTATCCGTGCCGGCTCGCGCCGGCCGCCGAGCCGCGCTCGCCGATGAAGACGGCCCCGAGGTCCTTGACGAAGTTGACGCGCCAGATCACCTTGCCGTCGTCGGCGCCGAGGCACTGGAGCTCTCCGCGGCACGACAGGACGTAGACGCGCCCGCCGTCGATCAGCGGCGTGCCGCGCGGGCCGGGCCGAGTGTGGGCGTCCTTGAAGACGTCATCGAGCGGCCGGCTCCAGAGTTCCTTGCCGGTGTCGGCCTCGGCCGCGCCGACGACCTCCTTGCCCTGCCGGTGGTCGAGGTAGAACACCTTCCCGCCCGCGACGGCGGGCGAGCCCACACCGTCGCCCAGCTTCACTCGCCAGAGGACCTTCGCCTCGGCGGGCAGCGTCTTGGGCACGGCGAGGTGGGCGGGGACGTGGCCCGTCCCGGCCGGCCCGCGCCAACGAGGCCAATCGCCCGCGGCGCACAGGCCGCTCAGCACAAGCACCCAACCCGACAGCGCAACACGTCTCATCCTTCGTCCTCTCCCAGCCCCCCCGGGCCTCTCGGTTCGTCGATTGCCCTTGCTCTACAACTCGATCGCCAGCCCTTCGCGGGCGAGGACGGCGTTGGGCATGCGGGTGCGGAGCTTCTTCTCGACGTCGCGAAGGAAGGCATCGTCGTGGTCCGGGTCGTGGTGGGTGACGACCAGCCGCTTGACCTCGGCCCGCCGGGCGACCTCCACCGCCTGCTGCCAACTGCTGTGGCCCCATCCGCGGAAGCGCGGCAGCTCCTCGTCGGTGTACTGGCCTTCGTGGATCAGCAGATCCGCGCCGCGGGCGAGCTGCACGACCCGCTCGTCGATCCGGTCGCCGTGCTCGATGTCGGTGCAGAAGACGACCGACTTGCCCTCTTTGCCCTGGATGCGGTAGGTGTAGGCGTCGCCGGGGTGGTTGTGCTTGACCACCCGCAGCGAGGCATCGCCCTCCACCATGTGGTCCTCGGGGAGCTTGAGGAACTCGATCTGGGCGCCCATCCCGGCCAGCGGCACGGGGAAGTACTCCTGCTGCATCTGCGTCTCGAAGATGCTCTTGATGTCCTTGCCGTAGCGGTCCCTGCCGATGGCGCTGATGACGAACTTCCGCCGCTTGTCGTAGGCCGGCGCGAAGAACGGCAGGCCCTGGATGTGGTCCCAGTGGAAGTGGGTGAACATCAGGAAGCACGGCCGGTCGATGCCGATGTGCGGGTCGGCCGACATCACCTTGCCGAGCGCCCGGATCCCCGTGCCCGCGTCGACAATGGCCGTCCGCTCCGAGCCTTCGATCAGCAGACACGTCGTGTTGCCGCCGAACTCCTGGAACTCCGGCGGACAGACCGGGATCGACCCGCGCGTGCCGTAGAACGTGACCTTCATGCCGACCCCATCAGCTTCCGGATGAACTCGCCGTTGCGCTTGCAGTCGGCCACCGCGCTGTTAGACGGACAGGCCGTCTCCAGGACGATCCATCCGTCGTACTTGATCGCCTTCAAGGCCTCCGCGACCGGCTGCATCCTGACCTTGCCCTCGCCGAGATAGTGCCCGCCGTCCTTGAAGTGGATCAGGCACAGCCGGTCCTTCAGCAGCCGAATCTCCGCCGGCACGTCATAGCCGCCGTAGGTCGAGTTGCCGATGTCGTAGTAGCACCCGACCGCCTCGCTGCCGATCCGCTCGATGATCCGGATGTTCTGCTCAGCCGAGCACGTGTTCTCCAGGCCGAGCATGACGCCGGCCTTCTTCGCGACGGGCGCAAGCTCCTTCATTCGCCCGACGAGGGCGCCGACGACGTCCGGCTTGAGCTTCTTGCCCTTCAGCAGGTCGGCCTTGCCGAAGAACGGCACGAGGATGCCGGCCGCGCCGAGGTCCCCGGCCGCCTCGATCGCCTGGAGCACCCACGCGGCCGCCCGCTCGTCGGTGGCCACCGGACAGCCGTTCAGCAGGTCCATCGACAACGACGAGGCCTTCAGCCCCGTCGCCTTCATCTGGTGCTTGATCTTCTGGCGAAAGGCGGGCTTGGCGATCTGGAGCGTTTCGGCCGGCTCGCCGACGCCGATCTCCACGCCCTCGAGCCCGGCTTGCCTTGCCTGCTCCAGCTTGTCGCCGAAATGCCGCGCCGAGATCCGGATCTCCTTCGGCCCCGCGCCGTCCTTCGCCGCCACGATCTGCTGCACCATGCCTTCTCCCGTAAGCCCGCACGCACTGCCGGCCGGGAATGTCCGGCGCGTCATTGCCATCGGCCGCTCTCTTGCGACTCTGCCGCGCCACGCCGCCGCGCGGCGCCGTCGAACCATCATATGGGCCGACACGGCGGCCTCGCAAGCCGTAGCCCGCCCCGTTCCGGAGGCCCCGGCCGCGGCGTTTGCGGCCTCACTTCGTCTGGAACGTGCGGCTGTGCGTTTTGGCCGGGATGCGGACGGTGTAGGATGCTCCGTCGGGCGTGACGTGCAGCTCGACGTGGTTGGCCTTGCATGTGGCGGGGGGCTCGAAGTTGGCGATCAGCTCGTCGGCGGTGTTGTCGGCCCCGGGGCGGAGGTTCTTGTGGAGCTGGTAGTTCGCGCGGATCGACGGCGTGGCCTTCAGGGCCTTCCGCGTCGCCGGCCCGCAGCCCTTGCGGTGGCCGTTGTTCATCACCGTCACCGTCGGGCGGACCGAACGGATCAGCACGGGGTTATTGGACCGGTCCAGCCCGTGGTGGTTGACCTGGTAGACGTCCACCTCGCCGACGAGGTTCACCGGGCAGACGAGCCTGCGCTCCAGCCGACCGGTCAGGTCGGTCGCGTCGAGCAGGTCGAAGCCGCCCAGCCGCACCAGCAGGACGATCGAGTTGGCGTTCTCGCTGCGGTCGGCCGGGTAGTCGGGCGAATCCGACGCGGGGATCTTGTTGGCCTTGTGCTCGCCACGCGGGGCGATGAACTTCTTCGCCGCCGCCAGGCAGGTGAAGCTGACCTCCGCCGCCCCGTCGGCCTGGCGGAGCGGAATCGTGTCCCCGGGCTTCAGCACGTGGTAGGGCACGGTCTTTCGGAAGGCGAGATACTTGTCGTAGCTGGGGTGCGGCCGCCCTCGCCGGCCGCCGGGATCGTAGACCGCCCGGATGGGAATCCGTCCGGCCAGCTCCGCCGCCCCGCCGTGGTGGTCGATATCGAAGTGCGAGACGACGAGGACGTCGATCTGCTTCAGCCCCGCGACGTCCCTTGCGAGCTTGGCGATGCGGCCCGGGTCTCGCTCGCCGTCGAGGCCGGTATCGACCAGGACGCTCTGGCCGGCCGGCGTGACGAATAGCGTGGCGGCCCCACCCTCGACGTCGACCCAGTAGATCCTCAGGCCCTCGGCGGCCTGTCCGCAGCCGGCCATCGCGGCGCAGAGGCACAACAGAAGTCCAACGGCGGGAATCCTCATCTCGGTTTCTCCTGACGTGACAGCGAGGTCGTCCGGGAAAAGGCGGGCCCATGACCATCGTGGGCTTCCCCGACGATGCTATCACGTTCGGGGGTCCTGTCAATGCTGCGCGCGGTCCGCCCGCGCGCCGCGGACGCGATCGCCGCCACGGTGCCCGCCACAACGCGAATACCACCGGAACGGACGCGGCGGCCGCGCGTCTAACGGGGGGACGCGACACGTGACTGAGGGAGATGAGCCATGGACGACGGGTCCACCGTTCGGCTGGTGACGGGTGTCGTTTTGCTTCTGTCTTCTGCGGCCGTGCAGATGCTCGGCGCGGCAGAGCCCGCCGGCGCGGGCGCCGGCGAGAAGCGGCCGGCCGATCTGTGGGGCGACCTGGGCTCGCCGGACCAAGCCAAAGCTGCGGCGGCGGTCGTGGGGTTGGTCGGCCGCGGGGAGGCGGCCGTGACCTTTCTGACCGAGAAGCTCCGGGGCCCGGCCGAGGCCGGGAAGGCCCCCCTGGACACAAAGCGGGTCGCGGCGCTCGTGAAGGACCTGGACGCGAAGGGCTGGAAGGCGCGGGAGAAGGCGCACAAGGAGCTGGCGGCAATGGGCCCGGCGGCGGAGCCGTTCGTGCGCGAGGCGCTCGAGAATGAGCCCTCCATGGAGGTCAAGGTCCGGATCGACGCGATCCTGGCCGAGTGGGCCGTGCGGGCCAAGAGCGACCCGGCCAAGCTGCGGCGAGCGCGGGCGATCAACATCCTCGCGCGGATCGCGTCGACGCGGGCCCTCCAGACGCTGGTGGCGCTTCGCTCCGATGCGGTCGGCAGCGAGCGCCAGGGATTGAGCTTGCCCCTGCTGAACCTCGCCGCGCGAGCGCTGCCCCCCCTGCTCGACGGGGCGGGCGCAAAGGCGAAGGAAGGCGACTTCGCCGCGGCTGCCAGGCTCTGCGAGAAGGCGCTGGCCATCAGCGACAAGACCGATCATTACGCCGGCCCGCGGATCCGGGCGATCCTGGATTGCATCCGTGCCCGCCGGAAGGGCCAGGCCGCGCCGGAGAAGCTGGTGACGATGCTCGACCCCGCGGCCGCCGGCCGGAGGGGGCCGCCCATCTCTTCGCGGATCGGGTGGGACCTGGCCCGGGGTGAGAACCTGCTGGACAACTGCGGCTTCGAGGTCCGGCGCGTGCAGGGGAGCTGGCCAACCAGGTGCGGCGTGTGGGGCGGGGACATGGCCACGATCGTTTCGGCCGAGCAGGGGATAAAGCCTCGCGAGGGCAAGCAGATGCTCCGCTTCCACCACTGCAACTTTCGCAGTTCCGGCAGCGCGGCAGGCAGTCAGGTCTGCCAGGTCGTGGACATCTCGAAGTACAAGGATGCCATTCGGGCCGGGAAGGTCCGCGCGTTTGCCTTGGCGCACTACAATCGGGTGGCGGGCAACGCCCGGACGGATACGCTGAACGGGGTGGGCCTGCTCGCGTATTCCGGGCCGCAGGCCCAGCATTTCCAGCTCAGCCAGCGCAAGGCGACGATCGCCCGCAGCAGCGCGGGGATCCACACGGACGCGGACCCGGCCACTTGGGAGAAGCTGACCGTCGGCCTCCGCCTGCCGAAGAACACCGACTTCCTCGTCATCCAGCTCCTGGCGGCGGAGGATGTCTACAACAACCTGAAGGGCGTGGAGTTCGACGGTCACTACGCCGAAAGCGCATTCGTCACCCTGGTCACCGACGAGGCCGACCCGCCGCCCACCGGGCAGTAGGGCCCGATCACGGCTCGGGAACCGGCAGGATACCCCCGGATCACCGCGATGGGGCGGTCACCTTGTAGGCTGCGAGCAACGCCCACATCAGGTCCGTCACGGTGACGATGCCCAGAAGGCATTCTTCCTCGTCAACCACCGGGAGGCAACTGACCCTCTTATCGCTGAGCATCGTTGCCGCGTCGTGGATGTCGCAGTTGGGCAAGACACGCGATACGCTCGGGGTCATGACACGTCGGAGGGACAGGGCGAGGCTCGGGTCCCCCGTGTCGGCAGCGAACAGGTTCCTGCCGGACGCCTCGCCGCGCGGCGGATGCTCCTGACCGGCGAAGGGAAGACAGCGCAGAACGTCCCGATCCGAGACGATCCCCAACAGCCTCTTCTTGTCCCCCACGACCGGCACGTGCCTGAATCCTCCCTTCTGCATGAGCTCTATCGCTGCGGCTACGTCGTCCTGGGGCGTCAGGCACGCCACGTGATCGGTCATGATGTCCTGAACCGTTCGGAGGACCGACGAGAAGAAGGCTGCCGCCTGGCCCTTGCTCTTGCGGAACAGGTCGATGGGTCGTGCCTCCTGTTGGGCCCGCGGGCCCAGCCGGCGCATCGCATCGAGCCTGACGAACAACCTGACGACGTCCCCGGCCGTGACCATGCCCACCAGATTCTCGTCGGCGACAACGGGCACCGCATCGATGCGATGATCGAGCATTGTCCTGACCAGCCCCGGTATCGGCGTTTCAGGCGACACAGACTTCGGGTCTCTCGTGACGATTCGTGCCAGCGGCTGTCGGAGGGCACCCCGATCTGATTCCTCTTCGCCCAGCTTCCCGACGTTCGGAGAGACCTGTCGAAACACGTCCCTTTGTGAGACGATGCCCACCAAACACGGCGATTGCTCTTCTCCCGTCGGACAATCCACCACGGGGATGTGACGAACATCGTCATCATCCATGGCCTTCAGGCAGGCCTCAACGGTATCGGCCAAGGTCAGCGTCTTGACATCAACACTCATGAGATCCCCCGCGACGCGCACCGATCGAAAGAGGACGTCTTCGCCGGTGCAGATCTCATCAATCAGGTCGATCAGCCTCGGTTCGCTGCCTGTCATCTCGTCCACCTCCCGTCTGCCGCGTCGGGGCTCCATGGCGCGCGTTGCGGCCGACGGGACACCGGAGCACGTGACGCTCGGACCTTGTCCGGCAGAGCTTCGACACGATCCGGCCCCGGCCGGGCGATTGGAACAGAACGGCAGGTTGCCGAAAGCGCTGCATCGCGTCACCTTCCCCGGCACAATGACATCCCGTGTCACAGATCGGCCGCCGCACGGCCAAACTGCCTCTGCTACTTCTATCGGCATAGGACGGCAAGGACCTTGGGCAGTCACAGACGATCTGCTTCGTGGGAACGGACGCATGCCCGGCAAGCCTCCACGCCCTGACAAAGGGAGGCAAGCTGCCCTGTCGCTCGCATGCCCGTCACAGCGGCTTCTTGAAGTAGAAGACCGTCTTCGTCGTCGTGCCGGCGTTGGTGAAGTTCTCGACGGCCACGAGCTGCCAGCCGTCCCGCCCGAGCTTGTTGATCTGCCGCCCGATCTGGCCCGTGCCCGCGTCCTGCTTCAGCTCGTGCGTCAGCGCCAGGTGCTGCCACCGCCCGGCGGCGGCCTTCGCCTCTTCCTGCCCCTTCTCCGCCGCGATCACCGTCACCGTCGCCGCTGCGCCGACGGCAATCGCCAAGCATAGAAGCAGCGCCGTCGCCGTCGTCTTCCTCGTTCCGTTCACCTTGCGTGTCTCCTTTGTCCGAAGCAGCCCGTAGGGTGTGCAGCTCTGCTGCACACCTCTTCTGTCGATGACACAAGACGCGTGTGCAGCGGAGCTGCACGCCCTACCGGCTGCCGGCGCGTCACTCGCCGGCCGGCTTGCCGAAGCAGACCAGCTCGCCGTTCTGGCAGGCGACGATGGTCTGGCCGGAGCGGTCGACGATCAGGCCGCCCGGCAGGGGCCGCGAGCCCAGCGGCTCGTGCCAGAGGCGCCGGCCGGCTCCGTCGCCGAGGGCCACGAGGATCCACTTCGGCCGGCCGCCGCCGGCGGCCACGGCCTTCACCGGGGTGTTCGCGCGGATGGTCGGGCGGTCCATCACCGCCCGGGCCGGCCGGGCCGGCACGGGGCCGGGCGGGGGGGGCTGGCAGACGGCGAGGACGGCGTTGGCGGCGAGGGCCAGTGAGATCGCGCTGGTGCCGGTGACGCGGGGGGCCGACCATCGCTGATCCGGCTGTCGGATCTTCGTCGCGGCCCACGTCGGCAGGCGCCGGCGGGGCCGGTCGCCGGGCTTGGGCGGCGGGTCCTTCCGGGCGGCCGCCCCGGGGATCTTCGCGGGATCGCAGCAGGTCAGCTTGCCCTGAAGGCCGTGGATGTACGCGAAGCTGCGATCGGTCCAGGCCGGCGGGATCAAGCCGCTCAGCAGGCGGGCGCGCTGCCCGGGCCCGCGAATCTCGAACATCGCCGGGCTGGTGACCTTCTCGACGGCGGAGTACAGCAGCCGCCCGCCGTGGATCAGGTGCTTGCCCTGGAGGACGGCCACCTCCTGCCCACGGTTGGCCTTTGGCAGACCGTTGGCGGGTGGGGGCGTGAGGCACTTGCCGGTCTTCAGGTCGAACGCGGCCGCCCCGACCTGGTTGCCGCCGGCGAGGATCAGCCGATTGCCGAGGATCGTCAGGCTGCCGTGTGCGGAGACGCCCTTTCGCAGCTCGGCGTTGAGGTGGCCGGAGGAGTTGTTCTGCCACTTGATCTTGCCCGTGGCGGCGTCGAGGGCGTAGACGTACGTCCCGTCGGTGTCGATGATGCCGGCGGCGAAGTAGGCCACGCCGCCCGCGACGAGCACGCCGCTGTTGACCGGCCAGGTCGAGCCCAGCGCGCCGTAGACCATGATTCGCCGCTCGACCGGCGCGGCGCGGAAGCGCCACAGCAGCCGCCCGGTGGCCGCCTCGAGGGTGTAGACGTATCCGTCGCCGGAGCCGACGAAGGCCCGGCCGCCGGCGATGGTCGGCGGCATGAGGATCGGCCCGGCGGTCAGGAAGCTCCACCGCTGCCTGCCCGTTGCGGCGTCGACGGCGCGGACCTTGCCGTCGTGTCCGGCCAGGAAGATCAGCCCCCCGGCGGTGACGGGCACGGTGGGCACGGCCGGGTTGTCGGGGCGGAACCGCCACCGCCGCGCCACGCGCTGGGGCACGGCGGCCCTCGAGCCGGCGGAGCGATCGTTGTTCGCCCGGTAGGTGGGCCAGTCCCTCTCGCCGACGGCCAGCGGCGCGACGCGGCCGGCAGGTCCGGGGCCGGCCTGGAGGCGCTCGGCTTCGGTGGCGACGTGATCGAACTTGAACTCGCCGGCCGAGCACATCGCCACCGTGCCCATCAGCGACAGGTTGCAGTCGCACAGCCAGGGCCCAACGTAGAGCAGGCCGTTTGCGGGGACGGCCCCGTCGTTGCAGCCGGCGCGGACGGCGCCGTTGACGAGGACCTTCTCGGTCTTTCGATCGTACCGCAGCAGCCCCTCGCCGCGGACGAAGAACGAGTCCGGCGTGGCCGTCAGGCGGGTGCAGCTCCGCTTGGCGAAGCCGAGGTCCTTGAGCACCTTCCCGCTGACCGGATCGATCCGGAGGTGCCGCCCGCCGGGCCCGATGCCGACGACGACCTGCCCGTCGACGTAGATCGGGTTGGGGTTGTTCGTCGTCTTCTTCTTGTGCCAGAGCAGCTTGCCCTCGTAGGTCGAGACGGCCACCATGTTCATGCGCGTCTGGGCCTCGAAGAAGATCACCTCCGGCGTGTAGAGGGTGAAGCACGTGGACTTGAAGCCGGGCGTGCTCGTCAGCCCCTTGCCCGGCTGCTCGATCAGCTCGAGCGTCTTCTCGTCGCGGCAGGTCCAGTCGGGCGAGCCGGAGGCGGCGTTGAGGCAGGCGATGTGCGAGTCGGGGCAATAGAGAAACAGCTTCCCGCCGCCGAGGGTCATCGCTCGCGAGTCGATGGGCGCCTTCTCGCGGCGCTGCCACAACAGCCGCCGGCCCTTGACGTCATACGCCGAGACCGTGTTGCCGAAGCCGCGAGGCCAACGCTTTGAGTAGTAGCCCTTGCTCAGGTGCCCCCACGACCAGTGGCCCGTCGGGCGGGCCCGCTTGGTCGTCTCGACGGCCGTCCCCTTGCCGGACAGCACGTACAGCACGTCGCCCTCCAGCGCGATCCACTCCCACTTCTCGGTGAGCTTGGGGATGCGGATCTCGCCTGCCTGCCTGCCCGTCTCGGGCTCGAGGACGAGGCACCGGTCGCCGTCGATCATGTAGAACGCGTCCTCGGTGGCGATGAACGCCGACCGGTGGGCCATGTATCCCTCCGGCAGCTTGCGCCGCCAGAGGAACGCCCCGTTGTAGCCGTTGCGGGCCACGAGCGTGTTCAGCGTGACCCACTCCCGCCTGTGATGTGCGATGTGGCCCATCGCCAGGAAGATCCGCCCGCCCGCCGCCAGCGTCGTCGAGGGCATGGCGATGTAGTACGGCCGCCCGTACCACTGCGCCATGTACGGTGCCTTGATGACCGCGTCGGTCGAGACGGGATTGTTGTCCGCCTTGCGGTACCAGTGCGACCAGGAGTCGGTGCCCGCCCGCGGCGGCTTGACGATCCGGGCCCACGTGCCGAACCCGTCGTCGCCGATGGAGGCCTTCACGCCCTTGGCGTCC
>Ga0180437_10011423_pt1 | contig 10658 bp, 7 predicted proteins | sample SS_ome_4_FD_132410 | JGI IMG/M metagenome (GOLD analysis project Ga0180437, IMG submission 132410) | Hypersaline lake sediment archaeal communities from the Salton Sea, California, USA - SS_3_D_1 metaG | ecosystem: Environmental > Aquatic > Non-marine Saline and Alkaline > Hypersaline > Sediment... | reverse complement strand
ATGACATCAAGCACCTTGCCATCGTCAGCGGGCTTCTGCTGTGCAATTTCAGCATACTTTATCTCGGACAACAGCAACCTTAATGTAGAGACTTCCACTCCTTGTTGCCGCTTAAGTGCTCCCTTGAGAGCTTCCTGGATCTTGTCTTTGAGCGTCATGTTCTGGTTATCACGACTCATGGAACTTCCATGCCCTTTTCCACGGTGGTCTCGGGGATACCCATGAACAAACTGCGGACCCTACGAGAACTGGACTGTTTCAGCGACGACTATCTGAAGCTCTTCCGTCTTTTCGCTGCCGCCTTCTTTCTCTTCTCTTCGCTAGGCTTTTCAAAGTGTTTGCGGCGGCGAACCTCGGCCAAAATACGGTCTTGTTGGACCTGCCTATTAAATCTACGCAGCAGGGCCTCGAAACTCTCACCTGAACCAAGCTTTACATCAGCCATGTCAAAGCAATGCATTTTACTCCACTAAGTGAACTATGTCAATTGGGAAAGCAGCGTTTCTTTGACAAATAGCAGCAAAAATGCTAAGAATATGGCATCTGGGAAAGAGGCTATGGTAGAGGATATGGCAGCACACAAAGAAGGGTCCAAGTTTCAGTCCCTGACTAGATCCCTAGCGAAGAAGAGCTTCTCCTTTTTTGTGAGAGTGGTAGACAAGTATGCGCCGGACAGGCTTCTGCTTTTCGGTCTTAACTTCCTGGATAAGCGCGTACCGAATAGGCTGATTTCATTCGCAATCAGGGCGATCGAGAGATTGGCTCCCCGTAGGCTGCGTTCCACTGCTATCACGGCCGCCGATGAGTATGTCCCCGACGAGGTGGCGAACTCGAGAAAGGTCTGTGCTGTCATTGCTGGAGTAGGGAAATACATACCGGATGAGATGATTCCCCCGGAGTCGATCGGAAGATGGGAAAATCTCAGAACGAAGTTCCATATTCCGAAACTGGTGTCGAGCGGGCGAAAGTAAGCCTGGCGGATTGATGTAGCTATTCACGTCATAACTCGTCACGGTATCAGTGAGAGAAGTAGGTTTATTGAATGCAGTATAGGAAGGTCTGCGTCGAGTCCTTCGGCTACGAACTCCCCGAGACCATCGTTACATCAGTGAGCCTGGAAGAAAGACTGGCCCCGATATACGACAAACTGAGTCTTCGCTACGGGCGGCTGGAAATGGGGACTGGGATTCGCGAACGGCGATTCTGGCTTGATGGAGTGACGCCCAGCCAGGCTGGCATTAGGGCAGCGGAGAAAGCTATTGGCAAGTCTGGGGTCAACAAAGAGGATATCGGGTGTCTGCTTCACACTTCGGTATCCCGTGATTTCCTGGAGCCAGCGACAGCTACGGTAATCCACGATTCTTTAGGTCTCCCACCCACAGCTACTATCTTCGATATCTCCAACGCCTGCCTGGGTTTCATCAACGGCATGGTAACCCTGGCGAATATGATCGAGTTGGGTCAGATAAAAGCAGGAATTGTAGTCGGTTGCGAAAACAGCAAACCCATAGTTGACGCAACAATCAGCAGACTCTTGAGAAACCCGGATGCTAGTAGAGATGAAGTCAAATTCGCCTTCGCTACCCTCACCTTGGGCTCGGGCGCAGTTGCCGCCGTGTTGACCCATTCCTCGTTGTCACAAGGCGGGCACAGGCTTCTGGGAGGGGTAACACGCGCCGCTTCCCAGCACAATGACCTTTGTCGTATAGAAGCCGATGCGTCTTTCCTCGACTTGGACGAACTTCCGAATATGCGCACAGATTCGACGGAGCTGCTTAAGAACGGAGCAAAGCTGGTGCCTGACACGTGGGAAGGCACGAAGCGTGAGCTCGGATGGAAGAACGCCGACGTGGACAGGTTCTTCACTCACCAAGTTAGCGCCGTTCACAGCAGGCGATTATTCAGAACCCTGGGACTAGATAAGACAAAGGACTTCACCACTGTTGAATATCTAGGAAACGTCGGGTCGGTTTCCCTTCCCATTACCGTGGCTATTGCAGTTGACCAGGGCTGTCTCAGGCCCGGCGATAAGGTTGCCATGATGGGGATTGGCAGCGGCATTGTCTGCCTCATGCTAGGTCTGCAATGGTAGAGACAGCAGCCCTGGCAAATTGAAGCCCGGGCAGTATCCTCTTTGACAGCGATCCCCGCCAAACACGTTCCATCGACGCCCAGATACTTACGTCTTCAATGAGATTGTTGTCCTCGGACGGCAAATGATTCTGACGAAACACGAGTTGCAGTTACTGGCGTCGGTCTGACCACATCGAGGACGACGAAAGAGGCGGCATTTCGAAGGAGCTGCCACTGGAAAATCCGGGATACAAGAATTCAGCATCTACACCGCGGGACAAGCATTGACTGGTATACCCTACTTCAATCCACAGAAATGCCAAGACAGAAGGATCTGCGTCAGGGAAAGGAGCAGGCTCCGCCTCTATCTGCTAGGCAGGCGGCAATCTCTGATACTAAACTAGACCTTGTCTGCCCTAACAAATCGAGGATGAGTATCTAACATGTGATGCAGTGACCTTACATTACAGCTGCTGGGTAGTCTGCCCTCTCTTGAAGATTATCTCATCCATCCTACAACCAATCTGGATCACTGGTACCCTCACTGTCACCGTGACAACCTGGCTATCAAGAAGCCAAAAGGTATTGACAAGATTGGCTACATATTGAATAATTCCTCTAGAATGCTGGACATCAAGTCAGTGCCAGGATAATCCAGGTCGGCGTAACTCAAGAAATCCAACACGAACATGATACTTGGTCCCAGAACACAGCGTAATATTGCAGCAACCACCGTCCTTTTGATCATGGTAGCCCTGCTCCTAGGTATGGCGGGCTGCACTCTTCCTCCTCGTCAAATCAATGATTGGTATGACCTGGACGCCATCAGAGACAGCCCGTCCGGTCGCTACCGTCTGATGAACGACCTCCACTCCGCTACGCCCGGGTACTGGACTGTAGCAAGCAGCATAGGAAACTATCGAAGGGGCTGGCAGCCCATTGGAACCTCCAGCAACCCCTTCACCGGGAGTTTCGAGGGGCACGGATACCAGATAAGTGACCTGTTTATCAACCGACCCAATGAAGATGAGGTCGGGCTTTTCGGTTGTGTCGGTGAGGGAGGCGTCGTCAACGATGTTGATGTGGTGAACGCTGCCATAACCGGCAAGCAATATGTTGCAGGTGTGGTGGGAAGCAATTTGGGCGCTCTGAGCAACTGCTATTTCAGCGGCAGCGTTAGTGGCGACCAATGTCTGGGCGGTCTCGCGGGGGTGAATTTCGGGACCATACGCAACTGCCACTACAATTACAGCGAGGTTGTTATCAACGCAGTAAACACGATTACAATTGGAGCCTTGTTTGCTGAGGATTTCCAGCAGTGGCTTGCCGCCGGTAAGTTCTTGGACATCGGTCAAAGGCTTCCCCAGGAAAATGGCTGTTATCTGGTGAATGATGTCAGTCATCTGAGAGAATTGCTCGCCTTTGGTCAGGACATCTCCCTCAGATTCAGATTGACAAACGATCTCGATTTAGGCGATGAAGCCGACTTCTATATTCCCTATCTGGCTGGGGAGTTCGACGGCAATGGTCACAAGATCATAAACTTGGCCCTTAGCTCCGATTCTGCTTCGCAAGTCGGATTGTTCGGATATCTTGGTCCGGGTGGAAAGGTTACCCAGCTGGGTGTTGAGAACGCGGATGTAACAGGCACATATATCGTTGCTGGTCTACTGGGAGGAAACAATGGCATTGTGAGCGACTGCTATAGCAGCGGCAATATAGCTGGCAATGATTGTGTCGGAGGTACAATCGGATATAACTGGGATGGCAGCGTAAGCAACACTTATTCCGCTGGCAGCGTGGCTGGCGAGAGGAATGTCGCTGGTCTGGTGGGGATTAACGGTGGCGCCCTGACCAACTGCCATTCCAGCAGCACTATCACTGGCTGGGATTCTGTTGGTGGTCTGGCCGGAACAAGCAAAGGCAGCGTGGCCAACTCGTATTCCAGTGGAACTGTTACTGCCTGGTATTCCGTGGGTAGTCTAATTGGAATCAACGAGGGCAGCCTGAGCAACTCCTATTCCAGCGGTAGCGTCACGGGCTGGGATTCCGTTGGTGGTCTGGTGGGAGTCAATTCCGAGACCTTGAGCAACTCTTATTCCACAGCCAGCGTGACTGGCAAATCGGATGTTGGAGGTCTAGTGGGAACTAATCGCGGTCCTGTCAGATACTCGTACGCGACAGGCACTGTCGCCGGCGAGCAGGATGTTGGAGGACTGGTGGGAAGTAATCACGACACTGTAAGGAACTCCTACGCCGTAAACGCGGTGGCTGGCGAGTGGAATGCTGGCGGTCTGGCGGGAAGTAATTACGGAGCTGTGAGAGACTCGTATTCAACATGCAGCATAACTGGCAACTACTATGCTGGTGGCCTGGTGGGAGGGAATAATGGCACTGTGAGCAACTCCTTCTCCGCGGGCAGTGCGACCGGCAACTACTATGTTGGCGGCCTCGCAGGATCTAATTCGGGCATTGTTGCCAGCTCCTATTCCACGGACAGTGTTACTGGCTCTTCAATTGTCAGCGGTCTGGTGGCTATCAATGGTCGGGATGGCACTGTGAGCAACTCCTTTTCCTCAGGCAGCGCGGCCGGCGACTATTATGTTGCTGGTCTAGCAGCAGTGAATTTCGGCACAGTCAATGACTCGTATTCCGCCGCTAACGTTACTGGTAACGTATATGTTGGTGGTCTGCTGGCCGTGAATTGGGGCGGCAATACCAGCAGCTCCTTCTGGGATACAGAAACCAGCGGACAAGTTACTTCAGCCGGCGGGACAGGCAGGACTACCGCGGAAATGCAGAGCAGCATCACATTCCGAGGCGCAGGGTGGGACATATCCCCAGTCGCCCCTGACACCACCAATTCCGCCTACACCTGGAATATCGTCAATGAGCAAACCTATCCGATTCTGAGTTGGCAGTCCGCTACTTGACTTGCGCAAAGGTCGGTATCTCTCTGTGTCCGGTCACCAGGATTGAAGATTGCAGGCCCTGGCAAGGTCAACTTTGGGCAAATCCCTGATGTCAACTCCCGCAGAGTGCGAATTCGCTAGACCGTAACGTATCTCTCGTGGTACAGCTTCGCCTGATGTATGAAGGCCTCTATCCTTGTCTTCGCATTGGTCTGCTGTAGCCCATCGTATATCATGTTGAGCACAGGGATGCGGTTGTGCTCACTTTGTATGCCTCTATAGATAGCAGTGGATAAGGTCCCAAAAAGGCAATTTAGAATGATGAGATTAGCTATACCGCTGCAGCCTCGCACAGCATAGTTCTTCGCCCTAGCCACATTTACAGTCACTACCGGGTCTATGTCATCGGTCACATAAGGAGCGGCCAGTGTAATCATATCCTCAACCCTGGGGATCCTGGAAGCTGGAAGTCCGTCTTTCATCATCCCCTCAATCTTTCCCTTCCAGTGCATAAATGGAAACCTTCTAAGATAGTAATACAGGGCAGGGAAGTATTCTCTTCTAGAGAAGTGGGCCCCCGGATATACCTCATTGAAATACACCAAGTAATCTGTAGTAGTTGGCCCAAGCCTCGCTTCAGCGCCCAGTGACTCAAACTCTTTGATTATGTAGTTGTTAGACCAGGAGTTCATACAGGTATAGAACTCTCCCACGATACCTATAATTGGCCTATCTTCATTCCTAGTCGGGATACCATCCATAACTGCTATTGCGCGGTCCAAAGCGTCCCAGAATCTTCTGTTCGTAATTCCAGAGGCTATCTCCTCTATAGTCTGCGCGTAAGTCCGGTCACTTTCCCCTTTGTTCACTTCATAAGGGCGAATATGAAGTAACATCTTCGACAAGACATCCACAGCTAGCCAGCCCTTCCACAGAGCTGCCGCCCACTTCAATCCAAACAGTTCGGTACACTCATCATGCCGTATGGATGTGACTGGCGCAATCACAGGGATATGCCCTAAACCCAATCTCTTGAGAACCAATTTCTGAGACAGGGCATATTGACTCAATCTGCATGAGCCATCAAAGTTGAGCATCATGAACGCTGCCCTATTGGGGTCAAAATCTTCAAGTTCTGTCATCTTGACCAAATCCCCTGTCGTCAGCAAATAGGGATGACATTCCTTGCCCGAGACGTATCTTCTTCCTATCTCCTCCGATAATTCGTCAGGCTCGGGCAAAACTCGGACATCTAGACCCACGGACCCGAAGGCAGCCGCCCAGACAACGGAGTGCCCAGAAACATAAGGGATATAGAATGTCTTATCCAGTTCTCTGATCTTCTGTGAGGGACGCAAGATGCTTAGCCCACCAGACGGTCTGACCACACTGAGGTCTTCTTGCCCTTCCTCCTTAACCACCGTTTTCGGTCTGCCAAGGGTATCAAGAAAGGCCTCGACCCTGGTGGTCATTCCAGCATCACCGCTGTGCTCATCTACCTCCAGGAGCAGATAAGGATCCTCTCCCATGGTTTCCTCAAGATACTTCCAGAAGAACGCATCCGGACCGCAGCCATAATTGGTAATCATAATAGGATTCAAGCTGGGATTGTCCTTCGCCATTATCGCTGCCCGCAGAAGATTCTGTTCATTCTTCCAGACCAGGTTTGAGTAATGAGGCGGCAGCCTAACTTCGTCCAGCGGCAGTAAGTCAAAGGGTATGGCCAGCATTCCCAGGTGGCGCAATTTCTTGGAGATATTTAGATTCAACCCCAAATCATGAACATTGTAGGGCTTTCCTATTACCACCACGGCTTCGTTGTCTGTCTCAAGGGTCCCAAGTATCTGCCGACCTCTCTCTCGTCGAATCCTTTCGAATTCCTCTTGAGCCTTAAGCGCAGCCGCTATGGCCGAGCCGATCTTCTTCTTCTCTTTCCCAAATTCTCCGCCTATCTTCTCCATCTCGACCTTGAGGTTCTCTTTTTCCTTCGCCATAAATATGCTGGGACTTATGATTCTCGCTTCATCCTTGAAAGCAGGTCTAAGCATGAAGGGGATACCCTGAATCAACGGGCAGTTGTAGCTCCTGGCCACGTCATCACTCTCCCTCTCCAGGTCGATAATGCTGGGCAGGAATATATGATCAACACCTTTTTCGATGAGATTCGCTACATGCCCGTAGGCAATCTTCACCGGATAGCAGGCTTCAGCCAAAACCTCTTGAAGTCCCCTATGGATGAGTCTTCTGTTAGTCTTGTCGGACAGCACCACCTTGACCCCCAACTCCCCAAAAAACGTAGCCCACAATGGGAACTGTTCAAAGAACATGAGAACGCGTGGAATGCCTATCACCGGAGAATCCGGGGCCAATTCATCCTCCCGATAATAGCTCATGAGCATTTCTTCTCGTTCTTTGAACAGGTCAGGAAGAGTCTGGGCAGCGCTCTTCCCGACCCTGAGCTCATATCTGTCGCAAATACCACCATAAAAGGATTTGACTTCTCCGCCGATTGATATCTCCTTTATGTCGCAATGGTTCGGGCAATGCTGGCATTCAAAGGATTTCACCTCGTATTCCCGGCCTGTGAGGTCAAACCCGACGAAACTGCTCCTGGCCTCCCCATGTCGCCTCTCCATGGCAATCAACGCAGCACCTATGGCACCAGTCACATTGTGGTTCTGCGGCACCGTAATCTTCTTACCCAAAATACTCTCGAAGGCAGCCACCACGCTCTTATTTCCGGCCACGCCTCCCTGAAAATATATCCTCTCGCCAATTCTCTTGTTCCCTACCACCTTCTCAATGTAGTTATTGGCAATCGAGTAAGAAAGCCCCGCTAAGAGATCCACTTTCGCTGACCCTACCTGCTGATGATGTATCAAATCAGACTCCATAAAGACAGTGCACCGAGTACCCAAATCAACAGGGGCTTTCGAGCTAAGCGCAAGCTTGCTGAACTCTTCCTCTATGCTTATATCCAATCTATCAGCCTGTTCCTGGAGAAAAGAGCCGGTTCCGGCGGCACAAACCTTGTTCATCTCGAAATCTACCACTGCGCCGTTCTTAAGGCGGATGTATTTGGAGTCCTGTCCCCCTATTTCGAATATGGTGTCTACGTTTTCATCCATATCTAGCGTGGCCTTAGCCTGAGCAGTAACCTCATTAATCACTAAGTCAGCGCCGACAAAGTCCCCTACAAAATAACGCCCACTGCCTGTGGTGGCTACGGCCTGGACTTCAACAAGGTCCTTGATTTCATGGCCTACATCCTTCAATCCTCTCCTAACTGACTCGATGGGACTGCCCTCGGTCATGAGATAGTTCATTGCCAGCAGCTTCTTCTTCTCATCCAGTACAGCGATATTTGTACTCACAGCGCCAACATCAATCCCCATATACACCTTAATCCTGTGCTGCTTCCCAGAAACTGGGCATTCATTCAATGGATTGAAGCCGTCCCCTTCATAAATCAATCTTCTTAAATGCCCTACCTCAGCTTCATTAGCCTTTCTAGCCAGATAGCTTCTCAAGGCTCCCTTTGTTGTCTGAAGCCTGACAGGTGTGTCACTGTGTCTCTCCGAGGCCATCATCGCCGCCCCAAACGCCCCCATGATCTTGAAATGCTCGGGGACGACCAACTCCCCGGCCCTGAGTTCCAGCAATTCCTCAAAAGCTTTGACCACTCCTTTGTTAGCAGCAACGCCACCCTGAAAGGCTATCGGCTTCACGAATCTCTTCCCCTTACCCAAATTGCTTATGTAATTTCTAGCCAGGGCATAACAAAGCCCAGCTACAATTTCTTTCTGTGATGTTCCCTCTTGCTGCAAATGGATCATGTCAGATTTGGCAAAAACACTGCACCTGCCCGCAATGGTAGCCGGCTTTTCAGCTCTGGCAGCTAAAGCGCTGAACTCATCTATAGAGATCCCCAGACGATATGCTTGTTGATCCAGGAAAGATCCAGTTCCAGCAGCGCAAATCTCATTAAGGGCGTGATCAACGATGATTGTCTTTCCACTTCTTTCATCCCGCTCCAGGAAAATCAGCTTTGAGTCCTGTCCTCCAATCTCAATAACTGTCCTGACTTCAGGATGGAAGTAGGCAACAGCCTTCGCCTGAGTAATAATCTCGTTTTCTTTGTCTATACCCATGACGTTAGCTATAAGATCACGTCCACTGCCCGTGCACACACCTCCGCATATTTCAGGAAAACGTTTCGCGAGACTCTCAAGAACGTCAATTAGCACTGGGATAGGTTGCCCCCTCGTTCGCTCATAGACGCTTTCCAGGAGTTGAAGTCTCTCATCGATTACAACTATGTTTAGGCTCACGGAGCCTATATCTATACCCATGAAGGTCTTGCTTTGGCTTGTCATTCGGATCCCTCGATCTTGGTCTTCACTGCCAGCACAATCTCAGCTGAGATCTTTCTGCCACCACGGCACGCTAGCCAGGCTAAAGCTCCCGAAACGTCACCGCCAACGGTCAGCCTCGTCTTGCCATCTACAGGCTCCAGAGTGTAGAAGCGTGCCAACTTAGTGCCTAGCGCTTTCCCCTCCAGGACCACATTCCGCTCCCGAACAAACGCTGTAACCATCATCAATAATCTGACTGTCAGCCCACTCACCTTAGCGGTGACACAAAGCTGTGAGCCTGTTGTCAAAGGCCCTCGGGAAACCCTCTCAATCTTCTTGATGGATGGCATCCATTGGGACCACTCTTCGAGTTTGTCTACCAGCGTCCAGACTCTCTCGGCAGGCGCATCAATAATGATGCTGCTCTCAAACCTCATACCTGCCAAATTCCTCCCTTACGTCGCAACCTAAGGATATTATACATCATTGTACAATTCAGACCGGGGCACGACAGGTAAGTCCTTCATTCCCCCATGCTTGTTGCAGAAGTAAAGACGCGCGGGCCAAGATCGGTCACATCCCAGTTCTGTTGAGACTAGAGCACTGCCAATGATAGAATGAAGCTCGAAGGATAACTGAGAATCCGCCTGGCATCCTGCCAAACTCAATCGGCGTATGAGCTTCAGTAGACCCAATATCGTCCGACCTCCAAGTGAATGGAAAAGCTACTTTCTCCCTCTGACCAGTGGCTGCTCCAACAACACCTGCACTTTCTGTGCATACTATGGCTCGAAGCTTCAAATCCGAGATGTCGCTGACGTCAAGGGCGAAATAGATGCCGTGGCCTTGTTCACCCGAAGCGGCATTCGTCTGCCCCATATTCCCAAGGTAGTATACGCCGTGGCTCAAGACTGGGACGGCAAGAGGATATTTCTCCAGGATGGGGACGCCCTTGTTTATCCTCGTCCCAAATTACGCGAGGCCCTCCAATACTTGAACGAGAAGCTGCCCGGCGTGGAGAGAATTGGCACATATGCTACGCCCCAGGATATCCTGCGCACGAGTGTCAATGAACTGACAGAATTGCGACAGCTCAAGCTAGGCATTCTCTACACTGGGCTCGAGACCGGCGACGACGAACTGCTCCAGAAGGTAGGCAAGGGGGTAAGTTCGGACGAAGTAATCGAGGCCGGAAAGGAAGCGAAAGAAGCCGGGATAGCCTTTTCTATGACGATAATCTTGGGACTCGGCGGTATCGAGGGAAGCCAGAAACACGCGCTTGAGACAGCCAGAGTTCTCACCGGGATTGACCCCGATT
>Ga0180437_10011421_pt1 | contig 10659 bp, 4 predicted proteins | sample SS_ome_4_FD_132410 | JGI IMG/M metagenome (GOLD analysis project Ga0180437, IMG submission 132410) | Hypersaline lake sediment archaeal communities from the Salton Sea, California, USA - SS_3_D_1 metaG | ecosystem: Environmental > Aquatic > Non-marine Saline and Alkaline > Hypersaline > Sediment... | reverse complement strand
GGATGATGTCTTCTGGGTCAATCTGAACCCATGGGAACCCGACAGGGTAATCGACGAGGGTCTCGCCGGAACAGATGTCGGGCGCATAATGCTCGAGGCCGACCTTCAGATGAAAAGGGACTTCTGCAAGTACGAGGACCCCGCCGAGAGCGATGTGGGCATCAGGTACTGGCAGCTGCTCGACGAGAAGCAGGAAGAGCTGGTCCGTGAAAGCATGCGGGAGTACCCGGGACAGATACGAGATGCCGGAAACGTCCTGTTTCAGGCGACAACAAGGCACTGGATTGTCCCTGACCACGTCACGGCCTACGGAGACGGCGACGAAGTCTACGTGGTCGATGCATCCCTGGATATCTACTCGGAGCCGGTGTACGAGCACTCCACCTTCAGAATCGTGGGGCAGAGCGAGTCCTCCCTGTCGACGGCATGCCGCGAGAGCCTGGCAGAGGCCGCGAAGGAGTACGGCCGCTACGCCAGGGAGGTGGAGGAGCAACTGGTGCTCCCCCTCGTGGTTGGCGAGGTGAACAGCAGCAGCCGGTACCATGACCTGAGGCAGGTCTGTTTCTCGCTGGCCCTTGCCCAGTGGTACAAGGAACGCTTTGCCGATGTGGGCGTGCTTTCGGGCCTTGTCAACTCGTCAAGCCTGTCGGGCCTGCAATCAGAAGAGACCTGGAACCCGATGGACGTGTGGGAAGAGTATGTCAAATCGTACGAAGAGGGCGAATACCACTACGAGCAGGAGACCTCACACCGGGAAGGTGCCTTTGTCGTCGTTGAGACGAGGGTCTACTCCGGCGGCGGTGTCGACTTCAGTGACATAGCGACCCACATCTCCCTCGCGGGCGACATCCCCGGCGACACGAAGGAGTTGCTGGAAGGCTCCGCCTATGTCCCGCTGCTGTGGCTTGATGGGGGCTACTGCCTCGGTGACTACCTGTCTCTATCTGCGGCCGGCGTGGTTGACACACAGGACTGGACGAAGCTGGTGCTGACCGTGCTGGTGCTAGCCATAATCGTGGCGGGCTACGTGTACTTATATCGAAGGAGGAAACGCGCCCGCCAGCGCCGAAACCTACGGCACGTGCCGCGGCGACTGTAGGGCGGCAACCGGGCCCTCCGCCCTGCCGTCAGTCAGGGCCGTGGGCCGCTCTGCGTAGCCGCCGACGTCTGTTGTGGCGGGCACCAGAAGAGCTCGCGAGGCGTCCCGGCCAACAGGGGCACCACAGCCAGCACGGCCCCGGGAAGGAGGCGGCCACACCCGGAAGCAGCTAGTGCTTTTCCGCTCCGGGCAATGGCGGCAGGATTGCCTCCAGGTCGTCTCGCGTGAGCCGGTTCTGCTCCAGCAGCCTCTCCGACAGGGTATCCAGATACTCGCGGTTCTCCTGGAGCATGGCGACAGCCGCCTGAAGCTGGCCCCTGATGATACGCTCGGCAGCTTCATTCACCCTGATCGCCAGTGGTCCGTCCCGAAGCAGCTGACTGTCCAGGGAGACCTGCCCAAAGTCCTCCGCCATTCCGAACTCACGTACCATCCTCTGGGCCATCCTCGTGGCATGCTGCAGGTCACTGGAGACTCCGGTGGACAGCCCTTCGTCGGCTCCGTAGTAGACTATCTCGGCAGCACGCCCTCCCATGGAGGCGCGGATGCTCCGTTCGAGCTCCGTCTTGGTGTATATCATCCGCTCCTCTTCAGACTCCTTCTCCACATAACCACCGGCATGCCCGCGCCCGACGATGGTGACCTGCACCGGAGGATTGCCTCCCATCCAGTCAATCAGGGCATGGCCGGACTCGTGGCGGGCAATCCTTCTCAGCGTCTCCTGATCAGGCGTCCCGGTGGCTTCCCCGATGCGGATTTTCTCGAATGCCTCCTCAAGGATACCGTCGGTAATCTCACTTGCCCGCTGCGCCGCCATGACGGAGGCCTCATGGACAATGCGCTCGAGGTCCGCTATTGTCATACCGGCTGACTGGCCGGCCATCCGCTCGACCACGGCACGGCTCACGCTGCTCGTCTTGCGCTGCAGCACCACCTTCTCGAGGTACCGCAATCGTCCCGCCTTGTCCGGTCGGTCCACCTCTATCACCCGGTCAAAGCGTCTCTTGAGCGCGTCGTCCAGCTGCTCTTCCAGGTTCGTCGCAGCCAGGAGAATCACAGGTCGCACCGCTGAAGAGCTGAAACCGTCCATTTCGGTGAGCAGCGCGTTCAGCGTTTCCTCTTCAGCACGCCCGGCGCCGGCACCACCGACGCGACTCCTCCCGATGGCGTCGATTTCGTCAATGAAGACTATCGCCGGAGCGTAGCGGCGTGCCCGGTCGAACAGGTTCCGAACGTTCTGCGGCCCGCTCCCCTGCCATATCGTGACAAAGCTGGTTGCCGACGTCTCCACGAAAGCGCACTTGGACTCTCCTGCCACGGCCCGGGCCAGCATTGTCTTGCCTGTTCCGGGAGGCCCGCCGAGAAGAATGCCCTTTGGCGGGCGCACCCCCAGGGTGGCATAGCGCTTGGGGTTGGTGAGCCAGTCGACCACGAAGCGCAGGGACTCCTTGGCCGCCTTGGCCCCGATGACGTCGTCAAACCGGGTGCTGGGCCGCCGGACGTCATCCACCATTTCACCGACATCCGACGCTTCCAGGGCCCGGGCCTGACGAAAGTTGCGCAGCCGGATTGTGAGCCGGCGCTCCGCTCTGTCAATGCTCGCCGCCGTGTCAAACCTGACCACTTTGTGCTCCTGGGCCAGGGAGCGGGCCATCTTCTCCCTGTAGAGACGGCGGGCTATGTCCGCCAGGGTCTCTGCATACTGCTGGCAACGCGCCTCCCATCCTCTTCCTGACGCCCCGGCAAAATTGGTGCTCACCAGCCCTCGGGCTCCCCCCGCACGCACGCAGGCCAGGAACAGCTCGTCGTCTATTGCCCGGCGCTCGGGTTGGCCAACGGCGGTCTCTTCTCGGAAATCCTGAGTGGCGTCGAAGCTCACGGTCAGGCCTGGCCCGCGGTCGTCGTCGCCCTGGGTGCCCTGCCCTCCTTCATCTGAGGTGAAGGAGAGGAGGTATATCGGGACCTCGGGCACACGGTCATGAATCTTCTCAAGGATGTCTCTGCCCTCATCCAGTGCATGTGCTGACAGCGGAACGAAGTCATAGCCCTGGTCCAGAGTCCTCATCGTACCATCCGGCGCGACCAGGGCAGGCTCTCCGCCGTCCTCCTGCGAATCCGCCGTCCTCTCCAGGTCCCGCCTGATCCAGATGTCCAGCAGCACCAGGTCGACATCCTCAGCCGACAGGATGCTGAGGGCCTCTTCAACCGAGGAGGCAGTGAGCCATTCCATCTGAGCCACATGGTGCCGGCACAGGCTGGCGAAGGCGCTGTTAGCGACGAGGAGTATCCTTGGCCTGTCTGGGGACTCAAACAGAGCGCGGACGTCAGGCGACATATTCTGCGTGCCGCCCTCGAATCCGAAGTGTACCCTGTCAATGCCCTCAAACGCCTTCTCCAGCGAAGGCTGGTCATACAGACTGCAGTAGTTGAAGAGCTCTGCCTTGACGAACCTCTCTGTCTCAGACCGCAGCTGCCTGGCATCTACCGCCCCGCCTTCGCGTAGCACCAGGCAAATCGGGAGCATGGCGTCATGGCTGAACTCCTTGAGGTACTGCTTCCCCAGAAGCCTTTCCGTCCGTGCCAGCTCGGCAGCGCCAACACGCTCCAGCTCATTTGTCCCCAGGTGGTTGAACATCAGGGGATATCCCTGAGCGATACGCGAGCAGATTGCCCGGGGAAAGGCCGGCTGCCCGGTGGTCGGATTGGTCTCATTCTCAAGCGCGCTCAGAATGGTCCTCTTCTGATAGCTGGAGTTGGCCGCGCTGATACCGACCTTGTTGGGGTTGTCATACAGCGAGCGTCCGGCGTTCGTGGTGAAGATGATGACCGTATCCCGAAAACTGACATCGTGACCGTGGAACTTGTCCTCCAGACGCCCGGCATCAAGGATCTGGTAGAACAGCTGAACGGTATTGCCGTGGGCCTTCTCGATTTCGTCGAAGAGCAGGAAGGCGTTGGGGTTCTTCTCCACGAACCCGGTCAGAAGGCCGGGTTGAGCTCCGGCATAGCTCGGGGCAAAGCCAACGAGCTGGTTGTGCTGCTGGAAGTCTGTGTACCCGGTCATGTCAAACCGCTTGAAAGGCTGCTGCAGAAGCGAGGCAGTAACCTCGGCGAGGAACGTCTTGCCTACCCCGGGAGGCCCGGCAAAGACGAACACCGCCGCTGGTCTGCTCCTTCCCAGGTCTGCTCCCGCCGTGATGCGGGCGTTGTACAGCCCTTCTATGAAGGCGTGAATGGCATGGTCTTGCCCGAATACTCTGGACAGCAATTCGCTGCGAATCCTGCGCAGGTCACCGACCACGTCACCCATCGAGGTTATGCCATCTGCCTCCGAATACCACCTGGTGAGGGTCTTCGTGGCGTCTTCGCGTGAAATCGGTGTCACCCCATCCAGCAACTGGCAGGCATGCTTTGACAGGGCAATGGCGCAGACAAGGTGACGGATGTCAATCATACCGGGGTGCAACTGGTCCGGGACGCCATCGGGGGAGGCCAGCTCCGTCGCCAGAGACAGAAGGTCGTGAAAAGGCCGGGACAGGTTCAGCTTTCCCGGACACGGCTGGCGTGTCCCCAGGTCAGGGCACTTCGCCCGCAGGGCAGCGACATCACCGCCGGTCAGGCATTCGGCAAGACGCATGCTGGACTCTGAGTCGCTGCCGACCGCAGCAAGCAGAGATTCCACATCAAGCTCCTGTTTCGATTGGGCGAAGGCGACGTCCTTCGCCAGGTCTATCATCTCTTGCGCCTTATCTGTGAACATTTCGCCCCCCTCACAATCGCTCGATGCAGTGCCAGATTTGCGTACCGGCCCTCCCGGCAACCCTACCACACGAAGGACAATGTCGCGGGCTCCCTCCTGCCCCCTGCTCTCTGCATGCCCGGAAACCGCCTCGCGCACACGCAGGAAGCCCACACACGGTCGTCACAATCAAGTTCGTAGCTGTGACAGGATCTCCTCGAGCTCCTTCAGGCGTTTCGGCACTGTCTCATTCTTGGGGTCAAGCTGCCTGGCGGACGTCAGGTCATTATGGGCCCGGGACAGTACCGACAGGACTTTGCTGCTGGGCTTGGGACGTCCTTCCAGAAGCTTCCTCACCTTGCCAACGCAGTTCTTGCAGAGGGTCACCTTGCCCACGCTGGGTAGCTCAAGCCCGTACCAGCTTTCGTACCGGTGTTTGAACTGTGACCGCCGGCATCGAGCGCACTCGTAGGAGCCTGACCCATGAGAGAGCTCCTTCTTCACCTTGTTGTTCCATTTCTCGATATCCTTCTGCACCCCTTCCAGCACCTGGTTGATGGCGCCCACCGCACGGTTTGAATAGGAGGCAGCCAGCATCTTCTTCAGCTCCGTGGGGGCCTCTCCTTTCAGTTCCTTGAGTACGCGGTCCAGAAGGGCTATCGCCTCGTCCCAACGCTCCTTCTTGGCCGCCTCACCGGCTTTCTCCATCCACTGCTGGACCTTTGAAGGCGCTCGCGGCGCCTTCACGTAGTCAAGAATCTGCCTGGCTACCTTGACCTGGTCTATAGCACGCTTGGAGCCGAGTTCGACGGCACGCTCCAGGTCAGCCACCCCACCCTCCAACGCAGCCACGTCTTCCTGGGTAATTCCGTTCTCAGTGACACTTCTCTGCGCCTTGTTGACTCTGCTGATACCCCGGCTGGTCAGCATCTCCCCAAGCGTAACCCTCAGTCCCTCGTCGTCGACAATGCGAAGGCCCCTCTCTGCCAGGGCGATGGCATCCTCCTGCCGGTGCTGTGCCAGATAGGCGGCCCTCTCCTGGACCGTGCTCACAATGCTCTTTCTGGCTCTGGCCTGAATGTCCGTATCAGCGGAGGCTTCAAGGGCCGCGCTCCAGGTGTCCACCGCCTCGTCAATATCTCCCACGCTTGCCTGCTGCTGACCTTTTGCCAGCATCGCCTTGGCCCTCAGGGATATGATCTCGTCTGTCTTCCTATCCTGCGCGGGAAGCTTGTCTATCGCGGCGAGGGCAGCGTCTGGCTTGTCGTTGCGTATCAGTTCGGCCACGCTGGCATAGGGAGAGAGCGCATCCCGAAGCCTGACGAGCAGGTCGTGCCAGTCTCCGGGTTTGCTGCCGCGCACCGCATCGTCAACCCTCGACTGTACCTGGTTGAGGAGATTGAGACGCTGCAAGAGCAGTGCGCCACAACACAGTTTGGCGTCATCCCGCTTGAGACTCACGCCTACCTCTGTCATCAGCCTGGCAGTCCTGGCCTCGGTCTGGAGCGCGAGCCGCATTTCCGCATACAGCGTAGCCAGGCCCCATGCTTTTTCTTTCCGGTACTGCTCCTCCAGAGCGTCCAGTCTGAGCTTGAGGGAGTTGACAAACTCCGTCTTGACTCTCTCCGCCACGCCGGCATGTCGCCGGGCGGGCCCGTCCCAGAACTGAGGCATGTTCAGCAGCATCACCCAGTAGGCGATTGTGCTCTGCCACATGACTTCGAGCCGGGGAGCCCCCGAGGTGCAGTCTTCCCGCCAGGGGCAATCAGAATGCTGGCATCCGTTTCCCTCACCCGGCTGACAGTGCACGCCTTCTGCCTGCCGCGCAGCTGCCAGGATACTCTCCCTGGAAGGCGTGTCCGATAGCGCAATACCGTGCCCTGCCACAGTCTCCACGAGACGGCCGACAAACGCCTCCTCGTGGTTTGCCCACCAGTACCACAGGACCGCCAGACTGTGAATCATGCCAAGGTTCGGGAAGTCGACGCGAAGGCTTCGCTCCCACGACGCGACGGTCGTCGCCCGGTTGGGGACTGCCAGGACGGAAGGGTCCTCTACGGGCGACGGCGTCAGAGAAGCGACTGTCTCGCGGTCGTAGTAGAGAATGTCAACCATGGCACGTCTCACCGGTTCGAGGAGAGATGCCTTGGCTGCCAGTCCCTTCCGCATATCACCACGCTGGCCGATAAACACCTTCAGGGCGTTGTTTATCGCGCCAGTGCTGGCGTCACGCTCCACGCCGAGGACCTCGTACGGGGTCTTCTCTCTTTGAAGCACATCCTTCACAAAATAACCTCACACGTGCTCACAGCCTGATCGAGTCCTGTCCTGCCGTCTACCATGGCGACCGGCGCCTGCCTCCTGACTGACGATAATACTACAAGGACGACGGGATGACCGAAGTCTTCGAAGCACTGGGCACCCATACATCCTCCCCACACTGCGGGCAGAACTGCTTGCCGGCGGGCACCTCGTGCCCCCGGGAGCAGTGGAACTTGTGCCTCTTCCCGAACTCCTCAATGGCCGCTGTCAGGTCCGTGGCCAGGGAATTCAGCTTCTGGATAGCCGTCACATCGCTGGCCTTCAGGTCTTTCTCAATATCGGCAAGTCGCTCAGAGAACTTCGTCGCCAGGGCCATATCGTACGGCTGGACACGAGTGGCAATAGCTATCGTCAGGCCGAGGAGCAGCTTGACGACATCCGGTATCTGGTCGGTCGCCTGGTCAAGCTCCTTGACTTTCTGTTCCAGCAATTGTGCGTCCCCGGCTTTGAGGGCATTCCTTGTCTCCTCGACCAGGTTGGAGAGTTTGGAGGCCGCGTCGGGTCTGAAAGCCCAACCGTACCTGCCCAGAATGGCTTCGGCAAAGCCAATCAGGTTCTCGGCCTTACTCTCCAGGTCGGCTGGCCTTCCGCCGGAGGAAGCAATCATCTCTTCCAGCTTGCGGGCCTCGTCTCTGGCGGCTTTGAAGTCGTTCTGCCTCATCTTCTCCCAGGCGGCGTTCTTCTGCGCATCGAGCTTCTCGCGCTCGTCAGGCGAGAGCCCAGAACCCTTTTCAGCCAGTGCTTCATCGACCCTCTGCATGATGTCTTTGACCTGGGACTCGATACCGCCCTTCAGGATCTCAGGATGCAGGTCCGTCCCGTCATCAAGCTCGGCTGCGACCTGAAAGACGCCGCCATCGTCAAGCCAGATTGTGATGTGGATAGGGGTGTCTCTGGCCAGTCCCGGCGGCAACATGGCGAATGCCTCTCCCTGCGGCTCATTAGCGCTCGCACTGTCCAGGTTGTCGCCTCCGTAGACGGGAATGCTGATCATGGGCATGTTAGGCAGACGCGTATAGAAGACCTGCGGCTGGCGGGCCTCCTGGGGGGTCTCATACGGGTCACCTTTCCTGATGAACACATTGAATACGTCGCCGGCTGACTGCATGCCGTAGTGGAAGGGCGCCACGTGCTGGACAGCCCTGACGCCGCCGTGGCCAATCACGACTTCCTCCTCCTCGTCCTTCCCCTCTCCAGTGGGTGCCGGCACCTTTTCTCCCACGGCCACCAGCGGACGGTGGCACCGCTCACATTCGGTGGCCTCCGGTGGGTTCGGGTGCCCGCACTCCCTCGTCGGGTCGTCAGGGTCAGGGTGGGCGCAGAAGTTGTGGTCGATTACGGCAAATATGGCCGCGCCCAGGGCCACCATGTACTTGGGGTTCTCCCTCCTGAGGATTTTCTCCCTGCCGAACATGTCCTCCATCACCTGCTGGACAAGCGGCACGAGGGTGCCATTGCCGGCCATGAGCACGTAGTCAATCTGACTCAGGTCAAGTGCCCCGCTCTCTTCATCAGTGAACTGTGCATTCTTGATTGCCTTCTCCACCAGCGTTACCGTTCTCTGGACCAGGGGCCTTATCATCTCCACATACTGGCTGTTGCTTACCACTTCGTCAAGGTTGATGTACTCGCCGTCCTCATTCTGCATGAGGCCGGCGACAATCAGGTCCGCCGACTTCGAGGAGCTGAGGGCCTCCTTGGCGTTCCTGGCTGCCTTCTTCAGCTTTATCATCGCTTTCGGGTCCGTGGTCGGGTCTGCGCCGTGCTGCCGTTTGACCAGGTCCACGGCGTAGTCCACCAGTACCTGGTCGAAGTCGTCCCCACCCAGCCACATGTCACCTTCCAGGTTGACCTGGGCGAAAACGCCGCCCGAGAGGAGCAGCACCGAAATGTCAAAGGTCCCGCCTCCGAGGTCGTAGACGAGTATTGTCTTCACTTCTTCAGCATCAGCGCTATCCATGCCGTAGGCAATTGCCGCCGCAGTCGGCTCATCGAGAATCTTGATAACCCTCATGCCCGCCTGGACCACCGCTGCCCTCGTGGCATCACGCTGGATCTGGCTGAAGTAGGCGGGCACGGTAACCACGGCGTCGGTCACCGCTTCACCACCGAGGCGATGCTCGGCATCCGCCTTCAGCTTGCCAAGTATCTCGGCCGAGATGTCAACCGGCGAGTATTCCTTGTCGCCAAGTACCACGCACAGGCTGTCGCTCGTGCCATCCGTGGGCTCGACAATCTCGTACTGACAACGAGTTCGTTCACGAGCCTCCTGTACCTGCCGGTCCTTGAAGCCTCGACCCATCAGGCGCTTGACGGAGTTGACGGTGTTCTTCGGGTCGAACTCCCAGTAGTCATAGGACACAGCTCCCACGATGAGTTCCTCTACGCCTTTTCTCTTCCGGTAGCTCACCATGGATGGTGTCAGCAGCTTCCCCTCCCGGTTGTCAAGCACTCTGGGGCGCGGTCCGTCACAGACGGCTACCACCGAGTTCGTCGTGCCCAGGTCGATGCCTATCCTTCTGCCCATAGTGTGCCTCCCTTGGTACTAGCTCCCGAGGTAATTCCTCTGGACCGGGCGGGCATTCCCCACCCAGCCCTTTTCAGTCTTCTTTGCTGTTGCGGACCACAATCACCTCCGCCTTGCGCAGCAGTTCATTGTGCCACAGGTATCCCTTCTGTGTTTGCCGCAGTATTGTCCCGTCGGCCCTGCTGGGGTCAGCCACCGTCTCGACTACCCTGTGCCAGCGCGGGTCAAATGACCAGTCCAGGATCTCCGTCTCGACGACGCCCTGCTCCCTGACCACGCTCTTGAGCAGGCGGTACACCGTCCGAAAGCTGTCGATCCACGTCCTAATCTGCCGGTCAGTTCCGTCCAGTCCGGCGCTGACGTGTTCCAGCAACTGCTCGAAGCCGTCAATCACTTCGAGGACCCTCAGCAGGAACCGCTGTGTGTCACTTGCGTGCTGACGTTCCTTCTCTGACAGGCTCAGCTCCAGCTCGGCACGTTCCCGCATGAGCTTGCGAATGCCGCTCTCGATGCTGGCTATGAGGTCGACCGCGTCTTCCGAGTCCCATGCGCGCAGAGGCATCGGCTTCTCAGTTATGTCAAAAGCCCTCGCCAGCCCTCTATTGCCCTTGCTGAGCCTCATGTACACCCCCAACTCGCCGGACGGTCAATCCACGTTTTGGTCACTGGGAATCCCCCTTCAGCAGCACGCTGGCGGAGCGAACCAGGCTCTTGTCCAGACCAAGCTCGGTCGCCCTGGCAAGGGCGGCCTTTGCCTCGCTGTGTTCGGCCATCTTCTCGTGAGAGAGAAACAGGTCCCAGTAGAGCAGGGCATCGCTGTCGTCTATCTCGATTCCCTTCTTGAAGGTGGCAATAGCCTCCGGGTAGCGCTGGGAACGGTTGTAGAGCTCGCCGAGAAGTCTGTATATGCGGGCGTCTTCAGGGAAGAGCGTTATCAGCTTCTTCAGCCTCGCTTCCACGGCGGCGGACCGG